>Ga0129299_1000017_pt1 | contig 79696 bp, 71 predicted proteins | sample ConPoolayeCmetaG_FD_94477 | JGI IMG/M metagenome (GOLD analysis project Ga0129299, IMG submission 94477) | Hot spring microbial mat communities from California, USA to study Microbial Dark Matter (Phase II) - Cone Pool mat layer C metaG ...
GTACACACCGATCTCACGAATCCGCCGGGCGAGCAACTGGGCAGTTTGGGACCCGTAATCCAGGATAAGGATCGTGTCGTGGGGCATGGCTAAGTCAGTCCGCAAACGTGATCGTGTCGCCTTCCATTGCGACGATCGTGGCCAGCGCCTCAATGCGTGTATCTAGCTCGGCAAGATAGCTGCGTCCTCCCTCAAAGGTCTTCTCGACCACACAGATCACCCCCGCTAGCGACGCCCCAGCTCGCAGCACGATCTGAGCCAGCGCATAGATGGTCTTGCCGGTGGCAAGGAAGTCATCCACGATCAGGACGCGGTCGCCTGCGTGGATAAACTCCGGCGAAACCATCAGGTTGACCTCGTCGCCTTTGGTGTGCGAGGGGGCTGTCTCAACGTACACCGGCTCCTGCATGGTGATTGGCTTGTGCTTGCGTGCATAGACGACTGGCAGGCCCATCTCGATCCCGGCGACCAGCGCCGGGGCAATGCCAGACACCTCGGCGGTCAGGATGCGCGTCACCCCGGCATCCTTGAACCGGCGAGCGATCTCGCGGCCCATGGCGGCCATTAACGCAGAGTCAATCTGATGGTTAAGGATGCTGTCAATCTTGAGGATGCCCCGACCCAGATTCTTCCCCTCTGCCAGAATGCGAGCCTTTAATTCCTCCACGTGCTTCCCCCTGGTAGAGCAGACGACGCCTTATTGTAGTCCCCCAGGCACAGGGCGCAATTGCGCGGAATCATTTTGGCACGTGCCTAAACACCCTTTATACTGAGAATGAAGACAACTGCTGCTGCAGAGGGCGAATCGATGAGCGTCCCACCCTGGGAAGAGGTTGACCATACTGCCGACTGGGCACTGCGCGTGCGCGGCGATGACCTGCGGGCGCTGTTCGAGCACGCTGCGCGCGGTATGATGAGTCTGCTAGGCGATTCTGCACCGACGCAGGTCACGCTGCGAGAGACAATCCGCGTTCAGGCCCCCGATGCCGAGGCGCTGCTGGTGAAGTGGCTCACCGAGCTGCTGTACCGGGTCGAAGAGCAGGGGATCGTGTTCTCCGAGATTCGCGTTCAGTATGTGGATGGCACCGCGCTGGAGGCAGAGATCAGCGGCGGACCACCGCAGGAGGCGCTTCGCAAGCACATCAAGGCGGTGACGTATCACCTGCTGGCTATTCGCCCGGCCGATGCAGGTTTGGAAACAGTGATCGTATTTGATGTTTAGGGGTGAGGAAACGATGGCTATCCGCAAGCAGGATTTCAAGCGTGTCTCCGAGTTTGTGTGGGAGGTCCCGGCCACATTTCGTGAGGATATGCGCGTCCCGGCGCGGCTCTATGCCAGCGAACCGCTGCTTGAGGCAGCGCTGTCGGACGAATCGGCCACCCAACTGGTCAATTCCGCGACGTTGCCAGGGCTGGTAAAGTACGCTCTTGCTATGCCGGATATCCACCAGGGATATGGATTCCCTATCGGGGGCGTTGTTGCCTCGCGCACCCTGGATGGCGTCATCTCACCGGGCGCGGTCGGCTACGACATCAACTGCGGCGTTCGTGTGCTAGCAAGTCAGCTCACCCTAGCGGAAGTCGAGCCATACCTACCCGCACTGGCCTCGGAATTGTACCGTACCTGCCCCAGCGGGGTCGGCAAAGGGGGTGGCCTCAACCTGAGCGCCAAGGAGTTCGAGAAGCTGCTGCTGCGCGGCGCGGAGTGGGCACTTGATGCAGGCTACGCTGAGCGTCAGGATGTGCAGCGCACTGAGGAAGGCGGGCGGCTCAAGGGCGCCGATCCGGCCCACGTTAGCAAGCGTGCCTGGGAGCGTGGAATCAGCCAGGTGGGCACGCTGGGTGCGGGCAACCACTTCATCGAACTGGACGTGATCGATGAGGTGTACGATGAGGAAGCTGCCGCCGCGATGGGCATCGCCGAAGGGAGAATCGTGGCCCAGATTCACTGCGGCTCGCGTGGGTTCGGGCACCAGATCTGCACCGACTATGTGGATGAGTTCCAAGGGGCTGTCCACAAGTATGGGATCAAGTTGCCGGACCGCCAACTGATCTGTGCACCGTTCCAGTCGCCAGAGGGGCAGGCGTATTACGCTGCGATGTGTGCAGCAGCCAACTTTGCCTTCGCCAATCGCCAGGTGCTGGCCTATCATATCCGCCGGAGTTTTGAAGTTGTGCTGGCAAAATCGGGCCTAGACTCTCATCTGCACCAGGTTTACGATATTGCGCACAACATGGCGAAAGTTGAGAAGCATAGGGTGGACGGTAAGGAAACCGAGGTGGTAGTGCATCGCAAAGGGGCCACGCGCGCCTTCGGCCCCGGCTTCGAGGGATTACCACCGGAGTATCGGAGCATTGGCCAACCCGTGTTGGTGCCCGGATCGATGGGCACGGCAAGCTGGATACTGGTTGGCACGCCGGGCAGTATGGAGCAGACATTCGGCAGCACCTGTCACGGAGCGGGGCGCACGATGAGCCGTAGCCAGGCCAAGAAGCAGGTTCGCGGCGATAAGCTGCGCGATGAGCTTCAACAGGGCGGGATCGAGGTGCGGGCGGGAAGTATGCCTGGCCTGGCGGAAGAAGCTCCCCAAGCATACAAAGATGTGGATGAGGTAGTGCGAGTCGTGAGCGGGGCGGGGATCGCCCGCCGGGTGGCGCGGCTGGTGCCCATTGCAGTGATCAAGGGGTAGAGCATGGCAGAGGAACTCACCGCGCGGGAGATCGAGCAGCAATTACGCGAGGGGCTGGGCCTCAATGGCCAGGATGTGATCGCGCATGTCGGATTGAGCGCGCTGGGGCCGGTCAAGGGCGGCGCAGAAGCGGTCACGGCGGCGATCCTGGCCGCAGCGGGCACGGTCATTATGCCAGCCTTCACCTACCAGACTCAGGTCATCCCGCAGACCGGCCCGCCAGACAACGCCATCGAATACGGGTCAGGGGAGACGATCAATGCGCGAGCGGACATTTTCCGGCCCGACCTGCCTGTCCACCCAGATTGCGGGGTGGTCGCAGAGGCATTACGCAAAGATGCGGACACGCTACGTAGCACCCACCCGATCCTGTCCTTTGTGGCACAGGGGCCGCGCGCTCGTGAAGCGCTCTCCTCGCAGACCCGCGAAACGCCGCTGGGGCCGATCACATGGCTTGAAGCGCACGATGGGTATGTTCTGCTGATGGGGCTGGATCAGCGCCACAATGTTGCATTGCATCTGGCAGAGCAACGAGCAGGTCGCCGAACGTTCATTCGCTGGGCGTTGACGCTCAATGACATCGAGGAGCTACACCACCTCCCCGGCGACAGGGAAGGTTTCAATGCCATCTGGGCCGATCTGATGGACTTTGCGCGGGTGACAAAAATCGGGTTGGCGCGCTGCGAACTGATCGCCATCCGGCCTATGTTGGCCTATGCTGAGGCACGTATCCGGGCCGACCCCAACTTCATGTTATGCGACAAACCGACATGCGCCTACTGTCGGGCCAGCGAAATCAGGTAATACACCAGGCCACTCAGTTCGGGTAGGGTAGGCAGCCCGATTCTCAGGTCCGCAGTCTGCCGCCGATAGCGGATTCCAGCGCGCGCACGATCCGGGCACGAAGTGCGTCTGCGTCCCTGTCGCGCAGAGTCTTGTCATCAGCCTGGAAGGTCAGGCTGTAAGCGAGACTCTTCTTGCCCTCGCCAATCTGTTCGCCCCGGTATACGTCAAACAGCCGGACATCGCGCAGCAGCGCACCTCCTGCTTGCCAGATCGTCGCCTCGACTCTAGCGGCTGATATGCCCTCATCCACCACTACCGCGATGTCCTGGTAAACCGCCGGAAAAGCGGAGATAGGCGCGACCGGATGCTGCCCGCTGATGCCCGCCGCCAGTGGCTCCATGGCTAGCTCAGCGACCATCACCGGCTGGGGGGGCAGGCCGAACGCCTCGCGCACTAATGGATGAAGCTCCCCCAGTGTACCTATGAGCTTCTCGCCGATCCTGAGACTCGCCACCCGTCCAGGGAAGAAGGTGGGGTGCTGGCAAGCCTCGAATACCCCTCCCGACAGGTGCAGCGAACTGATCAAGCACTCAATCACGCCCTTCAGGTCGAAGTAATCCATCAGGGCAGACCCATCCGAAGAACCATCCTGCCATCCAGGCAGATCACGCGGACCGGTGAGCGCAATGCAGATGTGGGTTGGCTCGTCGGGGAGTGATCGACCTTCCACGGGGAGATATACTTTGCCGATCTCGAACAAGGCCAAGCGGTTGCGCCAGCGAGCGTTGGCTGACAGCACGTCGAGCATAGAGGCCAGCAGCGTATGGCGCATCACCGTTCGGTCAGCACTGATCGGGTTGGTGATAGTCACATAGGGAGCGTCAGGCCAGGCCGATGTTGCGCCGGGAGGCGTCAACAATGCCTCATGTTCTGGCGCAGTGAGGCGATAGGTGACGACCTCCTGAAGCCCGGAGCGAACCAGCACATCGCGCACCATCTCCTCATGGGCCAGTTGCTCGTTGCTCCTCTGGGGCGGCAACACATCGGCGATCATCGTGGTGGGCAGGCGGTCATAGCCGTAGATGCGCGCGATCTCCTCGAGCAGATCGGCCTGCGCGATCAACTCCTGGATGTCCGCCTCGCTCGGATGATGGATCGCCCCGATATCCAACCGGTGATCGGGCACAGTGACCCGCAATGCATCCGTGCCAACGCGCTCGACGCCAAACTCCAGCCCTTCCAGGATCGCCGTGACTTCATCCTGTGTCAGCGCGACGCCCAGCAACCTTCTGACTTCGCTCAGCGGCAGATCGACCACTACAACCGACGTGGGACGTGGGTATTCGTCTATCACACCCACTGCGATCTCCCCGCCTGCGAGCTGCCGCATCAGCTCGATGGCGCGCTTCAGCCCCACTAGCGCCAGCGCAGGATGCACGCCCCGGCTGAAGCGTGCGCCGGCCTCAGACGATATCTCCTTACCGCGCTCGCGCTGCGCCTGAAGCGTTCGGCGGATGTTAATATAGTCCCACGCTGCCGCCTCGAGCAGTACATTGGTCGTGCTATGTGGTCGGGCATCGGCCTTGCTGTGTTGTTTTTCCTCCCCCTCTTTGATCTCGGTCCCCTGCGCATCGAGGATGTGGGCTGAGGCATCGTAGATTTCCGACTCCGCGCCACCCATAATCCCGCCCAGGCTGAGCGCACCCGCTGTATCCGCCACCAGAATGGTGAATGGGTCAAGTTGGCGAGTCACCCCATCCAGCGTGGTAAGCGTCTCGCCTTCCTCCGGCAGCCGGGTGATGATGGTCGGCGCTTGGCCCCCGGCGCGCCTCGCCAGCACGTCGTAATCGAAGGCATGGAGCGGCTGGCCCGTTTCCAGCATTACGTAGTTGGTGATGTCCACCACGTTATTGATCGGGCGCATACCAGCCAGACGCAGCCGCCGCTGCATCCACTTCGGCGAGGGAGCAATGGTCACATTCTTGATTAGCGCCAGCGTGAAGCGCGGGTTGATCTCTGGCTCGTGGATGGCGAGGCTGACCTGCCCCTGGATTGGGGGGCCGGTGGCGATCACGTCGAGCGGAGGGTAACGCACCTTCCCGCTCGTCAGCGCCGCCACCTCGCGGGCCACGCCTAACATCGAGAAGTTGCGGGCCATGTTCGGCGTCAGTTCAATGTCGAGCACCGCATCGCCCAGCACATCCTGAAGCGGCGTGCCGGGCGGGGCGTCCGTTTCCAGCAACAGAATGCCCTCGTGCTCACCGGATAGTCCCAGCTCCTTCTCCGAGCAAACCATGCTCCTGTTGTCAATCCCGCGCAGATTGCGCGGCTTGATGACCAGCCGCGAGCCGTCGTTTTTGTGGCCATCGATCACTTCCGCGCCCTCGCGGGCATAGGGCGCAACCAGCGGTGGGTCGAGCGGCCCCTGATCTTTGTATGGGTACAGATTCGGCGCACCGGTGACCACTGTCTCGACCTCGCCGATGCCGGACTCGACCAGGGCTAACACCAACCGGTCGGCATTGGGGTGTGACTTGACCTCCAGGATGTGCCCGATGACAATCTTCTCCCGATCCCATACCAGATGATCGGTTGAGATGGGCACAGCGAGATGGGTGTCGTGGCCGATGCCGCGCACATCACCCGCCGGGATGCCAATGTATTCGATGGATGTCACCTCCAGCCCAGCCAGGGTCAGGCGATGGGCCAACTCCTCGATGGAGATCGGGATATCTACATAGTCTTTCAGCCACGAAATCGGTACACGCATTGTTTAACCCCCATTGCCGCTTGGTGGAGACAAGCCTCAGAGCCGCCACCCGTTCTGATGCTTAGAATTGTTCCAGAAGCCGCAAATCGTTCCCCCAGAACACGCGGATATCTTGAATCCCGTGCTTGAGCATGACGCTGCGCTCGACGCCCATACCGAATGCGAACCCAGAGACCTTCGCCGGGTCGTAGCCACCGTTCCTCAGCACCACTGGATGAACCATGCCTGACCCGGCAATCTCCAGCCAGCCAGTGTGCTTGCACACCGGGCAGCCCCCCCCGTCACACAGGATGCACTCCACGTCGACCTCCATGCTCGGCTCGGTGAATGGGAAGTGCGAGGCGCGAAAGCGCACCTGCCGATCCTGCCCGTAGAACCGCCGCGCGAAGGCCGCCATCGTGCCCTTCAGATCAGTAAAGCGGATGCCGGGGCCAATCGCCAGCCCTTCGACCTGGTTGAATTGCATCTCGTGGCGGACGCTGACCTGCTCGTAGCGGTAGCACATCCCCGGCAGGATCACGCGGATCGGCTCAGGTGCGAAGGCGCGCATGGCGTGAATCTGGCCAGGTGAGGTGTGCGTCCTCAGGATCACGCCTTCCTGTGTTGTAAAGAAGGTAGACCACATATCGCGGGCTGGGTGGTGCGGCGGCATGTTCAGCAGCGTGAAGTTGTTGTCGTCCGTTTCCACGTCTGGGCTGCGAAATACCTGGAAGCCCATCTCCGCCCAGATCGCCGTTATCTCGCGCAACGCCTGGTTGGCCGGATGAATCCGCCCCATCGGCAAGCGACGGCCTGGCAGCGTCACGTCAATGGCTCCTTCGGCCAGGTTGCGATCCAATTCCTGCGCGCGGATGACTTCCTCGCGGGCGGCGAACGCCTCTTCCAGCTTAATCCGCACCTCGTTGGCCCGCTGACCAACGGCGGGGCGCTGATCGGCAGGAAGCTGGCCCAGCGAGCGCAGGATCATCTTGAGCGTGCCTTTGTCGCCCAGCACCAACCGAAACAACTGTGCCAGGGTCTCGCTGTCAGTGATGGATTCAAGCCGTCTAAGCGTTTGCGTCTCAATTTCTTGCAATTGATCCAGCATAACATCTCCTCTTCCAGGGATGGATTACCAACTGATACCCATCCGCTACAAGTCGAAAACAAAAAGCCCCACCCCTGTTCAGGGACGGGAGCTGTTGGAAGCTCGCGCGGTACCACCCTGCGTGGCAGATCGTGTCGATCCGCCCCCTCTGCGCCAGCGGCGCGCGCTTGCGCGCGATTGGCCGCCCCGATAACGGCGGGCACACCGGAATGGGCTACTGGTCACACACAGAGGCGGTCGTTCACCCATCGGCTCCGGAGGGAACGTTGCGGCAGGCAATCGAACCAAGCTCGCAGTCTGTGGCCCGGTCTCCCTGGCGACGCCACACGCCGCACACCCGTCTCCATCAACGCCATTCAGGATTGCAGTTGGGCATGATTATGCCGTCGGGGGTAGCGGTTGTCAAGAAAAGGAACAGAGGGATTGGATAGGATCGCGAGCACACAAAGTCCTTGGCATAGGCCAGGCCATCGTAAGCCGCAAGGACGTCAGAGTCATAGCGCTGAGCCTGCGGCGAGCGGTCGAGGGTTGGCGGGAGGTTTTTTTCATGGCTGCGCTCGGCGACCAACTCCCCAGTCTACCTGGGTGATGATGTGGACCTTGTTGGTTCCCGATCCACATCCATCTGGATGGCCTTGTGCTGCGTGGTCTTGGCGCTGGCATCTGCTTCCGCCCACACCCCCGGCACCGATACTCCCCGATGGGTGTATCCAACCTTGGCTTGCTGCTCTGCCTTCTCGCTCCCAGTGAGGCCAACTCCGAGCGATAACCCCGGTCTACTCACCCCAAGGCGGGCGCGTGGGTGTGCCAGTCCGTGACCTGTTGGTACGCATACCCCACGCGCAAAATTCGTTCCTCACCAAACGCCGGGCCGATGATCTGTAAACCAACTGGCAGCCCTCTCTCATCGAAGCCGCAGGGCAGTGAAACCCCACAGATACCCGCCAGATTCACTGCCAGAGTAAACACGTCGGACAGATACATCTGGAGTGGGTCATCCATCCGCTCACCGATACGGAAAGCTGTGGTGGGTGAGACAGGGCAGGCGATCACGTCCACCTCGGCGAAGGCGCGCTCGAAGTCCTGCCTGATCAGCGTGCGGACCTTCTGCGCTTTCAGGTAATAGGCATCGTAGTAACCTGCTGAGAGAGCATACGTCCCCAGCATGATGCGCCGCTTAACCTCCGGGCCGAAGCCCGCGCCGCGTGTCTGGCGATATGTCTCCCACATCTCCCCACCCTCAACGCGCGGGCCGTAGCGCACCCCATCGAAGCGTGCCAGGTTGGCTGATGCTTCTGCCGGAGCCACCAAGTAGTACACGGGTAGTGCCAGATCGGTGTGAGGTAGGCTGACGCGCTGTACCGAGGCTCCCATCCCTGCCAACAGATCAACCGCCGCCTGAACAGCCTCAGCGACGGCGGGTTCGATCCCTTCGATGAAATACTCATCTGGCACGCCGATCTTCACCCCCTGCACATCGCCTGTCAGGGCAGCAGTGTAGTCAGGCACGGGGAGGGGCGCGGAGGTGGAATCAAGCGGGTCATGCCCAGCCATCACCCCCAGGGCTAACGCCGCATCCTCGACTGTGCGGGTGAATGGGCCTATCTGGTCGAGCGATGAGGCGAAGGCAACCAGCCCATAACGCGAGACACGCCCGTAGCTGGGCTTGAGGCCCACCACACCGCACAGCGCCGCAGGCTGCCGGATGCTGCCGCCGGTATCTGTACCCAATGCAAGGGGAGCCATCCGTGCCGCGACCGCTGCCGCACTGCCGCCGCTCGATCCGCCAGGCACGCGCTCTAAGTCCCAGGGGTTGCGGGTGATCTGATAGGCCGAGTTCTCGGTGGACGACCCCATTGCGAACTCGTCCATGTTGGTCTTGCCGAGGATCACTGCGCCACGCCGGGCCAGCCGTTCAACGGCAGTGGCGTCGTAAGGTGGGCGATAACCTTTCAGGATGCGCGATCCGCACGTCGTCTCAATGCCGCGCGTGCATAGCACATCCTTGTAGGCGATGGGAATGCCCAGCAGAGGATCGGTTTCACCCTGGCGGCGGCGCTCGTCAGCGGCGTGGGCAGCATCGAGGGCCTGCCCGGCGGTGACGGTCAGATAGGCACCGATACGCCCATCCAGCGCGGCAATGCGATCCAGATGGGCCTGTACCAGCTCGACAGAGGTAATCGTCCCTTGCTCAAGCAGAGCAGCAGCCTCGGTGATGGTCAGATCAGTCAGGCTCCCAGCCATTGCTCACTCCTCCTCCAGGATCACATCAACGCGGAACATACCCTGCTCGCTGGCAGGGCTGTTTGCCAGGATGTCATCGCGGGGCATGGCAGGGCGCGAGACATCTTCGCGCAGCACTGTATCAACCGGCAACACGTTAGCTGTGGGCGGGATGTCGTCAGTATCGACGGCCTGCAGGCGAGCGGCATAGTCCAGGATGGCGGAAAGCTGTTCGCGGAAGCGGGCCTTCTCTTCATCAGTGAGGGCCAGCTTCGCCAGTTCAGCGATGTGTTCGACCTGTTCAAGAGTAAGGGCAGGCATAGGATTCCCTGGTGAGAATGGATGAGTACACAAGCGCGATTATAACATCCCTGCATGGCCCTGCGGGGAATCCTCCGGGGCGGCGCTGCCGCCAAACCTGCACCCCCAGCGTATGAATGCCGAACGCTTATCCTACACGATAAGGTCACTCACTCGCGCAGGCGGTCCAAGCTGGTATACTGGCAGTATGGCATCTCAACAACCTTCAACGTTCCAGCGACGAGGATTCCTTAAAGTACTGCTATTGGCCTGGGGAATGGTCGCCTGCCGCCGGCTGGTCTCCAGCGGGGGCGCCCAGACGGCATCTCCAGTGGCTCCCCCTGCCACTCTCTCTCCAAACCAACGCTTTGTGCTTCGGAATGACGCAGTGAGTTATAGTGCCGATCCAGCGGGTTGCGACCGCACCACGATTGAGGGCCGGGTCATCGACGCCAATGGCACGGCACTGGCCGGTGTCACGATCCGCTGGTGGTCAGACGATCCCGCCGGGGCACAGGTGCTCCTCACGGACGCACTGGGAGGATACAAGATCGTGGTCGCTGACTCGCTGACTGACGCGACCTACCACCTCCAGGTTGTTGAGCCAGCCACCGGTTCGTCACTGAGTGATGTGATTGTGGCGCGAGCCATCCCCGGTTGCGATCTGAACCTGATGACGGTTGACTTCGTGAGCCAGAACTGAGGGAGCGATCCCACCAACCCGCAGCCGGGGTCCTGATCCACCCGGCATGAAGGCCAGAGCAGTCAGGCAATGATTCCCTCCTGTAAGCGAGACCTGCTGCGCGAGCGCCGAGCCAGTTTCTTCGGTTTCTTCGATGGCTCCTCGGGCGAAGTGGCCTGCTCGCCATTGCCTGCTCCCACAACCTTCAGGCCATTATCGGCGATGGTTGCCAGCTCCCGCAAGAAGCGGTTGACCTCCCGAACCGTGTTGTAGTGCGTTGCCCCAACACGCACCATGCCACCGTGCTTCTCGCGGCCTAACCGTTCCATGACTTCTAGCGCGTAGTAATTGCCATCCCAAACATAGATACCCTTCTCGCCCAGTTCGCGGGCAACCTGCGCGGGGCTTTTGCCCCTGACGGTGAAGATCACCGTCGGCACACGCTGGTCAATCATCGCCGGGTCAGTGATGCCAGCTACGCTGACGTTCCTGATCCGAGCTAGCCCTTCTAGCAACCGTCGGCTGAGGGGCTTCTCGACCTCCTGGATCGCGTGCATTGCCAGCTTCAGCGTACGCCGCCTTCCTCGGTAGCCCTTGACCTGCTTCTCAAATGGCTTGCCAAACCGCTCACCGATCCATTCAAGGTACTGTATCGCGGCCAACGTGCCAGCGATGCCCTCATGGTTCTTGGTGCCGGTCTCCCACCGCTCAGGGATGCTGTTGGGAGATGGGCGCACCTTATAGGCAGGCAATCCCTCAAGGTGCTCCCGCTTGCCATACAGCACTCCGACGTGCGGCCCGAAGAACTTATAGGCTGAACACACCAGAAAGTCGCAGTCAAGGGCCTGCACATCAATGGGGCCATGTGGTGCATACTGCACAGCATCAACGTACACCATTGCCCCGGCTTCATGCCCCAGCTCGACAATCCGCCGCACATCGTTGATCGTCCCCAGCGCGTTGGAGGCATACACGCACGCGATCAAGCGCGTCCGCACTGTGATCGCCCGTTCCAGACCAGTCATATCAAGCAGCCCGGTCGCCGGGTCAAAGTCCACCCACTTTACCTTCAAACCCAGGTCGCGGGCCAGCAGTAGCCAGGGAGAGATGTTGGCATCGTGATCCATCCGTGTCACGATGATCTGGTCACCTCGACTGAGCGTCTGGCCGATAGCACGGCTGATATGGAAGGTCAGGGTGGTCATGTTGGCCCCGAACACAATCTCGTCCGCGCTTGGCGCGTTAAGGAAATCAGCCATAGCCGATCGGGCATCCAGAATCATTCGATCTGTCATCAGCGCTGTGTGAAACGCGCCGTGCTGGTTACAGTTGATCTCAACCAGATAGCGGCGCATTGCTCTTATGACCATATCGGGAACCTGTGTCCCGCCGGGGTTGTCAAAATAAACGGGGCGCACACCATTGACGATCTGGCGCAGTGCCGGGAATCGGCGGCGGATCGCGGTGGTGTCGAAGCGATGCGCAGAGACCTGCACCGTTTTGCTGCCGGGAGAAACACTTCTTGATGCTGGCATGGTGAGTGAACTCCTGCTCTGTCAAGGAATGATCGGCTATCATTCTATGGCCTAGCTGATCAAACAGCGCAGGCTGCCGGTTGGGATGCGGTTTGTTGGAGGCGAGTTAGGAACGCAGAGAGGGAAGGGATCAGAAGAGACGGGGCTGGTCGGTTCGCGGGTTGGGATAGCCGAGATGCTGGTAGGCCAGAGGGGTTGCCACACGCCCGCGCGGTGTGCGTTCCAGAAAGCCAAGCTGGAGCAGATATGGCTCGTATACATCCATGATCGTGTCGGCCTCCTCGCTGATTGACGCAGCGATGGTCTCCAGCCCCACCGGCCCGCCGCCGAACTTGTTGATGATAGCATCCAGCACCCGGCGGTCAATATCATCCAGTCCCAGTTCGTCGATCTCCAGGAGGGATAGCGCGTCCTGGGCGACTTCAGCCGTGATCACACCATCGGCGCGCACCTGAGCAAAGTCGCGGACACGGCGCAGCAGCCGCAAGGCCACGCGCGGCGTGCCGCGTGCCCGGCGAGCCATCTCAGCGATCCCCCCTGCGTCAATCTCGATCTCCATCAGCGCGGCGGCACGCTCGATAACTCGGCGCAACGCCTCCTCTCCGTAGAAGTCGAGACGAAACACTGCCCCGAAGCGGGCGCGAAGTGGGGCTGTCATCAACGCCAGACGTGTGGTTGCACCGATCACAGTGAAGCGCGGCAGTTTGAGGCGGATGCTGCGGGCGGTTGGCCCCTTGCCAATCACGATGTCCAGTGCGAAGTCCTCCATCGCCGGGTAGAGCACCTCTTCGATGGCTCGGCCCAGCCGATGGACCTCGTCGATGAATAGGATATCTCCCTTGCGGAGGTTGGTCAGGATGGCAGCTAGATCGCCCGCCCGCTCAATCACCGGGCCTGCGGTGACGCGGATGTTGACGCCCATCTCATTCGCCATAACGTGGCTGAGCGAGGTTTTGCCCAGACCGGGCGGTCCGTAGAAGAGGATGTGATCCAGCGGCTCACCACGCGACCGGGCGGCCTCGATCAGGATGCGTAAGTTCTCTACCAGCGCGTCCTGACCGTAGATATCATCGAGCCTTTTGGGACGCAAAGCGGCATCAACACTGGTGAGGTCTTCAGAACGCTTGTGGCCGGAGACGACACGATCTTCATCTGACATAAGGGCACTCGATAGACGAAAACAAACAGCAACTGAAGTTAGGTGAGAGGGATGCTCACCGGATGCTTACCCATTATAACGCGCGGCGGGGCCGGGCGCGCATCTCGCTGTAGTAGGGAGCAGGAAGCGTGACCCTAGAGGACAAGCAACTGGGAAATTGAGCCGCTGCCTAAAGCGTGTGATGCATTGCTTGGCCTCACCCCGAGCCTCGCTGCGCGCGATTCTGGTGGGCGCATTGTGGGCGCTCGAACCGGAGGTGAGGCTCCCCTTCGTTGGCGCATCGCACCATCGCCTAATCACAGGCCCTAATGGCAGATTCCCGGCTATGCCAAGTGGCTGCTATGCTCATACCCTTTCGAGGGGGCGGAGCGGCACACTCAGTGGCCGCAGGTTGCTGTCTGTGGGCGCCCATGCGCCCAACCGCGCACGATCCTCGCAACCTTATCCAAAGCGCGCTATACTCTATAGAAGATAGTTGAATACCTGCACAGGGGAGTCTGGGAGAGCCAGGCTGAGAGGATGCCCTCGGCGAACTGAGAGTTCGCCACCGGCATCGACCCGTGGAACCTGATCCGGATCATGCCGGCGGAGGGAGTGTGCAAGCACGACACCAACAGCCACTCCCCAGCCGGGGGGTGGCTGATTGCGTTCATGCCTGAGCGAGCGATTGTGCTCTCCAATGGAGAGATCGGCGAGCCGGAATTGCTGAAGGCGCGTCTGGAGGGGTGGAAAGATGCGCTGGTGATCGGAGCCGACGCGGGCAGTCTTCATGCCTTGTCGTTGGGGTTGACTGTGAACGTTGTGGTCGGGGACTTTGACTCACTCGATGGGCCGACAGGCAACTTACTGAAGTCGCCGGGGATCCATATCGAACGTGCTCCTGCTGAGAAGGATGAGACGGACCTGGAATTGGCGCTGCTCCACGCAGTCCGGCGTGGCGCGGCGCAGGTTGCCGTGCTGGGAGCTTTCGGCGGGCGGATCGATATGACCCTCGCTAACGTGTTGCTGCTGGCTCATCCTGACCTGACTGGGGCACGTATCGAACTGTGGCATGGGGCACAGACAGTCTGGTTGCTGCGCCCGCCCGGCGGCGAGATCGCTGGGCGGTCCGGGGATACCATCTCGCTTATTCCGCTAGCAGGCGATGTAACAAGCATCACGACCCATCGACTTGCCTATGAGCTGCGTGGCGGGACGCTTCGCTTTGGCCCAGCACGTGGGATCAGCAACGTGATGCAGGACTCAACGGCGCAGGTGGCATTCCGCCAGGGGTTGCTGCTGGTCATCCACACGCCGGGGAAGGCGTAGCGTGTCAGTATTTCAGGGCTTCAGCAGTCAAGCGCAAGGCCGCAGGATGGTAGGAGGGGTTGCGTGGATAAGAATCGAACTGTGAATGTGGCTGTGCAGGTGCTGCCGCTCGTCGAGGACGTGTACCAGGTGGTTGATCGGGCCATCGAGGCCATCGCCCGCAGCGGGGTGAAGTACGAAGTCGGGCCAATGGAGACGGTGATGGAGGGACCGCTTGATACGCTGTTGGAGGTCGCCAAACAGGCGCACCTTGCCTGCTTCGAGGCGGGCGCAGAGAAAGTGATGACTATCATCAAGATCGGCGACCAGACCTGCGGAACGACCATCGACGAGAAGGTGGCAAAGTACAGGGCCTCATCGTGATGCTCAAGACATGGCACAAACCGCCGCGCTGGGCACGGGAGGCTGTACCGCCCCTCCTGTTGATGGCCTGCGTGATTCTCATGTGGGAAGCGACCGTGCGGGCCAGCGGGTTATCGGCGTTTATCCTGCCATCACCGGGCGCGGTGATCCGCGCAGGTTGGGAAACCCGCCATGTGCTCGGTGAGGCGATCGGAACGACGATGCTCGAAACCGCGCTGGGAGTGGCCATCGCCCTGATCCTCGGTGTGGGATTAGCGGCGGCCATCGACATCTCGTCGTTCCTGCGGCGGGCGCTATACCCGATCCTGGTTGCCTCACAGACGGTACAGATACTCGCCATTGCCCCACTGTTGATCATCTGGTTTGGCTTTGGGCTGCTTCCAAAGGTCATCATCGTGGTGTTGGTCTGCTTCTTTCCCATTGCGGTCAGCACTGCCGATGGGTTGGCCTCTGCCGACCCGGACCTGGTAGCGCTATTGCGTGCCATGGGAGCACGGCGGGGGCAGATCTGGCGGATCGTACGGCTCCCAGCGGCGCTGCCATCGTTCTTCTCCGGGCTGCGGGTAGCGGTCACCTATAGCGTGGTGGGCGCGACCATCGGAGAGTGGGTCGGCGGGTCGGCAGGGTTGGGGCTGTATATGCTGCGCTCCAAGAACGCTCTGGCGACGGATCAGGTGTTTGTGGCGATTGTGGTCACTTCAGCGCTTAGCATCGGGCTGTTCGCGCTGGTATACCTCCTGGAGCGGGTGCTGCTGCCATGGTATCACTCGGCGCAACGATCCGAACAGTGGGAGGAGACGGGGATTTTCTGATGGGCAGTGTCACCGTCTTTGACCGGAATGCACACGCATACGACCGCTGGTTTGACGACAACCCCTCCATCTACCAGGCCGAGTTGGAGGCTCTGCGTGCCCTCGCCCCGGCGACTGGCATGTGTTTGGAGGTTGGCGTTGGGACCGGGCGATTTGCCGCACCGTTGAACATCAGGCTGGGGATTGATCCCTCGCGCGCGATGGGCAAGATCGCCCGCGACCGGGGGATTGCCGTATGCCAGGCTTGGGGAGAACGATTGCCTTTCGGAGGGGGACAGTTTGACACGGTGATGCTGGTCACCGTCGACCCGTTCGTGGATGATGTGGGCAGCCTGTTGCGTGAGATCAGGCGCGTGCTGCGCCCCGACGGGCGTGTGGTTGTGGGCATCCTCGACCGGGATAGCCCACTGGGCCGCCTATACGATGCACATAAGGCTTCCGATGAATTCTACCGGGAGGCGCGCTTCCACTCAACGGGGGAGATCATTCAGGCATTGTGCAGCGCGGGGTTCAAGCCGGGTAAGGTCTACCAGACCCTCATTGGCGGGCCGGGCGATTCGATAACCACTGAGCACGTCGAACAGGGCTTCCAGGCGGATGCACTGTCAGTTCAACCAGGGTATGGGAGGGGCGCATTTGTTGCGCTCGAGGCGCAAGCGACCCCTGGATCCTATGAGTAGTCGCACTGTTTGTGGGAGGGTTAGAACAATGAGACTGTTACGAATGGCTGTAGGGGCAGTTGCCCTTGCACTGATGTTGACGGCCCTGACCGCCTGTGGGGCGGCGGGCACGGTGCCGACCACGGAGATCACCACGCCGGCACAACCTGTCGAGGTAACGCTCATGCTCGACTGGGTGCCGAACGTCAACCACACAGGTCTCTTCGTCGCACAGGATCAGGGCTACTTCGAGGAGGCAGGGCTGGATGTCGAGATCGTTCAGCCGGGCGAAGTCTATGCCGAGCAGGCGGTTGCCAGCGGCGCTGCGGATTTTGGTATCAGCTTCCAGGAGCAGATGACGCTGGCCCGTGCCGATGGCGTGCCGCTTGTGTCCATCGCGGCCATCATCCAGCACAATACGTCGGGGTTCGCCTCGCGGGCGGCGGACGGCGTCGAGACGCCTGCCGACTGGGAAGGGCTGCGCTACGGATCGTTCGGTAGCCCCTTTGAGGAGCCGACGCTGCGTGCGCTGATGGAGTGCGTGGGTGCGGACTTCAGCCAGCTTGAGATCGTCAATACGGGCTTTGCCGATCCGCTGGCGCTGCTCGACGCCGATCAGATCGACCTCGGCTGGATTTTCTATGGGACCGAGGGTGTGGCTGCTGAACAACAGGGCATCGCCCTGAGTGTGGTGATGATGAGCGACTACACGGACTGTGTCCCAGACTACTACACACCGGTCCTGATCACCAGCGAGGCGATGATCGCGGACCGACCAGAGGTGGTACGAGCGTTCGTCGGCGCGGTATCGCGGGGCTACCAGTTTGCAATTGAAAACCCGGACGAGGCAGCAGCCATTCTGCTGGCACAGACTCCGGAGTCGGGGGAAGCGTTGCTCCGGGCGCAGCAGGCATGGCTCTCGCCGCGTTACCAGGCCGATGCGCTGCGCTGGGGCGAGCAATCGGTAGAAGTGTGGCAGGCTTATTCACAGTGGATGGTGGATCAGGGCATTCTCGCCGAGCCGATTGATGCCCAGGCAGCCTTCACAAACGAGTTCCTACCGTAACACTCACCATCGATATCGACCTGCCCTGAGGTATGACAATCACGTCCCCCAGTCACGCAGGTACAGGAAATCGATGCCTATGGTGCGCTGCGAGAGCTTGGCAATCGGCGCGGGGCGGCGCTTGAAGTGCATCCGACGAACGGTCTCCCACACCCGATCCACGAAGCTTCGGGCAAAGCCCGCGTCCACTGCTTCCTGAGGCGTGTAACGGCGATCCACCAGCAGGTAAAGGAGTTGATCGACCATATCGTAGGTGGTGCCTAATTCGCCCTCGTCGGTCTGGCCGGGCCATAGGTCAGCGGTAGGCGGCTTGTCGATGATCGCTGCGGGGATGCCCAGGGCGCGGGCAAGCTGGCGTACCTGATGCTTGTACAGGTCGCCGATGGGGTGGAGCGCAGCGGCGTTATCTCCGAATAGGGTGGTATAGCCCAGCAGGGTCTCCGTCTTGTTGCTTGTCCCCATCACTAAACCGTCGAACGCGGCAGACTGGTCGTACAGCACAATCATTCGCTGGCGGGCCATGATGTTTCCCCGGCGGGTCGGGGACATATCGGGAAAACGCTCGAACAACGGCTCCACCATGGGTGTGATGTCGATAGAGTCATGTGCGATGCCCAGGGCGTCAATGACTTGTTGAGCATGGTCCAGGCTATCCTGGGAGGATGTTTTGTACGGCAGCCGCAGGCCAAGCACGTTAGCTGGCCCTAACGCCTCAGCGGTGAGATAGGCCACTACTGATGAGTCAATTCCCCCCGACACGCCGATCACAGCTCGGCGCAGGCCCACCCGGCTAACTTCCTGACGGATGAAGTCCACCAACAGGCGCTGTGCCAATTCCGTGTTGATCTTCAGCAGATCGAGGTAGCGATCAGTCTCCATTTGGGCCTCCGGTGCTTCCTTCACCCCGGCTCAGGATCCGATTCAGGGTACGGAAGGTGAGATCAGGGCGCTCGTCCCGTAGCAGCGGCAGGCGTGCGCGGGTGCGGCGAAGCTGATTGGTGTCGAGAGTTACGGTTAGCAGGTGCTCGTCGAAGTAGGGGGCCTGGGCGATGGTCTCTCCATTTGGGTCGTAGGCGATGGATCCACCCCAAAAGTTAAAACTGTCCTCAAAGCCCACACGGTTGGTATGCACGACGAAGCAGGTGAAGAGGCTAGCGTAAGCCTGAGTTACTCGCTCCACCCAGCGGGCGCTGTCCAGGCGGTCACTGGCATCCAAGCCCCGCCCCGGGCTAGCAGAGGTCAGCAGCAGGATGTCTGCCCCGTCCACCCACAACAGGTAGGGGAGGCTGGCGTGCCAGAAGTCCTCACAGATCAGAACCCCAGCGCGTCCAAAACGAGTGTCGAAGGCGCGAACCCTCTCGCCAGGGGCGAAGTGGCGGCCTTCATCGAACAGAGTGTAGGTCGGGAGGTAGCATTTGTGATGCACGTTCAGCAACCTGCCCTGGCTTAGATAGGCTGCAGCGATGTAGAAGCGGTGACGGCGATCCTCATCCACAAACCCTACCAAGAGGTCGAGGTGATGGCTAGCCTCAAACAGGGGGCGGAACACGGGATCATCCGGTTCTGGTTGCGCTGCCACGTCGTGGCTCAGGTCGAGCAGGCTGTAGCCAGTCAGGGATAGTTCAGGGAAGCAAAGCAGTTCCACGCCCTGAGCGCGAGCCTGATCAATCATGGCCAGGTGCTTTTCCAGGTTGGCCTGAACGTCTCCGAGAACGGTGTTGATCTGGGCAAGGCCGATACGTGCTTGCATGGCGGCGGCTCCTACAGCGGCAATCGGCGTCAGCAGTCAGCTATTCGGTCAGGGTACTTGATTCCCCTTGATTTTAGAGCCTGTTATGAACTTGGGCGATTTTGCGATGCGCCAATGAGCAAGCTTGCCCCGGCTTGAGTACCCACGACGCTCTTATCGGCCCCTCTCCATGAGTGAAGAAGGGCAGAGAGGTTTGAGAAGAGGCAGGCATATCATGCTCTAGCGTCGGATGAAGCCAGATGGGCCATACAGCCGATAGGGCAGGCCGGCCCACAGCCACATGCCCAGCAGCGCAAGCGCGGCTATTGCCAGGTCAAGGATCTGATCCAGCCGGAGCGCACCCACCATCGGCGCAGCATCCCCGCGCGTGAAGCCAATGGCAAACGCGCCACCAGCCAGCAACCCAAGCACAGGCCAGAAGCGACCTCCTGGCTGGTTGATCCGCCGTAGCGCCGCCACAGTGATGATTAGAACGATCCCAGCCCACACGATCCCATATAGCTGGCTGGCAAGCCGGGGCAGCACCACACCGTATAGGTCGGGCAGTTCGGCAGCCACCAGAGGTGGATAATCCGCTAGTGAGCTGACCTCGCGGCCATGCCCACAGCTACCCATCAGACATCCAGTGCTGATCAACGCCGCCCACACTGGCACCATCACAGCCAACGCATCGAGTGCAGCAGGGAAATCGACCCCACGCCAGCGACAGACCAACACCAACCCGATCAGCCCACCTACAACCCCTGCGTGCCAGTCCAGCCCGCCCCGCCAAACCTGCCCTATCTGTTCGGGATGCTCGGAAAAGTAAGCCCAATGGATCGCTGCGTGGCCCAGCCGCCCGGCGGCGATCCCTGCGACCAGCGCACCCAGCCCTGCATCCAGCCAGGCCACTGGCTGGCGCGCAATACGGTGGCCCTGCCATGCCAGCCAGCCCAACCCGGCCAGAACGGCCATATCCAAGAACAGGGCATAAGTACGGATGACGATGGGGCCAATGCGCCCCAGCTCAGGAGCCATACGGGGAAATGATACCAGCACAGTGAGCCACAAACCACCGGAGAGGGTGTGACTCCTAACGATTGGGGGCTGCGCCAAGAAGAACATGGGCTATAATCGAGTCAGTGTTATACTGTCTAGAGGATCACACCGCTGCGGAGGAGAAAATTCCATATGGCTATCACTGCTGCGATCACCTTCCTGATCACCCTGTGTGTCCTGGCGCTGCTGGGGGGCATCGCTTATGTTGGCCTGAACACCGCGCGCGGGCGTCCTACCCGTGTGGGAGTTGTTGTCGCCGCCGTCGGGCTGATCGGCGTGTTGATCCTGGTGCCGCTCAATGCAGGCTTAGTATTGGTTCAGCCTAATGAGGTCGGTGTTGTGTTCCGCCAGACAGCGCGCGGTGATGCCGCGCTACGCGAGCCTCTCCAGAGCGGCCTCCAGTGGGTGGTCCCGTTTGTCGATCAGGTGATCATCTACAACGTTGGCCAACAGAATGTCGATATGGTAGGGGGAGCTGAGGTATCGCAGGTGGCTCAGGGACGACCTGCGGTGCGGGCGATCTCCAAAGACGGGCAGGTGATTTACCTTGATGTGACGGTGATCTTCCGCATTGACGCCTCGAAGGTCAACCAGGTCCACCGGAGCTGGCGCGATGCGTACATTGATGGTTTCATCGTGCCGCAGACCCGGTCGGAAGTGCGTAACGCTGTCTCATTATATGGTGCTGAGGAGATCTACAGTGGCGGGCGAGCGGCGCTGGAGACCCAAATCGGTGAAGCACTGCGCCCGGAACTGGCGCGTGAAGGTTTTCTGCTTACGGATATCCTGATCCGCGATATTTCCTTCTCGGAACAATTTACCGAAGCCATCGAGCAGAAGCAGATCGCCGAGCAGCAGGCACAACAGGCAGCCTTCCGCGTGCAGCAAGCGCAGCAGGAAGCCGAACAGGCTCGCGTCGAAGCGCAGGGTCGTGCCGATGCTAACGTGATTGTGGCGCAAGGCAACGCCGAGGCGACGGTCGTCCAGGCCCAGGCCGAAGCTGAAGCATTACGCCTGATCAACGAGGTCCTGGCCCAGAATCCCAACCTGATCCAGTACCAATATATCAACCAGCTTGGCGACAATGTCCGGTTGATCATCCTGCCCAGCAACAGCCCGTTCCTGTTCAGCCTTCAAGACTTGCTAAGCCAAGCGGGCATCGAGCCGACCAGCGAGCCGCTCCTGCCGCCTGCTGAGGCCCCGCCGACTCAGACGCCCTGACGTCCGGTATCATTCCCTACGCTTCACCGACGAAGCCCCGACGAGATCGAACCTTGTCGGGGCTTCGTCGGTATATACCAGTGCAATTTGTCGCAGCTTTTTTGTGGTTTTGAGCACAAATTACAGAAGTTGCAGCTACTTTTGGCGGGTGCTATAAACAGGATGGAACCTATCCGTTATCGCCATCTGGAGGTGGTTCCACAGCGCGCAAGCGCGGCGGAGCGCCGACCAGCCCCCCGGCCCGCCGCCGCCGTGTTCAAAGGAGGATGATCCGTGTCCAGCCAACTTCCCAGGTATGCCTATTTTGAAGGGCGTATCGTGCCGTTTGAACAGGCCATGGTCAGTGTGATGAACCATACCTTCAACTATGGTACCGGCGCATTCGGTGGCATCCGAGGTTACTGGAACGAAGACGAACAACAGCTCTTTGTGTTTCGCCCCCTCGATCACTTCACCCGGTTTCTGAACTCCGCCCGGCTTCTCTCCTTTGAGCTGGATGATACACCGGAGCAGCTATGGGAAATTCTGCAGGAGCTTCTGCGGACCGAGGGTTGGACGACCAATATCTACATCCGCCCGCTGGCCTACGTGCTGGATAATCTGATCGGAGTTCGTCTGCACGGCTTGCGCTACGGCATCACCATGTTTTCTCTGCCGTTTGGCAGCTACATAGACGACGAGACGGGCTGCCACGCCACTTTTTCCTCGTGGCGGCGAGTGGACGACAACATGATCCCCGCACGCGGCAAGATCACCGGCTCCTACGTCAACTCAGCATTCATCAAGACCGATGCCCAGCGGGCTGGCTACGACGAAGCGTTAGTGCTGAATCAGGACGGCCACATCGCTGAGGGCAGCGCGGAGAACTTCTTTATGCTGCGCGACGGCGTAGTGGTGACGCCACCGGTCACATCCAATATTCTAGAGGGGATCACGCGCCGGACGGTTATGCATCTCATGCGAGAGGAAATGGGTCTGGACATCGTTGAACGGGACATTGACCGCTCAGAAGCTTACCTCGCTGACGAGGCTTTCTTCTGCGGCACAGGCGTCCAGATCGCGGCCATCACTCGGCTCGATCATCGGCCTATCGGCAGTGGAATGATGGGGCCGGTGGTAAGCCAACTCCGCGATCTGTACTTCAGCGTGGTGACGGGGCGGCATCCAAAGTATCGTCACTGGAATGCGCCGGTTTACCAACAGGTGATGTCCTCCGCTCAGCCGTGATATCCACCAGCTAACAACAACAACAGGGGCATCCTGGGTCTGGGATGCCCCTGTCCGTGTCTGGAGTAGGAGCGGTCTATCTGCGTTGTGTTGGCCTGGGCGACGATCTCGCTGCGGGCTTGAGATTAGAGAGGTGCTCGGCGGGGGTAGGAGGCCCTTCTTCTCCACCAGCCTCGGTTTGGGCGAATGCTCCCCAAGAGGCGTTTTCTGCCAAGGCGGCGGCTACATCCACTCTCTCCTCCATAGTCACCTGCCCCTGGATGAATCCGCCTTCTTCAGTGGCAAGCTGCTCTGTTCGCAAGTCCCCCCATACACGGCCTGTACGCAACACACTGATCTTCCGCGCTATCACGTCTCCGCGCACTACGCCACTTACCGTGACCGACTCACCGATTAGGTTGCCTTCAAGTTTCGCCTGCTCGCCGACCGCCACCTTGCCCTGTACAGCCACATCGCCCGTAAACGTGCCTTCAATACGGACATGGCCGGGGCCGGTTAGGTGGCCTTGGAGGTGGGTGCCCACGCCAAGGATTGTTTCAGAGGTGGTGGGCGGTACAGAGGTAGCAATCAGCGGAGCCTTCGGCTTCGAGGAACCGAACCAATCTCGGAACACGATTTCGTACCTCCCTGGCTTCTCCGGTGGGAAGGGGAATGGTTGGATGGTCACGCCGGAGTACTGGTAGACTACTATAACAGGCGTGAGTCGCACTGTCAACGTGATCTTTGGCGCAGACCATGCGAGTGGCTGCTAGGTTGGGGAAATCCGTTAGCCGGGCTGTTTATTGTCCAGATTGCGATTCGCTTTGCCGCCTGCCCCAGGGCGCAGAGTAAGACAGATGGTCACCCCGTTCTCAGGTCAAACCGCCCCCGCGTCATTGAGCCTGTAGCCGCGCCCGCGCACCGTGATCAGGTAGCGCGGGTTACTGGGATCAGGCTCGATCTTGGCACGTAGGCGGCTGATGAGCTTCTCGATACGAGCATCATCAACCTCGTCGATATAATCTGCACCCCATACGGCTTCAACGATCTGGTATTTGTCGGTGAGTTTGTTGGCACGTTGGTAGAGCAACGCTAGCAGTTTGAACTCCAGCTCTGTCAATCCATCGATCCGTTGACCCTCAACCCATGCGTCGCCTGCATCCACATCTACTGTCACCCCACCGGGGAGGTCGCGTTGCACGGTGGCCTGACGGCGCACAAAGTCGGCCAGTAAGTCACTGAAGATGGCCACCTCGGCGTTCTGCTGGCGCAGCATACCCCACTCGTCGAGCCACTGAAGCGGGCGGCTTGCGTGATGGTCCAGTGTCCCGACAACGATAGACAGCAATGTCTCACGCTCCTCCGAACCAAGTTGCCCCCACAAGCGAATGCACTCAGCGCGCACGGTGGGATCACGGGCCAGCACCTCCGCTAGGGATGCGAAGTCAGCACGGACGATCTGCCCCGATGTCCGCATCTCGGCCAGCCTGCTGATCACCGCCCCTAACAAGCCAGGATGGCCACCCGCCTGCTCCCAGAGAAAATTCAGGTCTTCCGTCTCCAGGGGGTCAGCCAGGCCAGCCCCCTGTGCAAGAACTACTGCTAGCTTGTCCGCTTCAGCGCGAGCTAGGGGGCGCAAAACAAAAGTGTGGGCCGCCGATAGTTCCACAAACTCGGCGGTCTGCTCATCGCTGCGCTTGGAGCCTAAGCGCCGTACCGTGGCAGTAACGTACATCAGTTGACGAGGATACCGGTCGCGCAGGGCGCGCAGGTTGAGGAAAACCCGCCCGTCCAGCGCATCGAATGTCTCGTCAAACTCGTCCAGCAGCAGGATCACATCGTGACCGCTTCCCTCGATCACGGAGGTCATGGCGTTGTTGAAGTTCAAAGGGATGAGAAAAGGGGTCTCTGGCTCAACGATCTGGCGGTAGTGTTCCGCCAGATCGGTTTGCAAGGTGGAATCGAGGTGCGTGATTCGCTCCTGGATGCAGCGCAGCACCAACTCGTAGAAGCCCTGGCCGCTCAACTCCAACATGCCGTTGCAGTCCACATAGACCAACAGGGCAGCACGGCCTGTTACCGCCGCATAGCGCGCGGCAAACTCTGCTGTGTGGAGCATCCGCAGTAACATGGACTTGCCCATGTTGCTCAAGCCAACGACAGAGGCACAGTTGGCTCCGCACAACGCCTGGAACAATTGCTCGATTTCCGCTTCGCGGCGGACGATGAGGGGGGACGACATGCTCTTCCCCTCCACGTCGGATGAACGCGGTGGGCTGGCACACACACTGCGTGCCAGCCCCAGGGTACGTTAACTCCACCTATCAGGTGCGGGCGTGAAGGGCGCGGCCTGGCTCACTTCAGCCGTAGACGACGGACAACCATGGCGACCACAACCAGCACCATTGCCAACAGGCCCGCCCCTGCTAAGCCTGCGCTGCTGCTGAAGCCTGTCGTGGGCAGGGTGGGGACGGGACTGGGCTGGATCGGGCCACCGACCCCTGGCGTCGTCCCGCCGGCTGGGCCTGTTGCGCCCACAATGGGCGTCGGGCTGGGGCCGCCCAACGGCGTGACCTCAATGATGCCGGAGGTTGTAACCACTGTTGGGGTGAGGGTGGCCGCTGCGGGCGTTCCTGTCCCGGCGGCGACCAGCGGAGTGGGCGTGGCCTGGCCAGGCGTCACTTCAGCGATCTCTGTGCCCGGTGTGACTTCTTCCTCCGTGCCTTCCACGACCGTCACTTGGACGGCGGAGGTAGCTGTCGGCGTGGCTTCCTCGGCAGGCGGAGCCGGTGTTTCGGCAGGCCCTTCCGTCGCAGCCGGTGGGGCCATTTGAGTCAGAACCTGGGCCGTCTGCGTGGCCGCTGCCAGGGTCATGTTTGCCGCGTTGGTCAACTCAATCTCAGATACCTGAGCCTGCTGCTGTGGCTGGATGACCAGGAAGTAGATCAGGACGGCGCAAATGCCCAGCACGAAGACCGCCGCCAGCACAATCGCGCCGATCAGGAAGGAGCGATTCTGAGACTCCTCGGCCTCTGGTGTTGCTTCGGCCTCTTCCTCGTCCTCAAAGCTGAAGTACAGATTGTCTTGATCGTCCATGGTTTTCCTCTTGTGCGGTGCATTGCGCCTACCGGGCATCCTGCCGGGCAGAGAGCGCCCCTGATCACTCCGCTTCACAGGTTAGTCCAGATATTGCAAATTGGCAAAGGGCACAAATACTACCGTACCGGGCGCGATCTCCACCTCGGCTCCATCCAGCCACAACCCGCTGGCGAGTCGGCGCGGGCCATCGGGCACAGCGACCACAACTCCAATCTCACCGCGGTGAGGGGACTGCAGGACGCGAACCCGCTGTCCTCGCCGGATGATATGCTGATCCGGCTGATCCGACGATCTATCTTCGGGTCGCTGGCCGGACACACTGGGAATAATAATCTCAGGCCGCGTCTCGCGCGAATCGTCCCCCGGAACACTCATCGCCAGCGCAATCTCGCGGCCATTGTGTGTGCTCAGCAGGTTGAGAACCCGTTCGCTCATCGGGATCAAGCCGAAACCCTGCGTTAGCCCTACTGGAAAAGGGACTTTCTCCAGGGCTGGCAGCAAGCTGGCGGTTGCGCTGGCCGCGATCAAGCCCTTAACTCGAATGTCAAGAGCCTCCTTGAGGAATACCTCGGTCAGGGGTGAGGCAATGGCGACAATCGCCCCCCGGTGATCGATATTGAAGCGCCCCGTCTCCGTTGTATAGGAGGGAGCGGCGTCCATCACTTTCAGAGTCCCCCAAGCCACCCCGCCGCCACCCCAGGCGGCCTCGATTACCGCGCCGTGGCTTTCAATACTCACGAACTCACCAGGCTCAATGCCGACGATTCGGCCAGGGGCGGGCGCGGGAATCTCGATTCGCCGATGCCCTCCTTCGATCAGCACCTGTCCTTCGCCAACCCAGGCGATCTTGCCCTCCAAAGGCGAGATCGCCCGCCGCTTGCCCAACCCCAGAAAAGCCGTCCGACTAGCCAGAGTCTCCCCTGCCTGGATGAGATCGCCCTCCCGCTTCAGCAAATATTCCTGGGCCTCCGCTGGTTTTACCTTCAACTGGGCAGCTACATTGATCAGCCGCCGTTCCTCCGGCACTTCAGCCACAGCGATGATCTCCATCGCCTTGACCATCTGCCCGATAGCTACTTTGGGCAACGCTCCGTGAGGGATTTTCTGCACGCGCCGCAGGATGGTGGCGTTAGTGACGTGGCCCTCAGAGTAGGGGTAGGCGGTTCCGTGAGTGGTCATCCCAGCACCTCCCCCGTGATGGACTTCTGCCATTCGCTTAGCATGGCACGGCGCTCCTCCTGATTGCGCGGGAAGCGCCAGGGACGGCCACGCGCGTCCACGATCAGGCCCAGTTCACCGCCAGTGATGGTGAGGCGGCGGCTGCGTCGCTGGGCAGTTTCGATGTCCACTCGGCGCGGTTGGAGGGTTAGTTCGGCATGGGTTCCTCGCTCCAACGGGATGGTGACAATGGAGCCATAGGCTACCTCGAACACCTCTGGCCTGGTTGAGCCTTCCACCTTCAGACTGCCACGCAACACGATCTCACCCTTGCGTGCCCGCCCGGAGATCGAGACGACTGTACCCAGATCAATAAACGCGCCCGTATCAAGCACCTGAATGACCGCCGCTGGATGGGTTGGCCCCAGCGTCCCCAGGGCCGGGGCCAGCCCGTACGGGTCGATCAGCAGGCGGGTCAGGCCAACCGGCAGCAGGGCATCAAGTGCCACCAGAGCTGCCCAGCCGTCATGGGGTGCCCGGGTCAGCGTGCTGCCGCTGAGTAGGATCGTACCGAAGGGGGGCAGTAGCCCGCGTCGTCGCACATCCCGCCAGGTGGCGCGGGCTCCCAGCACTGCCCGCCGGATCATCTCGCGGGCCATTGCGTATTCGATCTCCAACTCGAACGGATCGGCGGGCACGCTGTGGGGGTAAAGTGTCTTGTTCAGGATGTAATCGGCCACCTCATCCGCGCGGCGCGGCTCGAAGGTCAGCCAGCGGCCCAGCATATCGGGGCGGGCTAGATCGAGCAACTGCCGGGCTGAATGGCCCATGCCGAGGTCGCCGAACACGTTGAGGTAGTGGTGACCCCGTACCGTCGCCGCCACCGCAGTGGAGGCGCTGCCCAGGTCAATACCCAGCACGTCTTCGCCCAGCAGCTCAGCCAGCATTCGGACTGCCCGGCTGAAGCCGTGCGCGGTGGGGAAGATGCCGTCGTTCGTCCAACCACCGATGTCCGCAAAGCCGCGTGTGCTGTTGGACTTCTGGGCATGGAACAGGGCAGCCAACTGCGTTTGAGCGCTTTCCAGCCGTTCCACTTCGAGGGTCGGACGAACGTTCTCGGCTGCTAGCACCCGCATCCCGATCTGGTTGCCCAGCTTCTCTTGAATCTCTTCTTGAAGTTCGCGGTTGCCTGCATAAAGAACAATCGGCCTGAAATGGCGCTCCATAAGCAGCACCGTCAGGCCAAGAAGTTCCACCTCTTTGCGTAGGGAATCCACCGCGCCGCCATCTGTGCCACCAACGATCAGGATCAGGTCCGGCTCGGCCCGCAGCATGGCGTCGATCTTCTGTTCCACCGAGCGTCTGTCGCCCAGACTGAAGGTGTCCACAATCTGCAAGTAAGTGCTCTGGGCAGCACGCTGCCCACTGGCGAGGCTCACCTCGGGAACCAGGCCAACCAGCACTGCCCGGATCGGCTTGCCGGCGCTGGCAGTGACCACGCAGGCGCTCACGCCCAGGAACTCACCGCGCTCCGGGAGAATCAACTGCGCCTTCTGATCGAGGAGCTGGCGGCCCGTCGCGGCACTGATCTCCTGAATCGCCCGCCGCACCCCCTCGAAGATGTCCATAAAAGGCGGGCCGCTGGTGGTCGGTGCCTCGCCGCGGGCCACGAAGCGAAACTGTCCGTCCACCACATCAAACAGCGCGGCACGAGTGTGGACGTTACCGATGTCTACTGCCAAGAGTGCCCCCCCTGCAATGGAGGGAATATCTTCGGCAGCCTCGGCCTGATCGCTCGCCAGGAGGTCATCTAGGAAGGACATAGGCGCTGCACGGCTGTCATTGAGATTGCCTATCAAGGTTGCTCTTCTTCTGCGCGAAGTCAGCTTGCTGTGCTCCCGGTTGCAGAAGAGGCACTAGCGATACTCACCGCATCAACTGGGAGATCCACCCGGCTAGCCATACCAGCCGTTCGCTCAGGATGGCAATGCCGGATAGTATCATGCCGCCATAAATCACAGCAAGTGTGAGCAGAATAAACCCCTGCCCGATTCCCGCTGCGATTTGCATCAGAACCACCCGTTGTGCATCACCGCTCGCTGAGCGCCCGCGCAGCCAGAACTGGAAGGTCAGTAGCGCTGTGATCGTCCCCAGGGCAATTAGCCCATGGCTGATGAATCCCAGGTCTGGCCCTGGCATAATGGATAGCCACGTCGAGCGCACCTGCGGGATCAGGGTCCCCGTCACCGCGCCGCCAATGGCGACCGCCGTCCCGACGCCGATTAGGTAGGCGACGGCGGCATTCCCCATAGCAGCAGTACGCGGGTTGAGCTTCATGAGAAGCAGGATGAACAACAACAAAGGAACCCCCGCCAGGGCTGCGACCTGCAGATCGCCGCTGAGCAAAGGCTGCATCAGGCGCGGCCCCAACACCTGGAAGATGACTACCAACACGGCATAGCCTGCCGCGACGCCAATAAAGAGATGCAGTGCGATACGGTACAAGGGGTTATCGCCGATCAGATAGCTGAGCAGAGCCACAGTAAAGAAGAAAGCCAGCGCGCCGCCGATTAGCTCAACCTGCGCGGGGGAGACCGGGATCATACTGCCTGCTCCTGGTGCTGGCGCAGCCCTACGAGGCCGTAGATCAGGCTGCCGCCCGCGATCAGCAGGGCCGCCACTACGCCACCCCACGCCTGGCCGTTCCAGGTGGCGTTCAGAGACGGGTCGTCCGGGGCGGATTCGAGGGCCTGGTAGGCTGCCGCATCGTTGACGCCGCTAAGCACCGCCACGAGCTGGCCGCTCTGCTGGTAAGGATACGCCAGCGGGGCTGACCCAACACTCATGGCAGCCAGGATCGGGACCTGTGCGGGCATACCTGCCTGTTCTACCCAGGCCCGCAGGCTCTCCGACCGCGCGGCAAATACCACGATCAGGCTGGGCCGCAGGTCAGTCAGCCGTGTGGCGGTGAGGCCACTTGGCTGGCCCTGGTAATCGTGGGCCAGCGGCGAGGGTACGCCAGGTAGGCTGCCAACCACCAACGCGCTGATGCCATTAATGCCGCCAGGCAGATAACCCAGGTTGACCCATCCGTCAGGCGCGCCTTCGACGCTCTCTAGAACCAACTGGGCCATCGCCGGTCCGGTCGTGCGTGTGCTGAGCGCATACAGCGTCACATCACCGCGCCGGGACAGATGACTCAGCAGCGCGCGCGCCAGTGGCTGTAATTCGGCGGCGGTGTCCGGCTCGTACTCGAAGGCAGCGATCACCGTTGCGCCAGTCGGCAGGCCCTGCAGAGTGCGGTAGGCCTGTGCCGGGCCAGGGCCGGGCGCGGGGGCGGGGAGCGAGAAGAGGCTCAACAGGCTGCCTGCGGCAACTGCCGCGACCAGGGCAAGGGCCGTCAGCCAGCGAATGAGGGGGATGATCGAGCGTTTCTTTCCAGCTACGGTAACGCCCTGTGCCTGGCGTGCCCACATGGCCTGGAGCTTCTCGACGCGGCGGGCCTGATCCTGGCTCAGGATGACCTGATCGACCAGCTTGCCAACCTCCAATGAGGCCCCGTCGAACAGGATCTCGGGGCGGATCACCCCAGCCACATCCTTGAGCGCGCCGACTGTCTCCGTTACACCTTCCACCCGACCGGCATAGCCCGTGATCGCATCAAAGCGGAGGTCTTCGATCTGAGCAGCCAGCGACCCGGCCATCTCAGGCGAGGCAGCCCGCCCCGCCAGTCGGGCGGTTTCCTCGCCGGGCGCAGCCTCGCGCAACCAGTCGGGCAGCTCTGCCATCTCCAGCTCAACCGACTCCTCCTTCGGTTCAGCCGGCCTCAGTAAATCCTCGGATAGACCAAGCAAGTCCTCTCCGCTGCTTGGCACGGGGGCCTCAGCTACAGGCGCAGCCAGGCTCTCGCCCAGCTCCATCATGCTCAGCCAATCCGGTGTCTCCTCGTCTGGGGCTATCTCAGCTATCCCAGCAGGCGCAGGCTCCAGGGTTTGGCCGGTGAGAGGCTCCAGCGCCACAGGTTCCGTAGCAGGTATCTCTTCCTTAGGAGAAGACAACTCCCACGCGGCCTCAACCCCCGGAGCCGGGGCTCCTGCCACAGCAGGCGGTTCACCCAGACCGCGCAGCCAGCCGGGAATGCCAACCCCTTCGGGGAGGTCAGGCGCTTCTTGCATCGTCGAGGGTCGGACAGGGGGTGTCTCGCCCAATTCAACCAGCCAGTCCGGGGCAGTTATCTCTTCTGCGGGCGGCGGCCCTTCTTCAGCAGTAGTTGGCTCGGAGCCAGGTACTTCGCCTAACCCGGCCAACCAATCGGGCACAACCACCTCCTCTGCCGGAACAGTCGGAACCAGATCGGCGGCAGGTGTCCCAACAGAAGGAGCTTCCTGCGCCGCCGGCGCTTGGGCAGGGGACGTTTCGCTCAATTCAGCCAGCCAGTCCGGGGCTTCAACTTCTGTATGCTGCTCAGTTGCAGGGGTTTCTGGCTGAGTCTCAGCCGTTGGAGCGGACGGTAGCCCCTCGGCAGTAGCTGCGAGCCAGTCGGGCAGTTCTCCGGCGGCAGGGGGGAGGGGCGACTCTGTCGCTGCTGGCGAAGTCTCCGTTGGAATCTCCGTAGCCGGCCCCAACGTGTCGGGAGGTGTGGCAGTCTGCTCCGATTCAACCGACTCACCCGCTGCCCCACGTAGCCAGTCCGGCATGGATGCCTCACCGAAGATTGCACTGGGAGGGGCTGGCGGGACCGCCGTCGCTGCGGCTAGCCAATCGGGGGCTTCCGCCGGCGAAGGAAGCTGTGGTGTGGCCTCGCTCTCGGAAGAAGCTGCTGGTTGTTCAGACAGCCGGTCTGGCGACAAATCCACCCTTTCAGTTTCAGTGGGTAGCGGTACATCGCCGCCGATCTTGATGTCAGGTTCTTCCTCAGCAACCTGAAGTTCCCTATCTGGCTGTGCCTTCGCTGCGCTAGGCCCACTGACCGTTGGCTCGGTGTCTTCTGCGAGCTGGAGGGGCCGAGTGAGCTTATCCCAGGTGTCGGGCACAGGGGGAATCGAGGAAAGGTCCGGCTCTGGGGGAGCAGGCAGCAGCGCGCCGCAGAACTCGCAGTTTGTGCGGTCGGCATCGTTGAGGCGATGACACATCTCGCAACGAACACTGCTCAAATGATCAAGCGGGCTGGACATCCACGCACCTTCCCCGCAATAGCGGCCCGGAGAAACCGGCCTCTGTGCTAATCTCTATACGGGCGTTCGACTCCGGTCAGCACACGTAGGCCAATGGCGACCGTTCCTAATGCCACACCGAGCAGGACCCCGCGCGCCCCTGCTGCTGCCGGGACACTGATCAGCCACTCGCGCAGCCGGTTCGCCGGGCTTAAGAAGCTGAAGGGCAACCAACCTACCAGTGTTACAATGACTACCAGCACGAATCCAGCCGACCAGAGATTCGGCTTGTTCCTGAGCATCCGCACCGCACCGGCCACCAGGAACACCATCACAACGCTTGCCAAGGCTGCCTGCGATGCCACCAACACGCTGTTGAACAACAGATTTGTCACACTCGTTGCATCGTAAAGGACCGCACCGCCTCCAGTGAACCCCTCCAGCAGACCCACTGCCAGAGTTCCCACAGCAGCTAAGGCGGTCAGCAGGCTGTAAGGCCACCCCGCGGCGCGGGCATCGATGCGGCGGGCGTGGACAGTCAGCAGGTTAGCCAACCCCAACAAGACAGCCAGGGCGGCCAGTATGGCCGCCCAATCGGTGAATACCAGGCGTAGTGCAAGCAACTGGCTCCCTGTGAAAAAGGTGCCCAATAGAGTCACAAGGCCAACACCGATGGCAATCGCTGCGGGGATGACATGCCTCATGGATTGCACCTATCCCATTAGCGGAGAAGCCCGAGTGTCTGGAGAACCAGCCCGACTCCAATCGCACCGACCACCAGCCAGCGCAGCACATCCTGCGCCAGGGCGCTAGCGATGGTAGGGGCATCTCCTCCAACGTAAGCACGGGCAACGAACAACTCTTCACCGATCAGAGTGTGATCGGCCAGCACGTAACCCACTGCCTGGGCTTCCAGCCGGTCGCTGCCCACCACCTGGGTCAGGCTCTTCCGGTTTCCTGCTTCCACCATTAATGCCACCTCCGGCCCGAATGAACCAGCCAGCAGGTTCGCACGCACCTGATCGTCGGCAATGATGCTGGTGGCCCCCCCTGCCAACGCCAGCGGGTCGAACGCCACCAGCCGGGCCGCGCTGGCTTCGTGCTGGGCCAGCGTCCCACGCTGGCGGTAAGCACGCCGGATTGTATCAGCCATCACTGGCAGAGTGGTTGCTGCGGCGGTGGTTGCCACTGGCGAGCGATCGCTGATTGACGATGCATCAGCCACCAGATCCAGCACCGCCAGACCGGCCAGCGCTGTGCCTGTCTCTTCCCCTATCAGGCTGTTAGGCCCAAGGGATACGTGGACACGTCCCCCGCTCTCAACAGCTTGGCCCACTTGGCTGGACAGCGCTTCATAACCACTCAGCGGGCGCAGGTCTGGTTTCAGTCCCTGTCGCACCAGGGAGTAGAATCCGACCAGCAACAGCCAGCCCAGTCCCAGCACAACCAAACCAGGCAGGTCGGAAACTGAACCGAGGATTGGCATCGTCACTCCATCTTCAGGTCAAAGGGCGCGGAGGCTCGTTGTGCCGTCCAGGCCGTCGAGGCTGACTACCATCCATGAGGAGTTCAGCCAGCGCCCCCACTGCATCGGCCTGTCCAAACAGCGCAAAGGTCGGCTGGGAAACGTACAATAGCTGTGCTGCGAGGGGCATCAACGGATGGAAAGCCCCTCGCAGCGCTTCTAGAATGTCTGATAGTCCGGCCTCTGCTGCACGGCTCTCCCATGCCTCGGCCAGCACCAGCCAGCGCTCCCGCCATGACACGCGCAGATCAGTCATGCCCCCAGTATAAGCGGGATATGAATCACGGGCAAGTTGTCCTGACGGTCTGAGCTACCTCGCAGCTTCCGGGTTTGACAACCTCACCTGGAATAGTGCACAGCACTGGTGTGCCATTGTATAGCAGCTATTCAGGGTCTGGGAGGGTGTGTTGAGGGGAGAAGCAGCCATCCCAAGTCGTTTCCATCAGACCATCGTGCGGTTCCCAGCGACCTCCCACGCTACTCAAAGCGCAATAAGGTCAGAATGCACTCACTCGCCTCGATGTGCGACTTGGGATATGCGAATTCAGGTGGACCTGAAGGGATTCGAACCCTTGACCTCTACAGTGCGATTGTAGCGCTCTCCCAGCTGAGCTACAGGCCCGGAGCAAGGGTCATTCTAGCGGGTCGCCAGGGCATTGTCAAGGAAGAGCAGGTGGAGGAGTGGATAACTACGCAGATATCTGTACAGGAATGGCTCGCAACTGCCCTGAGTACCCACCTCCTTATCCACTCCCATCGGTAGCGGACATGGTCTGCCGAAGTGATGCATCGCATGGGTTCCACCTGGGCAAGGCGACCGGTGGGCTACAAGCATACCACAGGGGGTACGAGGTTGGGGTTACTTCAAGCGCGGATTCGGATCGGCATCGCAGTCTTGTCACGGCCCGACGAAGTCGGTGACGAGCGCCGGTCAGCCTGCGGCTTGTTGATAGACTTCCAGGGTCATGGCAGCGGTGCGCTCCCAGCTAAACTCTCCGGCGCGAGCCAGCGCTTTCTGGCTGAGTTCCTGCGCTAGACGGGCATCTGTAAGCGTGGCCAGAATAGAACCGGCTAGGCGGCGTGCATCGTCCGGATCAGCAGTAAAAGCTGCGTCACTCACCAATTCCACCAAGGCAGGTGCGCTGCTGACCACCACGGGCTTGCCGCAGGCCATCGCCTCAAGCACTGGCAAGCCAAATCCTTCATAGCGCGAGGGATAGACGAACGTCCTGGCTAGCCGGTACAGCGCAGGCTTATCTGCCTCGTCTACCTCGCCGATGATCTGCACCCTGTCGGCCATCCCCATCAGATGGATATAGTGGTGCACATCAATAAAACGCGCTGTTGGCCTGCCCGGCAGGCGACCCGCCAATACCAGCGGGATGTCGTAGCCGGTTGTGACATAAGTAAAAGCCTTGATCAGGTTCTCGACGTTCTTGCGTACATCGTAGCCGCCCAGGTATAGCACATACTCGGAGGGCAGGTTGTACTTCCTGCTCACTGCCATATCGAAGACCAAGTTGGGCTGCGCCGTGTATTCGCTCCCGGCAGCCAGGGGGATTGGGTAGATGCGGTCAGCGGTGATGGCAAGGTGGCGCGCGATATCCTCACCAGCGGCCCGCGAGTCGGTAAGAATGGCTGCCGCCCCGCGCGCTGAGGCAGCCACCAGCCCCGTGTACAGCCGCGCCAGTATATTTCCGCGATAGGCCGGAAGGAGTAATGGGATCAGATCGTGGATCGTGATGATGATCGGGACAGGACTACTCAGTGGCCCGGCCCAGTAGGGGACGTGCGCCAGATCGGCCCCGATCTGGCTTACCGTGTGAGGAAAGCCCACCTGTTCAAAGCGTAGCTTGGCCCAATCACCGGAACCTGTCGTTAGAGCGTGCTCGACGCCTACGCCGGGCGGCGTGTCGAGTGACCAACCTGCTGGTACAACGAGGGTCAGGCGCACATCGCGTGCGACCCTCGTCAGCGCTTCGACCAGACGGCGGACATACTGTCCGCTGCCTGTGTCAGGCCGGTTCCAAAACCAGGCGTTGATCGCAATATGCATCAGCTAAGAAGCGCGATCAGGGCGATTACAATGATCGCCGCGCCGACAGCCATGCGGATGACGGCAGACTGATCGGCCTCGGTTCCCTGACTCGAGCCGACCAGCCAGCGATCCACATGCCGGCGCAATGGAGGAAAGGCGGATACGAACACCAGCAACCCGGCCACTGCTGTTCCCCAAGCAAGGCCGAAGAAAAAGGCAAACAGCAGCATCACTCCCAGCACCAGAATCAATGACTGGAACGCCCGCGAGGCCACGTTTTCCGAGACGGGGGGGGCGGCACGCCGCGGTGGGGGCTTCTCCGGCTCGGGGGCAGGTTTATGCGGGCTTGTGGAGCGTCTGGTAGCCATATGGGTGCATCCTGTGCCAGGCCCAGGCGGTCGAGACGATGTCTTTCAGATCAGGATGGCGCGGTGTCCAACCTAGCTCCTCGTTTATCTTTTGGGCAGAGGCTACCAATATGGCCGCATCGCCGGGGCGACGTGGCGCTTCTACGGCAGGGATGGGATGGCCAGTGACTTCGCGTGCCACTGCGATCACCTCACGCACGCTGTAGCCTTGCCCGTTGCCCAGGTTATAGATCATCTCGCCCCGTTCGTCCAGCGCGTGCAGTGCCAGCACGTGTGCGACAGCCAGATCGTCTACGTGTATATAGTCACGGATGCACGTTCCGTCTGGGGTGGGATAGTCTGTGCCGAAGACGGAGATCGCCTTACGCTGTCCCAGCGGAACCTGGAGAGTGAGTGGGATCAAGTGGGACTCGGGGTTATGCGCCTCACCGCGCACAGGCAGACCATTCCCATCGAGCATGGCACCACAGGCATTGAAGTAACGCAGGGCACAGTAGCGGAGCGCAAAGACCTCATGATACCAGTGCAGCATTCGCTCGATCATCAGTTTGGTCTCACCGTAGACATTGCTGGGGCCGAGGGGGTCGCCCTCGCTGAGGGGAGCCTGCTTGCTGGCATAAACCGCTGCTGTTGAGGAAAAGACCATCTTTCGAACGCCGTGCTCAATCATCACCTCGAGCAGTGTGATTGCATGAGCCACATTGTTGCGGAAATACATTCCAGGCTTCTGCATAGATTCCCCCGCCTCGATGAACGCCGCAAAGTGTGCGACGGCGTCGGGCCGGTGTGCAGCAAAGGCCGCCCGCAGGGTGGCCTCATCTCCCACATCTCCCAGGATGAAGGCCGCCCCTTCGGGGACGGCCTCGCGATAACCACGTGTCAGGCTATCGTACACGACCACCTCGTGCCCAGCAGCCTGAAAATGGGCGGCGGTTGCCGAGCCGATGTACCCGGCCCCGCCTGTAACCAAGACCTTCACTGGACCTCCTTGAGACGTATCAGGAGCCTGGCGAATCAATCTCACCCAGGTAGCGGAGCAACATGGCTTCCATACGCTGACCTGTCTGCGCGTCAAATAGTGCTAGCCGATCTGGTGGAACGATGACGTATGCTTCGGCGGCCATTCGATCCTCGGAGCGGACAATCGCTTCTATCTCATTTTCGCTGAGACCCAGCGACCGGGCAAAAATATGCGAGGTGCGCCGTGCGCCGTCGGTAGCGATCATCTGCACAATGTGGTCGCGCCAAGCGGCCAGATGCTGGTCCGCGACGAAAGGCAGCCAGCCATCAGGCACGATGGCAGCAAGTTGACGCAGGATGTCATTCATCGCCTGTGACGCGCGCAGGCTGTCCTCAGCACGGTATTCGAGATAGGTCATCAGGATGCAATAAACCCGCCAGTTGGGATGTTCTATTCCCCACTTCCAACCGTCAATAAAGAGGCCGGGCATCACGATAGTCTCCAGCCAGGTCTGATCCATGATCAAGTGGGACATGTATCCAGCAACAAAAGCTGCGCGTGGCCTGCCCAATGCGGGTGCGTCGCGGAGTTGTGGCCAGGCGTTCATCATCGCTTCGTGGGCCGGGACAGGATCGACGGGTGGAATGGTGTAGAAGTGCGTCTCCTCCCGAGTCTGCCCGCTGATAGCACGCACGTCAGGGCTGATGGACCCCAGAAAAAACGCGCTCCGCGACCTTTCCTCAGTCAACCAGGGAATGATGGGCCGAACCGCCGGGCGTCCCAGCAGATCAAGCGCTGCAGCAAGATGAGTTTGGGCATTAGGCATGACGCCGCGATTTTATCCCAACGGCGGGGTGTCTCCAAGCGGCTCCCTAACTGGTTTTCTCGCTAAATTAATAACGACTTCGGGAGTCTCCCCAAAGATGGTGAGCTTCTTGTGGAGTGAGTGAGAAGCGTAGATGCGTGCAACTACGATCTGTACGGTGTCTTCAGGGGTAAAGAATGAGATGCCCCCAAGGGGATTCGAACCCCTGTTTCAGCCTTGAAAGGGCCGCGTCCTGGTCCTCTAGACGATGGGGGCGGGAGCGGCCCGGATTGTACCGCATCACGCATGACTGTCAAACCGCTGTTTCCTGAATGTCTGCGCGGTGGCCATCCGCTCGCGGAGCGGTGGATGTGAGTGCAGCAGAAACACCTCCCACGCTGGTGGAGCGGCATCGGCCAGGTTCTGGTTGGCAAGCCGGGCCATGGCGTCGGTGAATGCTTGCGGCTTGCGCGTTGAATCCAGGGCATAAAGGTCGGCCATACGCTCCCGCCAGCGCGAATAGGCGTTGCCCAACGGCATGGCCATCAGCCCCAGCACTGCGGCTGTCAGCACAAAGATTGGCAGCCCGGCAGGATCAGCAATACCCTGCAGGTTGAACACCCTCACGCTCCAGCGCAGTGCCAGGTGAGCGGCCCAGAAGGTCAGCAGAGTTAGGGCCGTATTCACAGCGATCCCGATCGGGATGTCGCGGTGTACTTGATGACCTAACTCGTGGGCCAGGATGGTTTCGATTTCGTCTGCTGTGAACTCGTCCAGCAACGTGTCGCCCAGCACGATGCGCCGGGTCGCGCCGAGTCCCATCAGGGCCGCATTGGCGCTCTTGGTGCGTCTGCTCATATCGAAGCGGTAGACACCCCGGGCGCGCGTCCCCGCACGTTCGGCTAGACGGAGCAGCCGCTGGGTCAGGTCTTCGTCCTCCACCGGTGTGAACTTGTAGAACAGCGGGGCGATCAGCACAGGGGCGAGGCTGGACAAAATCACGGTGAACAGCAACATCACGCCGCCCGCAAGCAGCCACCACAGACTGGGGAAAGTGCGTAGCAGCTCGTAAACCACTTCCAGCACGGTCAAGCCCAGCACCCCACCGATAGCCATTCCCTTGATCTGATCCACAACCCAGGCGCGTAGAGTCTGGTTGCTCTGGCCGTAGCGATGAGGCAGCACGAATCCACCATAGTATGAGAGCGGTAGATCAATGACCAGATATGGCAGGGCAAACACCAATCCAAACAGCGCCACAGTTATCCACGGGTTGGTGGAGAATTCTGCAATCTCGTCTCGCACCATGACGTGCAGCCCAGTGATCGGCCAGGCTATCACATAGGCTGCACCCAGCGCCAGGTCGAGGAAGAACAACCACCTCCGGAAGCGAGCGTATTCCTTGGCTAGCTGCTGGCGTTCCTCATCGAGTGCAATGTCGGGTGTCTGCTCGTCCATAGCTTACTTCCTCAAGGGATTGTAGCGGCCCGCTGGGTGTGGTACAAACCGTACCTATGTATGTCGATTCTGTCACCACCGCCGCCATCGCTGACGAACTGACCCGACTCCTCGTCGGCGGGCGGATTCAGGATGTGATTGAGGTCGATCCGTATAGCATCGGCCTGGAAATCTACGCCCAGCACCAGCGTCGCTATCTGCTGATAACAGCCGATCCACAGGCAGCGCGCTGCCATCTCGTGCCGGAGAAGCTGCGGCGTGGCGTTGAGACATCCTCACCCCTGGGTCTGCTGCTGCGGAAGTACGTCGGGGGCGCACACCTGGAGGCAGTGACGCAGCCCCCCTGGGAGCGCACTCTGCGCCTGGATTTTTCCGGCGCCGAGGGCGAGACAAGCCTGATCGTCGAGACGATGGATCAGCGTAGCAACATCATCCTAACCGCCGAAGATGATATCTTGGACTGCATCCGGCGGATAGGCCCCGCCCAGAACCGTTATCGCATACTGCTGCCCGGCAGACCCTACGTCCCTCCACCACCCCAAAACAAAATGTTGCCAGATGCCCTCAGCAGTCAATTGATAGACAGACTCCTACAGCAAGATCGGGACAAACCGGCGTGGCAGGCGCTTGTGAGCCATATCGCCGGGGTTAGCCCGCTGCTGGCCCGCGAGGTGATCTACCGCGCTTCGGGGGAGGCGGAAGCTCCCGCCTGTGACGTGGCGGGCGATATAGTTTACCAAGAGTTCCATAGCCTGATCGCCGACGTGCTGGCCGGACGCTGGTCGCCGTGTGTGGTTCCTGCGCCGGACTCCGATAGGTACCTGGCGTTTGCTGCTTATCCACTTATATACCTGGGTCAAGCCCAGCCCCGGGAGAGCATCAGTGTGGCGATGACGGATTACTTCGGTGCACCAGTGGGGGGTGATGCTTATGCGGCAGGTAAACAGCGCATCCGCGAGCAGCTTGCGGACGCACTGGATCGACTGCGTCGCAAGCTATCTGCGCTGGCACGCGAGCGATCCGATATGGCTGAAATAGAAGCCCTTCGGAAGAAAGGCGAGCTACTGCTGGCCTATGCCCCGACCATCCCGCCGTACACCTTGCAGTTCGAAGCACAATACGAACCCGACAGCATACCGCTAGTCATCGACCTCGATCCTGCGTTGAACGCTATCCAAAACGCCCATGCCTACTTCGAACGCTATGAGAAAGCCAAGCGCGCTGCTGCGGACCTGCCCAACCTTGAAGAGGCCACACGTCGGGAAGTTGAATACCTGGAGCAGTTGGGGGTAGACCTCGATCTGGCGGCAAGCTGGCCGGAGATCGATGCAGTGCGGGAGGCGCTTCAAGAGGGCGGCTACTGGCGCGGTAAACGGGCGCGCAGCCCACGCGGGGGCAGACCGGGTGTGCGCCGATTCACAACCGACGAAGGGTTCGTGATCTTGGTCGGACGCAACGCAGCGCAGAATCATCAGCTTGTCACTGAGCGATCCGCGCCCACCGACTTATGGCTGCATGCCCGGAACCTCCCCGGCAGTCATGTGATCGTCAAGCACGATGGTCGTCCCATCCCGGAGCACGTGATCCGATACGCAGCACAACTCGCCGCAACCTACTCTGCCGGTCGGTTCGAGTCCGCTGTAGAGGTGGATGTGACCGAGCGCCGCTACGTCCGACCGATCAAGGGCGGCAAGCCTGGCCAAGTGACGTACCACAACGAGCGCACCCTGATCGCCAGGCCCTCGTGCCTTGATTGTCCCCTCAAGTTGGATGGCCCCCCTTCTTGATGATCACATAGCTTTGCGGTAAGCGGTGGCTATGTATCGTAGATAGCCTCGAGGCGCGGGGTGATGGCACGCCAGTCATACCGCTCGCGCACCAGACGGGCCGCCTGTTGGCCCATGTGCGTCCTGCGGGGCTGATCTTGTAGCAGGGCAATCACCGCCTCAGCGAACTCGGCGGGCGAATCCGCCAGCAGGAGGTGGTTGCCATGTTGAGCGTCCAGCCCTTCGGCGCCGATCCGCGTGCTGACAACCGCCCGCTCCATAGCCATAGCTTCCAACAGCTTGAAGCGCGTTCCGCTGCCCATCCGCAGGGGGGCTACATACACATCAGCAGCCCGTAGGTAGGGTCGAACGTCCTCCACGCGCCCGGTCAGGGTCACCCCGGGGCGACCCCGTAGCCGGTTGAGGCGTGGGTGAGGGGTATGCCCGACCGCCGTGAAGTGCGCCCCGGCTACCGCCCGCCGGACGAGAGGCAAGATGTGATCAGAGAACCATAACACTGCGTCCACATTGGGTCGGAAATCCATTTTTCCCGTGAAAACCAGCGCGGGGTGAGGGATTGACCCATCGGAGAAGTTGGCAGGCTGGTAGTCATCGGTGAATATGGCATTGTGGACAACCACAACCGGTGTGCGGTGAGGGAGCTTGCGTAGCAGCGCCGCGTCGGCCTGCGAGACAGCGATCACGCGATCCACCCCCCGGCATACCGCAGCTTCGAATCGGATCAGACGGCGTGCCTGGACATAAGAGTATGCTGCCAGGGGCCATCGAGTCGGAATCCGCCAATCCTGACCGGCAATACGTGCTTGCAGGGCATACTCAGCATTGTGTGCATCATAGATGAGCATCGCGCTGGGCGCAGCTTCTCTCAGCGTGTCGAGGTAAGGAGCCATCTCAAGCCCCTCGATGTGTATCGCGTCGAATGGCTGTCGGGCCAGCAAGTTGCGCAGCGTCGCCAGGTATAGCTCCGACCAGCGCCGCCGGGCCATATCGGCCTGACCCGCCAGCAGCGCCCGAAGCCGTCGCCCCGGCCCCCAATCCGGGGTGGGGGTGGCGATGACCGCGTCGCATAGCGCCGCCAGCGGCGTCTGCTCTACTAGCGGTTGATCAGCTTCAGCAAACGATAATAACGTCACGCGATGGCCTTGCTGTGCCAGCGCCTGGATCAGCCCGAAGTTGCGCAGGGCTGTTCCCTGGTGTGGAGGATAGGGAAGCTGGGGTGTTAGAAACAGGACACGCAGGCGCTTCATATCCTGTACACCTCGGGGTTGACGCAATAAGGCAGGCGCTCACCGTGCAGCCCGGCGAGCAGATTATCGGCTGCCATCGAGGCCATGCGAGTGCGCGTCGCCACGCTGGCCGACCCGATGTGCGGCAACACCACCACGTTGGGCAGGCTCAGCAGCGGGTGATCAGCCCGCATTGGCTCCGGGTCGGTCACGTCCAACCCAGCCCCGCCGATCACGCCCCTCCGCAGCGCATCGAGCAGCGCGACCTGATCAACCACCGGTCCGCGCGCGGTGTTGATCAGCACTGCTGTCGGTTTCATACGGGACAGCTCCTTCGCGCCGATCAGGCCCCGTGTGGACTCGTTCAGCGGGCAGTGTAGGGTCACTACATCGCTTGCTTCAAGCAACGTATCGAGTGGGACATAGGCCGCCCCCAGCGCTTCGGCCTCAGGAACAACAGGCTCGGGCTGGGTATAGAGCAGGTGGCAGCCAAAGCCTTTCAGCCGCCGCGCTACTGCCATACCGATGCGCCCTAGCCCAACGATGCCGACCGTGCTGCCGCTCAAATCTTGCCCTGTTAGCTCCATCGGTCGCCATGTCTGCCAGCGATCCTGCTTCACAAATTCAGTTGCTTCAACGATCCGGCGCAGGGTCGCCAGCATCAGTGCCAGGGTCAGGTCAGCGGTGGTTTCAGTCAACACACCCGGCGTATTGCCGACCGGGATCCGGCGTGCGGTGCAGGCAGCCACGTCCACGTTATCGTAGCCGACAGCCATGTTGCTGACCACCTTTAACGACGATCCAGCGGCATCAAGGACTGCCGAGTCGATGCGATCTGTCAGTAGGCAGTATAGACCGTCACAGCCCACCGCCCATTCCATCAGGGTGGCATAGGGGATTGGATCGTCTCCCTCCCATAGGCGTATCTCAGCGATGGCGGCGATCTGGTCGAGGGCCGGTTGCGGCACGCGGCGTGTGACCAAAACACGCGGCCTGACGTGGCGGGGGTGGCTCACAATGCGCAGCCTCTTGCTGAAGTCGAATCCCTATCCAAGTTCCATCTCGCCGCTGGCGTCATGGCTGTTGCCCTGCCAGGAGCATGGCTGCTTGCCAGGCAGGCTGAATGGCCGCGTGGGTGATTCCCAAGCTGCGGCTTAACCAGTCGTCTACATTGGCCGAAGTGGGGAGGTTCTCAAGAAGCAGGGGAACTGCCTGCATCCCGTGTTGTTCAACCAACACATCCAGCAGGATACGGGCTTGAAGATAGTCCACGTCCTGATAAGGTGTCTGGAATGCCAGCCAACCCGATCCATCCTCCGGCCACAATGGGCGGATCCGACCCTGTTCCGCAATAGTGAACTCTCGCACTGCATTCGCATCCAGACCGATGCGTTCCGCTTCCCAGGTCAGGAAGGCCACTGCCAGTGGGTGGTTAGCCGGAAACCCTTCCAGCCGCCTAATCAGCAATTGGCTTGCCAGCTCCCGTGCGGCCACCTCACGCACATGCTCCGCCACCGAGACTCCATCCGCCCGGATGACCACGTATGCTGATGGCACAATGATCTGGATTTCAGAGGCCGATTGGCCCACCTCTGCTGGGAAAGGGCGGCGGACGATCGACGACACACTGTCTGCATTGGCCGCTGTTGGTGTCACGGTGACCCGGATGGAGGGGTTCTCCGCCGGGTCGAGGCCATAGTCGGCGCTTACTACACCATATAACTGCTCCAGTGTGGGGAGCAATCCCTGTGTGGCAAACGCATCCAGATCGTAGTACTTAAGCACAAAGTTGGCACTGCGGTCTTCGTGCAATGCCCCCCAGTCCTGGATCTCGGCCCAAGTGTGCACCCAGCGGCCATCCGCCAGACGGAACGGTTCGAAGGCAATGCGCCGCACGTTGTCGCCGGCTGCGAAACGCACCTCTGCCCAAACTAGTTCTCCAACCGACCGGGTGCTGATAACCTCAATGGTAGAGGGATCGGCGAGCGTCTCCAGGGGTACATCGAGCACGAAAGGAGGGGCTTCGCGTTGAGGGTCACGATACAGTACCGTCGCTTCCACCGTGTGGCCCTGCGCGATCAAGGCCGCTTCGGAGCGCAGACGATAGGCCAAATAGCCATCCCATTCCACTGGCAAACTAAGGGCGGGTGCGCCAGTTGCCGACTCTACAGCCGGGATGATGGAATCGTTGGCGGCAATGGAAGGAGCCTGTAGCAGAATGTCGAGCACTATGCCCACGCCGTATGTCTCCGCCAACGGCCCGAAGAACCCGTGTGCTGGCGCGGCATTGCTCATGGCCTGGTGCAGCCAAATGGCCAATTCGCCCTCCAGCCAGGCCAGCTCCGGGGCAGGGGCGATCTGAGCCTGGGCGAAACGTTCCATAATCGCACTAGCCCAGCGTTCGGCCAGTAAAGAAGCAATTGAATTCAGCAAGACAGGATCGACTGATCCATCAGCCGCGACGCGGCCCAACAGCGGGGAGGGAATGAGCAGTGTGTTGTCATCGTAGGAGGCCCAGCCCAATCGCACAAGGGGATCTGGCTCGATCCGCACACGCAGACGGGGCAACCACGCTGCGCGAACCTGCGTCGGGGGTATCGCAGCTCGGCACTGAGTTAACTGGCAGGAGGTCTCCCACCACCCATTCATACGAACCTTGAGCGCTTCGGCCAGCGCTGCATCTTCTTCATAGTAGGTGAAATCGAAGTGAGGAGTAGGGCTGCTGGTCTGTTTTCCCCAAAAATCCGGGCTGGGGGGGATATGCTGCCAGACACCGCCGTTGTGCTCATAGAACCACAGGACGTGGTAGTGCCGCCCGTCAAGTTGTTCCTCCAACACGACACGAGCCTGGTGAGCGGTGATGTCTAGCTCCCTAATCTCGCCAGTTACGTCGACCCGATCACCCAGCGCGCGGTATTGGTCGAAGGCGATGCTCTGGAGGCGCCGCCACTCCCCGATATCAGCCTGTGCTGCCAGGAACCCGCTCTCATCGCCCATACGGAGGGCGGTGGTCTCGGCTGTGATCGTAGCCTCTAGATTTGCCCGGAGTCGGCTCGCCGCTAGGTGCAGACGCCAGCCAGTGATCCCTGCCACTGCGCCAGCGATAATCAACAGAGCCACACCGGCATTGCGAAGATGGCGCATCCTGCGGCGACGTGCGGCACGTGCAGCGGGGTCTTCACCCACCACCGACCAACCCGCTTCCGATTCAACCTCCCAATTGAGTTTGATCCCCATACAGAATGCTCAGACCAACAAGGTCGATGATCGATTTCACTGACGTTACCACTAAATATACCACCCGATGCGGCTTGCCGGTTGTGAAGTCAAAGGCCGCCAGCAGCGACAAAACACCACCGGCGGCCTCCAGCATGGACGGAGGGAGAGACCAACCATCTACGTTGCGTCAAGCGCTACCCGGAAGCCAATCAGCGCCACATAGGCATGTGGTTCGACGGGGCGGCGGTGTGTACAGTGCAGGACATTGCGCGGGTTATCGAACGCGCCGCCGCGCAACACCCGTGCGCCGGGTGCTTCGAGGTCCTCACGCCCGTCACCCGGTCGATAGGGGTAGTCCATACCCAGGCTGGAGCACCATTCCCAGACATTCCCTCCCAGGTCGCAAATCCCTTCCGGGGTGCGGTCCTCGGGGAAGATGCCGACAGCGACCGTCTGGCCGATAGCGGTATCACGGTGATTGGCCGTCTCGGCGCTGGTGCGGTTCCCCCAGGGAAATTTGCGACGCTCAGTTCCTGCAGCTGCGCGCTCCCACTCAACCTCGGTAGGTAATCGGAAGGGACGCCCGGTGCGCGCCGCCAGCCAACGTGTGTAGGCAATCGCCTCGTGCCATGTCACTGCCACAATCGGGCGGTTGGGAATGCCCCATTGCGGGTCATCAAGCAGCCCTTGGTAGCGGGGAGCCGCTCCCCGCCACTCCCAACCCCGTGCGGTCCAGTATTCGCGCTTGTTGTAACCACCATCCTCTACAAAGACGCGGAACTGTGCGTTAGTGATCGGGTATCTAGCAAGAGAAAAAGGGGCGACCGGCACTGTGTGCCGTTCAGCTTCAGAGCCGATCTCAACTGTCCCCCCCTCGATCTGCACCATCTCTGGAACGACAGTGCATACACCTGGCCGTGGGTCGCCCAGCAGACCCAGCACATCACCTGCCTGCGCTCGTTCAACAGGGGGCAGGTGACCACCGCTCACGAGCATGGCGAGCTGGCTGATCAGCCTGGGGACTAACTGCCGTCCTACGTGCTCGTCCTGCTCTGCTGCGGAACGCCCGACAATATGTAGCATTTCTGCTGCCCACCATACTGCTCGCCAACCCGCATCGCTGGTGGGGGGTTCGGCCTTGACCAGCAGATTGATTGCGTCTAGGGGTTGAGGGATCACTTTCTGCTCATTGAATACCAGGTGACCTGTCGCTAAAAGGATTACCTCACGCCACATATCCCCTTGGCTAACCAGCTCCGCGACTCGACGCGAGAAGTCCCAGTCTGAAACGAGATGGCGGGCTGCCAGAAACTCTTGGAAGCCGCGATGGGGGAAGGCGAACATCCGCTCACCGCTGGCATCCTTGCCCTTGCCGATCAACAGACCCGCCTGCCGCTCAACATAACTACAGAAGCGATGAGCCTTGCCCCAACAATCGCCATCCAGGTAACGCCGGATGATCCTGATCACGTCGGACTCTGCGATATTGGCGGGGCCAGTTCCGGTTCCCTGAGCCTGGTGCGCATAGAACGCAACCTCGCATAGCCCGTTGACCAACCGTTCCTCGCGGGTCTCAAGCTCGTGCAGGATGCCCAACTCCCAGGTTTCAGGGCCAACCTGTTTGTGGCGCTGCCAGTTCCACAGCAGCAGTTCCACACAATCGTTGTACAAGCGAGCGCGTTCGCGGGGTAGCGTTCCCTTGTAGGTATGGACAACTGCCATCACTGTCAGCAGCATGGGGTTCTGAGCCAGGTCGTGCAGATGTGCGGCGGCGGAACGTAGCTCAGCCGCCTTGATCGCAGCACGCTGTCCACTCATCACCTGTTGGCGAGCCAGTGCCGCGTACCAGCCGTCAATGAAACAGTGAATGCTGGCCCGGCTCAGTGGAGCTAATGTGACCGGCAGGAAATCAGGAAGCTGCCAGGCTGGGTCACTGTAGGAGAGCGCCCGACAGGTCACAATAAACCGCGACTCCGGGTAATCATTAGCAAAGTCCGTGACGGCGTCTCTCACGATCTTTCGCTTGGCGTCGGGAACTTCGTCCAGTCCATCGAACATGACCAGGCAGTGGCCTTCGTCCAGCGCCTTTTTAAGGAGGCTGGTGAACTCAGCCAGATGATGTGCCGCAAGATGACCTGTGATGTGCTTCCATACCTGGCCGCACTCGCCGGCTTTCGTATCGGGTGGAAGTTCCTGGGCAAACTCACACAGGTCAACACGCACGGGCAGCAGCGCATCGTAGCGCCAGCGAGTAGCCTTTTGCCCATTGCCCCCTGGAACGTTCAACCGTTCTAGAGCACCAGAAGCAGGATCGAGGCGAGCCTGGGCGAGGCACAAGGTCAGGTAGTTAATAAAAGTGGTCTTGCCGGAACCTGGGTCGCCGAGAATCACCAGCCGTCGATGTCCGATGGCAGCGCTCAAGGCAGGAATGGGGGCGCGCGCCCCGCCCTGGCCTCCAATCGCGTGCTGGGTCTGGGTCGTATCGAGTGGGACGTAGATATGATCCAGCCGGATCTCCGGCATATGATCCTGCCCTTCCACCGCGCGCAGCTCGAGCTGGCCGAGTGGCACACGACGGGCCGCTGTGAGCAGCCGGATCAGATAGCTACGCTCTGCTCTGGAGGCTGGGGTTGTTTCCTTCAGTAAGGAGCCATCCTGGTTCTCGTCCACCGCGAGGCGGTCGAGATGGTGGACGTAGATTCCGCCACGCGCGTCCACAATGGTACGTGCAATCTTCTCGGCGGAAATCGATCCATTGCCGATGACCACACCCGGATCAACATCACCCCCGATCAGGGTGCTATCGCCGCCAGATGAGGGGGGGGATTCAGGGGGAGCACCCAGCGCGACGCGGAGCCTATCGATCATCCGGGTCAGGCGCTCCACTTCAGCCAGGTTGCCTGGAGTTATTCCAGCCTCCAGCAGTTCCTCAAGCAGGTCCAGCGCCTTCTGAAGCTTGGCCCGGTTCTGCGAGTCGGGCTGCCCTTTGGGGATCGGCAGCGATGGGGGATCGTGTCGCGCAGCAGGCAAGTTCACCATCCTCCGTCTCCTGTTTGGGCGAGGTGCGTGGCATAATTGCCAACCCATCTAGAGTGACTTACAATGGAGCTGATCACAAAGGATAAACCAATGGAATCAAAACCCAGTTCTAACCAGTCCGATCCTAACCCGACTTTACCCCGTAATGGAATACCAACTTCCCCCCAGCCTGCTGGCGATTCGATTGTGATTTATGGGAACGTTGGCCCTGGTACAGTTGTCGGTCGTGGGACGGTCAACGCTGAGCAAATCGCCGGCGGTGACATCATCCTAGGCGCCACGACGGTTGACAAACGACGCAGTTTTGTTGAGATGCTCGATGCCCTCAAAGAGATGATCGAACAAGCACGCCAGGCGGGCGAGTTGACAGCGAAGGTGGCCGATGGAGTGGTGAAGGACCTGGAATCGGCCAAGGAACTGGTTGAGAAAGATCAGACCCCGCCTAAACAGTCGCTGATAGAAAAACTGCGCAGTGTTGCCCAGGCGCTCGACCGTGCGTTCGAAGAGCTGGAGAACAGTCGCAGTCCGGTTGCCATTCTGATCAAGGCCGTGCCGTTTGTAGCGCTGTTGATCAGGCTAGCCAGTCAAATTTTCTAACCGGGCAGGCAGGCGCGGCACGTACGGACGTGCGCGCGCTACCACCCAATCCAGTGCCAGCAACAGCTCATTCTGCATCCGCGTCTCGGATTCCCAGGCGGCGCGTGGAGCCACTTCTTGAAGGAGAGCAGCCAGCGCCTCGCCCAGCTTGGTGAGCTGGTCTCCGCGGAATGGTGGGTCGGGCAGGTTCCGCACCAGATTGCCTAAAGCAATCCCAGCAGCGCAACGCACTTCCAAAGGCCCTTGGCCCATCAGCCGCAGTAGTTCTTGCTCTACACCCGGCATTATGTGCCGTGCGTGACCCAATCCCCGCAGCCCCGCCACCTGAACCTGCACTTCTCCGGCTTCACCTGCTGCGTCAAGCAGGATGCGAACGGCGGTGGGCACTTCGTTGATGAAGTTACCCAAGATTTCCAGCGCCAGAGCCCGTAGCCCCATAGGTACGCGAGTACTGCTCATGCCTACACGCCGAGAGAGTACAGCAAGGTCCATCACCTCCTGAATCACATGCTGACTAAGTGGGACGTGTGCGGCCAGGCAGGCAGCAATCTCCCTACCACAGGTCTGCCAGTGAACGGGCAGGGCTTTGGCCAGCGCCAACAGCGCCGTTTCCGGCAGGCCGCGCAGCGAGGCGAGCGCCTGCACGCTCTTCGGGCCGATCCCACAATGAGGGTCGGTTGCGAGGTCGGTCAAGTAATTGATGATCTCCGCCCCGGGATCTTCTAGGTGTGCGATGGTATCAAGCGTGGCCTCGCGCACGATCATCTCACCATCGTTAAGCAAGACCCGGAGTGCAGCACGCAGCTCATCTCCTGGCCTGGGGAAATGCCTCAGGGCACGTGCCACTGCACAGCGTACTGTGTGAATGGGGTCGCTCACCATATGGGCCAAGACGTGCTGCACGCGCGGATGGGTCCCCCCTTTGAGCGTCAGCGGCTCCACAACCGCGGCGCGGACACTATCTACCGGGTCGTCAAGCCGCTCGACCAGTGCGTCGATCACCGTCAGTGAGGAATTGAGACACGTTCCCAGGGCTAACGCAGCGGAGCGCCGCACGTTCACATCGGGGTCGTATGTCCAATCGGTCAGCAACTCCAGCACTTCGTTGGGCAGCTCAACGGGGCGCCGCAGGGCATTGATCGCCGCGATGCGGATGTCCGTGCCAGCGTGGACGTCCTGGGCCGCGCGACAGATCGCCATCAGAGCACTCTCGCTGAGCACAGTCACGTTGGCCAACACGTCCACTGCTGCCTGGCGTGTGTCGGGGTCCGGGTCGCCCAACAGATGCAGCAATTCATTGATCACCACAGGCGGCAGCGAACCCATATGAGCCAGCACCCGCAGGCTGACACGCCGCCGTGTAGAGTTGCCGCTGCGCAGGAAGTCAATCCACATGCTCAGAGCTTCAAGCGGCACAGGGGCTGTTGCTTCCAGGGCTTGCTGCGCCAGCCTGCTGACCTCATCATCCGGATCGCTGACCAAGTTGAGCAGCACGCGATAAGCAGAGAGTGTCAGGCTCCCAACCCGCCCAAGCGACCCAGCGATGGCACGCTTCAGCAACGGGGCACTCCCCCGTCCATGTTCGATGAGTGCTTGGCAAGCCTCAGCATAGTGTGACGGCCAGAACGTCACTGCCTCAGCGGCATGTGACTGCACATGCTCATCCTGGCTGTTAAGGCCCTCGCGGGCAATCTGGAGGGCATACCAGCTCCCTGATGTGCCATCCAGACCGACCAGACATTGCCGTGCGCGGTCGAACATCAAGCTGAAGCGCCCGAGGCTGTCGCGATCGCCATCCAACCATAGATGCATCAGTTCTTTGGCTATGTAACACGTGACCTCTGGCCCGGCCTCCACCCCACTGCCCAGTAAGCGTGCGGCGAAGAACAGGTCCCGCTTTAGCAGGTTCTCGAATGGGCTAGGCGTGCATTCGCACTGCTCGGCACGTGGGCCGCGCGCCAGGATTCCAACCTCGATCAGGTCGGAGGCATCATCGCGCGAGCGAAGCGACATAAAGGACACCGCTAGCTGGATAACTTCGTCCCAATGCGGATCGTGCAGGTAGGTGCGGATGCGGCTCGGCGCAAGCCGGTAACTTGCCACGAGATGGCGCGCGGCAAAGTACTCCTGTAGGGCGTGGTAGATGAAGCCGTAACGCTGAGGAGCCAACTCTGCCAGCACCCCATTGCTGCCTCGCAGGTGGTGCACAAAGTCATCAACGGCCTCGCTCACCTGCGCGGAGGGTATCTCTGGATGTAGCTCCGACCAGGCATGAGCCAGAATATCGCGCAGCTCCTGCTCGGTGAGCATTCCAGTAGGCCGCGACGATTGGAGCCAGAAGGCCAGTTCGCTCAGTAGTTCGGTGGCCTCCTGTTCCAAGATGGCTGGGCGATCAGCAGCGCTGTGCGGGAGATGCCACTCGCGGATCAGCGCATCAGCCACCATCTGGTAGATCGCTGCCCGTTGTGGGGTCAACAACATACCGGGGTGGTACACACCGACCAACATCCGCAACACCAGTGGCGTATTCGCCAGCGAATAGAGCCGATGATGGGCTGCCACTTCACGTACCAGGGGAAGAATCTCCGCTTCGGCGCGGCGCATCGCCTCTTCGTCACTGAGCAATGGACGGTGCATCCGGGCAAAGATCAGCGACCAGCGCAATGCGAACGGGCCGATCTGGCCGCGTTCCAAACCACGAATAACAAAGATGTGGAAGTCCTCCGCCAGAGGCGTTGCCTCGTACCCTTCGTATCGGCTAGTCACCACCACCTGGTTGCCACTCGCCCGCCAACGGGCTGCTGCCTCACTGACGCTGACGGCGAGCATACGGCGTTGCTCATCGGTTGTAGTCTGATCTAGCCCATCCAATAGCAGAAGACATTGGCCCTGCTCGAGAGCCTCAGCCAGCACCATTCCCACAGCCGGGTCGCGAGCCAACTCGACGGCCCTACGCAGTGTGAAGTCGTGCAGACTTTCCTCTACGTGGCGGCCTTCAACGTAGTCGGCGAGATCGACATAGATCGGCAGGGGCTGTACCAACCGAGCAGACGTGGTTCCGCCAGGCCGCGTTTCCACCTGAACACCACCTACTTCTGGGTCTAGCAGCAGACGTATGCGCTCCGCCACGATAAAGCGCAGCAATGTGGACTTGCCAGCGCCGCTCTTGCCCAGGATAAGCACCATTTGATGATGGCTCAGTACCTCCTGGACAGCTACACTGGGTGGAGTTCGGTTGGCAACAGAGTCACTCTGATCGGGCTGGAGATAGGTTGCCGTGCGGTAGCGCACGTACAGGGAGCGCATCTCTCGTGCATCAAGTGGCTGTAATCGCAGTGGGATGTACACATCGGCCAAGGGGACAGTCCGGTTGACGCTGCGTGGATAGCCGCGCGGGTCTATATGGGCAATATGGGTGTGACAAGCCCGTAGATAAGCATCAAGAGCAGCAGCGATGTTGAATTGCTCGTCGGTGGAAAAGGGAACGTCAGTGGATGCGGCTGTTTTCTCAGCTTCGGGTACGGCTTCCTCAAGCAACGAGAGAGCGACTTCAGAGCTGAGCAGATCGTCCCAGGTGGGGTTAGCTTGCAACAGGAGCGTTTCTACTGTGCCCATGAAGGCCTGCATAGGGAAGATCCAGTGGCCCCACGAGGAGGGCAAATGGCGACCTGTTTTGACCACCGTGCGGCGCTGAAGCTCCGGGTACTGATTCCACAATGCTTCCGCGGCGCTTTCCAACCGGAACAGGTTGGCCCGCCACAGGTCTTCGGCAAATGGGCCGCCATCCGGATAGGCAGAGTTGAGCAGATCAGCCAACAGATCTAACCAGGATTGATGGGCTGTGGCGATTTGGGCAAACTCGATCTGAGCGGCATTGAGAACGGCCTGAATCTGCTCGGCGTCCATCACACTGCGCGCCCAGTGCTCTAAGATGATATAAGTGGCATCGTCCGTCTCATCCCCACAGTCCTGGGCGCGTCGAATAAGCGTCCCCAGGAGTCGGGTCGCGGCCTGTGCCAGCACCGAGGTGACAATTGCCGACGATGTCATCTGTCTGAGTGAGAGTAATGGAGCCAGCCTGTCTAAAAGTATAAGAGTTTTCTCGCTTGCCTTTGCCCAATTTGAAGCGTATGATTACTCCACCTGGCTAAACGGTCCGTCAACGCTTCTTGCATTTTGTTTTCTACTTTTCCAGCATAAGCGCGATCCCCAGCCGATCGGTAGTGGGATGACCTTCTCGACGCTGTGGCCTTTCCTGCTGGCAATCCCTGCCCTGTTGCTAGGCGGGCTGGCTGGCTGGCTATTGCGCGCTCACTTCGCGCGCTCTCTATCTAATCTCAAGGACGCTGCTTCCCTAAACGCACATATCGTCGAACTTCGTACCCTCGCCGAGGGCAAGCGCCAAGCTATCCATCAGGCGGAAGCGGTGCTCGCCCAGTTGGATCTTTACCTTGCTACCCTCAATCGTGACATTGCCAGTGCCCGTGAGCAGGTTTTGGAACGCGAGCGAGAGCATGTCCGGCTGTTACAGATCTTGGATGAGCGAACGGCATCAGTCGAAGATGTCCAAGGCAATCTCCATGATGTCCGCCAAAGGCTGCGCTCCCGTGAGCAGGAAACAGAAGCACTATTGGCAAGTATTGAGAAAAGCATCGAAGAACTTGACCTGCTTAGAGAGCTACATGAGAACTATCTGGTCAAGATTGGCCGGCTGACGCAGCAGGTGGAATGGCAGGATAGTGAGCTGCGTATGTTGCACCAGATGGTGCGGGCCAAAACCACTGAGATCAATCAAGCACAGGCCCTGCTCGATCAGCGGGACGCCGAGCTGCGCCGTATCATCCGTCAGAGGCAGCAGCGCGAGGTTGACCTGGCCCACGCCCGCCGAGCGCTGGGCGCCAGCGACGCCGAGCTTCGCAGGCTGCTGAAGGAGCATAACCCCGATGAATTTCTCCCTGTGCTAGATACTCGACCTGATCCGGTGGGTGGCAACCGATTGGATGTCACCCCCAAAGACGGTTCAAAACTCCTGCCCGATCTAGCCAGCGATGCACTGGAGACCTCACCAGAGGAGCCAGATGATGATTTGACTGAACTGCCAGGACTGGCGGAGCCGTATGCGGAACAATTGCGCGCTCATGGGATACGGACCTTCAGGCAGTTAGCACAGTCCCTCCCGGAGGACATCCGGCGTCTGCTGACGATCCCAGGGCATTATTCGCCTGACATTGCAGGCTGGATCGACGCGGCTCGCAGGCGAACCGGCGGTAATCCATTGCACCCCGGCCATTAATGTTCACATTGCAGGCATGTTATAGTCTACAATGAAATGAGCTGGGCGTCTATAGGTATCTATACCTAATATAAAACGACTCTATAATCGTAAAGAAACTAAGGGCTAGCCAAGGGGGACTTTTCCACAGGGAGTGCCGGCACAAATTGCACGTTTGGCTCCTCCCCTGGCCGTGCCACTCGAGCCCCTTTGGGCGTCCGATCTGCCGCCCCTCTCTCACCCAAAACGGGAAAGATGGCAGCGGGAGGAGGCTGACGTGCCAGCCCCTTAGTGAGTATCCCGGCAGACGCGAGCCACAGCATGGCCTGAGTAGGCAACATCGGACGCATAAGGTGCTTTGTAGTCTTCTGACACTTGGCAGCGTGCAGCATGACTATTTACACTGGCCCTCGGATGGGCTGGGAATTACGATTCAAATGGTAGAAAATCGCCTATTCGTTGCCGAGGGAGAGCATAAATGGCGAAAGGAACCATTTTTATCGACGCAGATCGTTGTAAGGGCTGTGGCCTGTGCCCAACGGTCTGCCCGCAACAGGTTATTGTGCTTAATGAGGGTGCACTGAACGCCAAGGGCTACCACCCCGCGCAACTGGTTTATCCTGATGCCCGCTGCACCGGTTGTGCAATCTGCGCCGTGATCTGCCCTGATGTATGCATCACCGTGTACCGCGAGGCGCGCACGCCGCGCGCTGTGGTAGCCTCTGTTTGAGTAGCCTCTGTTTGAATTTCAGGAGAAACCCAGATGGCAAAGGAAATGCTCAAGGGCAACGTCGCTATTGCCGAGGCAGCAATCCGGGCAGGATGCGAGGCTTACTTCGGCTACCCTATTACACCTCAGACTGAGCTTCTGGAGCACTTCTCCCAGCGTATGATCGAGTTGGGGCGGGTATTCCTTCAGGCTGAGAGCGAAGTGGCTGCGATCAACATGGTATACGGTGCGGCGTCTGCGGGGGTGCGGGTGATGACTTCCTCGTCCAGCCCTGGTATCAGCTTGATGCAAGAAGGCATGTCGTACATCGCCGGATCGGAGCTGCCATGTGTGGTGGTAGACATCATGCGTGGTGGGCCGGGCCTCGGCAACATTCTTCCTTCGCAGGGTGACTACTTTCAAGTAACCCGCTCTGCCGGCCATGGCGATTTTCATCCCATCGTGCTGGCTCCAGCCTCTGTGCAGGAAGCAGCCGACTTCACTGCCCTGGCCTTTGACCTCGCGGACAGGTATCGCCATCTGGTAATGGTGGTGGCCGATGGGCAGGTCGGCCAGATGATGGAACCATGTGAGTTGCCCCCCATGCAGCCAGTGCGAACCGAGCGCCCCGAGTGGGCATTGACGGGCGCGAAGAACCGCGAGAAGCGGATCATATCCTCCATTTACATCAAGGGGGAGGATGAGGAGGCTTATAACCTCAAGATTCAGGCTCGGCTCAAGGAGATCAGAGAACGGGAGCAGCGCTGGGTCGAGTATGCAACGGAAAATGCCCGCCTGCTGGTGGTGGGTTACGGAACAGCGGGCCGCATCGCCTACTCTGCCGTCGAGGAAGTCCGCGCTCGTGGGTTGAAGGTGGGCTGGTTCCGCCCCCAGACGCTCTATCCGTTCCCAGAAGCCCGCCTGGCTGAGCTAGCCGAAAAGGTTGAAGGGGTGCTGGTCGTCGAAATGAATGCCGGCCAGATGCTGGAAGATGTGAAACTGGCTATCAATGGGCGGGTCCCAGTCGGGTTCTATGGCCGGATGGGTGGCATTGTGCCCATGCCGGACGAGATCGTGCAGGCCATTGAAGAGGAGTACGCCCGGCTTCCGATACAGGAAACCGCGTAACCACAGGAGAGAGTGCACAAAATGACTACCCCAACGATCCCGGCGGGCATGGAACTGGTTTACACCCGGCCCGAGTCCCTAGCTCAGGTACATACCCACTACTGCCCTGGTTGCACGCACGGCATCGCCCACCGGTTGCTGGCCGAGGCAATTGACGAGTTAGGTATCAAAGATCGCACCATTCTGGTTGCGCCGGTTGGCTGTTCGGTGTTCGCCTATCATTACTTCGAAGTGGATGCCGCTGAGGCCGCCCATGGTCGTGCCCCTGCAATGGCGACTGGCATCAAGCGTGTCCAGCCAGATCACGTTGTCGTCACCTACCAGGGTGATGGCGATCTGGCGTCCATCGGAGCAGCGGAGATCATGCATGTGGCCGGGCGCGGCGAGAACATCACCACCATCTTCATCAACAATGCAATTTACGGCATGACCGGCGGCCAGATGGCTCCCACCACGCTGCCTGGTCAGAAGACGACCTCTTCGCCGTACGGGCGCGACGTAGAGATCGCCGGCTACCCGATCCGCATGTGCGAGATTCTCGCGCAGCTCCCCGGCGCAGCTTATATTGTTCGACGCTCCCTCCACGACGTGAAGAATATCCGCAAGGCCAAGAAGGCCATTCTCACTGCGCTCAAGGCACAGATGAGCGGTCTTGGCTTCAGCATGGTGGAGTTACTCTCAAGTTGCCCCACAAACTGGGGCATTCCTGCTGACAAGGCACTCGATTGGATTGAGGAACACATGGTTCCTTACTTTCCCCTGGGTGATTACAAGGTCATCGATGCCGTGGCGGCACTGGACAGGGAACCGCGAGAATAGGAGAGCACCTGTGCAAGAAGAATTCCTTTTTGCAGGCTTCGGTGGTCAGGGCGTGATGTTTGCCGGGCAGCTTCTTGCCTATGCAGCGATGGATGAGGGCTTTGAGGTAACCTGGATACCTTCCTATGGCCCAGAGATGCGCGGTGGCACAGCTCACTGCTACACGGTGATCAGTGACAGACTGATCGGCTCGCCAATTGTTCGTAATCCTAAGGTAGGGGTGGTCTTTAACAACCCATCGTTCGAGAAATATGAGCCGCTGATCGCACCCGGGGGTGTTCTGGTGCGGAACTCCTCACTGATTGCCGCACATAGCCAGCGCGCGGATATACTCGAGCTACCAATCCCTGGCACTGGCACCGCAGATGAGCTGGGTAATCTCCGGCTGGCGAATATGGTGCTGCTGGCTGCTGCGCTCACCGCTCGGCCCGTGCTGACCATTGACGCACTTAAGCGCGCGCTGGATCACCACATCCCTGAGCATCGGCGCGATCTGCTCGACCTCAACTACAGGGCGCTGGAGAAAGGTGCCGAGCTAGCCAGCAACCTGGTTCCTGCCTGAGACAGCGCTGAACACCAGCTTGAAACCTGACCCCGATCCCCTCTCCCCGCGGCGGCAACCTCCGATATAGCCGTCGTCTGGGAGGGGGGCTTGGGCTTCCTCGGAGAACTTGATGGTGGCGTGGTATATTTGCATTGTCAGTAGGAGGTATTTGGTCCGCTATTTATTCGCTTGCAAAACAAGCAGATTCCCTCAATCGTGACATGAAAGGAGAAGACAACGTGGCAAGAAGCATGACCGAGCTTCAACAGGCCCTCCAGAGCTTCGATTGGAAGGTGCGTGCTCAGGCGGCTGACAACCTGGAGGAGCTGGGAGAAAAGGCTGTGCCAGCCCTGCTCAAGGCACTAGAAGACGAGAGCCAGTTTGTGCGCATGGCTGCCGCGCGCGCCCTGGGGCGAGCCGGAGATTCGGCGGCGGTGCCTGCGTTGATCCAGTCCCTCAGCGATCCCGTCTTCATGGTACGCCAGAGTGCCCTGTGGGCGCTCGGGGAGATCGGCGATCCATCGGCCATCCCCGCTATCCAGCCCTTGGTGAGCGATGCCACGATGTATGCCGAACGCACGATCACGGTGAGCAAGCTGGCCGAGATCGCGCTGGCTCGCATCGAGGCGAAGTCGGAAGCGACGCAGGCGGTTGCCTCCGGTACAACTGCTGAGGAGGCCGCAGGGGTTCTCTCGCCAGAGGAGCGCAGGGCAAAACGCGAGGCTGCACTAGCTCGCAAGCGTGCTGCCGCTGGTGGGGAATCTTCGGCTGCCTCATCCCCTGTTGCATCGGTCGCATCCGAGGCCACGATGGCCAATGAGCCTGGCGTGCTCTCACCGGAGGAACGTAGAGCAAAGCGCGAGGCCGCGTTGGCCCGTAAGGCGGCTCGTCAGCAGGGCGAGGGTAGCTAGGTCTCCGGGAAGAGAGCAGCTTGTGCGTGCGTTATTGCAGCGCGTTGAGAAAGCATCAGTTACAGCCAGTGGCAGGGTTGTCGGTCAGATCGGTCACGGCTTTGTTATTCTGATTGGTGTGACGCACGGAGATGGCGAAGAGCAGGCTCAGTGGCTCGCCCGCAAGGCAGCAGGTCTGCGAGTCTTCGAGGATGCACAGGGCAAGTTCAACCTGTCGATTCGAGACGTTGGCGGTTCAGCGCTGGTTGTCTCGCAGTTCACACTCTATGCAGACACACGCAAGGGGCGGCGGCCCGCCTTCGTGGACGCCGCCCCCCCAGAGATTGCTGAACCGTTGGTGCAGCGGTTTGCCGAACTACTTCGGGCCGAGGGGATTCCAGTTGAGATGGGAGTGTTCGGGGCGCGGATGCTGGTTGAGATCCATAACGATGGCCCCGTCACTATCTGGCTGGAACGAGAAGCCGGGCAGGAGGGGTAAGGAGAGAGCCTCATGCCCTACCCTTCATTGTTCGTCAACCGGATCGCGGTTTCAGCACAAGCATAAGCGAAGCTGCAACGGGCGAGATCGGCCCATCATAGGGGGTAGCCCCATGATGAATGCTAGGTAATCCGCCCTCTAACAGCACTAGCAACTCGCCCCACATCCAGGTCAGGAACGACCGGACTGCGTGGGGTGATGCCTTTCCCGCCCCTTGCTCTGCCCTGGCAACATATACGGAATACAGCTAGCGGGGCTTGTCGGCTTCAAGGCCAGTCTTGGGGGCAGCAGCCACTGGTTCCATGGTAGCAGCTTTCCGGCTACCCAGGTTCCGCACCAGAAGGTAGATGCCGCCGATGATCATGAGCACTGGGATGGCGGGCAAAATGGAGTTCACCAACAGACCCACCGCAATCGCGGCCATGATCCCACCAGGGATGAGCGCCCACCACTGCTCCCGGTTGCGAAAGTATATGTACAGGAATGGAAACCCAATGGCGAACATCACGTATGAACCCATCAGGTTGCCGCCGACCCCGAGCCAGTCTGATAGCACGACGATCCCGGTAATCGCCCACATGATATAGGTCGGGATCAGCGCCCACCAGTGGCGCCGTTGGTCAGTCAGGTAGACAAAGAAAAACGTTGCGCCGATGCCGCCCAGAATGGCTACGGCGATGAGACTGCCGAAGAACCGTCCAGGGATGAACTGGTTGAGTAGAAAGAGGGCGCCCAGCAGGATCAGCAATCCGCCCCACAGCAGGTTTCGATTCGACCGAGGTTGATGGTTTGATTGCCTGTCCATCATAAACTCCTTATTGCATGTATCAACCAACTGTACGCAGAAAAGGTCTGTCAGGTTGTAAAGGCACAAAGCGCAAAGGCGAGGTTGTGATCCTCGCCCCGATAGTCGTATATGGTGGCTTGGCTGAGGCAACCGGCTTACACGTTCTTCCCGCCCACTTGGATCATGAGCCGGTCGATCCGCATCCCATCGACCTGCATCACTCGAAACAGGGCCCCATCGGACGTGATCTCGTCCCCTTTGGCCGGGATGCGCTCCAGCTTACCCATCACGTAACCGCCGATGGTGTCATAGTTTTCATCATTGAGCTGGATGCCTAATGCTTCGTTAACATCCTGAAGCTGTGCCAGGCCGCTGACGATCCAGCTCCCATCTGGCTGTCGGCTGATCTCTGGTTGCTCTTGATCGAACTGATCCGGTATCTCCCCCGCGATCTCTTCCAGAATGTCCTCAAGCGTGATCAGGCCGGCAGTCCCTCCATACTCATCCAACACGATTGCCACGTGCTGGCGGCCTTCCCGGAAGGCAGCCAGCGCACTCTTGATCCGCGTGGTCTCAGGCAGGTAGATCGCAGGTCGCATGAACGGGCGCACCGGCTTATCAAGGTGCCCCCTTGCCAGCTCATCAACAATGTCCCGCAAGTAAATAATTCCCACGATATGATCCATGTCCTGTTCGTAGACAGGGAGTTTCGTATGTGGGTACTCCTTCTGAATCTGAAGCATCTGGCGCAAGGTGGCTACGGCTGGGATCGTTACCATTTCCGTACGAGGAACCATCACCTGGCGCACCATCAATTCGCGCAGGTCGAAGATCGCGTCAACCATGTCGTGTTCACTCTCTTCCAGCAGCCCGTGTGAGGTGCTGGTCGCCACAAGCATACGGATCTCCTCAACTGAATGAACCATCTCATGTCCGGCAACAGGCCGGAAGCCAAGAGCCTTCAGCATCAGATTGCCAGCTCCGTTCAGGAGCCAAATGCCAGGTCTAAACAGAAATTGCGCCCAGAGCGTCGGGCCAGCCACCACCAGCGCTGTCTTCTCTGGCCGCTGTAGTGCGATGGACTTGGGAGCCAGTTCGCCAATAACGACATGCAGGAAGGTGATGAACATGAAAGCAAGAGCCGCAGAAAGGGTGTGTGCCGTTGTTTCATGCCAGGGTTCAGGCAGAGGTAATAGCTGGAGCAGGGGGTCGATGAGGTGATCTAGCGCTGGTTCGCCCACCCAGCCCAGCCCCAGGCTGGCAAGTGTAATGCCCAACTGGGTCGCTGCAATGAAGCGGTCGGGGTCCTGGATGGCCCTGCGGACATTCATCGCCCCGCGAACGCCCAAGCCAACCATTTCCTCGACCCGCGTGCGGCGCACGCTCACCAGCGCGAACTCAGCCGCGACGAAGAACCCGTTCAGAAGCACCAGACCCAGGATGGACAGCAGGCCCGGAACCGAACTGAGCAACGAGTTTCCTTCCGCCATGCGCTTGCCCTGTTAGGTTGAGCCTGCCTTGCCCTGCGACCGGTAGATCACGGCTGCCCCATAGCCAACGACACGGCTGCGGTCGCCGGTGACATCCGCTGAAGTGCCGTATCCCACGATCTGGACTTCATCGGCGCCCAACTCACGCGCGGCAACCAGGACAGACGCAATGGCAGCCCGGCCACATGCAAAGCCGCGCCCTTCATCTTCAATGCGAATGACTCCCCGCGGGTCAAAGGCTGCTACCCGGTTAAGCATGGCCTCGTCGAGTTCTTTCGCTTCCTGCTCCGTGTAGAAGTGGGAGAGATCGCTGCTGGCAACCAGCAATGTGCCTTGATAGGTGCCTAGAACAGTAGCCAGCGCCTTCCCCAGAGCCTCTGCAACCCCAAAGCTCTGGTCGCGCAGCATCAATGGCACTAATGTAAACGGCCCTTTGAGTGCACGTTGAAGGAACGGAAGCTCAATCTCTAAGGCGTGCTCGGGGTCGCGGCGCACGGACGCGACTGGAATTCGTTGCCACAGTGCATCCAGTGTGGCCCGGTCAATAGGGATGTGACCAAGCGGCGTCTGATAGGCATCGTGGCTACTGGTGAGGATGGGTGCGTCGTAATAATGGTGCATGGGTGAAATGACAACGACCCGCTCAAAGGACATCCCCTGCACAAGTCGGAATGCACGTGCCGCAATGATGCCAGAGTAACGATGCCCGGCATGGGGAACCACCAATCCCATGATCTGACCATCCAACGAAACCAAGGGGGCCGCTGCCAGCATCTCATCGACACTTTTAGCCAACCGCTCCGGACTGCCAGGATACCATGTTCCAGCAATCGGCGAGGGGCGAACATCGCCTGCAACCGGTGCTCTCATCTCAGACCCTCTCTGCTAAACCCAACTTGTCCATCATCATGCTACTAAAATTGTACCATAGCGCGAGGAAGCTGATATGATGGCGATGATTCTAGTGGCGAACCACGATGAGGAGGTACATAAGGCCTATCAACGCCGCTGCCACGAAAGCCACCGCCCCCCACATCGTCGTTGGTGACGTTTCGTCAATAATGCGGACCGCTCCGTCAAGATCATGGCGCACGGCATAGCGCGGTGTGGTGAACCAGGCCAATGTCAGTCCCCCCAGCAACCCGCCAATGTGTCCCCAGTTATCGATATTCTGGACGGTCAGGCCGATGACCAGATTGATCACGATCACCTGAAGTACGCTGGCGATCCGCCGTTGGGTGTTCGCCAACACACTGCGGTTGCGGTATAGCAGCGGGATCAACGCACCCACCAGCCCGAAAAGTGCCCCGCTGGCTCCAATGGACAACACGTCGGGGCGCGCTGCCAAGCTCGCCACCACTCCGGCGACCCCAGAGAGAAAGTAGATCGCCAAAAAACGCCAGTGCCCAAATGAGCGTTCGACCTGAGGTCCGATAAGATAGAGGAAGTAGCTGTTGAGGGCGATGTGCAACACCCCCCCATGCAGGAACATAGGCGTGAACAAACGCCAATACTGCCCCTGAAGGATGGCCGCATTGTCCTTCGCACCCATGTAGGTCAACATCTGGCCGAAGACCAAGGAATCTAGCAAGAAGATAACTACGTTGGCAGCCAGGATTGCAAAGCAGAAGATAGGAACGGTATGCGGTATCTCAACCCGCTGCACAGGAAACACTGGTTGAAGGGGGGCAGGGTAGATGGATGCAGGGGCAGGTCGTTGTTCAAGTGGGTGGCGAGGTTTCTCTGCAGGAGGCGTCGTAAAGGACTGAGGCGGCTGGGCCGGATCGCTGTTCATGAGGATGGCATTCTTGATTTGTTGGTTAACTATGTGCTAATTATACTGCGTACATAGGGAGGTCTCTATCGTGCCAGCCTACGACTTCCGGTGCAAGGAGTGCCACCATACATTTAGTCTAGTCTACTCAAGCTATGAAGCGGTTGACCGCTCCAGTCCGGCCTGCCCGAAGTGCGGCTCGCAGAACCTGAGCCGGCTGATCCGTCGCGTGGCGGTGGCCGTCGGTGAGGAGGCTCGACTGGAGCGGCTGTCCGATCCATCTCGCTGGGCAGGTCTGGATGAGAATGACCCGCGATCCATGGCACGCTTCATGCGTCAGATGGCGAGCGAAACTGGCGAAGATATGGGACCGGACTTTAATGAGATGGTGGACCGCCTTGAGGCAGGAGAAAGCCCGGAGTCCATCGAGCAATCCATGCCCTCAGTGGGGGATACGGATACCGGCTCTGGGCTGTAGACCTGTTCTCCTCCAGTGTTAGACAGTGGTGTGGCGGCGCAGTCGGGCCATCACGAGCGTCTGTACTTCGTCCTGCACTGCCTCTACTGACCGCTCGCCATCCACAACCACCCAGCGCTCCGGCTCCGCCTCGATGAGCTTGAGATAGCCGGAGTGCACACGCTGGTGGAATGCCAGTGCCATCTTATCCAGCCGATTCCATTCGGCATGCCGATCACGAAGCCTTCGGTGCAACCCCACTTCTGGCTCAATGTCAATGTATATCGTCAGATCAGGGCGCAGACCGCCGGTGGCAAACTCCGTGATCAAGCGCAGCACGTCAATATCTAGACCACGCCCGTAGCCCTGATAGGCGAGCGTGCTGTCAAAGAAGCGGTCGCACAACACGATTGATCCCTGCGCCAGCATAGGGCGGATTGCCTCCGCAACCAGTTGTGCCCGCGAGGCGGAGTACAAGAGGATTTCAGCTCGTGCGTCCATCGCCTCATTGGCCGGGTCATGGAGCACCTGCCGGATTTGTTCCCCGATCGGAGTGCCCCCCGGCTCGCGCGCCCGGTAAACAGGATAACCCTGCTGGCTTAAATACTTATCCAGCAAGGTTATCTGGGTTGTCTTGCCACAGCCGTCTGGCCCTTCGAAGGTTATGAACATCACCGCCTCACTCGCGGTAGATACGGACGCGGCGATCAGGCTCCCTACCGTAGCTATGCGACATCAAGTTAGCCTGGCGCACCAGTTCGTGTTGTTGGCGGCGAATGCTGGCCTTCTGTGGCTGAAGCTCGATTGATTGAGCGCCGTTCAGCACGGCCTGGATGCCTTCTTCCGCTTCTCGCAGCGCCCGTGCCAACGGATCGCTCGCGCCCATCTGCATATTGAATACATCCACCAGGAAGTCTTCCATCTGTGTGACCGTATTCGAGCGGATCACATAAATCGGAATGCCGCGCTGCTCTGCATCGCTCACCAAGCGAGGACGCCGTCGATAGAAGTTCTTGAGCGTCAGCAGCGCATCCGCCTCTTCCAGGCTATCTACGACAGTCAGCGGGAGTCTGAAGCGCCGTGCCGACTCGATCAAGCGATTCCGCGCCACCCCATAGGCATACACCCGTAACGTTCGCACTGCATCGCTGCCGGGCGAAGCCCCCCCTAGTTCTCCTGCTTCACCGAGGGCTTCTTTGCCTGTGAGAGGGGGCTGGCCGATCCGTATCGTGGGGCCGGGAGTCTCGAAACTGGTCCGCTTCTTGCCCTTGCGGCCATTGCCATCTGACAGGCTAGGCTGCTCCGGCGGCTTGTCAATGACCACCTCGCCCGTTGCCGTTCGCCGTCGGATTTCCGGCAACAACGGGCGACCGCGCAGCAGCATGTCAACGGCTGTTGCCACGTCGTGGTGGACGTTCAATGTATTGCGATCCTGAAGCTCGATCAGTACGTCGAAGGTCGGGGGGGCGCGGCGCTCTAGAACGGTCTTCTGCGTTCCGCGGCGGCGAGCCTCTTCGTCAGAGAGTGTGACACTCTCGATGCCGCCTACTAGATCGGAGAGAGTGGGGTTCAGCAGAAGGTTGTCCAGCGTGATGCCGTGCGCTGTGCCGATCAGTTGCACGCCGCGTTCGGCAATGGTCCGGGCAGCCTGCGCCTCTAGCTCACGCCCGATCTCATCAATGACAATGACCTCAGGATTGTGATTCTCCACCGCCTCAATCATGACTTCGTGTTGGAGGCTGGGGGTGGGAACCTGCATCCGCCGCGCCTTACCGATAGCTGGGTGGGGAATATCTCCATCCCCCCCGATCTCATTGGAAGTGTCGACGATCACCACCCGCTTGGTCTCGGCCAGCACGCGGGCAGCCTCGCGTAGCATGGTTGTCTTGCCGACGCCAGGTTTCCCCAGGAACAGGATGCTTCGACCTGACTCGATGATGTCTTTGATGATATCGATCGTTCCATACACGGCCCGGCCTACGCGGCACGTCAAGCCCACGACCTCCCCTCGGCGGTTGCGGATGCCGGAGATGCGGTGAAGGGTTCGTTCGATCCCGGCCCGGTTATCGGCGTCAAAATCGCCTACCTGGAGCGCGACGAGGTCGATCTCATCCTGAGTCACTTCGCGATCCAGCAGCACGTATTCACCATCAGTGAAGCGGGCTGTTGGCACACGGCCCAGGTCAAGTATCACCTCCAGGAATTCGTCGTTGCGGTCGATCTCTCGGATCGCTTGGGCGAGTTCCGGGGGCAGGATGTTAAGCAAGCTCGCTAGATCGTCAGTGATATATTCATGCATACGGGTTGAACCAGCGTCCTTTAGTGATGCCTGTAACCTTCTAGCACCGGTCCCGCAGGCGCGATTATCTGCCGCCAATCGGCGATCGGTGTGGAAACCAGTCCATTCTCAATGGAGGGCAGTGGCTTAAAACCCTCCTGTGCCCTGATGGGGGCAGCTATGTGGCGCACCATCACAGCCTGAGACGATTCCAGCCTGAACCCCAGCTCTTGAAGCGAGTCACCTAGCCAGCCCATGTAGCGCCGAACGCGAAAGTAGACCGTGCATGTCCCGGCGTGCAAGGCGGCTAGCGTTCCATTGATAACGGCCAGCGCCTCGAGATCGATCTCGGGATGCAGATATAGTTCCGCTAGCACCCGTCGCCCGCACCGGAATGCGGTTAACATCGCGCCCGCACCCTCACAACCATCCAGCACATAGATGCCACTGGCGGCCACCGGAACTGGCTCGACTTGCCGGATCAGGGCCGGAACCAAGGCCGCATAGAGCGACTGTACCCCGGCTAGCTCACCTGGCTGCGCCTTACGCAGGATCAAGGATGAGCCATGCAACGGTGCAGCAGGTCGCACCCACATATCCTGCCGGGCATAGATGGCAAAGCCTGCCCGTCGCAACACCTCCAATGCAGGGCCGTACTCATCTACCTCTGCGGCGATAGTCAAGGTCCCGCGCTGGCCTGCTGCCTCTGCCAGCCCGTCGAGTAGATTCAGCCATAGGCCCTCTTCGACCCCCTCTTCGAGCGCAGGCGAGATAAAACCAAGCCGTGCGTGCTGATCACCCGCTGGATAATACAGCGATGCCAAGCCGTTACCTTCTCCCGCGCGCCGCAGTATATAGGTCTGCGTTCGTCTGCTGCCAGTTAACTGGGCGTGCCGTAGAGGATCTTCACCAACAATCAGGCGCAGGTGTGCATCAAAGCTGACGCCGCGCCCTACCAGGCGGTAAGCGAGAGGCAAATCGTGCCAGCGCAGGGGTCGGATGTCAGTCATCCATATCCCCTTTGATGGTGATAATGTAGCAAGCTAAACACAATCTTGTACTTCAGCAGGTTCCCACCCATCCAGGCCGCCATACAGCGACGCCGAGGGGAAGCCCCTCGGCGCAGTTGAGTACCGTTCCTGTTGCCTGATTCTAGCACGCTCATTCGATGATGCAACCAGAAATTAGAGGCAGCGAAGCAGCCTGGACACGAGTTAGCTGAGGGGAACAAATGTCACAATCGTAACCCCATCCCCGCCTTCGTTCTCGGCGGCCCGTTTGTACTCCTTGACTAGAGGGTGGCTGCGTAGGTGCTCCCGGACCGCCTTGCGTAGTGCGCCTGTCCCACGTCCGTGCACGACACTGACCCAGGGAAGTCCAGCCAGATATGCCTGATCCAGATACTCATCCAGCATCGGGAGAGCATCTTCCACCAGAAACCCGCGCAGATGAAGCTCCATGCCGGGGCTGGGGGGGCGCGGAGTCTTCACGCTGGTGGAGTAGGGTGGCTCTTCGCCCCGCTCGCCTCTGCCGCTCGCAGGCCGCCATTCAAGCTGGTCGGCATCCACCCGCACACGCATCAAACCGACCTGTACTTCTACGTCATGGCCTGCATGAAGCGCCACAATCTCCCCCTCTGCGTTCAGCCCGGCAACATACACGTGATCACCGGGACGCAGGCCGCGTTTCGGGGACGCCCCCTCAGCAGATGTTGCGGCGGGTACAGGCTTCACTACTTTCGTAATAGGAGCTTCGAGATGCTCCGCCAGCATGGCAGCGCTCCGTTCGATCTCCTTCAGCTCCAGGGCAGGGTCGGAGCCAGCAGCTTGGCGGGCCATAGGAGCCAGCGCGGAGAGACGGCGGCGCAGTTGTCGGATCTCCTTGCGGAGAGCTTCCAGTTCACTTTCCGCCTCCACCCGCGCTGCTTCGATGATGGCGCGGCGTTCTTCCTCAATCCCATCCAGCCTAAGTTGAAGTTCGCTTTGTAACTGACGAGCGTCAGACTCCGCCTTCAGCAACCGGGCTTGTGTCTGCCGGATCTCCTCGCGGGTGCGGTGGATTTCGTCAAGCAGATCGTCCGTCTGAAGGTCGATCTCCTTGACGTAGGAACGGGCGGCCTCGATAATCGGCCTGGGCAGGCCCAACCGCTCAGCGATCGCCAGGGCGTTGGAGCGGCCCGGCAGCCCCATAATCAGGTGGTAGGTAGGCGACAGTGTGTCTACATCGAACTCAACGCTGGCGTTACGCACGCCCGGGGTGTTGTGCGCGTAGAGCTTCAATTCCGGGTAATGAGTGGTGGCGAAGGTAGTCACGCCGCGCTGGAGGAACTCGCTCAGCAGTGCACGCGCAATAGCCGATCCTTCGGCAGGATCAGTGCCGGCTCCCAGCTCGTCAAGCAACACGAGGGAGCGCTCATTCGCTTTCCCCAGGATGCCGATGATGTTATGCAAGTGTGATGAGAACGTGCTGAGAGACTGTTCTATGCTCTGTTCGTCACCGATATCTGCATAGACCGACTCAAAGACGGTCAGAGTGGAACCCTCGGCAGCCGGAATATGCAGGCCGCATTGCGCCATCAGTGCCAACAATCCGATTGTTTTTAGCGATACCGTCTTGCCGCCCGTATTGGGTCCGGTCACGACTACGATGTATGTGTCTTCATCCAGCTCTACGTCAATGGGTACGACAGTCAATGGGTCGAGCAGGGGGTGGCGAGCGCCATACAGTTTGATCGTGATACCGGGCGCTTGCCGTGAGTCAAAACCCACCAGGATCGGCTCACTGGCTCGCAGCGTAGTGGCGTACTTGGCCCGGGCAAACGCTGCATCGAGTGCTGCCAACGCTTCCACGGTGGCTATGATGGCAGATGCCTCTATGCCAACCTGCCCCGATAGCTCAGTAAGCAACCGCCGTATTTCTTCCTCTTCGGCCAGTTCCAGCTCCCGAATCTGGTTATTGATCTCAACAGTGGCCAGCGGCTCGACGAATAAGGTTGCACCGCTGGCAGATTGGTCATGAACGATACCCTTGACCCGGCCCTTGGCTTCCGCCTTGATGGGGATCACATAGCGCCCAGAGCGCAGGGTTATCAAGGCTTCCTGAAGGTAGGGAGCAACAGCGCTGCTGTTGACAAGGGATTGCAGCTTGCTGTGCAGCCGGTCGTGTGTAATGCGTAGGTCGGTGCGAATCCGCATCAGGGTGGGGCTGGCTGAGTCCAGAATCTCGCCCTGATCGTCGATCACCTGGTTGATGGCCTCAACCAGATGCTTGCCCTCGCTCAGATTGGCCGCCAGCCTGGCCAGCAGGGGGAATCGCTCTGCTACCTGAGTGATCGTCCGCCGCAACGCCCCTGCTGCCTGAAGGGTGACTTTGACCTCTAGCAATTGGGCGGGGCTTAGGACGATCCCGCGCAAGGCATCACGGGCATGAGGGCGGATATCTCGTGCGCCACCTATTGTCACGTTGGCGCGTTCTTCAAGCAGATTGCGTGCCTCTGTTGTTTCCCGCTGGCGCTGTTGTGCCTCGGCTAGATCGCCGGTTGGTGCGAGTTCTCGCAACAAGGTCGCGCTGGCTGAAAAGGCTGCATAGGTCGTCAGCTTATCCAGGACCTTGTCGAGTTCGAGAGTGTGATAGACTTTGGGGATCACGTTTCTGCGCCGTTGTCCTTATCCAATTCATCAAAGGGGACAGTCATCCCCAGGATGCTCCATCCGCCGTCCACGTAGATGACCTGGCCGGTGACCGCGCTGGCCCAGTCGGAGCACAACCAGATGGCGGTGCTGCCAATATCTTCCTGAGTGACCAGACGCCGGATCGGAGCGACCTCTTCGTGATAGTGCAGCATTCTGCGGAAGCCTGCCACGCCCGATGCTGCCAATGTCTTGATCGGCCCGGCAGAAATCGCATTCACGCGAATGTTCTTCGGCCCCAGATCGTGCGCCAGATAGCGCACACTTGACTCCAGGGCTGCTTTAGCCACTCCCATGACATTGTAGTGCGGCATGACCGCTACACCGCCGTAGTACGTCATGGTGATAATTGACCCGCCGTTCGGCATGAGCGCCTCTGCGCGCTGAGCCAACGCCACCAGAGAGTAGGCGCTCGTTTCCAACGCCGTCTTGAAGCCCGCCCGGCTGGTATTGATAAATCGCCCGCTGAGGTCGTCACGTTCCGCATAGGCGATGGCGTGTACCAGAATGTCAATCACTCCGTAGGTGTCCTTCACTTTCTTAAAAACCCGGTCCACTGCTGCATCGTCGTTCACGTTGGCTTCTTCTACCAGTTTGGCATTCACCGATTCGGCCAGCGGCCGGACGCGCCTCTCCAGCTCCGGGATTCCGTAGCTGAAGGCCAGCTCCGCTCCCTGGCTATACAGTGCCTGCGCGATGCCCCAGGCAATAGAGTACTTGTTGGCGACTCCAAAGATCAAGGCGGTCTTGCCACTCAGAATACCCATGGGTGATTCTCCTCCTTTTATGTACCTCTCCCCGAAAATCTGCGCTCAGCGCGAGACGAAAGGGTGATCCGCGATCCAGAAGCGCCAGGGCTTGCTCTTCCATGGCTCCGGCACGTTCAGCCCCACTCGCGGCCCGGCGCGTATCTCCTGATCGGGGACGGGCTGGCCATCCTCGAAGTACAGCGGGCTATCTGCCGCGGTCATATCCAGGCCATTCAGAGATGGCCCAATGCCTAGCGCCAGCGCTAGGCGCCCTGGTCCGTTGGTCCACTGCCGGGTGGGTCGCCCAGGGCGATGCGCTGCCATAATCTGGAACCCTTCCAACGGCTCCAGGGCACGGATCAATACAGCGGCAGCGTAATCTACATCGGGAGGCTTGGCGACCACATTCAGCAGCCAGTAGTTGCCGTAGATGAAGTAGATGTAGCTGACGCCCGCTGGCCCAAACATCACCTCTGTTCGCGGCGTCTTGCCCCGGTGACCGTGCGAACCCAGATCGTCCCAGCCGGCATAGGCTTCGCACTCAACAACCTTGCCAGCCACGCGCCGCCCGTCAACGTGGTGCACTAGCGCCTTCCCCAATAAATCGCGGGCCACAGTCACCGTATCACGGGCAAAGAAGGATCGTGTCAGGTGTGCCATCGCCTGAAGTGTAACACAACAGAGCCGTTGTGGGATTGTCACGGGGCAACTGCAAACCGGGGGTCGCGTTCCAGCGTGAGGCGGAGGCCCTCATGAAGTGAGATTCGCGGCTCCAACCCGAGCAGGGTCCGGGCGCGGGATAGGTCAGCGCACATACGCTGTGCCCCCCCTTCGACGGTGGTGCTGTAGATAGGTTCCAGATGTCTATCCAGAATGCGCTCGACCGCCTCGACGATCTCATTAATGCTGACCTCGATCCCACTCCCTACATTGATCACCTGCCGATCTACGTGGGGAGCGGTAGCCGCAGCGCATAGCGCGTCGATCACGTCGTCAATGTATACGAAATCGCGCGTCTGCTTCCCATCCCCAAAGATCACCAGCGAGGCGCCAGTCATCGCTGCCTTGAGGAAGCGGGGGATAACCGGAGGATGTGCAGCGGGGAGCTGCTGGCCGGGACCATAGGCGTTGAAAATGCGTAAGGAGACGGTTTCGATCCCCCACAGGGCGCCTATAGTGCGAACATAGATCTCGGCGGCCAACTTGCTCACTGCATAGGGCGAATTGGGGTTGGGGGCCATGTCTTCGTGCAGAGGCTGAGTTGGTTGTGAGCCGTATACTGCACCGGATGATGCCAGCACGACACGCTGCACCCCGGCATCGCGGATGGCCTCCATCACGCTGACCGTGCCGCCGACGTTAACATGGTTGTAGTCACGGGGATATTTGATGGACTCTGGAACCGATACGCGCGCAGCGAGGTGGTAGACACAAGCCACATCCTGCAGGAGGGTCCACAGTTTGGGGATATCAGCTACATCTCCCCGTGTAAAGAGCACGGCGGGATCAAGGCTATTGGGATCGCCTGAAGTCAGATTATCGATGACCCGAACTTCGTGCCCATCGCGTGCCAGCCGATTAGCCAATGCCGATCCAATGAATCCCGCCCCCCCTGTTATGAGGAATCGCATGACTAACTCTCTCCTGATAGGGCCGGATTATACAGGCTTGATGGAAGCCACAAAATGGAGCCATGACCAAGCGGCCTGTTGTTGTATTAGCGCGCCCTGTTCAGAAGAGCTAGGCTAAGACCGCACGAACTGGAATCCCTGTCGGTAGGCGACAATCTTGCGCGAGTAGTTGCGTACGTAGGTCAGCAGCTCGTTCTCCAGGGCATTCCAGCGATCGCTTTCCAACATGCGCTGGATGGTCGAGTAGTCCTCGGCAACAAACGTCGCCATGCGAAGAGGGTATTCTCCGTAAGCGGTATGCCACGCCTCGATCATATACACACCCATTTCCTGCATGGCTGGCACCAACTCACCGAGGATGAATTGGTAATAGCTTTCATGAGTCGGGACAGCGATGTCATACGAAACGACCAGCTTGAAGCGCGGAATGATCACTTCGGGACGTTCTTCCATAAGTATCCGCCTCTCGTCACACGCAAGGCGCAACGGCTACGTCCAGATTCCAGGGATCGGGGTCTGACAATTGGGACAGATACCCTTCGTCCCGATCTGGTTCTCGACAACGTGGAATCCGCGCCGGCGGATCAGGGTGGTCTGGCACTTGGGGCAGCGCGTATCCTCCCAATTTCTGGTCCGGCCAGGCAGGTTTCCTGCGTACACGTAGTTCAACCCTGCCTCAGTTCCGATCTCAGCAGCTCGGAGCAGTGTTTCAACTGGGGTGTGCCCTACATCTGTCATTTTGTAGTCAGGATGGAATGCTGTCACATGCCAGGGAATGTCAGGGGACACGGAGCGAATGTAGCGGGCTGCGTCCCACAACTCATCGTTGCTGTCATTCATCCCGGGGATCACCAGCGTCACCACCTCCACCCACATCCCCAACTCATGCGCCCATCGAATGGTATCCAGCACGTGCTGGAGCACGCCACCAATGATGCGCCGGTATGTCGCATCACGCATCGTCTTCAGGTCAATCTTGTACCCATCCAGCCACGGCGCCAGAAATTCCAGCACAGCGCGTGTGGCATTGCCGTTCGAAATGTAAAGTGTTCGCAGCCCCGCTTGGCGGGCCAGCTTGAAGACCTCAACCGCCCACTCTGAGGTAATCAGCGGCTCGTTGTAGGTGCTGGCGATGCTGCCTGACCGGTAGTGAAGTGCTAGTTGAACCAGTTCCTGCGCAGAGATGACCTGCGGGGCGACGCCAGCGGCGTCGTCGCGCAGGGTTTGCGAAGTCAGCCAGTTCTGGCAGAAATCGCAGTGGAAGTCGCAGCCCAGCATTCCAAAGCTGAGCGCATCAGTGCCCGGCAGGAGGTGGAAGAAAGGCTTCTTCTCAATGGGGTCCACTTGCAGAGCGCCTACATAGCCGTGTGGCACACGCAATACGCCCCCCTCATTGAAGCGTACTTGGCAGATTCCCCTGCGCCCCTCCTTGATCAGGCATTGGTGAGCACATGCGTAGCATCGGAGTTTCTTGTCATCCGGATCAACGACCTCATATAGGCTCCCCTTGACTGCCAGCCGGTCGAGTACTTCACCGAGAGTTTGGGTGTGGATGCTCATCTGTGCGCTCCTGTATCACCCCCATCGGCCTTCACCTTACAGTACCGTCATTGTGCAGAAGGCTTGATCAGATTGTAGCACCTGTTGCCGTCTGTATGATAGTGATCTTGCCCACCTCCACCTACCAAAACAGAACCCAGATCAAATCCTCCTTTTATTGATCCTACATGCACTCCGGGTCTACACTGCATAGAACAAATGAGCAACAAGGGAGTTCTATATGGTCACCATCTACCGCCACGGCGGTATGGTCAGGAGGTTACCCTGTTCAAATTAGGGCGCATGGTCAGCCCAGGTGACAGGTAGGAGAAAGCCTGCTACGTGCACTATGGCCACTCTGTGGAGGACATCCCGCCCAACGATAAGCTTCTGGCTTTGCTGGACGCTCTGAATTGAGGAGTCTACCTGATTTAATTTTGACAGAGGTTCCTGACTTGAGAAGGGAGGATACAACGCCTTGCGAACGCAACTGAAGGAGGGGGTGGGTCTGGCAGTGGCCATAGCCATCTCCCTGGCGGTGGGTGGGTTAGGCGGTATTGCCACCTCTTCATCGGTTTCCACCTGGTATCAGAATCTCAACAAACCCTCCTGGAACCCACCGAGTTGGGTCTTTGGGCCGGTGTGGACGCTGCTCTACATCCTGATGGGCGTGGCGGTGTGGCTGGTGTGGCGATTGGGTTGGGCTAGCCCCAGGGTGCGGACGGCACTTGTCCTCTTCGGCGCCCAACTGCTATTCAACTTGCTGTGGTCAGTAATATTCTTTGGCTTGCGCAAGCCAGGCTGGGCTTTGCTTGAGATCATACTCTTGTGGGGGCTAATCCTGGCAACACTGGTGCAATTCTACCGCCTGCGCCCTGAATCCGGCCTGTTGCTCGTGCCGTATCAGTTGTGGGTGACCTTTGCTACAGCGCTCAATGCTGCCATCTGGTGGCTGAATCGATAGCGGGCAGGGCTTGCTGGGAAGACCTTGATGTGGCTGGAGTTTCGCCAAACCGGATGTGCTTTGGCGAGGCTCCAGACCGGAAGTAGCGCTGCTGGTCATCCAAACAGGTTGTCGCGTTAGGAGGATACCCTCTTGCCTGCCCCACCACGCTTGATTGACGCCGCCTGCGGTAGCCCGTACAATCAACGCCAGGCTTGTTGAGTAGGGGAAAACGCAAGGCTCAGAATGGCAGAGCAACAGAGCGAGTGGGTTAGCCTGGGGGAAGCGGCTGAGATTCTCGGCGTGCACCCCACGACAGTGCGCCATTGGGCGGATCAGGGCGATCTGCCCTCTCAGCGCACGCCGGGTGGTCATCGTCGGTTCCGGCGGCGCGATCTGCTCCAGTGGGCTAGCACAAAGGAGCGCGAGATCGCTCCGACAGAGGCGATGCTCATGATGCAAACCGCCCTGGGACGCGCCCGATTGGAGGTGGGCGATGGGCAGCTTCAGGGCCAGAGTTGGTATGACCGCTTTAGTGAACAGGCGCGCCATGCCCATCGCACCCTGGGGCGCCGCCTGCTGGAACTACTGATGAACTACCTGACCGATCCCACCTCACGTGGCGAGCTGCTCCAGGAGATCAACAAGCTGGGGGCAGAGTATGCCCGCCTGTCGCTCGCCAATGACCTAAGCCTCGCCGATTCTGTCCGTGCGTTCCTGTTCTTTCGTGATCTGATCATCGATAGTGTGATCCAGATGGCGGAGGTCCTCAGCCTGCACACCCCACATGATTGGGCCGACCGTCTCCGCCAGGCCAACCTGCTGACCGACGAACTGCTGCTTGCGCTCATTGAGGAGTACGAACGCGGCACAGCCCTTTCTGCGTAAGGCTACGTCTGGCTACCGCATCATCTAAGTATGAAACTACCCCCATCCCGTTCCGGCTGGATCGTGATCACGGTGCTGGTGGCAGCCTTCGGCGGGGCCTGGATCGGCTTGACCCGTGTGCAGGCAGGCGAGGCCAACCCCAACGGCAGGCCCCCCTCGCCGAACATTGGCCACCCTGCACCCGACTTCACCCTGCCAGCCCTGAGCGGCGAATCGCTCAGTCTGAGCGACCTGCGCGGCAGGCCGGTCGTGTTGAACTTCTGGGCGACATGGTGCGGCCCGTGCCGCGTGGAAATCCCAGCGCTCGAAGCTGCCTCGCAGGCTGCGGGCAGCCAGGGTGTGATCCTGGGCGTCAACGTGCAGGAAGACCCAGAGCGGGTGATGGCCTTTGCTGCTGAGCTGGGGATCACCTACCCTATCGTTCTGGATGCCAGCGCTGAGGTCGCCCGCCTGTACCGGGTCAATGGCTTCCCGACAACCTATTTCATCGATCCGCAGGGGGTGGTCGCGGGCGTGTTTCACGGTCCATTGAACGCCCCCCTGCTTGAAACGCGGCTGATGGAGCTTTCTGCACCGACCCGCTAACAAGCCCATTCCTCTGGTAAGCACGGTTGATGCTACCCCTATTGCAGATTGGCCCCTTCACATTACGCACACCGGGTCTGGCATTGCTGGGCGGGTTGTGGTTGGGGTTGGAGATGGCCTCGCGGGAGGGCGTGCGGCGCGGGATTGACGGTGACCGAATCTACGCCCTGGGGTTATACACCATCCTGGCCGGGGCGGCTGGTGCTCGGCTGGCGTTCGTGCTGGTGAATCTGGGAATGTACCTACACCTCTCCCCCTGGACGCAGGCAATAGGAGCGATCCTCGCTCCTGCCGGGGGGACGGAGATCGCCTGGATCGGGGCACTGAGCGCGCTGGGCGTGGCTGTGTTCCTTGCCCGGCGCTGGAAGTTGCCACTGCTGGTGCTGGTTGATGCCTTCGCACCGGGAATCGCTGTGTGTGCCATCGGGATCGGGCTGGCGAACCTGCTCAGCGGGGATTACTACGGTGTCGAAACAAGCGCGCCGTGGGGAATCGAGATGGGGGCCGCCAGGCGACAGCCCACGCAGGTCCTGTTTGTGCTGACTGCAATAGCCATCTTTTTCATCCTGCGCCGCTTGGGGCGCGATCCCGCTGCCCGTGATCCTGGTTTCCTAGGACAAGTACTTCTTGTCGCGCTGAGCCTTGCCATTCTGCTGATCGAGCCGCTACGTGAGGATAGCCCGGTAGTAGGCACGAGCGGCATCCGCATCTGGCAGGTCATTGCGCTGAGCGGGCTGGTTGCAGGGCTAGCCACGTTCGCGCTGCGCGCGCCTGCTGCTGCCACAGCCGCTACCCCAGAGGAAAAGACGTGAAGCCCGTTCAAAAGATCGTCGGGCCGCTGCCCCGACCGGTGCGCCGGCTGCTATACCGCGCTGGCTATTACATCGAGAATCGTATCCACTTCGACACTGATGTGAGCATCATCTCGTATCCCAAGACTGGGCGGACATGGCTGCGGGTGCTGATCGGCAAGGCCATCTGCGATCTCAGCGGGGTCAATGAGGCCCTGCTGCTGGATACGCCCCGGCTGACCGCCGCCGCTGGCTTGCCCATCACGCGCTTTACCCACGACGACGCCAGCCTGAACGCTGCCCAGCATTATACGACGCTCGAAGCGAACAAGTCTCGCTTCCGTCACCAGAGGGTCATCTTCCTAGCCCGCGACCCGCGCGATACGATGGTCTCCTGCTACTTCCAGGCTACCCGGAGGGTGAACCAGTTCGACGGTTCGATTGCGGATTTCATCCGCGATGAACGGTTAGGGGTCAAAAAGTACGTCCGATTTGCCCGTATTTGGCACGACAACCAACACATCCCCCGAGATTTCCTGGTGCTGCACTACGAGGACCTCCATGCGGATACGCACGGCACACTCCGCAAGGCTCTAGGTTTGATAGGCATCGCAAACGCCAGTGATGAGGTCATCGCGCGGGCAGTGGAGTATGGCAGCTTTCAGAATATGAGGAAGCTAGAAACCGGTGGCAGGTTCCAAGAGGACCGCCTCCGGCCAGGCAATGCCGCCGATCCGGAGTCCTACAAAGTGCGAAGGGGGGAGGTCGGTGGGTACGTCCATTACTTGAGCGCCGAGGATGTTACCTTCATCGAGCACGTGGCTGAGGAGATGGGGTATCCGTTCCCCATGCTGGCTGGAGCACACTCGTAGAGGCTGACCCTGCTGCGTGCCCCAGGTCGTAGATGAGTCCGAGTAAAACATAAGTGGATCGGGGGTGGGCGAACTTACCCGTCCCCCTCTTCATCTTCTTCATCTGAGACATCACTCACAGGCTGGCCGTCCGGGCCAAGCACAGCGCGTGGCCGACTTCCTCCGGCATGAGGGCCAATAACGCCGCGCTCCTCCATCAAGTCGATCAGCCGGGCAGCGCGCGTGTAGCCAATACGCAGATGGCGTTGCAGGAGAGAGATCGATGCCTTCTCCATGCCGCGTACTAGCTCAACTGCCTCGTCGAACATGTCATCCACATCGTCCTCATCGGCAAAGAGCGGCCTCTGAACGCTGCCTAGGCTGCCCGGCGTCCCGCCAGCTAGGCTGATCCCACTACTGGCAGAACCGCTGCCGCCGATGTTGAGCGTCTGCGGGCCAGTATAGCCCACTTCCGCTGCCTGCCTACGCCAGAAATCGACGATCCGCTGAATCTCCCGATCCGAGACATATACACCTTGCATACGCAGAGGCATGGGGGCGTCGGGGGCCTGGAAGAGCATGTCGCCGCGACCAAGCAGCTTTTCCGCGCCGGGCATATCCAGGATCACACGCGAGTCCACGCCGGTGGCAACAGCAAAGGCAATGCGAGCGGGGAAGTTCGCCTTGATCAGTCCAGTCACCACGTCCACACTGGGCCGCTGCGTACTGATGATAATATGGATGCCCGTTGCGCGGGCCATCTGAGCCAAGCGAGTCACGACACGCTCGGTCTCATCTGGGGCCAGCATCATAAGGTCGGCCAACTCATCCACAATCACGATGATAAAGGGTAATCTTTTGCCGTCCTTGATCTGTCCCTTCTCAATGCGGCTGTTGTAGTCACCAATGTTGCGCGCGCCGGCCATAGCGAAGCTACGGTAGCGCTCGTCCATCTCGCGCTGAACCCACTTCAGGACGCCGACGATGCGCTCCAACTCAGTGACAACCGGAGCCATCAGGTGGGGTATGCCGTTATAGTTGGTCAGCTCCACTCGTTTCGGATCGACCATGATGATCTTCAGTTCGTCGGGTGTGTGGGTCATTAGCATGGTGCAGATGATGCCGTTGACACATACCGACTTACCCGATCCAGTTGTGCCAGCGATCAGCAGGTGGGGCATGGAGGCCAAATCAGCGACAACCGGCTGGCCTGATACATCCTGGCCCAGCGCCAGTTTGAGCGAGGCATTGAGATTACGAAACTCGGGGGTATCCATCACTTCCCGCAGACCCACAATGCTGGGTTCCGCGTTGGGAACCTCGACGCCGACGAACCCCTTACCAGGAACAGGAGCCTCGATGCGGATGGAGGGCGCAGCCAGAGCAAGAGCCAGGTCGTCAGCCAGGGCACTGATCTTGCCCACCTTTACCTTGATGCGCTTCCCGGCCCGCCCGTCGATGTAGTCCGGCTCCACGCCGAACTGAGTGATGACCGGCCCCCGGTTCACCTCGACAACCCGACCCGGCGCGCCGAAGCTAGATAGGGTTTGTTCGATGATCTCTGCCCGTCGGCGTAATTCCTCATCCGACATGGGTTTTTGAGCGATCTGGTTGAGGATTTCATCCATGGCAGGCAATTGCCATGTCGGTTTGTCTGGTTTGCCCGTCGCTGACTCAACCTTAGGCGGGGTGGCAGGACTGGGCGCGGATGGGGGAGCGACTGCGCCAGCCATCGCGGCAGGCGGCGATGTGGCTGCTACCGCTGGCGAAGTTCCAGAAGTTGGGGGCGCTGCCGTAGGCGTGGCTGGCCCGGAAGCAGGGCGCGCTGTGGTGACGGGCACTGCGGCAGCAGAACCAGCCACACCTGGATTTGAGCCGGGTGAGGAAGCCCCCGGTCGTGCCGGGGGCCTGGGGTTACTTGATCCCGAGGGGGGCGCCCCCCTAAGGCGCGGTGTTCCGGCCAGGCCGCCCGGATTACCGGGGCGAGGCGGTGAAGATGGTAGCCCTCCACCGCCTCTTGTCGAAGGCCCTGGAGTGTCGTCATCGTCGTTGTTCTCATCGTCCTCCTCATCGCTGACAAGTTGATCGATCACTTCGTCAGCAGGGGGCACGTCCTCATCGAGGTCGAGCATATCCAGATCGTCGAATGCGAAGCCTTCATCCTCCTCATCACCAGTGGGCGGCTTAGCGGCTGGCGCGGTTGGCCTGGGAGCAGGACGGGGTCCGCTCAACGAAGTAGGCATGGGCGGGCCAAATGTCCGATCCGCACCGGGACGCGCAGGGGCGCCGGGGCGA
>Ga0129299_1000018_pt1 | contig 78640 bp, 40 predicted proteins | sample ConPoolayeCmetaG_FD_94477 | JGI IMG/M metagenome (GOLD analysis project Ga0129299, IMG submission 94477) | Hot spring microbial mat communities from California, USA to study Microbial Dark Matter (Phase II) - Cone Pool mat layer C metaG ...
ACCGCCAAACGGACAGCGCTCGAAAAGGGGATGGGCAGACTTAAAGCTCAGTTGGCTCGTGACCCCGATATAGAAGTAACGCTCGATCGCCTGCAATCGGAGGTTACCAGATATCGCGATCTCTATAACCTATTCGTGCAACATGCACAGTTTGCGGCTATCGACCAAAGCGCCAAAAAAATCGAGGCCCAATCGAAATACGTTATCGTTCAGCCGGCCACTTTGCCCCTATCGCCGGTCAGTCCCAATCGTATCAGAATCCTGCTTTTGGGCCTGTTTATCGGAGTCGCCCTCGGCGGTGGAGTGATCATTTTGCTTGAAATGATGGACGACTCGTTCAAAACCGTCGAACAGGTCAGCGAAACCCTCCATATGACCGTGCTGGCGACCATACCACAGGTTCGCACGCCGTACATGAAAAGCAGCCGTGACCGGGGAATAGTGATAATCGGTGCCGCCATAAGTCTTGTCTTGTTGATAGCGATAATATTCATGAAATTCGGGAACGGCTGACACCTATGGAGCAATTGACTCTTACCAACAAACTCAGAGGAATGGGCAAGGAATTTTTCCTGCAAACCTCGGCCGATCCCCAAAAGGGAACCGGAACGAGCATCCTGTTCGAGGGGGGGAATCCGCTGGACATCATCGAATTCAAGATCACCGACGACGGCCGACCGCCGGAAGCGATTGTCGAGGAATTTCACCGCAACCGACTCGATAAATTCAACCGTCTAAGCGACCTTTATGCCGAGCTCAACAACGAAACCGACCCCTCGATTTTGGAAAAACTCGCGCTCTCTCTGGTCGATCAAAAGCTATACCGGGAAGCGGCTGCAATTCTGGAACGGACGCTGGTCGATTCGTCGCAGAATTCGCGACTGTGGAACCATCTCGGCCTGATAAACCTTGAGCTGCATGATTACGAAAAGGCGGCCGATAATTTCAGTCGTGCCATTCAACTGAATCCCGACTATCCTGATTATTATCATAATCTCGGTCGGGCCGATTTGAAGCTCGGCAGATGTCTTCCGGCGTATCGGAATTTCGAAAAGGCAATCGAACTGAACGTTTATTTCGGTGAAGCCTATTACAATATGGCTCTGGCGGTAATATTGAACGGAATAAAAAGGGAAGATTACGGTCTGGCTCAAAATCTCGAAGATCGGGCGACAAGCCTTTTGGCCAAAGCGGTCGGATTCAACCCGCTGTTCAAAAACGATTACCTCCAGAGGGGAATCGATGCCCTGAGCAATAGAGATCTGCCGCAGGCTTATTCGTTGATCAGCAACGGATACGAAATCGCCTGCGAAAGCAAATTTCCCAAAAAAACCTACTATTTCCATCTCGATTATCTTTTCCGCCACGATTTGCTGAAAGAAGACGCCGTCGTGCGCCATATCAAGAGATTACAGAAAATGATCGAAAAATATCCCAATTTCCCCGACCTTTACAACGAGCTCGGCCTTGCCTACACCGTGCTCGCCCAGTATCACAGCGATCGGGCGATCGAAGCATATGAACGAGCGCTGAAAATAAATCCGAATTACCGTACAGCCATAAAGAACCTCAAACTGACGCAGAACGAACTGAAAGGTTTGAAAACCCTGCTGAGAGCTATTCTGAAATGAAAGTGGAGTCGATCATAAATTATTTCGATCGGGAATCGGCCGAAGCTACCGAATTCAGAAGACTATACAGCAATCTGGTCGGGACCAGCGGCGGCCTGAAAACGGTCCTGGTCACCTCCTCTATAGTGGAAGAAGGGAAGACTCTTATCTCGTCGTTTCTGGCGATGACTGTTGCGGAGATCGGCCGCGGAAAAGTCCTTTTGATCGATTCGGATCTGCGGCGCCCGATGGTCAATGTGCTGTTCAAGATGAATCTCGAAAACGGGTTTGCCGATCTGCTCGATGGCAAATTGAAAGCCTCCGAGGCGGCCAAGGCGACCGTAATACCGAACCTAAAGGTGATCACCGCAGGCAAAATAACCTCCAGCCCAACCCTGATAATGAATCCTACACGAATCCACGAGGTTCTTGAGGAGCTGAAATTCTATTACGACTTCATAATCATCGATGCCCCTCCGACTATACCGGTTTCCGATCCGCTTCTGATCGCCCCTGAAACAGACGGCACGCTGCTTGTGGTCAGGGCGGGAAGCACCCCCAAGGAAGTGGTCAAGCGGGCCTGCAATCTGCTGTCGAACGCCAGAATTAAGATTATTGGCGTGGTCATGAACAATTGCGACGAAATCCTTCCCTACCATTACAGCTCAAAATATTACTCATACAAGTATTATCATAAGCCGGTTGAAAAAAATAAGTCTTGATGCAAAAATTATGCAGGAATATGCATAGTTATTGATTATGGCTTGACTGATTCGATAATCGTTTATCTTCAAGTGAAATATTTCACATATTGAGCCAATGTTCATTTTGGTATCCAATTGATTATAAGCAGGTTCGCAGGCTTAACAGAACTAAATGATGATATCGAATTCATGGCATAAATAAGTCCAATTTCCTTTTGTAAGATGGCAAACTATTTGCATGTGAGACAATACGCAAGGAGTGGAACTCAATAAAAAGCAATTAGCAAGAGTTAAGCGATGAGATATCAAAATCCAATAGTCAATCCAATAGCTCATTACTGGGAAGAAAGCATTGCACTTGGCGGATATTCGAATTATTGGAAATCCGTCGGTCAATCTGCCCGGTATTTGGTTGCTGAATATTTCACTGCAAACATGATCTTGCTGGTAGGCCTGGTTGCCAGGATTCTGACACTGCGGCCGCTGACGGCGGCAATCTCGGCCGTCTACCATCGGCACGGATTGAAATGGACATTGAAAAGGGCAATAGACATTGTCGGTTCGTCCGTCGGTTTGATTCTGGCCACCCCGATATTCCTGATTGTCCCGATCCTGATAAGGCTCGATTCCCCGGGCCCGGTTTTTTACCGGCAGGAGCGCGTGGGCAACAATCGTCGGCGTCGGGATAGACGCGCCGCGGCGATGCCGATCGCCGAGGACAGAAGGAAAAGCGATCGTCGTCAGGTAGAAGGGTTCGGTCGGCCGTTCCATATCATTAAGTTCCGCACCATGTTCGTCGATGCGGAAAAGCGCACCGGTCCGGTCTGGGCTACCAAGAACGATCCCCGGGTTACGCGCGTCGGCGCTTTTCTCAGAGCCACCAGAATCGATGAGATACCGCAGCTGTTCAACGTGCTGATCGGTGATATGAGCCTCGTCGGGCCGAGGCCGGAAAGAGCCTACTTTATCAAAAAGCTGAGAACGAGTATCCATGGTTATGAGCGCAGATTGATGGTGAAGCCGGGCGTCACCGGGCTGGCGCAGGTTGAACATAAATATGATGAGTCCGAGGACGATGTCAGAACCAAGGTGAAATACGATCTGGCTTATATTCACAATTTCGGCCTGCTGCATGACATCAAGATTATGTTCAAGACCGTATTTGTGGTTCTGGCGGCGAGGGGAATTTAGAAAATTACCGCGGTTTATTCAGGTCCCGAAAAAGAAAGGCTTATGCCTTTCTTTTTTTATTGATGGCAAAATGAGTCTTTGCCTGCAGGCCAATAAACGACTTGCCTTGCGCTGAGTCATGTTCTATAATTTGTCTGCATTGTTTGTATCTGAGCCGATAGAAGTAATGCTGGATGGCGACGGCCGAAATCCGGAAGAGTTCATCTGGCGCAATAGAAGCGTCAAGATCGCCCGGGTGGTTTCCGCATGGCAGGATTGGGGATTTGCCCAGGGTGCCCATAAGCCCGATTGGCGCCAACGCCGCCATCGCAACTGCTTTCTGGTCGAGTCTGCCGATAATCGGCTTTATGAGATTTATCTGGATAGATCCAGGACCGATCAACCGGCCTGGTTCCTGTTCCGTATTCTCGATAATGTCGAATATAATTAACATGGCGAATATTGTATTCTTATTCCAAGGAGGGTAATCTGAAAAAAAATTGGTCATATGAAGGCTTTATGAAAGAGTGCATCGCCTTGTTTTGTGCATTGTTGTTTGCCGTTTTTTCGGTGCCGGCGATGGATGACGCCCGCGCTCAGGAGTATTCGACGGTTGTCAATTCGAATCCCCCGGGTGTCTTTATCAGCCTCGACGGCGAACATCGGCTATCGGCGGTGACTCCCTGCAGATTGCCGTCGAATCTTTCAGGTTCCTATCGGATGAAGGCATCATTGCAGGGTTACGAGTCGTGGAGCGGCGAAATAATCATATTGCCCGGTCAGGACAATACGATCACCTTTACGCTTTCCCCGAAAACGAGAGCGAAGGCGGCTTTGAGGTCGCTTTTTATTCCCGGCTGGGGGCAATACTATTCAGGGCAGCGAGGGCGTTCGCTGCTTCTGGGGGCGGCCGTTATCGGCTTTGGCATGGGCACGGTCATGGCCCATGACGATTATCGGCAGAAAAGGGATAACTATCGGCGGACGCTTCTTGAATTAGACAACGCTTCGACCGCCGAAGATGCCATCCGCCTTCGCATGCTTGCCTATGATTACAATAAGCAGGCATACGACGCCGAAACGACGCGCAATACTTTCCTCGCGGTCTTCATCGGGGTCTGGGCCTACAATGTTTTCGACAACATATTTTTCTTTCCCGAACGCAATCTTTCGGCTTCACCGTTCATCCAGGCCGGATTGAACGGCGATGGGCCCAGGATTGCGCTTTCGCTGGCGTTTTAGGAGGCGGGCATGAAATACTTTACATCGATTATGCTGCTGCTTGCCTTCGTGTCATGTTCCAGAGAGATCCCTAATCCGACGTCTTTTCCGAACCTTCCCGAAATGCCTCCCGCTCCATATGCGGTGGCGATCTCCATAGGCGATCACTCGATCGTTCTGCGCTGGCAGGTGCCTGATACAACGGATATCGCGCATTATCGGATCTATCGGGCGGATTCCGTCGGCGAGGCGCTGACGCTTTTCGATTCGACCGTATCGCGGATTTATGCCGACTCCAATCTCACCAACGGCCGTCAGTATTATTATCAATTATCATCTGTCAGTGACCTAGGGAGGGAGAGTCAGCGTTCCCGCGTGGTGTCGGCCACGCCCAATTTGTTCTCGATATTGATTGAGAACGGGGTAGAGGAAATCAATACGAGGTCAGTGGTGTTGACACTGGTGGCTCCGCCGACTACCACTTTAATGCGTATCGCCAACGATGTAAGTTTCGTCGGAACATCTTGGGAGCCTTTCGCCGCCAGCAAGCAATGGCTTCTAACAAGCGGCGCCGGCGTCAAGCGGGTTTATGCCTATTTCCGCGATTCCGACGGAGTCATGATGACCGAACCGGTAGTGGACAGCCTGACTTATGTGATAAGGCCTCATGAATTCACCGTTTTGGTCAATGGCGGCGATATCAGAACGTATTCGCGGTCGGTCAGCCTTAGGATCGCAGCGCCTCCGGGAACCGGATTCATGAAGATTTCGACCGATTCGGCGTTCGCCGGCGCGGTATGGGAGCCGTTTGCCGCCAACCGTGATTGGGTGTTGGGGCAAACGGAGGCACAAAATCGGGACATGGTGCGCTTTCGCGTCCGTTTCCTCGACTCGGCATATGACAGCATCGCCGTACAGGCGGTCGATTCGATAGTGGCGGCGTTCGCCGATCCGGTCGACCTTTTTCCGGTGTTTCTTCCCGATGACTATTATCGGGTCGTCAATTTGCGATGGAGCGTTTCGCGATCGGAGGATTTCCTTCGCTATCGTCTTTTCCGTTCGCGCGGACTGACCTCCGTCGATACGCTTGTGGTCGAGATATCCGACATCAACCGGAACACATTCAATGACAGCCTGAACCTGGGAGCCCTGCCTAACTCGACGCCGGTGAATATAAGTTACATGGTGCGTTTTTATAGCGAGTGGGGCGATTCCTCGGATTCGGACACAATAACTGTCAGCCTACGGAATACGCAGCCCGGCGCAATTACCTGTTACGTGAGCCATGCCTCGTTCCAGCAAGACACGACCACCGGAAGGTTCAATCTTGAGGCCGCGATCGGCTGGTCGCGTTCGGCGATACCCGATTTCTCGCATTATGTTCTTTATGAAAACACAGCGCCGAACAGCGCAACCTCGCGTCCAATCGCTTTTGTTTATGACAGCGAAAGCACTTCGGTCGAGTTGACCCGCAATAATATCGATTCGACAACCGTATTTTATTACTGGATGAGGGTTTTCGATCAAGGCGGGCAATCCTCGGCATATTCGCAGCCCGATTCGATCCGCTATCACTGAAGGCTGAATAATCGGAAAAACCCACGGGGATACGGCGAGCCGTATCCCATTTTTTTCGGCGGCGCAATTCGGGATTATCCCGCAATTCTCGGATTTTTATAATCGGCCGAACCACAGGCTGCAAGATATGCGGTATGAATCGGCCAAGTGTATCGGCGGATCGCCTTTGGATATTTGTATTGAATAATTCGCTTGCTTCTCCGATTATTGAATTATGAGCGGTATCCGCGAATATCATCTGGCGGCGATTTTGACGATTGCGCTATCCGCCATATTTGCGTTTCAGGCTTGTCCAACATTTTATTTTTGGGACAGCGCCGAATTGACCGCAGCGATCGCCGGCAAAGGCATACCGCATCCGCCGGGTTTTCCTTTGTATCTGATCGTGGCCGCCGCCGTTTCGCAAGTGGTTCCCTTGAGGATGGCGATGCTTCTGCCGCTGCTTTCCTCGTTTCTTGCCGCCGTCGCGATCGGGGTGATCTATTTGGCGATTGTGCGCTTTGCCAGCCGCTCGAATTTCAATCGGTCGGATGGACGCTGGGCGGCCCTGTTCGGTTCGCTTATATTGTGTTTAAGCTATTCGATAACCGCGCAGGCCACCAGGGCGGAAGTGTACGCTCTGCAATTGCTGATCTACGCCGTATTTTTCCTTCTGTCGACGGATCTTATCTTTACAGCCGATTCTTCGAACAACGGATTTCGGAAAATTTTGATCATATATCTGATAATAGGGCTGGGTTTGGCCAATCATATACTCACGGCGGCGATGCTTATTCCGGCGACTGTCTTGCTCACCTACAGGAAAATGAACTCAAAGCGGCTTGCGCTTTCCGTGCTTTCATTGATGATTCCGCTTACCGCCTATTTCTATCTGATGCTGTTGGCGCGTAACTCGCCGACGCAGAACTGGGGCGACCCATCGACGATCGACCGGCTCATCGATGTGGTCACGGCGGCGGAATTCGATAAATCGGCCGCCGCTTTTGCTCTGCCCCATATTTACGAAAATTCTTCGTTCGCGCTGGACCTGATTTACCGGCAGCTGGGGCCGATATTTTCGGCCTTGGCCTTTCTCGGATTGATAACCGCAGCGATACGAGATCGCCGCTGTTTTATATTTCTTTCATTGATTCTGCTGGGAAATATCATGAGCACGATTTTCAACGAGATTTATTATTACGAAAATCTCGATATTCATGGGTATCTTACTGCCGGACTGATCAGCGCGGCATTTTTTGGCGTCCGCGGTCTGCTGGCGATAGGCGGATATTTCAGGGGAAGGGTCAAGTCGCTGGTAATCCTGTTGATAGGAACGGCGGGAGTGGCTATAGGAGCCGCGCCTCATATAGGCAAGGCGTCTCTATCGGGCAACATTTCGGCCGAAAGGCTCGCCCGAACGCTGGCCGCCGAATGCGACACAGGTGCGATCCTGTTTTGTTCATCATACAACACCTATTTCATCATTCAGGCTTTGCAAGCCGAGCATTTTCGCCCCGACATTCGGCTGATTCATGTTTATCAACTTGAGCGTGACTGGTACCGCAATCAGTTGATCAGGCGTTTCAATTTGCAATCGGCAAGGGAAAATGATTCGGGGCAGGCGTTTTACCGCCAATTGATTAATTCATTTAAGGATAGTTGCGAAATACTGGTGGAATACGATGAATTCTCCGCCCCGTTGTGCAATTATCTTTGGCCCGAGGGGTTCCTCTGGACATTCAAATCTACGCAATTTCGTCCGAATGATGTAAATGAGACCTGGAGCCCAGACAAGGATATGGCCGGATTTGAAAATTATCTTAGATCCGGCACGGATTATGAAGAATTAAAAAGCATGGCCTGGATATTGAGAAACCGGATGCAGTTTTTCGCCGACCTTGGATATGAGGATTTGGCAAACGGTTACCTCGCCGAGGTGGATCGGCTGGCGGCTGCATTCGAAAAAAAACGTTTTCAAATCCCGAGGTGATTAAATGAAAAGGTCACGTAAAGGATTTACTCTAATCGAATTGATGATAGTAGTTGTGATCATCGGCATTCTGGCGGCTATGGCAGTGCCGCGATTCATGAGAGCGGCCACGCGGGCCAAACAATCTGAAGCAAAAGGGATTCTGAAACAAATTTATACCATGCAGCGCGCCTATTTCGTTGAGAACGACGCTTATTGCCGCAATGGGATCACCGCCAACGCCGCAAACCCTCAGGCTTTTGCGCCGTTGGCCGTCGAGATTATGCCGACCGCGCGTTATAATTATGTCATGACCGTTGCCGGAGCCACATTTACCTGCACGGCAACGGCCAATCTCGATGATGATGCAACCAACGACGTCTGGACCATAGATCAAACGGGACAACTTGTTTGTACGTCTGATGATTCGCGCCTATAATCGAACCGGACGACGCAAGACGATTTGTGGTTGTTTCTTTCATTAATGTCTTCGCGAAAGACAATTATCCGGGGGATCTTACGCATCAATCCGGCCTCGAAAATGCCGAGTCGAATCGCCTTTCTTAAATTGCATTTTGCAAAATGCAAATCCTGATGGCCGGCGTTGAGCAGGTCATCCATTATGTCAAATGCTGCGGCACGATGCCTATGTCGATATTAGCCATGGCCTTAGTGGCGTCCCGATGATCCTCGACAATTATCAGGACTATGGCATGGGATTTGAGTATTAGTGGTTTCGATCGAACAAAAAAACAGGAGCAACCGCTAAAGAATAGTGTCGGGAATTCGATAAAAAGATTAAGAATCAGATAACCCAAAAACAGGAGAGTGACAGATGTCGAGGAAGTCAAACAAAGGTTTCACCCTTATCGAATTGATGATCGTCGTGGTCATCATCGGTATTCTTGCCGCACTGGCAATACCTCGATTCATGCGTTCGACAACCAAGGCCAAGCAGTCGGAGGCCAAGCAGCTCTTGAAGCAGGTTTATACGATGCAGCGCGCCTATCGTCAGGAGTTTGACAGCTACTGTTTGAACGGCGCCACCGCATCGGCCGCCGCGCCGAACGCTTTCGCCCAGATCGGCGTTGAAATCATGTCCACCGCGCGCTATACGTATGTCATGACCGCCGCCGCCAACACTTTCTCCTGCGTGGCTACGGCCAACCTTGACGATGACGCCACCAACGACGTGTGGCAGATTGATCAAACCGGCAATCTTGTATGCACGTCCAACGATGCCATAAACTGATGATTCTTACGGCAGTGTATGGGGCTCGGAAACGAGCCCTTTTTTTGTTTGCATCTGAATGGATTCACCCATATTAAGCCGCTGTGGATTACATTCAATTGATACCTGTCGCCGTTCTCGGCCTGATTGCAGGCAGTTTCGCCAATGTTTGCATTTATCGTTTGCCGCTCGGCAAATCGATCGTGCGGCCGGCCTCTGCCTGCCCCACCTGTAATAGGCCTATCGCCCCCTACGATAATATTCCGCTTATCAGTTACATCATCTTGAGGGGACGGTGTCGGCATTGCCGGGCGAAAATCAGTCTGCGCTACCCGATCGTGGAATTGTTGAATGCGCTGCTTTATATTATCGCCTTGCTGGATATTGGCGGTTTCAGCGGCGATCGCCTGTTTCGCCTGATAGAGGCATTTTACTTATCGACAGCGTTTCTCATAATCTTCTTTATCGATATCGATCACCGTATTATCCCGGATTCGATCTCGCTTTCAGGCATCGCTATCGGCATCTCGTTCAGTATTCTCCCGGGCATACCGGTCAACTGGAAACAGGCGCTGATCGGAACCGCCGTGGGCGGCGGGCTATTTTTGTTGGTGGCCGAGATCGGCGATAGGGTGTTCAAACGCGAAAGCATGGGTGGCGGCGATATCAAACTGGCGGCCATGCTGGGGGCGTGTCTCGGCTGGCAGGGGATACTGCTTGTCCTATGCTTGGCGTCGTTTCTGGGAAGTATCGTCGGCTTGACCCAGCTCGCTCTTGCCAAGGATAAATCATCCGCTAGGATAGTGCCGTTCGGGCCGTTTTTGGTCACGGCCGGCCTAATTGTTTTCTACAGGGGCCCCGAAATCATCCGCTTTTACCTGAAAAGCGTCGGTTTGCTTTAATTATACCGGCCCTGCCGGTCTGCCGATATTGATATTGTGAGCGGCGGGAAGTTCAGGATATTCAGCAGCTATGAGATAGAGATCAAGATTTCGTTGATCCTGTTGATAGCTTTTTTGCTTTCGCTCAATTTTCTCTCTTCATTCGCCATGAATCGCGCCATACTTGCTATACAGAATAAATCACGGTCGCAGATAGATCTGGCCCTGATGGCGATAAGAGCGGATATCGAGGATAAAGGTTATAGTCTGCCCGATGCCCAGTTTTTGAAACGGATCGCTGTTACCGCGGGGGTCGCCAAAATAGAGATATCCGACAGCCTCGGCAACAAATTGCTGGCCATATATGCCGACGCCGAAACTGGGACGGACGGCGGTTCGGCGGTTTTCGGGGATGTCGTCATTTCCGATAGAAACGGCAAAAAAATCTATTCGGTATATGTCGGCGGCTCGGGAAAGGAAGAAGCGGCATTGGCCAAGCTGGCGCTGCTGGATGCCGTTTTCAGAGGTTTCGGACTTTTGGCCGGATTGGCCGTTGCCGCTCTGTTCATCCGCTTCGTGATGAACCCTTATCGAAAAATCAAAAGCCAGGCCCGGAATCTGAATATCAACCTGAAAAACGTGGATAGCACCGACAGCGTCGAATATGTGGTGACCATGTTTCAGGAAATCATCAGCCAGCTCAAACAAAAGGAGGAGATGCTTCGTCGCCTATATGATGATTCGGAGAGGCGGGCCGAATCACTCGAACGGTATAATGAATACATCCTTGGCAGCATCTCCACAGGTGTCATAATCTGCGACAATCAGGGGATAATCACCCGGTTCAATCGGGCGGCGAAAAGAATAACCGGAATCGGGAATATCGAGGAGAACGAATTGTCGCTCGAAACGGTTTTCGGGAAAAATCACCAGATTACCAAATTGATGGACGAAGCCCTGCGGGGGATCACCTATTCGCGGCGGGAGCTGGAAATTGTGCGGAGCGACGGATCGCGGCAATGGATCGGTCTTTCCACCTCTCAGATTTCGGATAATGAAAACAATCGTCTTGGAGCGGCGGTCCTGCTTACCGATCTGACCAAAATTAAACAGATGCAGGCATTGATTGACTATCAGGAAAAAATATCGGCCCTTGGTCGGCTGTCGGCCGGCCTGGCTCATGAACTTCGCAATTCCATCGCCGCCATCGTCGGATTCGGAAAACTTCTGAAGAAACACGGTCTGGACGGTCACGCACTGGCGATTGCCGAAAGCATTTTGGCCGAAGCTTTGGCCACCGAGGAGATGCTTTCGCGATTCCTCGATTTCGCTCGCCCGATCAAACTTCAACCCCGGCCTTTCGATCTGATCGAGGCGATCAATAGCTGTATCGAACAATGTTCGAATATGTACGCCCACCATGGCCGGGTCGATATCCGTTTCTCTCCAAATTCAGATGAATGCATGTTCGAGGGCGATCCGGTTCTGCTGAAAACGGCTTTTCGCAATTTGCTGATCAATTCGTATCAGGCGATCGGCGAAACCGGCAATATTGAAATCAATCTCGAACATGATCGGAATAACGATTCCTACAGAATCAAGTTTTGTGATGACGGACCGGGAATCGAAAAGGAATTGCTGCCGAGGATTTTCGAGCCGTTTTTCACCACCAAAGAGAAGGGAACCGGTCTCGGCATGGCTATAGCCAAAAAGATAATCAGCGCCCATTTCGGGGAAATCGAGGTCTCCAGCCGACCGGGGCAAACTATTGTAACTATCACTCTGCCGGTTAAACTAACGGTTCAATTGCAGTCAATAGGTTCCGATGAAAGCCATGTTCCCCAGCTAATTCATGAACAAAGCTGACGGGTTCCTTTCAACGCCGATCAATTCAAACAGCGTTTCACAATACAACATTGCCGGATGCAACAGTCCGATAAATAAAATTTATAGACGACCGGGCGACATTGCCGATAAGGATAATGGTGAAAGAATAGGACACCTGAAATTCAATATAGACAATATGAAACGGGATTAACATTGTAATGGATAAAAAGATAGTCCTTGCGAGAATAGGGAAAATCAAGGAGTTGTCGTCGCCGCCGACCCTGCTGCAGGGGATTCTTGACCTGATCAATTCGCCTGATGTTTCGGCCAAAGCGCTGGCCGACATCGTCCTCAAAGATCCGGCCTTGACTGCCCGGTTGCTGAAAATCGCCAATTCTTCGTTTTACGGCTATTACAAGAAGATCACCACCGTCAACCAGGCGATCATGGTGATGGGGATAAACGCGGTCAAATATTTTGTGTTGTCTATCACCGTTCTGAACCAACTTCTTTACCAGAAAGACAAAAGCCGCATAAATCATAAAAATCTCTGGACGAATATTCTCGAATCGGCGGCGGCGGCGCGCGGCATAGCCGTCCGAATCGATTACGGCCAGCCAGAGGAAGCCTATGTAGCCGGACTCCTGCATGATCTGGGCATCATCATTCTCGAAAAGGAGTTTCCCGATGAATATCAATTAGTTCTACGCCTTGTTGCCGACGGCAGACTTCTGCATGAGGCCGAAAACGAAATATTCGGACTGGATCATCAATACATAATAGGGCAGATGGCCAACAATTGGAATTTGCCTTCCCTGATCACCGACTCCATAATTATGCATCATCCAGCGGTTGAGACCGATATGCAAAACATGCCCTTAATAGCCAAAGTCGTGGCCTTGGCGGATTGCATCGCCTCGGTTCCTTTCGATGAGATGCGCAATTTGACGATCGCCGAAAGAAGGCTTCATCTTATGAACGCCTTGGCCGGCGCCCTCAACATCGATCAGGGGATGTTGATCGAGATTCATAAAAAGCTCGCCGACGAGGTGGTAATCTCCGCCTCCACCATGGATCTCGATCTCGGCGATGCGGTCGATATCCTTTCCCGGAGCAATTCCGAGCTTTTCAAGATCTATCTTGAGCTGGCAGCCTTATTCAAGGAACGGCGGGAGCTGAGCCGCGAAATATTGCACGAGGAAAGGATGGAGGGAATCCTCGAATCGCTGAAAATTGCCCTGGCGACGCTGTCGCATTACCTCAACAACTCCACGATGAATATCAGCGGCAAATGCGAGCTGCTGCGGCTGATTATGTCGCAGAAAGGAATCGAGGGCGTAAAACAAAACCTGCCGGGATTCATCGATTCGATCGAAAAGTCGGTAAAGAGGATAACCCTAGTACTCGAGCATTTATCGAAAGTATCCTCTGTAGAGTCTCTCAATTTCTTCAGCAATTCGAAAGCGATCGATATAGAAAACGATATTAAAAACAAACTTTCCAAACAACTGGCAAGCATCGAAGCGTAGAAATTTCAGATATTGGTAAATATTCAGCCGGTTGTTACGCAGCCTAAGGAGAATTCGCACCGGCCGAGTCGATTCCTCCGTCCTTAAAGTAATGGAAGTCTTCGGTCTGAACGCTGGGAAGATCGTTCCGGTAATCCCCGATCGATCGATAAATGACTTATTTAGTTGACTTGGCGGCCGGCGAACCGGCTACGATCTTGCCGAGAATCGGAATCGTAATTCGGCTGTCCGGGCGGCCGTCGGCCTGAAGCGTTACCGAGGAAACAAACGGGCCTTCCGATATATTTTTGCCCAATTCTATTTTCAATTCGGTCGATTGGTTCGGTTTCAGTTTCTGATTGCCAAGTGTGACCTTGATGAAATCCGGCGAGGGAGTTTCTATCAGTGTCAGGTTGATTAGGGAAGAATCGGTATTGGTAAGGCTGAGTTTCATCTCCGCCTTCTTTCCCTTGCTCACCTCTTTGAAATCGGCCTCGAGCGGCGAGAATTCGATTATCTGCAACGGATTATTGATATTGGCCTTGAACCTGAGTTCGAGGAATGGGTTTAGTTCGTCATTGCATTCGATCTTTATTCCTTTGGTGACCCGGCCGTTGAACCTGCCGGAATCGAATATCACGTCTATGCTTGACCGTCCGCCCGGCGGAACCACGATGTTGTTTTTCTTGGTCGAGGTGCAGCCGCAGGTCGGCTTCACCTGAGTTATAATCAGCGTATCCTTGCCTTCGTTGGTGAACCAGTAGTTGTGGGAGACCTTTGCACCTTTGGCCAGCGAGCCGAAATCGAAATCGATCTCGTCGAATTTGATTCTGGCTTTGGTCAACTTTACCGGACTGGCTGCTTTTTCCGATCCGGCCGGAACGATCGCTTTGGTTTTGATCCAATCCTCGAGCGTGGGCCGGTTGGCGGTGTCCTCGGCGGCCTCCTGTCCGACAAGCGGACTGGAAAGGAATATCAGAAAAAATATCAACGAAATGGCGGAATTCATCTTGTTCATGACACTACTCCTTTTGCCGTAATTTAGTGCCGATTTCGACTATGTCAAGAGGGTAGATACCCCATTTTTTTCATCCATGTATCCGAATAGAGCTTGGATAGATAGCGATTGCCTGAATCGGGCAAAATGATTACCGCGTTGCCCTCTATCAGGCGTTGTTCGGCAAGACGGATCGCCGCGGCCACTACAGCGCCACTGGAACCACCTCCGAATATCCCTTCGACCCTGGCCAACCGGCGGGCCGTCAGCATCGCCTCACGATCGCTGATTTGAATCATTTCGTCGATCACCGAAAAATCAAGAGCGCGCACCGGTTTGTCGCTGCCGATCCCCTCGATTTCATAATGGGAAGCCGCAATTACTTCTCCGGTGCGGAATTGATGCGACAGAATCGATCCTTCGCTGTCGACAGCGATTATTTTGATTCGCGGATTCCGCTCTTTCAAGAATCTGCCTACCCCCGAGACCGTGCCGCCAGTCCCGGCACCGATCACCGCGCAGTCTATCTCCCCATTCATCTGCTTCCAAATTTCCGGGCCGGTTGTCCGGTAATGGCAGGTGATATTGGCGGGATTGTTATACTGGTCAAGGTATATGCAGTCGCCTATCTCTGCCGCCAGACGGGCGGCAACGTTGTAATTCGAACGGGGATCATCCGCCTGAACCGTGTGCGGCGTAAGCACCAGCTCGGCGCCGTAAAGCTTCATCATGTTCTGCTTTTCTTCGCTGTTTTTGTCGCTCATCACCAGCACCGCCCGATATTTTTTCAGCGAACAGATCATGGCCACGGCGATCCCGGTGTTTCCCGATGTCACCTCGACGACGGTGCCGCCGGGCTTGAGTGCGCCCCGTCTTTCGGCATCCTCGATCAGATACAACGCCAAACGATCTTTCAGCGAACCGGTGGGATTGAACATTTCGAGCTTGGCGAATATCGCCGCCGGCAAATCAGGGGCGATTTTATCCAGTTTCATCAAGGGAGTGTTGCCGATCAGGCTGGTGAACTCATCTATTTGCTTTGTCGTTTGCAACGGCATATTCCTTATACCTCAACCGAACCGGGATGTTTCATCGAAGGGAAATTTCCACTATTCCTTCCGGTAACGGCATCCGGCGATATTCTTTCCGCGAATGACGTGTTCACCGGCGGATTGGGATTTTTTGTCATGACGCCCATTATACTTTGTTTAGTTTGCCCGGTCAAACAAAAAGCAATTGCCACCAAAAAACGAACCATTCCAAAAAATGCTTGCTATCCGCAGGGAAGGGTGTAATAATCATGGCAAATCGGAAAGGTGTCGGGTGAGAATTCTCGTTGTCGGGAAGGGAGGGAGGGAGCATGCTATATGCTGGAAACTTTCCCTTTCCAAAAACGTTTCGAAAATCTATGCCGCTCCGGGCAATGCCGGAATAGCCGAAATCGCCGAAACCGTGGCTATCCCCTCCGATGATTTGCGAGGGCTGGCCGATTTCGCCAGAGCCAATTCCATCGATCTGACCGTGGTCGGACCTGAATCGCCGCTGACGATGGGCATAGTGGATGAGTTTGAGAGCCGAGGTCTGAAAATCTTCGGCCCCTCGAAAAAGGCGTCGGTTATCGAGGGCAGCAAGGCTTTCGCCAAAGATTTTATGCAGCGTTATCATATCCCCACGGCCAGCTTCCGGATTTTCACCGGACATTTCGAGGCGCTCGATTTCGTCAAGTCCGCCGGTTATCCGCTGGTCGTCAAGGCCGATGGGCTGGCGGCCGGCAAAGGCGCCATAATCTGCCGGAATCCCGACGAGGCTTGCGGTGCCGTCGAAAAGCTGATGGTTCAAAAAATGTTCGGCAGCGCCGGTATGAAATTGGTGATAGAGGAATATCTTGAAGGCGAGGAAGTGACCCTCATGGCTTTCACCGACGGCAAAAACATCGTGCCGATGGTCCCTTCGCAGGATCATAAGCGGATTTTCGACGGCGACAACGGTCCGAATACGGGAGGAATGGGAGCTTACGCGCCGGCTGCGTTTATCGACCAGAAGTTGACCAAAACCCTGCAGGAGCTGATTCTCGAACCTACTATCAGAGGACTGGCGAACGAAGGCAGAATCTACCGCGGGGTGTTATATGTGGGGCTGATGATCACTGATCGAGGTCCCAAGGTGCTCGAATACAATTGCCGATTCGGCGACCCGGAGACGCAGGCCGTTCTGCCTTTGCTTGAAAGCGACCTCGCCGAAATATTCGCCGATATCGCCGAGGGATTCATCCATATTGACGATGTGAAATGGTCCGATAAGGCCGCCGCCTGCGTTGTTCTGGCCTCCGGAGGGTATCCCGATAATTATCGGACAGGCTTTCCTATAAACGGCATTGAAAATATCAAGTCGGCGGATGGTTTAGTGTTCCATGCCGGAACCGCCGTCGCCGACGGCAGAATCGTAACCGCGGGTGGTCGTGTCCTTGGAGTAACCGGCATAGGCGCTAATCTCAAAGAGGCATTGCGTAACGCCTACCATTGCGTAGACAAGATCAATTTCGAGCAGATGCATTACCGTAAGGATATCGGCTGGCGAGCCAATAATCAGAATCGGGCGATGTTATGAGCGGCGAAGTCCAAGTACTCGTGGTTTTAGGAAGCAAGTCGGATGAGAAGACGATGACCGAGTGCCTGAATCTTCTTGATAATTTCGGCGTCGCCTACAAGTATGAGATCTGTTCGGCTCATCGTAATCCTATGCGAACGGCCGAGTTGGCCAGAGGGGCGGCCGACTCCGGCATTAAAGTCATCATCGCTGCGGCTGGGATGTCGGCGGCGCTGCCGGGCGTTATCGCAGCCAACACCCCCTTGCCTGTTATCGGTGTGCCCATGGCGGGTTCGGCGCTCGGGGGCGTCGATGCATTATTATCGATTGCTCAGATGCCGGCCGGTGTGCCTGTGGCGGCAATGGCTATCGGCTCGCATGGGGCAAGAAACGCTGCCTTGCTGGCGGTACGAATACTTGCCTTGAATGACCCTTCGCTGAATATTAAGCTAAACGATTATATTAAAGATCTTGCCCGGGGGTGATACGCTATGTTCGCTATTCTGGTAATTCTTCTGCTGCTGTTCGGAATACCGATCATGCTGTTAATATATGTTTACAACAAGCTTGTGAGTCTGCGCAACAGGGTGGAGGAAACCTTCAGCCAGATAGATGTTTTGCTGACCCGGCGGGCGGATTTGATTCCCAATCTGGTGGCCACCGTGAAAGGATACGCCGGCCACGAGAAATCGGTGCTCGAAAACGTTACGCAATCGAGAGGAGCTTTGCTGAACGCCTCCGCTCCGGCCGAAAAATTCGGCGCCAACGAGGGGCTTTCGGGCGCCCTGAAATCGCTTTTTGCAGTGGTGGAAAATTACCCCAATCTGAAAGCGGATCAGAACTTCCGAGAGCTGCAGGCGCAATTGGCGGTCCTCGAGGAGGATATCGCCCGCTCAAGATCGATTTATAATCAAACGGTGCGCGACTATAACACCCAGCAACAAACGTTCCCGGCCAACCTGTTCGCCTCGACATTCGGGCATAGTCCCCGCCAGTTTTACGAGATCGTTCCGGAAAAAAAGGAGCCGCCGAAAGTATCTTTTTGATGATGGCTTTCCCTGATTATAATAGAGGCCAAGAAAACGCTCGGAAAATCGCCGAACATGAACAAGTTGAATCTGATAGTTTTCGAGGATGATCAGTCGGCCGGGTTCTATCCCATGTCGGAGACGCACCCGATTTTCGATCTGCTGGTCGGTTGTCATAACATAGTCGAAAGACTGCGGTTGTACTTTCGCCCGGTCGCGTTTTCGATAATCTGCCGCAGAGATTTGGCCGATATCGCCCGCCTACAGCACGGCGATTTGACGGTTAATGCGATCAAGCCGAACCGCTACGACACCATAGTCATAAATTCCAGCCTGAAGCCGGATATAGCGGTCTTTCAGGAATTGGCGTCGGCCAAACAGGACATATTGTTTTTCGATGATGGCATATTGCTGGGAGGTAAGCTTTCCGCCGGTTCTTTGAAACGGCTTGACGATTGGTTGTTGTCTTTGCCTGAAAATCCCTCGCTGATAGAATTCGAATTCCGTCAGAAAAGCTGGGCCCGATATGCGAATCTATGGGAAATGATCAGCGATAACGGACGGATTATCGAATTCGATTTCCATTTGCTGCGGAGTCAGAAGGCCCGCTTGGCTGCGTTTGCGGTAAAAGGGAAAACTATGGTTCATAAAAAGGCGCGGATCGCCAAAGGGGCTTTTCTCGATACCGAGGGCGGCCCGATTATAATAGATGACGGCGCCTATGTCGAACCGCGCAGCCTGATTCAGGGACCGGCTTATATCGGCAGACATACGCGGGTGATGGCCGGCATGGTGAGGGAGGGTTGTAGTATCGGCCCGGTCTGCAAGGTCGGCGGCGAGATCGAGGAGTCGATAATCCTCGGCTATTCCAATAAATGTCATGAGGGGTTCATTGGACATTCATATATCGGAGAGTGGGTGAACTTGGGCGCCCTCACCACCAATTCCGATCTGAAAAATAATTATACTTCGGTCCGGGCGGTCGTCAGGGGGAAGGAGTTCGACACCGGCTTGATCAAAGTCGGCAGTTTGATCGGAGATCATACCAAAACCGGCATCGGAACTTTATTTAATACCGGCATCGTTATCGGCTTTTGCTGCAACCTGTTCGGCGGCGGGCTGTTCACGCAAAAAGAAATCGCCCCTTTTACTTGGGGAACCCCGAAGTCGATGATAAAGTTTGAATTGGATAAAGCAATCCAGATTGCCAAGATGGCGATGAGCCGGAGAAACGTCGAATTTACCGAGGTCCATGAAAAGTTGTTTGAAATGCTCGCTAATAAACATCTTGAAACCAAATCGTCTGCTTGATCTTGCCGCCGTCGGCTGAATATCATATTTCAAACTGACGATAATGAAATACCGGAGTTAAGCGCATCTTTGATTTCAATAACAGGAGGAAAAATTGCCTGAACTGAGAAAAGATCCGGTTGTTGGCAGGTGGGTGATCATCTCTACGGAAAGAGGCAAACGCCCCACCGATTTTTCCAGCGCAGTCAAGACTAGGGAAGCAAAGCTTTGTCCTTTCTGTCCTTCGAACGAGAATTCGACGCCGCCAGAGGTCTATTCTATCAGAGATAACGGATCGAGTCCCAACTCGCCAGGCTGGTCGATCAGGGTCGTGCCCAACAAGTTTCCCGCTTTGCGCATCGAGGGCGACCTCAATCGGGAAGGCGAGGGGATTTACGATAAAATGAACGGCATAGGCGCCCATGAGGTGATAATCGAGACTCCCGATCATATGAAAGACTTAGTCGATCTCGAGCCTGCCCAGATCGAAAAAGTGATTCACGCTTATATCGAGCGGATCAACGACCTTAAAAAGGACCCGAGGTTCAAGTATATACTTATATTCAAGAACGAAGGCGAGGCGGCCGGGGCATCGCTTGAGCACTCCCATTCGCAATTGATCGCCACGCCGATTTTGCCGAAAAGGGTTATCGAGGAACTTCAGGGCGCCAAGAAATATTACGACTACAAGGAAAGATGCATATTCTGCGATATTATCAAACAGGAGCTGCATGAGAAAACACGCATTATAGCAAGCAATGACCTCTTCTTATCGATGGAGCCGTTCGCCTCGAGATTTCCGTTCGAAACATGGCTGTTGCCGCGTTATCATGAATCCCGGTTCGAGAATATCAATGCCGTGCAGCTGTCTGGACTGGTGGCGATTCTCAAAGAATCGTTGCAGCGTTTGGCTCTGGCCCTGAATCGTCCGCCTTACAACATGATGATCCACACCTTGCCGGTGGACAGCCGGGATCAGAAAGAATATCACTGGCACATCGAGATTATTCCGAAACTCACCAAAGTTGCCGGTTTTGAGTGGGGCTCGGGATTCTATATCAATCCCACGATCCCCGAGGATGCCGCAAAATTCTTAAGAGAGCTGGAATTGCAACCGGCAGCGGTGCATTGAAGGCGGAGTTATGGACAAGCTCAGGATCGCCTTTGTTTCGCCGGAGGTCGTGCCGTTCGCCAAAACCGGCGGATTGGCCGATGTCGCCGGAGCCTTGCCGACTGCGCTGCAACGCAGAGGCCATGCGGTTTCGGTATTCATGCCGCTTTATGCGGCAGTTGATGCGGCCGGATTTAATATTTCACAGGTCAAATCGAATCTTAAGGCCGGTATTGACGAATCATCCGAACGTTTCGACCTGTATCATTGCCGTCTGCCCGGATCCGATTGCGATTACTACTTCATAAAAAACGATCACTATTTCGCCAGAAAAGGATTTTATGTTTCGCCGGAAACTGGAAAGGATTGGGAGGATAATCATCTCAGGTTCGCTTTCTTCGCCAGAGCGGTGCTGCGTTCCCTGATCGATCTTGATTTGAGACCCGATATAATCCATTGCAATGACTGGCAATCAGGTTTGATACCCGCCTACCTGAAAACGGATGCGGACTGGGCCGTTCTTTTCCCCAGTGCGAAAACCGTTTTGACGATTCATAATATCGGCTATCAGGGTTTGTTTCCGGCGGAATCGTTTGCCAAACTCGGTTTCAAACAAGAGTTGTTTTTCCCCGCCGGACCTTTCGAGTTTTACGGCAAGCTGAATTTCCTGAAAGCTGGGATAGAGTATTCCGATATCCTGTCTACGGTTTCTCCAAGATACGCTGCAGAAATTCAGCAGGCCGAGGAATTCGGCTGCGGCCTTGAAGGTGTATTGAAAAGAAGATCCGCCGACCTGTTCGGAATCCTCAACGGCGCCGATTACGACATCTGGAATCCGGCCACCGATTCGTTTATCGCCGCCAATTACGATTCGGGCAAACTGGCTGGCAAGGCCAAGAATAAACTGGCGCTCAGACGGATGGTTAAACTGCCTTCGGTCCGTCGTGATGTGCCTCTGATCGGCATGATTTCGCGGTTGACTCCGCAGAAAGGTTTCGACCTAATCGCCGAAGTCAAAGATGAGTTGTTCGAACTCGATATCCAGATGGTTGTTCTCGGGACGGGCGATGCGGCTTATGAAAATCTGCTGCAGGAGCTTGCCGGTAAATATCCCAAGAAACTGGCCGTGGCCTTGAAATTCGATGATAAACTGGCCCATCTGATCGAGGCTGGATCGGATATCTTTTTGATGCCGTCCCGCTATGAACCGTGCGGTCTCAACCAAATCTACAGTCTTCGCTATGGAACCGTTCCTATCGTGCGCGAAACCGGCGGGCTGGCCGACACGATCGAAGATTTCAATCCGGCCCGCAATACTGGCACCGGATTCGTTTTCAAGGACTACAGCAGTCGCGAACTGCTGAAGACCATCAAGTTTGCCGTTGAGGTTTATAAAAACAAACCGCTTTGGAGCGATTTGATGCGCCGAGGGATGGCTAAGGACTATTCCTGGAATTATGCTGCTGGGAAATACGAAGGGATTTATCGTTTGGCTTTGGAACGAGGGCGGTGATTCGGCCCGAATTGCGTCCAAGTTTCAAATGGCGAATCAAAGGCGAATCAGTTGCGGCGGGGTCGGCGCCGAAAGCTGGGAGATAAATCATCGCATCAGTACTGTTTCATTCGATCCTGCTGATGCCCGGCTGGTCGGACTGATTGAAGAATTTATCGGCATTGCCGCCGTTCAGGGAAATGTTCAACTTGTCTGGACGGATACGCGAAATCTCAATCAAGACGTTTTTTCGGCCCGCATAAGGGTTCATTGCGTTCCGGCCGACGCCAACGGCGATTGCGCGGTCAACGCTTCGGATATCACTTATTTGGTGCGTTTTTTCAAGGGATTGGGGACGGCGCCTTTTATCGGGGATTGCCGTCGATAGAATCCTTTTTGGCTTGACAGATTCGGGGGCCGGAATATATTAAGACTTGCCTGCGGGAATAGCTCAGTTGGCTAGAGCACAACCTTGCCAAGGTTGGGGTCGCGGGTTCGAGCCCCGTTTCCCGCTTGTTTTTATTTATCTTTCGGCGGATATCAGATATCAATATAATTATTGTTGATTCCGTTCGCCCGATTGGATTCGACGCCGGACAGCTATCGTCTGCCTATGCACCGAATTCAAGGCACCGGGTTCAAAGCGACAACGATTTTTTAAACGAATCCCCTTTTGGTTCGGCATCCGCCAGCACGGAAACTATTGCGGCTTCTTGACGAATTTTTTGGCCAGTTGCGGCAATAGCATTGTTTGAGCCACCGCGGCCGGCAATCCGGGTAAAAGGGCGGCCACAAGATAATCTCCAAACGTTCCAGAATACGATGACAATATCAACACCGAGACAACGAATATTGTGCGACCGGCAAGAATCGCCAGCGCCGTTGATTTCACACTTGAAAGCCCGACCTTTTCCCGCATAATCCCCGCCACGAAACCATAGGCCGCCAGCTCGAGTGCCATCGCCGGCATTATCAACGGCAACGGCATTCCCGACAAAAGGTTGCTGACGAGCGGACTGGCCGCCCCCACCAGAAGCCCGCCCCGCCAACCGTAAACTAGTCCTGCCAACAGCACCGGCCAATGCATCGGCAACAGCAGCCGCACCGGCAAACCGAGCAAATGAGCGGCCGCCGGCAGCAGGCCCGCAGCCAGAATAAGAATCGCATTCAGCATGAACGCCCTCAGCCCTGAAAGCGGCAAGGTAGGCGAGTCGATTCCCGCAATTTCTCTGTTTATGGCAGTCATAATTCCTTCTCCTTTCTAAATATCGCCGTCACAGTCGAATTTACCAGTCAGGTCGGGCGATTGCAAGCCGATTCGACGGCTGGCTGCTACGGGCCGATATTTTTCTTTATTATCTCAATTCAACCGCCCGAAGTTCCGGATTGATTTCGACCAGCTTTTCGGCCACCGCCCGGCGATGACAACGATCGTATCTTTTTTCCATGCACATAAGGCATACCCGATGGTTGACGGCCTCGCCGGCGATAATCGACAAAGCCTCGGCTCTGGTCTCCATAATTCCGCCGTACTTCTGAAAATAAGCCAAGTAATCCTTTGACTTGTGCGTTTCCTCGCGCAGCCAGCGAGGGCAACCGAGCTCTTTCAGATGAACGTAGCGGATTCCCATCTCGGCAAGCCGCCGCGCCAGTTCGCCCTTAGTGAATCCCTCTTTCCTTGAATGAGGGTTGTCCCTGATATCGAATAGGAGATCAATTCGGTGTTGCCGCAATAGGTCGTCGAATTGGTCGGGGTTCAGCCCTTCATAACCGATAGTGAAGAATGAAATCATAAGATTGTCGTGCCGTCATTTTCCGTTGCAATCGTCTTCGTTCAGCGGGATTTTTCATTCATAAGCATGTTTACATCAAAATTAGGCTTGCTTTTTTAATCCCTTGTTGATAGTCGTCTCAATTAGCAACACCGTTGCAAAATCGTCCGGGCGATTATCGGCGGCATCTCGGTTCGACGAACGAAACGATGGGCTTGCCTATCACGATTCGCAACGGCGCACGCTTCACGGATGATAGGCCGCTGATTTCGGCCATCGCCGTTTCCTGTGTCGAAAACGCGTCGCGGTAACATTGGCATTGAGCGGTCGGCGCAAGCTTTGAATAGCTTTGAAAATGTCTTGTCGTTATGCGGATTATTCTTCCCCATTTCGCATTCGAACCACTTGACCCTTTTATATATCTGAAAACTCGCATTGTCAACATGGCGAATCGGCCAAATGACCCGGTGTTCCGCCCAAATTCGCTTGACTCGAAAAATAGGCTGTTCTATATTGAAAATCATGCGATGGCGGCCCGCCTCATGATTTGAAGCGGCCGGACGAAAAGTAAAAATCGTACAAGGGCGGCTTAGCCAAGGGGTAAGGCGGAGGTCTGCAAAACCTCTATTCTCCGGTTCGAATCCGGAAGCCGCCTTTTTAGCACCGCGAACCTGCCGGAATGGCGGAATTGGTAGACGCAAGGGACTTAAAATCCCTCGGATGACAACATCCGTGCCGGTTCGATTCCGGCTTCCGGCACATTCCATTCATCTTTTCCTTAAAATAATCCTTTTCCATGCCGATTATTTATTTACAGGTATAACTATGTTACAGGGCAAACGGATACTTGTCGTCGATGATCAACCGGAAATCGGCGCCCAAATCGCCGCCTATTTGCGAAGCCTGAAGTTTCTGCCTGTCGTCGTAACCAGCGTGGATGAGGCGTTGTTGAATTTCAGCCCGGACAAATTCATGCTGATCATCTGCGATATTATGATGCCCGGCCGCAACGGCATTGATCTTCTCCGTCATATCCGCACCGAGCATCCGAAGTTCCCGGTGGCCCTGATCTCCGGCTATTATGACAAGGAAATGGAGAATATCCAAAAAGTGTTCGGGATTCCCAAAATCTATCGCAAGCCCTTGTTTTTGAGCACGATCAAGGAAATCATAATCGATTCGCTGCAACTGGTTCCCAACAGCAAGGAATGACCGTTCCTGCACCTCCGGCGGATCGGCCCGAAACCGACACAAAAAGGTAAGAGAAATTGAGTTCTCAGGAATTCGACATTCAGGAAGCATCCGGGAATATCGGCAACATATTTCAGATCGGCGAGGCCCTTGAGAAACGGATAAGCCAGCTCGAAGATAAGCTTGAAGACCAGATATCCAAAGTTATCGAATTATCCCATATCGGCACGATATTTACGAGCATCCTCGACCTCGAGGTGGTGCTGCCGACGGTGATCGAAACGGCCGTCAGCATGGTCAGGGGTGAAGTCGGCGAAATCGTCATTTACGGGAAGCAGGGAACGGTGCGGTCGGTGAGTTGGGGACTTCCGGCGGAAATCACGCGCGAAATAAAAACCGATTTCGGAAAGAACATTTACGATTACGTCAGGGAAAGCGGCGAGTCTTTGGTGCTGGGCAGAATCACTTTGGATCCGGCGGCTTCACAGACATACCGCAACATCAATATCAATTCCTTGCTGGTATCTCCTTTGAAAAACCGGGATCGAGTGATCGGAGCCATAGCCGTTGCCAACAAAATGGGCGACGCAGGGTTCGACTCGGAGGACAAGTTCGCCCTCGAAATGATAGGCAATTTCGCCGCTGTAGCCGTAATCAACGCCGAACTTCACCAGGAAACATTGAAAAAGCAGAAACTCGACCAGGAGCTTCAAATTGCCCGGCATGTGCAGCATTGCCTGATGCCGGAAAAAGAGACCCGCCTCGATGGCCTATCGATTTTCGCCTATAACGCTCAGGCAGCCCAGCTCGGAGGCGATTTTTTCGATATTCTGGAGGTCTCTCCGCAAAAATATTTGGTCGTAGTCGCCGATGTGTCGAATAAGGGGGTTTCGGCCGCTTTGACTATGGCCTCAACTAGAGCCTATATCCGACTGGCGGCTGAAAGTATCGGATCATTGGCCGAACTTGCCGCAAAAGTGAACAATCTACTCTGCCGCGATACCGAGAAGATTGACGGCGTATTCGTAACTATGGTCATAGGCCTTCTGGATTTGGCCGGGCGGGAGTTTACAATAGTGAATGCCGGCCACCCTCCTTGCTTTATCATCAGAGGCAATGAGCTTATCAATATCGGCAGCGGCGGAACGATCCTCGGGCAATTCCGGGATATTGCCTTCAAGGAATTTCGTATCCGGATCGAGCGCGGCGACAAATTGGTGATTTTCACCGATGGCCTGTTTGAGTGCGTGAATGCGAAGCATGAGATGCTCGGTATCGAGAAAGTAACCCGATTCATGCTCGAAAACGCAAACCTCGAGTGGCCCGAATTTCTAAGAAAACTGAAGTCGCTTCTGAACGAATACTCGTACGACCCCGGACGGATCGACGATACCACGCTGATGTTAGTCGAGGTGAATCGATGATCGGCAAAGTCAATATCCGCATATCGCCATCCAAAAGCACATTGCCCATGGCCGAGGAGATAATCCGTGCCATTTCCGAATCCGCCGCCGCCGACAGCCGGAAAGCCTTTCACCTGAGGCTGATAATGTCCGAATTGGTCACCAACGCCTACCTCCACGGCTTCTATCCTCGCAGCGACGATTTCATCGAGTTTCAAGCGGATTTCAACCGACAAAAGTTTTCGTTCAGCATAATAAATCGGGGTGCCTTTCCGGACGATATAAACATGGAGCAGCTCGACTTTCCTCGAACGGCCGAGGAATCCGGCAGAGGATTGAGAATCGTGCGCAGATTGTGCTCGGAATTCAAGGTGAATACGTTGCCGAACAATAGACTTGAAATACGGGTTAAATTCGACCTTGAAACAGAAAACGATGTTAAGACAATCAAATAAACGGAGGAGTTATGGATATTCAAAAAAGAATTGAAGGGGATGTGGCAATACTGAATCTGAACGGCCGACTAGACCTGTCAAGCGCCGCTCTGCTCAAAGAAGCTTCGAAAGAGACGATCGGCCGTGAAACCGGAAAAATGCTGCTGAACATGGATAAGGTCGATTTCATAAACAGTTCAGGTTTGGGAGCGCTCGTATCGATTCTCAAGGAAGTGCGTAATAACCATGGCACGCTTAAACTGACGAACCTGGCGCCCTATGTTCGCGAAATATTCGATATTACCCAGCTATCGAACATTTTCGAAATATATCCCGATGAGAAGCGGGCGCTGGCCAGTTTTAAGTAAGGCAAACTGCAATGAACTCAACGCCAACGACCGGACTTGCCGCCGGCCGGACCGAGGCCGTGTCGGAACTTGTAGCTTCGCTTAGAAGCACGGACAGGTTTGTTCGCGAGGATGCCGCCGAAGAACTTGCCGCCAGTGGCAATGAAAAGCAGGCCGCCGAGCTCTGCTGCCTTTTATACGACGAAGACATTTCAGTGAGGAATCTTGCCGCCGAAATCCTTGTCAAAATCGGAAAGCCTGCGATAAAGCCGCTTCTTGACGAATCCACTTCTCCCGACAAGGATGTTCGAAAATTCGTCGTCGATATCATGGCCTTGATAGGCGATGCCGCTTTCGTGCCCAAACTGATCGAGTTGTTGAACGACCCGAACGAGAACGTGGTCGGTTCGGCCGCCGAAGCTCTCGGGCGTATCGGCAGCCCCAAGGCCGTAAAAGCTTTGATAGATTGTTGCCGTTCACATCCTTTGGCCGAGCTTCAGGCAATCGAAGCACTGGGGAATATCGGCTCGACAGAGGCGATGCCGGCGTTGCAGGAGAAAACGAGGTCGAATAATATCGTTATAGTGTATGCCGCGGTGGAAGCGCTCGGCAAAATCGGGTCTCCGGAGGCGGCGCAAATACTGTTCGAGCTTCTGGAAAGCGATAACAAACAACTGCGTGGCACCGTCCTTAGCACGATTATCAAAATCGCCGGCAGCGGCGGACGAAAAAATATCAGCGACATTTCCGGCGGCCGGATTGTCGATATGCTGATCGATGCGGCCTCCAGCGACGACCCGGGAGTGAGGAAGGCCGTCATAAAGGAGCTCGCTTTCTGGAATGGTCCCAAAGTCGTGACCGCGCTTATCGAGGCCTTGAACGATCAGGATCCCTCGATAGTCGATCTTGCTCTGGGAGCGCTTAGAATCACCGGCGATTCCGGACTCGCTGAAATCAAAAAAGGCATTTTGGAGAGCAAAGCTCCGGTCAAGAAATATCTGATAGAAGTGTCGGCTTTTCTGAAATCCTCAGAGCTTTTCGACGTCATATTGCCTGAGGCGAAGTCACCGGATCCCGATGTGAGGATTGCCGCCTGCAAGGCGTTGTCTAAATATGGCAATTCCCAGGCTATCGAGGCCTTGATCGTTTTGGCGGACGATGAGGTCGGCCATGTTCGCGCCGAGGCGCTGAAATCGCTCGGATTCGCCGGCGATACATCGATAGTGGACCGGTTGTTCAAACATCTCGACGACGAATATCCTGACGTGAGAGAGGCCTGTCTTGGCGCCATGGTCTTAATCGACGGCAAAAAGACGGTTGATTATTTCAGGAAAGACCTTGAAAATAGCGACAGCCGCCGAAGAATCCTTGCCGCCAGAGCGCTGGGCTGGATCGGCAGCGAAACCGCCGCTGATATTTTGATGGAAGCGCTCAACAACGAAGTTCCCGAGGTGCGGAAATATGCCCTTCTGGGACTCGCCAAAATCGGTCATCCCAAACTCGAAGAAAATCTGACCTACCTTTTGACCGATGAAAGTCCCGAAGTGCGCAAGGCGGTCGTCGATGCTTATCTAAGCATCGACAGAGAGAAGGCTGCTGATTTCATTCAGGTGTTGCTCGATGACGGCGATCCTTGGGTCCGATATTATACTATCAATGCGATGGCGTCAACGGGTAACCCGAAATGCCTCGACAAGCTGGCGGAAATCGAATCGACTCAGCCTCCCTTTATCCAGATAGCAATCATCAATCTTCTGTCGAAATTGAAAGATCCGAAAGCTGTAAGTATGCTCCAGCGGCTTGCGGCCTCGGAAAACGAGGAAATTAGAGCCGCCGCTCGGGAGGTTCTGGATGGCATTAATCTTTAACATTGCGGTCGATGCTTGCACGGCCGACGGCTGATTAATTTTGCAAATAAAGGATCGGCAATATGCCGTTAGACGCGACAATTGATATCCCCGAACTATCTCAGGAAGATTTCGTGCTGTTTCGCGATTTCATTCATGAGCGCACCGGGATGTATTTCGCGGATAATAAATTGTATCTCGTCAAGAACCGGTTGGCGAACCGGATGTCGCAGATCGGAGCCAAAAGCTATCGGGATTATTTTTATATGGTCAAGTTCGACACCGGCACCTCCGAATTCAACGCTCTGGTGAATCTTCTGACGACCAACGAAACTTCCTTTTTCCGCAATCAACCCCAGCTTCAGGCGTTTTCCGATGAGGTGTTGCCCCTTGTATTGAAGAGCAAGGACAACAGCGGCAACAAAAATATCCGGATCTGGAGCGCAGGTTGCTCGACCGGCGAAGAGCCGTACACGCTGGCGATCATTCTTATGGAGAAGGTGGCCAAGCTGGCGAATTATAACGTGGAAATTATCGCTAATGATATCTCCGAAACCGTCTTGCAGGCCGCTCGCAAGGGGATTTATCATGAGCTGACCTTACGAACGACACCCCCGAATCTGATCGAAAAGTATTTTTCGAAAAAAGGGAGCGTTTATCACATTAACGACGATGTGAAAAAATACATAAAATTCTCGCAGATAAACCTCCTCGATGCGTCCAGGATGTCCTTGATTAAAGATATAGATATAATCTTTTGCCGAAACGTGACGATTTATTTTTCAGATGAGGCCAAACGCAAGGTGGTGCGGAGTTTTTATTCGAGTCTGGTAAAAGGAGGATACTATTTCATCGGTCATGCCGAGTCATTGCATGGCATAACCAAGGCCTTCAAACTCGTCTATTTCAAAAACGGCCTGGTTTACCAGAAGGAATAATGCTAAGAGGCTACTATGAACGACAAAACGATATTGATTGTCGATGATTCGCCCACCATCCTGAAATTCGTATCCTTCACTCTGAGATCGGCAGGATTCAGAGTGGTGACGGCCTGCGATGGCATGGATGCCCTCGAGAAGCTTTCGACCATAACTGAAAACGGCGAAGAAATCCATCTGGTGATCACCGACCTAAACATGCCCAATATAGACGGCTATGAGTTCATCAAGACTCTCAAAGCCAACGAACGGTATTCGTCGTTTCCTATAATAATTCTTTCTTCCGAAGAAGACGAATGTGATAAGAAGGCGGGCAGCGAGGCCGGAGCGTCATCTTACTTGGTTAAGCCGTTCCGGCCGGATGTTCTGCTTTCCGAGGTGGCCAAATATATTCCGGCAAAACAACCTGTTTGAAGGAGGTATTGCCTTGCCAAATCTGAAAATCCTGGCAATAGACGACTCGCCGACCATGCGGAGAATCATTGTCAATACGCTCAAGCGGGCCGGCTTCGAAAACGTCAGCGAAGCTTCCGACGGCAAAGATGCGCTGGCAAAACTCAAAACCGACAAATTCGATTTCATTATCACAGACTGGAATATGCCCGAAATGGACGGCCTGACCTTCGTCAATAGCGTCAGGTCCGATCCCGAGCTTCAATCGTTGCCGATCCTGATGGTTACCACGCGGTCGGTCAAAGAAGACATAATGCAGGCGATCAAGGCGGGCGTCAACAATTATATCGTTAAGCCGTTCACTCCGGAAACGATCGCCGAAAAAATCAACCAGGTTCTGGCCTCGGTTTAGAAAGGAGCTCAAATGCCAGGCAAAAATCCGGAAATGGTGGATAAAATTCGCCGCGAGCTTAACGATCTGACATCTTCCATAAGCAAGATGATGGAATTGTTCAGGCAGATAAAACAACCGATACAGGAATCTTCCGAAAAAGTCCCCAGCACGACGATGCAGCTTGAAAAAGTCACCCAGCAAACCGAAAAGGCGACCCACAAGGTTCTCGATATCGTCGAACTTCTGACCAACCGGAATTCGGAGATTATCGAGATATGTCACAAAATCGATTCAGTCCTCGAATCGGGTTCGGGCAAGGCCGCCGAGGTCGGTAAGCTTCTCGAAAATATCATGGATAACGCCAACGCAAACCTCAGCGATACCATGGTGATCATGGAGGCTTTGCAGTTTCAGGATATAACTTCGCAGCAGATCGATCACGCCGTTAGCCAGCTCGAAGACGTCGAGAGCAAACTCAAAACGTTGCTTATCAGCACCGGCATGGCCAAGGCCAATGAAGTCGTTCAAAACGACAAAAAGAACAGGGCTTTCGATCCCAATGCCAAATACGATGCGGATCACCAGAACCAACAGCGTGAAGTCGATGATTTGATTTCGTCGATCGTCAAAACGGATTAGATCTCAAATAGCGCCGGAGGATGCCATCGATGAGCGGGTCAGGGTATGATCTTGATGAGATGGAAACCATAATCCAAGAGTTCATGGTTGAGGCCAAAGAGATAGTCGGCGGCCTCGATTCAAATCTCGTCAAACTCGAAAAAGATCCCGGCAATCTCAATCTTCTGAATGAAATATTCCGCGGTGCCCATACCCTTAAAGGGGCAGCCGGTTTCCTCGGTTTCAACGAGTTGATGAGACTCACCCATAAGATGGAAGACGTCTTGAATAAACTGCGCAAAGGCGAACTGGCGGTCACCTCCGATGGAATGGATATCCTGCTCGAATCGATCGATGTCCTTAAACTGACCCTCAATGATATCATCGACAGACAACAAGGCCGAACCGATACCTCCGGCATAATCTCCCGGCTGGAAACGATGCTGAATCCCGCAAAAACGGATATTTCGCAGGCGGATTCGGCCGCCAACGCCGCTCCGGCAAACGAAAACCAGTCCGCAGAATGCAAACAGTCCGAAAGCACACCCAAGAATCCGCAACCTTCCGCAAGGACCGGAGAGACCATCGGCGTTGGCGAGAAATCAGCCCAGAACAAACCGGCGCCGACTGCCGCGGCGACCGCCCGCCAGAAAGATTTTTCGATCAAAGGAGAATCGACGATCAGGGTCGATGTCAAAAGGCTGGATAATCTCGTTAACATGGTCGGCGAGCTCGTGCTCGGACGCAACGCCCTGATCCAGCAACTCGGGATATTCCAAGCGAAAATGGAGGGGCAATCGGATATCGAGCAGTTGTCTCAGGTGGCGACCCAGTTGAATTTTATCACCACCGAACTCCATACGGCGATTATGAAAATGCGGATGCTGCCTGTCGGCAACGTATTCAGCAAATTCCCCCGCATGGTGCGCGACCTGTCCCGTGATCTCGGCAAGCAAATCGACCTGCTGATAACCGGCGAGGAAACCGAACTCGATAAATCGGTTCTCGAGGAAATATCCGATCCCCTGATCCATTTGATTCGCAATTCGATCGATCACGGTATCGAAACGCCCGAGGAACGCACCCGGAAAGGCAAATCGCCGAAAGGGTCGATCAAGCTCTCGGCGTATCAGGAAGGCAACAATATCATCATCGAAGTGATAGATGACGGCAGGGGAATGGATATTGAGGCGATAAAGAAAAAGGCGATCGAACGCAATCTGGTGAGCCATGAAGAGGCCGCCAAACTCTCCGAAAAGGAATTGCTCTCCTTTATTTTTCTGCCGGGCTTCTCCACTGCCCAAAAAACCACCGATATTTCCGGGCGCGGCGTCGGCATGGACGTGGTGCGCACGAATATTGAAAAACTCAAAGGCACGATCGACTTGGCCACCAAGTTGGGTGAGGGCACCAAAATCACAATAAGATTGCCGCTCACGTTGGCCATAGTCCAGGGTTTGTTGGTGAGCTGCGGCAAAGAAATATTCGCCATACCTCTGAGTTCCGTCCTTGAAACGGTCGTGGTCACTCCCGACCAAATCAAATATGTGAATCGCAAGCCGGTGGTCAGGCTCCGGGATACGATATTGCCGATAATCGATCTGATGGAGCTTCTTTTCAATAGCCCTCCCCGAGAAAGACAACAGGTCAATGTAGTCGTCGTCGGCCTTGCCGAGCGTAAACTCGGCATCGTCGTCGATTCGCTGCTCGGTCAGGAGGAAGTGGTGATCAAAGCCATCGGCGAATACCTCGGGCACGTGCGCGGTATCGCCGGAGCCACCATTATGGGGGACGGCCGGGTAAGACTGATAATCGATCTGGCAGGTCTTTTCGAATTGGCCCTGAAAAAATAATATGTCCAAGGTAAAAGTACTGGTCGTCGATGATTCCGCTTTCATGAGGAAAGCGATCGCCGTGATGCTCGAATCGGATCCGGAAATCGAAGTTGTCGGCATGGCCCACAATGGCGAAGATGGGATCGAGATGGCGGCCAAACTCAAACCCGATCTGATCACCCTTGATATCGAAATGCCGCGCATGGACGGCCTGACGGCTCTGCGTCGGATAATGGAGGACAATCCCACGCCTGTCATGATGATAAGTTCGCTTACCACCGAGGGGGCGGCGGCTACTCTCGAAGCTTTATCGCTGGGCGCGGTCGATTTTATACCCAAGCAATTGTCCTATGTGGCGCTCGATATCGTGAAAATAAAAGACGAGCTTCTAAGCAAGGTGAAACATATCGCCCGGAACAAGCCGCGGCGCCCCGGGGCATCGATAAAACGTCCGACCAGCGCATCAACCGTCGTCAAAAAGCCGGTTCCGGTATCCGTCATAAGCCCGGAAACGCAGAAAAAGCCGAAAAAAAGAATAAATATCGTTGCTATCGGCACCTCGACCGGCGGTCCACCCGCACTTCAAGCGATTATCCCTCTTCTGCCGAAAAATTTCCCGGTACCGGTGACCGTAGTTCAGCATATGCCGGCAACTTTCACCAAATCGCTGGCCGAACGGCTTAATTCCCTCTCGAAAGTAGCGGTGAAAGAAGCCGAACACGGTGAGGCTCTCTCGCCCGGGGTGGTCTATATCGCTCAGGGCGGCAAACATATGACGGTGCGATTCAATTCCAGCTCATATTCGATCGACCTATCGGATGAACCATCGACGACTCTGCACCGTCCCGCGGTGGACGTAATGGTTAAATCGGTCGCTGAAAATTATGGTTCGGCCGTTCTGGGGATTATCCTGACTGGTATGGGGAACGATGGTTTGGAGGGATTGCGGCTGGTAAAGCAAAAGGGTGGTGTCGTGCTGGCTCAAAATGAGGAATCATGCGTCGTCTATGGCATGCCCCGAGCCGTAGTCGAAAACAATCTTGCCGACAGGGTGCTGCCGCTGGAGCAAATCGCCGCCGAAATCGTGAATTATTTCTGAAATGCGCTTTTCGATCAGCCATTAATTTGCCTTGATATTTTGTATGCTTGTGATACAATAACCCCATGGATTCGAACTGGCACCGGATGGATGACTTGGAAAAAATCACCGATTCCTATTCGTCTCTGGCGGAACTTGCCCGCAGACTGCAGGCCGATTACAGCGAATTGGCCGAAAGATTCGAAAGGCAATCGGCTCAACTTGAAGAGATAAATCAGCGCGTTACCGACGCCCTCGAGGCGAATAACCGCCTTTCCGCCTACCTTGCCAATATACTCGATAGCCTCGATGCGGGCGTGATCGTGTTCGATACGAACGGTTGCATAAACCGGTTCAACAGGTCGGCGGAAAGACTTACAGGCATAAGCTCTGAACGGGCTATCGGCGTCCGTTATGACCGGTTGTTCGATGCGGAGGAACACGCCCTTACCGCGGGAATTTTCGGCGGTTCCGAAGACAGAATTCGAGGCGAAAAATGGTTCGGCGAGCAGCCGGTGGGTTACTCCGTGAGCAAAATCTACGATAATGGCGGCAATTGCCTCGGCGCCGTGGAAATCCTCTATGATCTGTCATCGGAGAAAAAACTCAGGGAGACGATAAGTCAGGTTTCTGCGCTCGCCGCACTGGGGGAGATGTCGGCGATAATCGCCCATCAGGTGCGCAATCCCCTCGCCGGCGTAATCGGCTTCGCCAACCTACTGTCGCGTGACATCGGCGTCGATCATCCGGCCGCCCCGTCGGTTCAAAAAATCATAGAAGGTGCAACGGAGGTCAATCGCATAATCACCAATCTGCTCGATTTCACCCGGCGCGCCAAACCCGATTACAAGCTGCTCGATATCGTGGAATTCAGCCGCCAAACTCTCGAATCGATTCGAACTCAAGCATTCGCCGCCAATCTCGATATCAAATTCAAAACCGATGTCGAATCGATTCACTACCGATTCGATCCGTTGCTTTTCCGCCAAATGTATTCCAATCTGATAGAAAATGCGGCTCAATCGGTGGGGCCGGGCGGCGGTGCATTGAGCTTGTCGGTGCGGATGCTCGACACCCGCCACTTGGCTCTCGAATTCGCCGATACCGGCTGCGGATTCGCCGAACAGGATCCGAGTCAACTATTCAAGCCGTTTTATACCACCCGCCGGAACGGGTCAGGTTTGGGCTTGTCGATGGTTAAGAGAGTTGTCGATTTCCATAACGGCGTCATAACCGCCGAGAGTCCGCCCGGCGGCGGCGCCGTTTTTACCGTTATCTTACCGCTTTAAGGAGTTGCCATGTTCGCCAGTATTCTGGTAGTCGATGATGATTCGCTTGTCCGATCATTCATGGTCGAAACGTTGAAAAGACAGGGATACGCCGTTGCCGAGGCCGATTCAGGTGAATCGGCAATTGAACAACTGACCGAAAACGAGTTCGACCTCGTCATCACCGATTTGAAGATGAATCGGGCAAGCGGTATGGATGTACTGCGCGAATCGCTTAAGATTCAACCCGAATGCCGGGTGATCGTGGTCACCGCTTTTGGCACCGTGGAAAGCGCCGTGGAGGCCATGAAAATCGGCGCCAGCGATTTTATAAGCAAGCCTTTCACCGCCGACGAGTTAGAGCTGCTGGTGAGAAATGTTCTCGAGCTAAAGAGGCTGCGCGAGGAAAATCGACGACTACACAACGAACTGGGCAGGAAATATTCGTTCGATAATTTGATCGGCAGCTCACCGGCGATGAAAAGGGTATTCGACCTGATCAAAAGCGTGGCCGCCACGTCTTCTACCGTTTTGATAACCGGCGAAACCGGAACTGGCAAAGAGCTGGTCGCCCGGGCGATCCACTACAATTCCAACCGCGCCGGCAGGAGTTTCGTCAAAATGAACTGCGCCGCTCTTCCCGAGGGGCTTATCGAATCGGAATTGTTCGGCCATGAAAAAGGATCGTTCACCGGCGCTATAAGAACGACGCGCGGCCGGTTCGAACAGGCGAACGGAGGAACGTTGCTGCTCGACGAAATCTCCGAAATATCTCCGCGGATTCAGGCCAAGCTGCTGAGAGTGATTCAGGAACGGGAAATCGAGCGGCTCGGTTCCGGACAGACTATATCGCTGGATGTCCGGCTGATCGCCACCTCGAACCGTGATCTCAAGGCAATGGTGGCCAAGGGAAGATTTCGCGACGATCTTTATTACCGGCTACAGGTGATTCCTATAAATCTTCCCCCGCTGCGCGAACGCCTGGAGGACATTCCGCAATTGTGCAAACATTTCATCGAAAAATACTGCCAACGCGAGGGTATTCCTCCGAAGACGATGTCGGAAAAGGCAATGGAGCTTTTCATGGCCTACAGTTGGCCGGGGAACGTGCGCGAAATAGAGAATTATATTGAAAGAGCAATCGTCACTTCCGATTCCCAAGAACTTAAGCCGGCCGATTTTCCGGCGGAATTGAGAGCCGGCGGACTTGCCGATAATCGGAATCCGGAGACTGCGGGCAGGACGATTGCCGATATGGAACGCAATCTCATTCTGAAAACGCTCGAGGCCAATAATTGGAACAAGGCCCGCGCCGCCGAGATTCTTGGAATCACCTCCCGCACCCTGCGCAACAAACTGGCCGAATATCGGAGCGAAGAGGAAAATAAATGATTCCGCATCGCTTCGTGATTCCATCTGGATTTTGATGGCGGTTTGAATTACCGCGTTTCGACGCCAACTTGCTTTATTTCGGCTGCCGCTCCTGTCCGCCGAAATGCCGCAGTACACCGAATATATGATCGACTTCGCATTGCTTTGATGTCGTTTGCCCGCCCGAAACCAATTTTCGCTTGACTTAGACGATAAATGAGAATTATTATTGAAATTCGTGAAGATTGAGTTACGTCAAATTACCACTGAGCCTCGAACATTTCACTATTCCGAAACGGCCGAGGAACTCGAAATTGATGTCGAAAACGCGAAGTTTCCTTTTCCGATCGAGGTTGAATTCGACGGCACGCTCAGCGGCGATGAAATCATCTGCCGAATCGATGTCAGAGCGGAAGTCGAGCTCGAATGCGGCCGCTGCCTCGAAATCTTTTCCATGCCGATTCATAGCCGGCACCAATTCGTCGTTCAGATGGTTGATAATCCAACCGTGCCGCCGAGTGATGACGAGGATTTCGAGATCATACCGAAAAGCCGGACGGAGCTTGACATCGGCAGGCGGGTTCGCGAATCGGTTATTCTGGCCATCCCGATCAAGCCTCTTTGTTCCGAGAATTGCCTCGGCCTGTGTCCCATGTGCGGCATCAACCGCAACGAGGATAAGTGCGATTGCGTGCAGGATAAAGCCGATGAACGCTGGGACGTATTGAAACGGCTGTTCAACAACCAGATGGAATGATCAAGTGATTTTTACAGCAATATCCTAAGGAGTCTCGATGCCCCTTCCAAAACGAAGACATTCAAAGACGCGCGGCAGAAAAAGAAGAACCCATTGGGTTCTGACCCAGCCGAACATTATCGAATGCCCGCACTGTCACGAAAAAAAACTGCCTCATCAGGTTTGTCCTCACTGCGGCTGGTATAAAGGGCGCGAAATGAAGGCGATCACCAAGACCTGATCGTGACGATCATGCCTAATTCCACCGTTAAAATCGCCATAGATGCAATGGGCGGTGACAACGCCCCGTTTTCGGTGGTTGCCGGGGCGGTGATGGCAAGCCGCGTCATCCCGCCGGACGTGGAATTGGTATTGGTCGGCCGCGGCGATCTCATTAGAGCTGAACTGAAAAGTCTCGCAGCGATCAATCGGCCGCTGGAAATCGTGGAAGCCCCTGACATTATCGATATGGCCGACGATCCGATCGAGGCCGTGCGCCGGAAAAAAAGCTCATCGATCAATATCGGTTTGGCTCTGCAGAAAGAAAAAATCGCCGATGCTTTCGTTTCGGCCGGTAACACCGGGGCGGTGATGGCGGCATCGTTGTTCACGCTGGGAAGGCTTGAGGGGGTGGATCGACCGGCGATCGCCGCCCTGTTTCCTACCGAGGACGGTGTGGCGCTCGTGCTCGATGTAGGGGCGAATTCCGATTGTAAGGCCCATCATCTTTTTCAATTCGGCGTAATGGGGGCGATTTATTCGAAGTATATCCTGCGGGTGAAAAATCCCAAGGTCGGCTTGCTTTCGATAGGCGAGGAAAGATCCAAGGGCAACGAACTGGTAATCGCTTCACATAAGCTCCTCGATCAATCGGGCCTGAATTTCTGCGGCAATGTCGAGGGTCGGGATATCCTCAAGGGAACGGCCGACGTTGTCGTCTGCGACGGTTTTGTGGGCAATATAGTGCTGAAATTCGCCGAATCGGTCGAGGGATTCATATTCCAACTTCTGCGGAAAAAAATCCGAGGCAATCTATTCGCGACTCTCGGAGCATTTCTGATGAAGCCGGCATTCCGCAGCTTCAAGCAATCGCTCGATTACGCCGAGTACGGCGGCGCGCCGCTTCTGGGAATCAACGGTGTCTGTATTATCTGCCATGGGAGTTCTTCGCCGAAGGCCATCATGAACGCTATTCTGGCGGCGGCCACCGTAGTGCGCCGTCAGGTCAATTTTGTTATACAGGAAAAACTCAAAGAAAACGGCGGCATCGACGAAAAGGCGCCTCGCCGCATCAATAGAATGGTTTTATGAAAAGATACGCCCACATCGTCGGCACCGGTTCGCAAACCCCGAAAAGGGTGCTGACCAATGCCGATATCGAAAAAATGGTCGATACAAGCGACGAATGGATCACCTCCCGCAGCGGGATTAAAGAACGACACATCGTCTCCGACAATGAGGCCTCCTCGGATCTGGCCTCGGCTGCGGCGGTGAAGGCGCTGGCGGCCGCCGGCCGGCGGCCGCCAGCGCCTTCACCGCCGCAGCCGAGGCCAGATCCGAGGAGGCCTCATTGTCGGAGACGATGTGTCGTTCTTTAATCCCGCTGCGGGAGGTGATCCATTCGTCGCTTGTATCGACCATTTTTTCGATATCGGCATTGGTCAGCACCCTTTTCGGGGTTTGCGAACCGGTGCCGACGATGTGGGCGTATCTTTTCATAAAACCATTCTATTGATGCGGCGAGGCGCCTTTTCGTCGATGCCGCCGTTTTCTTTGAGTTTTTCCTGTATAACAAAATTGACCTGACGGCGCACTACGGTGGCCGCCGCCAGAATAGCGTTCATGATGGCCTTCGGCGAAGAACTCCCATGGCAGATAATACAGACACCGTTGATTCCCAGAAGCGGCGCGCCGCCGTACTCGGCGTAATCGAGCGATTGCTTGAAGCTGCGGAATGCCGGCTTCATCAGAAATGCTCCGAGAGTCGCGAATAGATTGCCTCGGATTTTTTTCCGCAGAAGTTGGAATATGAATCCCTCGACCGATTCGGCGAATTTCAGCACTATATTGCCCACAAAACCGTCGCAGACGACAACGTCGGCCGTTCCCTTGAGGATATCCCGACCCTCGACATTGCCGCAGAAATTCAGGCCCGATTGATCGAGGAGCTTATGTGAAGCGATTACCAGTTCGTTGCCCTTGGATCTTTCCTCGCCTATCGAAAGCAAGCCGACCTTGGGATTTTTCACCCGCAGGATATACTTCGAATAAATCGCCCCCATTACGCCGAATTGAAAAAGATGATGGGCCTTACAATCGGAATTCGCCCCTACATCGAGCACGAGCGCCACACCGTCCTCGGTAGGAAACAGGGCGGCGATCGCCGGTCGATCCACCCCCTCAAGCCTTCCCAGCGTGAACAACGATGCCGCCATCACCGCCCCGGTGTTACCGGCCGAAACGAAAGCATCGGCGATTTTTTCTTTCTGCAGAGCCAAACCGATATTGATCGATGAGCTTTTTTTCCGGCGCACGGCCTCGATCGGATCGTCGGCCATATCGATAATGTCAGGGGCTTCCACGATTTCCAGCGGCCGATTGATCGCTGCGAGACTTTTCAGTTCAGCTCTAATGAGATCGCCGCGGCCGACCAATACCAATTCCACGTCCGGCGGGATGACGCGGCTTGCCATCACCGCCCCGGCAACCACCGAAAACGGGGCGTTGTCACCGCCCATTGCATCTATGGCGATTTTAACGGTGGAATTAGGCATGATCGTCACGATCAGGTCTTGGTGATCGCCTTCATTTCGCGCCCTTTATACCAGCCGCAGTGAGGACAAACCTGATGAGGCAGTTTTTTTTCGTGACAGTGCGGGCATTCGATAATGTTCGGCTGGGTCAGAACCCAATGGGTTCTTCTTTTTCTGCCGCGCGTCTTTGAATGTCTTCGTTTTGGAAGGGGCATCGAGACTCCTTAGGATATTGCTGTAAAAATCACTTGATCATTCCATCTGGTTGTTGAACAGCCGTTTCAATACGTCCCAGCGTTCATCGGCTTTATCCTGCACGCAATCGCACTTATCCTCGTTGCGGTTGATGCCGCACATGGGACACAGGCCGAGGCAATTCTCGGAACAAAGAGGCTTGATCGGGATGGCCAGAATAACCGATTCGCGAACCCGCCTGCCGATGTCAAGCTCCGTCCGGCTTTTCGGTATGATCTCGAAATCCTCGTCATCACTCGGCGGCACGGTTGGATTATCAACCATCTGAACGACGAATTGGTGCCGGCTATGAATCGGCATGGAAAAGATTTCGAGGCAGCGGCCGCATTCGAGCTCGACTTCCGCTCTGACATCGATTCGGCAGATGATTTCATCGCCGCTGAGCGTGCCGTCGAATTCAACCTCGATCGGAAAAGGAAACTTCGCGTTTTCGACATCAATTTCGAGTTCCTCGGCCGTTTCGGAATAGTGAAATGTTCGAGGCTCAGTGGTAATTTGACGTAACTCAATCTTCACGAATTTCAATAATAATTCTCATTTATCGTCTAAGTCAAGCGAAAATTGGTTTCGGGCGGGCAAACGACATCAAAGCAATGCGAAGTCGATCATATATTCGGTGTACTGCGGCATTTCGGCGGACAGGAGCGGCAGCCGAAATAAAGCAAGTTGGCGTCGAAACGCGGTAATTCAAACCGCCATCAAAATCCAGATGGAATCACGAAGCGATGCGGAATCATTTATTTTCCTCTTCGCTCCGATATTCGGCCAGTTTGTTGCGCAGGGTGCGGGAGGTGATTCCAAGAATCTCGGCGGCGCGGGCCTTGTTCCAATTATTGGCCTCGAGCGTTTTCAGAATGAGATTGCGTTCCATATCGGCAATCGTCCTGCCCGCAGTCTCCGGATTCCGATTATCGGCAAGTCCGCCGGCTCTCAATTCCGCCGGAAAATCGGCCGGCTTAAGTTCTTGGGAATCGGAAGTGACGATTGCTCTTTCAATATAATTCTCTATTTCGCGCACGTTCCCCGGCCAACTGTAGGCCATGAAAAGCTCCATTGCCTTTTCCGACATCGTCTTCGGAGGAATACCCTCGCGTTGGCAGTATTTTTCGATGAAATGTTTGCACAATTGCGGAATGTCCTCCAGGCGTTCGCGCAGCGGGGGAAGATTTATAGGAATCACCTGTAGCCGGTAATAAAGATCGTCGCGAAATCTTCCCTTGGCCACCATTGCCTTGAGATCACGGTTCGAGGTGGCGATCAGCCGGACATCCAGCGATATAGTCTGTCCGGAACCGAGCCGCTCGATTTCCCGTTCCTGAATCACTCTCAGCAGCTTGGCCTGAATCCGCGGAGATATTTCGGAGATTTCGTCGAGCAGCAACGTTCCTCCGTTCGCCTGTTCGAACCGGCCGCGCGTCGTTCTTATAGCGCCGGTGAACGATCCTTTTTCATGGCCGAACAATTCCGATTCGATAAGCCCCTCGGGAAGAGCGGCGCAGTTCATTTTGACGAAACTCCTGCCGGCGCGGTTGGAATTGTAGTGGATCGCCCGGGCGACCAGCTCTTTGCCAGTTCCGGTTTCGCCGGTTATCAAAACGGTAGAAGACGTGGCGGCCACGCTTTTGATCAGGTCGAATACCCTTTTCATCGCCGGTGAGCTGCCGATCAAATTATCGAACGAATATTTCCTGCCCAGTTCGTTGTGTAGTCGTCGATTTTCCTCGCGCAGCCTCTTTAGCTCGAGAACATTTCTCACCAGCAGCTCTAACTCGTCGGCGGTGAAAGGCTTGCTTATAAAATCGCTGGCGCCGATTTTCATGGCCTCCACGGCGCTTTCCACGGTGCCAAAAGCGGTGACCACGATCACCCGGCATTCGGGTTGAATCTTAAGCGATTCGCGCAGTACATCCATACCGCTTGCCCGATTCATCTTCAAATCGGTGATGACGAGGTCGAACTCGTTTTCGGTCAGTTGTTCAATTGCCGATTCACCTGAATCGGCCTCGGCAACGGCGTATCCCTGTCTTTTCAACGTTTCGACCATGAATGATCGGACAAGCGAATCATCATCGACTACCAGAATACTGGCGAACATGGCAACTCCTTAAAGCGGTAAGATAACGGTAAAAACGGCGCCGCCGCCGGGCGGACTCTCGGCGGTTATGACGCCGTTATGGAAATCGACAACTCTCTTAACCATCGACAAGCCCAAACCTGACCCGTTCCGGCGGGTGGTATAAAACGGCTTGAATAGTTGACTCGGATCCTGTTCGGCGAATCCGCAGCCGGTATCGGCGAATTCGAGAGCCAAGTGGCGGGTGTCGAGCATCCGCACCGACAAGCTCAATGCACCGCCGCCCGGCCCCACCGATTGAGCCGCATTTTCTATCAGATTGGAATACATTTGGCGGAAAAGCAACGGATCGAATCGGTAGTGAATCGATTCGACATCGGTTTTGAATTTGATATCGAGATTGGCGGCGAATGCTTGAGTTCGAATCGATTCGAGAGTTTGGCGGCTGAATTCCACGATATCGAGCAGCTTGTAATCGGGTTTGGCGCGCCGGGTGAAATCGAGCAGATTGGTGATTATGCGATTGACCTCCGTTGCACCTTCTATGATTTTTTGAACCGACGGGGCGGCCGGATGATCGACGCCGATGTCACGCGACAGTAGGTTGGCGAAGCCGATTACGCCGGCGAGGGGATTGCGCACCTGATGGGCGATTATCGCCGACATCTCCCCCAGTGCGGCGAGCGCAGAAACCTGACTTATCGTCTCCCTGAGTTTTTTCTCCGATGACAGATCATAGAGGATTTCCACGGCGCCGAGGCAATTGCCGCCATTATCGTAGATTTTGCTCACGGAGTAACCCACCGGCTGCTCGCCGAACCATTTTTCGCCTCGAATTCTGTCTTCGGAACCGCCGAAAATTCCCGCGGTAAGGGCGTGTTCCTCCGCATCGAACAACCGGTCATAACGGACGCCGATAGCCCGTTCAGAGCTTATGCCTGTAAGTCTTTCCGCCGACCTGTTGAACCGGTTTATGCAACCGTTCGTATCGAACACGATCACGCCCGCATCGAGGCTATCGAGTATATTGGCAAGGTAGGCGGAAAGGCGGTTATTCGCCTCGAGGGCGTCGGTAACGCGCTGATTTATCTCTTCAAGTTGAGCCGATTGCCTTTCGAATCTTTCGGCCAATTCGCTGTAATCGGCCTGCAGTCTGCGGGCAAGTTCCGCCAGAGACGAATAGGAATCGGTGATTTTTTCCAAGTCATCCATCCGGTGCCAGTTCGAATCCATGGGGTTATTGTATCACAAGCATACAAAATATCAAGGCAAATTAATGGCTGATCGAAAAGCGCATTTCAGAAATAATTCACGATTTCGGCGGCGATTTGCTCCAGCGGCAGCACCCTGTCGGCAAGATTGTTTTCGACTACGGCTCGGGGCATGCCATAGACGACGCATGATTCCTCATTTTGAGCCAGCACGACACCACCCTTTTGCTTTACCAGCCGCAATCCCTCCAAACCATCGTTCCCCATACCAGTCAGGATAATCCCCAGAACGGCCGAACCATAATTTTCAGCGACCGATTTAACCATTACGTCCACCGCGGGACGGTGCAGAGTCGTCGATGGTTCATCCGATAGGTCGATCGAATATGAGCTGGAATTGAATCGCACCGTCATATGTTTGCCGCCCTGAGCGATATAGACCACCCCGGGCGAGAGAGCCTCACCGTGTTCGGCTTCTTTCACCGCTACTTTCGAGAGGGAATTAAGCCGTTCGGCCAGCGATTTGGTGAAAGTTGCCGGCATATGCTGAACTACGGTCACCGGTACCGGGAAATTTTTCGGCAGAAGAGGGATAATCGCTTGAAGTGCGGGTGGACCGCCGGTCGAGGTGCCGATAGCAACGATATTTATTCTTTTTTTCGGCTTTTTCTGCGTTTCCGGGCTTATGACGGATACCGGAACCGGCTTTTTGACGACGGTTGATGCGCTGGTCGGACGTTTTATCGATGCCCCGGGGCGCCGCGGCTTGTTCCGGGCGATATGTTTCACCTTGCTTAGAAGCTCGTCTTTTATTTTCACGATATCGAGCGCCACATAGGACAATTGCTTGGGTATAAAATCGACCGCGCCCAGCGATAAAGCTTCGAGAGTAGCCGCCGCCCCCTCGGTGGTAAGCGAACTTATCATCATGACAGGCGTGGGATTGTCCTCCATTATCCGACGCAGAGCCGTCAGGCCGTCCATGCGCGGCATTTCGATATCAAGGGTGATCAGATCGGGTTTGAGTTTGGCCGCCATCTCGATCCCATCTTCGCCATTGTGGGCCATGCCGACAACTTCGATTTCCGGATCCGATTCGAGCATCACGGCGATCGCTTTCCTCATGAAAGCGGAATCATCGACGACCAGTACTTTTACCTTGGACATATTATTTTTTCAGGGCCAATTCGAAAAGACCTGCCAGATCGATTATCAGTCTTACCCGGCCGTCCCCCATAATGGTGGCTCCGGCGATACCGCGCACGTGCCCGAGGTATTCGCCGATGGCTTTGATCACCACTTCCTCCTGACCGAGCAGCGAATCGACGACGATGCCGAGTTTACGCTCGGCAAGGCCGACGACGACTACATTGACCTGTTGTCTTTCTCGGGGAGGGCTATTGAAAAGAAGCTCCATCAGATCGATTATCGGCAATATCGTATCCCGGAGCCTGACCACCGGCTTGCGATTCACATATTTGATTTGGTCGGGAGTGACCACGACCGTTTCAAGGACGGAACTCAGAGGTATGGCGAATATTTCTTTGCCGCAGCTCACCAACAAACCCTGGACTATGGCCAACGTGAGCGGCAATCTTATTGTGATTTTGGTGCCCTCACCCAACTTGGTGGCCAAGTCGATCGTGCCTTTGAGTTTTTCAATATTCGTGCGCACCACGTCCATGCCGACGCCGCGCCCGGAAATATCGGTGGTTTTTTGGGCAGTGGAGAAGCCCGGCAGAAAAATAAAGGAGAGCAATTCCTTTTCGGAGAGTTTGGCGGCCTCTTCATGGCTCACCAGATTGCGTTCGATCGCCTTTTTCTTTATCGCCTCAATATCCATTCCCCTGCCGTCATCTATCACTTCGATGATGATATTGTTGCCTTCCTGATACGCCGAGAGCTTGATCGACCCTTTCGGCGATTTGCCTTTCCGGGTGCGTTCCTCGGGCGTTTCGATACCGTGATCGATCGAATTGCGAATCAAATGGATCAGGGGATCGGATATTTCCTCGAGAACCGATTTATCGAGTTCGGTTTCCTCGCCGGTTATCAGCAGGTCGATTTGCTTGCCGAGATCACGGGACAGGTCGCGCACCATGCGGGGGAATTTGCTGAATACGTTGCCGACAGGCAGCATCCGCATTTTCATAATCGCCGTATGGAGTTCGGTGGTGATAAAATTCAACTGGGTCGCCACCTGAGACAACTGCTCGATATCCGATTGCCCCTCCATTTTCGCTTGGAATATCCCGAGTTGCTGGATCAGGGCGTTGCGTCCGAGCACGAGCTCGCCGACCATGTTAACGAGATTATCCAGCCTTTTGACATCGACCCTGATCGTCGATTCTCCTTTGATCGAAAAATCTTTCTGGCGGGCGGTCGCCGCGGCAGTCGGCGCCGGTTTGTTCTGGGCTGATTTCTCGCCAACGCCGATGGTCTCTCCGGTCCTTGCGGAAGGTTGCGGATTCTTGGGTGTGCTTTCGGACTGTTTGCATTCTGCGGACTGGTTTTCGTTTGCCGGAGCGGCGTTGGCGGCCGAATCCGCCTGCGAAATATCCGTTTTTGCGGGATTCAGCATCGTTTCCAGCCGGGAGATTATGCCGGAGGTATCGGTTCGGCCTTGTTGTCTGTCGATGATATCATTGAGGGTCAGTTTAAGGACATCGATCGATTCGAGCAGGATATCCATTCCATCGGAGGTGACCGCCAGTTCGCCTTTGCGCAGTTTATTCAAGACGTCTTCCATCTTATGGGTGAGTCTCATCAACTCGTTGAAACCGAGGAAACCGGCTGCCCCTTTAAGGGTATGGGCACCGCGGAATATTTCATTCAGAAGATTGAGATTGCCGGGATCTTTTTCGAGTTTGACGAGATTTGAATCGAGGCCGCCGACTATCTCTTTGGCCTCAACCATGAACTCTTGGATTATGGTTTCCATCTCATCAAGATCATACCCTGACCCGCTCATCGATGGCATCCTCCGGCGCTATTTGAGATCTAATCCGTTTTGACGATCGACGAAATCAAATCATCGACTTCACGCTGTTGGTTCTGGTGATCCGCATCGTATTTGGCATTGGGATCGAAAGCCCTGTTCTTTTTGTCGTTTTGAACGACTTCATTGGCCTTGGCCATGCCGGTGCTGATAAGCAACGTTTTGAGTTTGCTCTCGACGTCTTCGAGCTGGCTAACGGCGTGATCGATCTGCTGCGAAGTTATATCCTGAAACTGCAAAGCCTCCATGATCACCATGGTATCGCTGAGGTTTGCGTTGGCGTTATCCATGATATTTTCGAGAAGCTTACCGACCTCGGCGGCCTTGCCCGAACCCGATTCGAGGACTGAATCGATTTTGTGACATATCTCGATAATCTCCGAATTCCGGTTGGTCAGAAGTTCGACGATATCGAGAACCTTGTGGGTCGCCTTTTCGGTTTGCTGGGTGACTTTTTCAAGCTGCATCGTCGTGCTGGGGACTTTTTCGGAAGATTCCTGTATCGGTTGTTTTATCTGCCTGAACAATTCCATCATCTTGCTTATGGAAGATGTCAGATCGTTAAGCTCGCGGCGAATTTTATCCACCATTTCCGGATTTTTGCCTGGCATTTGAGCTCCTTTCTAAACCGAGGCCAGAACCTGGTTGATTTTTTCGGCGATCGTTTCCGGAGTGAACGGCTTAACGATATAATTGTTGACGCCCGCCTTGATCGCCTGCATTATGTCTTCTTTGACCGACCGCGTGGTAACCATCAGGATCGGCAACGATTGAAGCTCGGGATCGGACCTGACGCTATTGACGAAGGTCAGGCCGTCCATTTCGGGCATATTCCAGTCTGTGATAATGAAATCGAATTTGTCGGTTTTGAGTTTTGCCAGCGCATCTTTGCCGTCGGAAGCTTCGCTGACGTTTTCGAAGCCGGCCCGCTTGAGCGTATTGACAATGATTCTCCGCATGGTCGGCGAGTCGTCTATTGCCAGGATTTTCAGATTTGGCAAGGCAATACCTCCTTCAAACAGGTTGTTTTGCCGGAATATATTTGGCCACCTCGGAAAGCAGAACATCCGGCCGGAACGGCTTAACCAAGTAAGATGACGCTCCGGCCTCGCTGCCCGCCTTCTTATCACATTCGTCTTCTTCGGAAGAAAGAATTATTATAGGAAACGACGAATACCGTTCGTTGGCTTTGAGAGTCTTGATGAACTCATAGCCGTCTATATTGGGCATGTTTAGGTCGGTGATCACCAGATGGATTTCTTCGCCGTTTTCAGTTATGGTCGAAAGCTTCTCGAGGGCATCCATGCCATCGCAGGCCGTCACCACTCTGAATCCTGCCGATCTCAGAGTGAAGGATACGAATTTCAGGATGGTGGGCGAATCATCGACAATCAATATCGTTTTGTCGTTCATAGTAGCCTCTTAGCATTATTCCTTCTGGTAAACCAGGCCGTTTTTGAAATAGACGAGTTTGAAGGCCTTGGTTATGCCATGCAATGACTCGGCATGACCGATGAAATAGTATCCTCCTTTTACCAGACTCGAATAAAAACTCCGCACCACCTTGCGTTTGGCCTCATCTGAAAAATAAATCGTCACGTTTCGGCAAAAGATTATATCTATATCTTTAATCAAGGACATCCTGGACGCATCGAGGAGGTTTATCTGCGAGAATTTTATGTATTTTTTCACATCGTCGTTAATGTGATAAACGCTCCCTTTTTTCGAAAAATACTTTTCGATCAGATTCGGGGGTGTCGTTCGTAAGGTCAGCTCATGATAAATCCCCTTGCGAGCGGCCTGCAAGACGGTTTCGGAGATATCATTAGCGATAATTTCCACGTTATAATTCGCCAGCTTGGCCACCTTCTCCATAAGAATGATCGCCAGCGTGTACGGCTCTTCGCCGGTCGAGCAACCTGCGCTCCAGATCCGGATATTTTTGTTGCCGCTGTTGTCCTTGCTCTTCAATACAAGGGGCAACACCTCATCGGAAAACGCCTGAAGCTGGGGTTGATTGCGGAAAAAGGAAGTTTCGTTGGTCGTCAGAAGATTCACCAGAGCGTTGAATTCGGAGGTGCCGGTGTCGAACTTGACCATATAAAAATAATCCCGATAGCTTTTGGCTCCGATCTGCGACATCCGGTTCGCCAACCGGTTCTTGACGAGATACAATTTATTATCCGCGAAATACATCCCGGTGCGCTCATGAATGAAATCGCGAAACAGCACGAAATCTTCCTGAGATAGTTCGGGGATATCAATTGTCGCGTCTAACGGCATATTGCCGATCCTTTATTTGCAAAATTAATCAGCCGTCGGCCGTGCAAGCATCGACCGCAATGTTAAAGATTAATGCCATCCAGAACCTCCCGAGCGGCGGCTCTAATTTCCTCGTTTTCCGAGGCCGCAAGCCGCTGGAGCATACTTACAGCTTTCGGATCTTTCAATTTCGACAGAAGATTGATGATTGCTATCTGGATAAAGGGAGGCTGAGTCGATTCGATTTCCGCCAGCTTGTCGAGGCATTTCGGGTTACCCGTTGACGCCATCGCATTGATAGTATAATATCGGACCCAAGGATCGCCGTCATCGAGCAACACCTGAATGAAATCAGCAGCCTTCTCTCTGTCGATGCTTAGATAAGCATCGACGACCGCCTTGCGCACTTCGGGACTTTCATCGGTCAAAAGGTAGGTCAGATTTTCTTCGAGTTTGGGATGACCGATTTTGGCGAGTCCCAGAAGGGCATATTTCCGCACCTCGGGAACTTCGTTGTTGAGCGCTTCCATCAAAATATCAGCGGCGGTTTCGCTGCCGATCCAGCCCAGCGCTCTGGCGGCAAGGATTCTTCGGCGGCTGTCGCTATTTTCAAGGTCTTTCCTGAAATAATCAACCGTCTTTTTGCCGTCGATTAAGACCATGGCGCCAAGACAGGCCTCTCTCACGTCAGGATATTCGTCGTCGAGATGTTTGAACAACCGGTCCACTATCGATGTATCGCCGGCGAATCCGAGCGATTTCAGCGCCTCGGCGCGAACATGGCCGACCTCATCGTCCGCCAAAACGATCAAGGCCTCGATAGCCTGGGAATTGCCATATTTAGACAACGCCTTGCAGGCGGCAATCCTCACATCGGGATCCGGTGACTTCGCCTCAGGCAATATGACGTCGAAAAGCTCTGAGGATTTCAGAAAAGCCGACACTTCTATCAGATATTTCTTGACCGGAGCTTTGCTCTCCAAAATGCCTTTTTTGATTTCAGCGAGTCCGGAATCGCCGGTGATTCTAAGCGCTCCCAGAGCAAGATCGACTATCGAGGGATCCTGATCGTTCAAGGCCTCGATAAGCGCGGTCACGACTTTGGGACCATTCCAGAAAGCGAGCTCCTTTATGACGGCCTTCCTCACTCCCGGGTCGTCGCTGGAGGCCGCATCGATCAGCATATCGACAATCCGGCCGCCGGAAATGTCGCTGATATTTTTTCGTCCGCCGCTGCCGGCGATTTTGATAATCGTGCTAAGGACGGTGCCACGCAGTTGTTTGTTATCGCTTTCCAGAAGCTCGAACAGTATTTGCGCCGCCTCCGGAGACCCGATTTTGCCGAGCGCTTCCACCGCGGCATACACTATAACGATATTATTCGACCTCGTTTTCTCCTGCAACGCCGGCATCGCCTCTGTCGAGCCGATATTCCCCAGTGCTTCGATTGCCTGAAGCTCGGCCAAAGGATGTGAACGGCAACAATCTATCAAAGCTTTTACGGCCTTGGGGCTGCCGATACGCCCGAGAGCTTCGGCGGCCGAACCGACCACGTTCTCGTTCGGGTCGTTCAACAACTCGATCAGTTTGGGCACGAAAGCGGCATCGCCTATCAAGGCCATGATATCGACGACGAATTTTCGAACATCCTTGTCGGGAGAAGTGGATTCGTCAAGAAGCGGCTTTATCGCAGGCTTTCCGATTTTGACAAGGATTTCGGCGGCAAGATTCCTCACTGAAATGTCTTCGTCGTATAAAAGGCAGCAGAGCTCGGCGGCCTGCTTTTCATTGCCACTGGCGGCAAGTTCTTCGGCGGCATCCTCGCGAACAAACCTGTCCGTGCTTCTAAGCGAAGCTACAAGTTCCGACACGGCCTCGGTCCGGCCGGCGGCAAGTCCGGTCGTTGGCGTTGAGTTCATTGCAGTTTGCCTTACTTAAAACTGGCCAGCGCCCGCTTCTCATCGGGATATATTTCGAAAATGTTCGATAGCTGGGTAATATCGAATATTTCGCGAACATAGGGCGCCAGGTTCGTCAGTTTAAGCGTGCCATGGTTATTACGCACTTCCTTGAGAATCGATACGAGCGCTCCCAAACCTGAACTGTTTATGAAATCGACCTTATCCATGTTCAGCAGCATTTTTCCGGTTTCACGGCCGATCGTCTCTTTCGAAGCTTCTTTGAGCAGAGCGGCGCTTGACAGGTCTAGTCGGCCGTTCAGATTCAGTATTGCCACATCCCCTTCAATTCTTTTTTGAATATCCATAACTCCTCCGTTTATTTGATTGTCTTAACATCGTTTTCTGTTTCAAGGTCGAATTTAACCCGTATTTCAAGTCTATTGTTCGGCAACGTATTCACCTTGAATTCCGAGCACAATCTGCGCACGATTCTCAATCCTCTGCCGGATTCCTCGGCCGTTCGAGGAAAGTCGAGCTGCTCCATGTTTATATCGTCCGGAAAGGCACCCCGATTTATTATGCTGAACGAAAACTTTTGTCGGTTGAAATCCGCTTGAAACTCGATGAAATCGTCGCTGCGAGGATAGAAGCCGTGGAGGTAGGCGTTGGTGACCAATTCGGACATTATCAGCCTCAGGTGAAAGGCTTTCCGGCTGTCGGCGGCGGCGGATTCGGAAATGGCACGGATTATCTCCTCGGCCATGGGCAATGTGCTTTTGGATGGCGATATGCGGATATTGACTTTGCCGATCATCGATTCACCTCGACTAACATCAGCGTGGTATCGTCGATCCGTCCGGGGTCGTACGAGTATTCGTTCAGAAGCGACTTCAGTTTTCTTAGAAATTCGGGCCACTCGAGGTTTGCGTTTTCGAGCATGAATCGGGTTACTTTCTCGATACCGAGCATCTCATGCTTCGCATTCACGCACTCAAACAGGCCATCGGTGAAAATCACCAATTTGTCGCCGCGCTCGATCCGGATACGAAATTCCTTGAAGGCAATATCCCGGAATTGCCCGAGGATCGTTCCGCCGCTGCCGATATTGATAAGCTCATTGCCTCTGATGATAAAGCAAGGAGGGTGGCCGGCATTCACTATTGTAAACTCCCGCCCGGCCAAATCCAGAAGGCCTATGACCATAGTTACGAATACGCCGTCAATCTTCTCGGTATCGCGGCAGAGTAGATTGTTCACTTTTGCGGCAAGTTCGGCCAATGATCCGATACTTTCAGCCGCCAGTCGGATATAGGCTCTAGTTGAGGCCATAGTCAAAGCGGCCGAAACCCCCTTATTCGACACATCGGCGACTACGACCAAATATTTTTGCGGAGAGACCTCCAGAATATCGAAAAAATCGCCTCCGAGCTGGGCTGCCTGAGCGTTATAGGCGAAAATCGATAGGCCATCGAGGCGGGTCTCTTTTTCCGGCATCAGGCAATGCTGCACATGCCGGGCAATTTGAAGCTCCTGGTCGAGTTTCTGCTTTTTCAATGTTTCCTGGTGAAGTTCGGCGTTGATTACGGCTACAGCGGCGAAATTGCCTATCATTTCGAGGGCGAACTTGTCCTCCGAGTCGAACCCTGCGTCGCCCATTTTGTTGGCAACGGCTATGGCTCCGATCACTCGATCCCGGTTTTTCAAAGGAGATACCAGCAAGGAATTGATATTGATGTTGCGGTATGTCTGTGAAGCCGCCGGATCCAAAGTGATTCTGCCCAGCACCAAAGACTCGCCGCTTTCCCTGACGTAATCGTAAATGTTCTTTCCGAAATCGGTTTTTATTTCGCGCGTGATTTCCGCCGGAAGTCCCCAACTCACCGACCGCACCGTTCCCTGCTTCCCGTAAATGACGATTTCGCCGACTTCACCCCTGACCATGCTGACGGCCGTTTCGATCACCGTCGGCAGCACCACCTCGAGGTCGAGGATGCTCGTAAATATCGTGCCGATATGGGATAATTCGATAACTTTGGATATCTGGTCTTCAAGCTTATCTTCGAGCTGGCTTATCCGTTTCTCAAGGGCCTCGCCGATCTGAAATATGTTGCCGATATTCCCGGATGCTTCCTGAATGTCGAATTCCTGAGAACTCAATTTCTCTTACCTTTTTGTGTCGGTTTCGGGCCGATCCGCCGGAGGTGCAGGAACGGTCATTCCTTGCTGTTGGGAACCAGTTGCAGCGAATCGATTATGATTTCCTTGATCGTGCTCAAAAACAAGGGCTTGCGATAGATTTTGGGAATCCCGAACACTTTTTGGATATTCTCCATTTCCTTGTCATAATAGCCGGAGATCAGGGCCACCGGGAACTTCGGATGCTCGGTGCGGATATGACGGAGAAGATCAATGCCGTTGCGGCCGGGCATCATAATATCGCAGATGATCAGCATGAATTTGTCCGGGCTGAAATTCAACAACGCCTCATCCACGCTGGTTACGACGACAGGCAGAAACTTCAGGCTTCGCAAATAGGCGGCGATTTGGGCGCCGATTTCCGGTTGATCATCGACGACAAGTATCCGTTTGCCCTGTAACATAGTTATACCTGTAAATAAATAATCGGCATGGAAAAGGATTATTTTAAGGAAAAGATGAATGGAATGTGCCGGAAGCCGGAATCGAACCGGCACGGATGTTGTCATCCGAGGGATTTTAAGTCCCTTGCGTCTACCAATTCCGCCATTCCGGCAGGTTCGCGGTGCTAAAAAGGCGGCTTCCGGATTCGAACCGGAGAATAGAGGTTTTGCAGACCTCCGCCTTACCCCTTGGCTAAGCCGCCCTTGTACGATTTTTACTTTTCGTCCGGCCGCTTCAAATCATGAGGCGGGCCGCCATCGCATGATTTTCAATATAGAACAGCCTATTTTTCGAGTCAAGCGAATTTGGGCGGAACACCGGGTCATTTGGCCGATTCGCCATGTTGACAATGCGAGTTTTCAGATATATAAAAGGGTCAAGTGGTTCGAATGCGAAATGGGGAAGAATAATCCGCATAACGACAAGACATTTTCAAAGCTATTCAAAGCTTGCGCCGACCGCTCAATGCCAATGTTACCGCGACGCGTTTTCGACACAGGAAACGGCGATGGCCGAAATCAGCGGCCTATCATCCGTGAAGCGTGCGCCGTTGCGAATCGTGATAGGCAAGCCCATCGTTTCGTTCGTCGAACCGAGATGCCGCCGATAATCGCCCGGACGATTTTGCAACGGTGTTGCTAATTGAGACGACTATCAACAAGGGATTAAAAAAGCAAGCCTAATTTTGATGTAAACATGCTTATGAATGAAAAATCCCGCTGAACGAAGACGATTGCAACGGAAAATGACGGCACGACAATCTTATGATTTCATTCTTCACTATCGGTTATGAAGGGCTGAACCCCGACCAATTCGACGACCTATTGCGGCAACACCGAATTGATCTCCTATTCGATATCAGGGACAACCCTCATTCAAGGAAAGAGGGATTCACTAAGGGCGAACTGGCGCGGCGGCTTGCCGAGATGGGAATCCGCTACGTTCATCTGAAAGAGCTCGGTTGCCCTCGCTGGCTGCGCGAGGAAACGCACAAGTCAAAGGATTACTTGGCTTATTTTCAGAAGTACGGCGGAATTATGGAGACCAGAGCCGAGGCTTTGTCGATTATCGCCGGCGAGGCCGTCAACCATCGGGTATGCCTTATGTGCATGGAAAAAAGATACGATCGTTGTCATCGCCGGGCGGTGGCCGAAAAGCTGGTCGAAATCAATCCGGAACTTCGGGCGGTTGAATTGAGATAATAAAGAAAAATATCGGCCCGTAGCAGCCAGCCGTCGAATCGGCTTGCAATCGCCCGACCTGACTGGTAAATTCGACTGTGACGGCGATATTTAGAAAGGAGAAGGAATTATGACTGCCATAAACAGAGAAATTGCGGGAATCGACTCGCCTACCTTGCCGCTTTCAGGGCTGAGGGCGTTCATGCTGAATGCGATTCTTATTCTGGCTGCGGGCCTGCTGCCGGCGGCCGCTCATTTGCTCGGTTTGCCGGTGCGGCTGCTGTTGCCGATGCATTGGCCGGTGCTGTTGGCAGGACTAGTTTACGGTTGGCGGGGCGGGCTTCTGGTGGGGGCGGCCAGTCCGCTCGTCAGCAACCTTTTGTCGGGAATGCCGTTGCCGTTGATAATGCCGGCGATGGCACTCGAGCTGGCGGCCTATGGTTTCGTGGCGGGGATTATGCGGGAAAAGGTCGGGCTTTCAAGTGTGAAATCAACGGCGCTGGCGATTCTTGCCGGTCGCACAATATTCGTTGTCTCGGTGTTGATATTGTCATCGTATTCTGGAACGTTTGGAGATTATCTTGTGGCCGCCCTTTTACCCGGATTGCCGGCCGCGGTGGCTCAAACAATGCTATTGCCGCAACTGGCCAAAAAATTCGTCAAGAAGCCGCAATAGTTTCCGTGCTGGCGGATGCCGAACCAAAAGGGGATTCGTTTAAAAAATCGTTGTCGCTTTGAACCCGGTGCCTTGAATTCGGTGCATAGGCAGACGATAGCTGTCCGGCGTCGAATCCAATCGGGCGAACGGAATCAACAATAATTATATTGATATCTGATATCCGCCGAAAGATAAATAAAAACAAGCGGGAAACGGGGCTCGAACCCGCGACCCCAACCTTGGCAAGGTTGTGCTCTAGCCAACTGAGCTATTCCCGCAGGCAAGTCTTAATATATTCCGGCCCCCGAATCTGTCAAGCCAAAAAGGATTCTATCGACGGCAATCCCCGATAAAAGGCGCCGTCCCCAATCCCTTGAAAAAACGCACCAAATAAGTGATATCCGAAGCGTTGACCGCGCAATCGCCGTTGGCGTCGGCCGGAACGCAATGAACCCTTATGCGGGCCGAAAAAACGTCTTGATTGAGATTTCGCGTATCCGTCCAGACAAGTTGAACATTTCCCTGAACGGCGGCAATGCCGATAAATTCTTCAATCAGTCCGACCAGCCGGGCATCAGCAGGATCGAATGAAACAGTACTGATGCGATGATTTATCTCCCAGCTTTCGGCGCCGACCCCGCCGCAACTGATTCGCCTTTGATTCGCCATTTGAAACTTGGACGCAATTCGGGCCGAATCACCGCCCTCGTTCCAAAGCCAAACGATAAATCCCTTCGTATTTCCCAGCAGCATAATTCCAGGAATAGTCCTTAGCCATCCCTCGGCGCATCAAATCGCTCCAAAGCGGTTTGTTTTTATAAACCTCAACGGCAAACTTGATGGTCTTCAGCAGTTCGCGACTGCTGTAGTCCTTGAAAACGAATCCGGTGCCAGTATTGCGGGCCGGATTGAAATCTTCGATCGTGTCGGCCAGCCCGCCGGTTTCGCGCACGATAGGAACGGTTCCATAGCGAAGACTGTAGATTTGGTTGAGACCGCACGGTTCATAGCGGGACGGCATCAAAAAGATATCCGATCCAGCCTCGATCAGATGGGCCAGTTTATCATCGAATTTCAAGGCCACGGCCAGTTTCTTGGGATATTTACCGGCAAGCTCCTGCAGCAGATTTTCATAAGCCGCATCGCCCGTCCCGAGAACAACCATCTGGATATCGAGTTCGAACAACTCATCTTTGACTTCGGCGATTAGGTCGAAACCTTTCTGCGGAGTCAACCGCGAAATCATGCCGATCAGAGGCACATCACGACGGACCGAAGGCAGTTTAACCATCCGTCTGAGCGCCAGTTTATTCTTGGCCTTGCCAGCCAGTTTGCCCGAATCGTAATTGGCGGCGATAAACGAATCGGTGGCCGGATTCCAGATGTCGTAATCGGCGCCGTTGAGGATTCCGAACAGGTCGGCGGATCTTCTTTTCAATACACCTTCAAGGCCGCAGCCGAATTCCTCGGCCTGCTGAATTTCTGCAGCGTATCTTGGAGAAACCGTAGACAGGATATCGGAATACTCTATCCCAGCTTTCAGGAAATTCAGCTTGCCGTAAAACTCGAAAGGTCCGGCGGGGAAAAACAACTCTTGTTTGAAACCGAGTTTGGCAAACGATTCCGCCGGAAACAAACCCTGATAGCCGATATTATGAATCGTCAAAACGGTTTTCGCACTGGGGAAAAGAACGGCCCAGTCCGCATCCGTTTTCAGGTAGGCGGGTATCAAACCTGATTGCCAGTCATTGCAATGGATTATATCGGGTCTCAAATCAAGATCGATCAGGGAACGCAGCACCGCTCTGGCGAAGAAAGCGAACCTGAGATGATTATCCTCCCAATCCTTTCCAGTTTCCGGCGAAACATAAAATCCTTTTCTGGCGAAATAGTGATCGTTTTTTATGAAGTAGTAATCGCAATCGGATCCGGGCAGACGGCAATGATACAGGTCGAAACGTTCGGATGATTCGTCAATACCGGCCTTAAGATTCGATTTGACCTGTGAAATATTAAATCCGGCCGCATCAACTGCCGCATAAAGCGGCATGAATACCGAAACCGCATGGCCTCTGCGTTGCAGCGCAGTCGGCAAGGCTCCGGCGACATCGGCCAATCCGCCGGTTTTGGCGAACGGCACGACCTCCGGCGAAACAAAGGCGATCCTGAGCTTGTCCATAACTCCGCCTTCAATGCACCGCTGCCGGTTGCAATTCCAGCTCTCTTAAGAATTTTGCGGCATCCTCGGGGATCGTGGGATTGATATAGAATCCCGAGCCCCACTCAAAACCGGCAACTTTGGTGAGTTTCGGAATAATCTCGATGTGCCAGTGATATTCTTTCTGATCCCGGCTGTCCACCGGCAAGGTGTGGATCATCATGTTGTAAGGCGGACGATTCAGGGCCAGAGCCAAACGCTGCAACGATTCTTTGAGAATCGCCACCAGTCCAGACAGCTGCACGGCATTGATATTCTCGAACCGGGATTCATGATAACGCGGCAACAGCCATGTTTCGAACGGAAATCTCGAGGCGAACGGCTCCATCGATAAGAAGAGGTCATTGCTTGCTATAATGCGTGTTTTCTCATGCAGCTCCTGTTTGATAATATCGCAGAATATGCATCTTTCCTTGTAGTCGTAATATTTCTTGGCGCCCTGAAGTTCCTCGATAACCCTTTTCGGCAAAATCGGCGTGGCGATCAATTGCGAATGGGAGTGCTCAAGCGATGCCCCGGCCGCCTCGCCTTCGTTCTTGAATATAAGTATATACTTGAACCTCGGGTCCTTTTTAAGGTCGTTGATCCGCTCGATATAAGCGTGAATCACTTTTTCGATCTGGGCAGGCTCGAGATCGACTAAGTCTTTCATATGATCGGGAGTCTCGATTATCACCTCATGGGCGCCTATGCCGTTCATTTTATCGTAAATCCCCTCGCCTTCCCGATTGAGGTCGCCCTCGATGCGCAAAGCGGGAAACTTGTTGGGCACGACCCTGATCGACCAGCCTGGCGAGTTGGGACTCGATCCGTTATCTCTGATAGAATAGACCTCTGGCGGCGTCGAATTCTCGTTCGAAGGACAGAAAGGACAAAGCTTTGCTTCCCTAGTCTTGACTGCGCTGGAAAAATCGGTGGGGCGTTTGCCTCTTTCCGTAGAGATGATCACCCACCTGCCAACAACCGGATCTTTTCTCAGTTCAGGCAATTTTTCCTCCTGTTATTGAAATCAAAGATGCGCTTAACTCCGGTATTTCATTATCGTCAGTTTGAAATATGATATTCAGCCGACGGCGGCAAGATCAAGCAGACGATTTGGTTTCAAGATGTTTATTAGCGAGCATTTCAAACAACTTTTCATGGACCTCGGTAAATTCGACGTTTCTCCGGCTCATCGCCATCTTGGCAATCTGGATTGCTTTATCCAATTCAAACTTTATCATCGACTTCGGGGTTCCCCAAGTAAAAGGGGCGATTTCTTTTTGCGTGAACAGCCCGCCGCCGAACAGGTTGCAGCAAAAGCCGATAACGATGCCGGTATTAAATAAAGTTCCGATGCCGGTTTTGGTATGATCTCCGATCAAACTGCCGACTTTGATCAAGCCGGTGTCGAACTCCTTCCCCCTGACGACCGCCCGGACCGAAGTATAATTATTTTTCAGATCGGAATTGGTGGTGAGGGCGCCCAAGTTCACCCACTCTCCGATATATGAATGTCCAATGAACCCCTCATGACATTTATTGGAATAGCCGAGGATTATCGACTCCTCGATCTCGCCGCCGACCTTGCAGACCGGGCCGATACTACAACCCTCCCTCACCATGCCGGCCATCACCCGCGTATGTCTGCCGATATAAGCCGGTCCCTGAATCAGGCTGCGCGGTTCGACATAGGCGCCGTCATCTATTATAATCGGGCCGCCCTCGGTATCGAGAAAAGCCCCTTTGGCGATCCGCGCCTTTTTATGAACCATAGTTTTCCCTTTTACCGCAAACGCAGCCAAGCGGGCCTTCTGACTCCGCAGCAAATGGAAATCGAATTCGATAATCCGTCCGTTATCGCTGATCATTTCCCATAGATTCGCATATCGGGCCCAGCTTTTCTGACGGAATTCGAATTCTATCAGCGAGGGATTTTCAGGCAAAGACAACAACCAATCGTCAAGCCGTTTCAAAGAACCGGCGGAAAGCTTACCTCCCAGCAATATGCCATCATCGAAAAACAATATGTCCTGTTTGGCCGACGCCAATTCCTGAAAGACCGCTATATCCGGCTTCAGGCTGGAATTTATGACTATGGTGTCGTAGCGGTTCGGCTTGATCGCATTAACCGTCAAATCGCCGTGCTGTAGGCGGGCGATATCGGCCAAATCTCTGCGGCAGATTATCGAAAACGCGACCGGGCGAAAGTACAACCGCAGTCTTTCGACTATGTTATGACAACCGACCAGCAGATCGAAAATCGGGTGCGTCTCCGACATGGGATAGAACCCGGCCGACTGATCATCCTCGAAAACTATCAGATTCAACTTGTTCATGTTCGGCGATTTTCCGAGCGTTTTCTTGGCCTCTATTATAATCAGGGAAAGCCATCATCAAAAAGATACTTTCGGCGGCTCCTTTTTTTCCGGAACGATCTCGTAAAACTGGCGGGGACTATGCCCGAATGTCGAGGCGAACAGGTTGGCCGGGAACGTTTGTTGCTGGGTGTTATAGTCGCGCACCGTTTGATTATAAATCGATCTTGAGCGGGCGATATCCTCCTCGAGGACCGCCAATTGCGCCTGCAGCTCTCGGAAGTTCTGATCCGCTTTCAGATTGGGGTAATTTTCCACCACTGCAAAAAGCGATTTCAGGGCGCCCGAAAGCCCCTCGTTGGCGCCGAATTTTTCGGCCGGAGCGGAGGCGTTCAGCAAAGCTCCTCTCGATTGCGTAACGTTTTCGAGCACCGATTTCTCGTGGCCGGCGTATCCTTTCACGGTGGCCACCAGATTGGGAATCAAATCCGCCCGCCGGGTCAGCAAAACATCTATCTGGCTGAAGGTTTCCTCCACCCTGTTGCGCAGACTCACAAGCTTGTTGTAAACATATATTAACAGCATGATCGGTATTCCGAACAGCAGCAGAAGAATTACCAGAATAGCGAACATAGCGTATCACCCCCGGGCAAGATCTTTAATATAATCGTTTAGCTTAATATTCAGCGAAGGGTCATTCAAGGCAAGTATTCGTACCGCCAGCAAGGCAGCGTTTCTTGCCCCATGCGAGCCGATAGCCATTGCCGCCACAGGCACACCGGCCGGCATCTGAGCAATCGATAATAATGCATCGACGCCCCCGAGCGCCGAACCCGCCATGGGCACACCGATAACAGGCAAGGGGGTGTTGGCTGCGATAACGCCCGGCAGCGCCGCCGACATCCCAGCCGCAGCGATGATGACTTTAATGCCGGAGTCGGCCGCCCCTCTGGCCAACTCGGCCGTTCGCATAGGATTACGATGAGCCGAACAGATCTCATACTTGTAGGCGACGCCGAAATTATCAAGAAGATTCAGGCACTCGGTCATCGTCTTCTCATCCGACTTGCTTCCTAAAACCACGAGTACTTGGACTTCGCCGCTCATAACATCGCCCGATTCTGATTATTGGCTCGCCAGCCGATATCCTTACGGTAATGCATCTGCTCGAAATTGATCTTGTCTACGCAATGGTAGGCGTTACGCAATGCCTCTTTGAGATTAGCGCCTATGCCGGTTACTCCAAGGACACGACCACCCGCGGTTACGATTCTGCCGTCGGCGACGGCGGTTCCGGCATGGAACACTAAACCATCCGCCGACTTGATATTTTCAATGCCGTTTATAGGAAAGCCTGTCCGATAATTATCGGGATACCCTCCGGAGGCCAGAACAACGCAGGCGGCGGCCTTATCGGACCATTTCACATCGTCAATATGGATGAATCCCTCGGCGATATCGGCGAATATTTCGGCGAGGTCGCTTTCAAGCAAAGGCAGAACGGCCTGCGTCTCCGGGTCGCCGAATCGGCAATTGTATTCGAGCACCTTGGGACCTCGATCAGTGATCATCAGCCCCACATATAACACCCCGCGGTAGATTCTGCCTTCGTTCGCCAGTCCTCTGATAGTAGGTTCGAGAATCAGCTCCTGCAGGGTTTTGGTCAACTTCTGGTCGATAAACGCAGCCGGCGCGTAAGCTCCCATTCCTCCCGTATTCGGACCGTTGTCGCCGTCGAAAATCCGCTTATGATCCTGCGAAGGGACCATCGGCACGATGTTTTTGCCGTCGGTGAAAGCCATGAGGGTCACTTCCTCGCCTTCAAGATATTCCTCTATCACCAATTTCATACCGGCGCTGCCGAACATTTTTTGAACCATCAGCTTTTCGACGGCACCGCAAGCCTCGTCGGGATTCCGGCAGATTATGGCGCCTTTGCCGGCCGCCAGCCCATCGGCCTTGACGACCAGCGGATAACCGGCGGACTTGACGAAATCGAGCGCCTCGAAATGTCCGGTGAAAATCCGGAAGCTGGCCGTGGGGATATGATAACGCTGCATAAAATCTTTGGCGAAAGCCTTGCTGCCCTCGATAACCGACGCCTTTTTCGAGGGGCCGAAGATTTTCAGACCTCGGCTCTCAAACTCATCCACTATGCCCATCGTCAGCGGCGATTCAGGTCCGACCACGGTCAGATCGATGGAATTGGCTCTGGCGAAATCGGCCAGCCCTCGCAAATCATCGGAGGGGATAGCCACGGTTTCGGCGATTTCGGCTATTCCGGCATTGCCCGGAGCGGCATAGATTTTCGAAACGTTTTTGGAAAGGGAAAGTTTCCAGCATATAGCATGCTCCCTCCCTCCCTTCCCGACAACGAGAATTCTCACCCGACACCTTTCCGATTTGCCATGATTATTACACCCTTCCCTGCGGATAGCAAGCATTTTTTGGAATGGTTCGTTTTTTGGTGGCAATTGCTTTTTGTTTGACCGGGCAAACTAAACAAAGTATAATGGGCGTCATGACAAAAAATCCCAATCCGCCGGTGAACACGTCATTCGCGGAAAGAATATCGCCGGATGCCGTTACCGGAAGGAATAGTGGAAATTTCCCTTCGATGAAACATCCCGGTTCGGTTGAGGTATAAGGAATATGCCGTTGCAAACGACAAAGCAAATAGATGAGTTCACCAGCCTGATCGGCAACACTCCCTTGATGAAACTGGATAAAATCGCCCCTGATTTGCCGGCGGCGATATTCGCCAAGCTCGAAATGTTCAATCCCACCGGTTCGCTGAAAGATCGTTTGGCGTTGTATCTGATCGAGGATGCCGAAAGACGGGGCGCACTCAAGCCCGGCGGCACCGTCGTCGAGGTGACATCGGGAAACACCGGGATCGCCGTGGCCATGATCTGTTCGCTGAAAAAATATCGGGCGGTGCTGGTGATGAGCGACAAAAACAGCGAAGAAAAGCAGAACATGATGAAGCTTTACGGCGCCGAGCTGGTGCTTACGCCGCACACGGTTCAGGCGGATGATCCCCGTTCGAATTACAACGTTGCCGCCCGTCTGGCGGCAGAGATAGGCGACTGCATATACCTTGACCAGTATAACAATCCCGCCAATATCACCTGCCATTACCGGACAACCGGCCCGGAAATTTGGAAGCAGATGAATGGGGAGATAGACTGCGCGGTGATCGGTGCCGGGACTGGCGGCACGGTCTCGGGGGTAGGCAGATTCTTGAAAGAGCGGAATCCGCGAATCAAAATAATCGCTGTCGACAGCGAAGGATCGATTCTGTCGCATCAATTCCGCACCGGAGAAGTAATTGCGGCTTCCCATTATGAAATCGAGGGGATCGGCAGCGACAAACCGGTGCGCGCTCTTGATTTTTCGGTGATCGACGAAATGATTCAAATCAGCGATCGTGAGGCGATGCTGACGGCCCGCCGGTTGGCCAGGGTCGAAGGGATATTCGGAGGTGGTTCCAGTGGCGCTGTAGTGGCCGCGGCGATCCGTCTTGCCGAACAACGCCTGATAGAGGGCAACGCGGTAATCATTTTGCCCGATTCAGGCAATCGCTATCTATCCAAGCTCTATTCGGATACATGGATGAAAAAAATGGGGTATCTACCCTCTTGACATAGTCGAAATCGGCACTAAATTACGGCAAAAGGAGTAGTGTCATGAACAAGATGAATTCCGCCATTTCGTTGATATTTTTTCTGATATTCCTTTCCAGTCCGCTTGTCGGACAGGAGGCCGCCGAGGACACCGCCAACCGGCCCACGCTCGAGGATTGGATCAAAACCAAAGCGATCGTTCCGGCCGGATCGGAAAAAGCAGCCAGTCCGGTAAAGTTGACCAAAGCCAGAATCAAATTCGACGAGATCGATTTCGATTTCGGCTCGCTGGCCAAAGGTGCAAAGGTCTCCCACAACTACTGGTTCACCAACGAAGGCAAGGATACGCTGATTATAACTCAGGTGAAGCCGACCTGCGGCTGCACCTCGACCAAGAAAAACAACATCGTGGTTCCGCCGGGCGGACGGTCAAGCATAGACGTGATATTCGATTCCGGCAGGTTCAACGGCCGGGTCACCAAAGGAATAAAGATCGAATGCAATGACGAACTAAACCCATTCCTCGAACTCAGGTTCAAGGCCAATATCAATAATCCGTTGCAGATAATCGAATTCTCGCCGCTCGAGGCCGATTTCAAAGAGGTGAGCAAGGGAAAGAAGGCGGAGATGAAACTCAGCCTTACCAATACCGATTCTTCCCTAATCAACCTGACACTGATAGAAACTCCCTCGCCGGATTTCATCAAGGTCACACTTGGCAATCAGAAACTGAAACCGAACCAATCGACCGAATTGAAAATAGAATTGGGCAAAAATATATCGGAAGGCCCGTTTGTTTCCTCGGTAACGCTTCAGGCCGACGGCCGCCCGGACAGCCGAATTACGATTCCGATTCTCGGCAAGATCGTAGCCGGTTCGCCGGCCGCCAAGTCAACTAAATAAGTCATTTATCGATCGATCGGGGATTACCGGAACGATCTTCCCAGCGTTCAGACCGAAGACTTCCATTACTTTAAGGACGGAGGAATCGACTCGGCCGGTGCGAATTCTCCTTAGGCTGCGTAACAACCGGCTGAATATTTACCAATATCTGAAATTTCTACGCTTCGATGCTTGCCAGTTGTTTGGAAAGTTTGTTTTTAATATCGTTTTCTATATCGATCGCTTTCGAATTGCTGAAGAAATTGAGAGACTCTACAGAGGATACTTTCGATAAATGCTCGAGTACTAGGGTTATCCTCTTTACCGACTTTTCGATCGAATCGATGAATCCCGGCAGGTTTTGTTTTACGCCCTCGATTCCTTTCTGCGACATAATCAGCCGCAGCAGCTCGCATTTGCCGCTGATATTCATCGTGGAGTTGTTGAGGTAATGCGACAGCGTCGCCAGGGCAATTTTCAGCGATTCGAGGATTCCCTCCATCCTTTCCTCGTGCAATATTTCGCGGCTCAGCTCCCGCCGTTCCTTGAATAAGGCTGCCAGCTCAAGATAGATCTTGAAAAGCTCGGAATTGCTCCGGGAAAGGATATCGACCGCATCGCCGAGATCGAGATCCATGGTGGAGGCGGAGATTACCACCTCGTCGGCGAGCTTTTTATGAATCTCGATCAACATCCCCTGATCGATGTTGAGGGCGCCGGCCAAGGCGTTCATAAGATGAAGCCTTCTTTCGGCGATCGTCAAATTGCGCATCTCATCGAAAGGAACCGAGGCGATGCAATCCGCCAAGGCCACGACTTTGGCTATTAAGGGCATGTTTTGCATATCGGTCTCAACCGCTGGATGATGCATAATTATGGAGTCGGTGATCAGGGAAGGCAAATTCCAATTGTTGGCCATCTGCCCTATTATGTATTGATGATCCAGTCCGAATATTTCGTTTTCGGCCTCATGCAGAAGTCTGCCGTCGGCAACAAGGCGTAGAACTAATTGATATTCATCGGGAAACTCCTTTTCGAGAATGATGATGCCCAGATCATGCAGGAGTCCGGCTACATAGGCTTCCTCTGGCTGGCCGTAATCGATTCGGACGGCTATGCCGCGCGCCGCCGCCGCCGATTCGAGAATATTCGTCCAGAGATTTTTATGATTTATGCGGCTTTTGTCTTTCTGGTAAAGAAGTTGGTTCAGAACGGTGATAGACAACACAAAATATTTGACCGCGTTTATCCCCATCACCATGATCGCCTGGTTGACGGTGGTGATCTTCTTGTAATAGCCGTAAAACGAAGAATTGGCGATTTTCAGCAACCGGGCAGTCAAGGCCGGATCTTTGAGGACGATGTCGGCCAGCGCTTTGGCCGAAACATCAGGCGAATTGATCAGGTCAAGAATCCCCTGCAGCAGGGTCGGCGGCGACGACAACTCCTTGATTTTCCCTATTCTCGCAAGGACTATCTTTTTATCCATTACAATGTTAATCCCGTTTCATATTGTCTATATTGAATTTCAGGTGTCCTATTCTTTCACCATTATCCTTATCGGCAATGTCGCCCGGTCGTCTATAAATTTTATTTATCGGACTGTTGCATCCGGCAATGTTGTATTGTGAAACGCTGTTTGAATTGATCGGCGTTGAAAGGAACCCGTCAGCTTTGTTCATGAATTAGCTGGGGAACATGGCTTTCATCGGAACCTATTGACTGCAATTGAACCGTTAGTTTAACCGGCAGAGTGATAGTTACAATAGTTTGCCCCGGTCGGCTGGAGACCTCGATTTCCCCGAAATGGGCGCTGATTATCTTTTTGGCTATAGCCATGCCGAGACCGGTTCCCTTCTCTTTGGTGGTGAAAAACGGCTCGAAAATCCTCGGCAGCAATTCCTTTTCGATTCCCGGTCCGTCATCACAAAACTTGATTCTGTAGGAATCGTTATTCCGATCATGTTCGAGATTGATTTCAATATTGCCGGTTTCGCCGATCGCCTGATACGAATTGATCAGCAAATTGCGAAAAGCCGTTTTCAGCAGAACCGGATCGCCCTCGAACATGCATTCATCTGAATTTGGAGAGAAACGGATATCGACCCGGCCATGGTGGGCGTACATATTCGAACATTGTTCGATACAGCTATTGATCGCCTCGATCAGATCGAAAGGCCGGGGTTGAAGTTTGATCGGGCGAGCGAAATCGAGGAATCGCGAAAGCATCTCCTCGGTGGCCAAAGCTTCGGCCAAAATGCTTTCGGCAATCGCCAGTGCGTGACCGTCCAGACCGTGTTTCTTCAGAAGTTTTCCGAATCCGACGATGGCGGCGATGGAATTGCGAAGTTCATGAGCCAGGCCGGCCGACAGCCGACCAAGGGCCGATATTTTTTCCTGATAGTCAATCAATGCCTGCATCTGTTTAATTTTGGTCAGATCGGTAAGCAGGACCGCCGCTCCAAGACGATTGTTTTCATTATCCGAAATCTGAGAGGTGGAAAGACCGATCCATTGCCGCGATCCGTCGCTCCGCACAATTTCCAGCTCCCGCCGCGAATAGGTGATCCCCCGCAGGGCTTCGTCCATCAATTTGGTAATCTGGTGATTTTTCCCGAAAACCGTTTCGAGCGACAATTCGTTCTCCTCGATATTCCCGATTCCGGTTATTCTTTTCGCCGCCCGATTGAACCGGGTGATTATCCCCTGATTGTCGCAGATTATGACACCTGTGGAGATGCTGCCAAGGATGTATTCATTATACCGTTCGAGTGATTCGGCCCGCCTCTCCGAATCATCATATAGGCGACGAAGCATCTCCTCCTTTTGTTTGAGCTGGCTGATGATTTCCTGAAACATGGTCACCACATATTCGACGCTGTCGGTGCTATCCACGTTTTTCAGGTTGATATTCAGATTCCGGGCCTGGCTTTTGATTTTTCGATAAGGGTTCATCACGAAGCGGATGAACAGAGCGGCAACGGCCAATCCGGCCAAAAGTCCGAAACCTCTGAAAACGGCATCCAGCAGCGCCAGCTTGGCCAATGCCGCTTCTTCCTTTCCCGAGCCGCCGACATATACCGAATAGATTTTTTTGCCGTTTCTATCGGAAATGACGACATCCCCGAAAACCGCCGAACCGCCGTCCGTCCCAGTTTCGGCGTCGGCATATATGGCCAGCAATTTGTTGCCGAGGCTGTCGGATATCTCTATTTTGGCGACCCCCGCGGTAACAGCGATCCGTTTCAAAAACTGGGCATCGGGCAGACTATAACCTTTATCCTCGATATCCGCTCTTATCGCCATCAGGGCCAGATCTATCTGCGACCGTGATTTATTCTGTATAGCAAGTATGGCGCGATTCATGGCGAATGAAGAGAGAAAATTGAGCGAAAGCAAAAAAGCTATCAACAGGATCAACGAAATCTTGATCTCTATCTCATAGCTGCTGAATATCCTGAACTTCCCGCCGCTCACAATATCAATATCGGCAGACCGGCAGGGCCGGTATAATTAAAGCAAACCGACGCTTTTCAGGTAAAAGCGGATGATTTCGGGGCCCCTGTAGAAAACAATTAGGCCGGCCGTGACCAAAAACGGCCCGAACGGCACTATCCTAGCGGATGATTTATCCTTGGCAAGAGCGAGCTGGGTCAAGCCGACGATACTTCCCAGAAACGACGCCAAGCATAGGACAAGCAGTATCCCCTGCCAGCCGAGACACGCCCCCAGCATGGCCGCCAGTTTGATATCGCCGCCACCCATGCTTTCGCGTTTGAACACCCTATCGCCGATCTCGGCCACCAACAAAAATAGCCCGCCGCCCACGGCGGTTCCGATCAGCGCCTGTTTCCAGTTGACCGGTATGCCCGGGAGAATACTGAACGAGATGCCGATAGCGATGCCTGAAAGCGAGATCGAATCCGGGATAATACGGTGATCGATATCGATAAAGAAGATTATGAGAAACGCTGTCGATAAGTAAAATGCCTCTATCAGGCGAAACAGGCGATCGCCGCTGAAACCGCCAATATCCAGCAAGGCGATAATATAAAGCAGCGCATTCAACAATTCCACGATCGGGTAGCGCAGACTGATTTTCGCCCGGCAATGCCGACACCGTCCCCTCAAGATGATGTAACTGATAAGCGGAATATTATCGTAGGGGGCGATAGGCCTATTACAGGTGGGGCAGGCAGAGGCCGGCCGCACGATCGATTTGCCGAGCGGCAAACGATAAATGCAAACATTGGCGAAACTGCCTGCAATCAGGCCGAGAACGGCGACAGGTATCAATTGAATGTAATCCACAGCGGCTTAATATGGGTGAATCCATTCAGATGCAAACAAAAAAAGGGCTCGTTTCCGAGCCCCATACACTGCCGTAAGAATCATCAGTTTATGGCATCGTTGGACGTGCATACAAGATTGCCGGTTTGATCAATCTGCCACACGTCGTTGGTGGCGTCATCGTCAAGGTTGGCCGTAGCCACGCAGGAGAAAGTGTTGGCGGCGGCGGTCATGACATACGTATAGCGCGCGGTGGACATGATTTCAACGCCGATCTGGGCGAAAGCGTTCGGCGCGGCGGCCGATGCGGTGGCGCCGTTCAAACAGTAGCTGTCAAACTCCTGACGATAGGCGCGCTGCATCGTATAAACCTGCTTCAAGAGCTGCTTGGCCTCCGACTGCTTGGCCTTGGTTGTCGAACGCATGAATCGAGGTATTGCCAGTGCGGCAAGAATACCGATGATGACCACGACGATCATCAATTCGATAAGGGTGAAACCTTTGTTTGACTTCCTCGACATCTGTCACTCTCCTGTTTTTGGGTTATCTGATTCTTAATCTTTTTATCGAATTCCCGACACTATTCTTTAGCGGTTGCTCCTGTTTTTTTGTTCGATCGAAACCACTAATACTCAAATCCCATGCCATAGTCCTGATAATTGTCGAGGATCATCGGGACGCCACTAAGGCCATGGCTAATATCGACATAGGCATCGTGCCGCAGCATTTGACATAATGGATGACCTGCTCAACGCCGGCCATCAGGATTTGCATTTTGCAAAATGCAATTTAAGAAAGGCGATTCGACTCGGCATTTTCGAGGCCGGATTGATGCGTAAGATCCCCCGGATAATTGTCTTTCGCGAAGACATTAATGAAAGAAACAACCACAAATCGTCTTGCGTCGTCCGGTTCGATTATAGGCGCGAATCATCAGACGTACAAACAAGTTGTCCCGTTTGATCTATGGTCCAGACGTCGTTGGTTGCATCATCATCGAGATTGGCCGTTGCCGTGCAGGTAAATGTGGCTCCGGCAACGGTCATGACATAATTATAACGCGCGGTCGGCATAATCTCGACGGCCAACGGCGCAAAAGCCTGAGGGTTTGCGGCGTTGGCGGTGATCCCATTGCGGCAATAAGCGTCGTTCTCAACGAAATAGGCGCGCTGCATGGTATAAATTTGTTTCAGAATCCCTTTTGCTTCAGATTGTTTGGCCCGCGTGGCCGCTCTCATGAATCGCGGCACTGCCATAGCCGCCAGAATGCCGATGATCACAACTACTATCATCAATTCGATTAGAGTAAATCCTTTACGTGACCTTTTCATTTAATCACCTCGGGATTTGAAAACGTTTTTTTTCGAATGCAGCCGCCAGCCGATCCACCTCGGCGAGGTAACCGTTTGCCAAATCCTCATATCCAAGGTCGGCGAAAAACTGCATCCGGTTTCTCAATATCCAGGCCATGCTTTTTAATTCTTCATAATCCGTGCCGGATCTAAGATAATTTTCAAATCCGGCCATATCCTTGTCTGGGCTCCAGGTCTCATTTACATCATTCGGACGAAATTGCGTAGATTTGAATGTCCAGAGGAACCCCTCGGGCCAAAGATAATTGCACAACGGGGCGGAGAATTCATCGTATTCCACCAGTATTTCGCAACTATCCTTAAATGAATTAATCAATTGGCGGTAAAACGCCTGCCCCGAATCATTTTCCCTTGCCGATTGCAAATTGAAACGCCTGATCAACTGATTGCGGTACCAGTCACGCTCAAGTTGATAAACATGAATCAGCCGAATGTCGGGGCGAAAATGCTCGGCTTGCAAAGCCTGAATGATGAAATAGGTGTTGTATGATGAACAAAACAGGATCGCACCTGTGTCGCATTCGGCGGCCAGCGTTCGGGCGAGCCTTTCGGCCGAAATGTTGCCCGATAGAGACGCCTTGCCTATATGAGGCGCGGCTCCTATAGCCACTCCCGCCGTTCCTATCAACAGGATTACCAGCGACTTGACCCTTCCCCTGAAATATCCGCCTATCGCCAGCAGACCGCGGACGCCAAAAAATGCCGCGCTGATCAGTCCGGCAGTAAGATACCCATGAATATCGAGATTTTCGTAATAATAAATCTCGTTGAAAATCGTGCTCATGATATTTCCCAGCAGAATCAATGAAAGAAATATAAAACAGCGGCGATCTCGTATCGCTGCGGTTATCAATCCGAGAAAGGCCAAGGCCGAAAATATCGGCCCCAGCTGCCGGTAAATCAGGTCCAGCGCGAACGAAGAATTTTCGTAAATATGGGGCAGAGCAAAAGCGGCGGCCGATTTATCGAATTCCGCCGCCGTGACCACATCGATGAGCCGGTCGATCGTCGATGGGTCGCCCCAGTTCTGCGTCGGCGAGTTACGCGCCAACAGCATCAGATAGAAATAGGCGGTAAGCGGAATCATCAATGAAAGCACGGAAAGCGCAAGCCGCTTTGAGTTCATTTTCCTGTAGGTGAGCAAGACAGTCGCCGGAATAAGCATCGCCGCCGTGAGTATATGATTGGCCAAACCCAGCCCTATTATCAGATATATGATCAAAATTTTCCGAAATCCGTTGTTCGAAGAATCGGCTGTAAAGATAAGATCCGTCGACAGAAGGAAAAATACGGCGTAGATCAGCAATTGCAGAGCGTACACTTCCGCCCTGGTGGCCTGCGCGGTTATCGAATAGCTTAAACACAATATAAGCGAACCGAACAGGGCCGCCCAGCGTCCATCCGACCGATTGAAATTCGAGCGGCTGGCAAAGCGCACAATCGCCAAATAGATCACCCCGATCGCGACGGCGGCAAGAAACGAGGAAAGCAGCGGCAGAAGCATCGCCATCCTCAAGGGAACCACTTGCGAAACGGCGGCGGCCACGATCAGATACAAAGGAAAACCCGGCGGATGCGGTATGCCTTTGCCGGCGATCGCTGCGGTCAATTCGGCGCTGTCCCAAAAATAAAATGTTGGACAAGCCTGAAACGCAAATATGGCGGATAGCGCAATCGTCAAAATCGCCGCCAGATGATATTCGCGGATACCGCTCATAATTCAATAATCGGAGAAGCAAGCGAATTATTCAATACAAATATCCAAAGGCGATCCGCCGATACACTTGGCCGATTCATACCGCATATCTTGCAGCCTGTGGTTCGGCCGATTATAAAAATCCGAGAATTGCGGGATAATCCCGAATTGCGCCGCCGAAAAAAATGGGATACGGCTCGCCGTATCCCCGTGGGTTTTTCCGATTATTCAGCCTTCAGTGATAGCGGATCGAATCGGGCTGCGAATATGCCGAGGATTGCCCGCCTTGATCGAAAACCCTCATCCAGTAATAAAATACGGTTGTCGAATCGATATTATTGCGGGTCAACTCGACCGAAGTGCTTTCGCTGTCATAAACAAAAGCGATTGGACGCGAGGTTGCGCTGTTCGGCGCTGTGTTTTCATAAAGAACATAATGCGAGAAATCGGGTATCGCCGAACGCGACCAGCCGATCGCGGCCTCAAGATTGAACCTTCCGGTGGTCGTGTCTTGCTGGAACGAGGCATGGCTCACGTAACAGGTAATTGCGCCGGGCTGCGTATTCCGTAGGCTGACAGTTATTGTGTCCGAATCCGAGGAATCGCCCCACTCGCTATAAAAACGCACCATGTAACTTATATTCACCGGCGTCGAGTTAGGCAGGGCTCCCAGGTTCAGGCTGTCATTGAATGTGTTCCGGTTGATGTCGGATATCTCGACCACAAGCGTATCGACGGAGGTCAGTCCGCGCGAACGGAAAAGACGATAGCGAAGGAAATCCTCCGATCGCGAAACGCTCCATCGCAAATTGACGACCCGATAATAGTCATCGGGAAGAAACACCGGAAAAAGGTCGACCGGATCGGCGAACGCCGCCACTATCGAATCGACCGCCTGTACGGCGATGCTGTCATATGCCGAGTCGAGGAAACGGACGCGAAAGCGCACCATGTCCCGATTTTGTGCCTCCGTTTGCCCCAACACCCAATCACGGTTGGCGGCAAACGGCTCCCATACCGCGCCGGCGAACGCCGAATCGGTCGAAATCTTCATGAATCCGGTTCCCGGAGGCGCTGCGATCCTAAGGCTGACCGACCGCGAATACGTTCTGATATCGCCGCCATTGACCAAAACGGTGAATTCATGAGGCCTTATCACATAAGTCAGGCTGTCCACTACCGGTTCGGTCATCATGACTCCGTCGGAATCGCGGAAATAGGCATAAACCCGCTTGACGCCGGCGCCGCTTGTTAGAAGCCATTGCTTGCTGGCGGCGAAAGGCTCCCAAGATGTTCCGACGAAACTTACATCGTTGGCGATACGCATTAAAGTGGTAGTCGGCGGAGCCACCAGTGTCAACACCACTGACCTCGTATTGATTTCCTCTACCCCGTTCTCAATCAATATCGAGAACAAATTGGGCGTGGCCGACACCACGCGGGAACGCTGACTCTCCCTCCCTAGGTCACTGACAGATGATAATTGATAATAATACTGACGGCCGTTGGTGAGATTGGAGTCGGCATAAATCCGCGATACGGTCGAATCGAAAAGCGTCAGCGCCTCGCCGACGGAATCCGCCCGATAGATCCGATAATGCGCGATATCCGTTGTATCAGGCACCTGCCAGCGCAGAACGATCGAGTGATCGCCTATGGAGATCGCCACCGCATATGGAGCGGGAGGCATTTCGGGAAGGTTCGGAAAAGACGTCGGATTAGGGATCTCTCTGGAACATGACACGAAGGCAAGCAGCAGCATAATCGATGTAAAGTATTTCATGCCCGCCTCCTAAAACGCCAGCGAAAGCGCAATCCTGGGCCCATCGCCGTTCAATCCGGCCTGGATGAACGGTGAAGCCGAAAGATTGCGTTCGGGAAAGAAAAATATGTTGTCGAAAACATTGTAGGCCCAGACCCCGATGAAGACCGCGAGGAAAGTATTGCGCGTCGTTTCGGCGTCGTATGCCTGCTTATTGTAATCATAGGCAAGCATGCGAAGGCGGATGGCATCTTCGGCGGTCGAAGCGTTGTCTAATTCAAGAAGCGTCCGCCGATAGTTATCCCTTTTCTGCCGATAATCGTCATGGGCCATGACCGTGCCCATGCCAAAGCCGATAACGGCCGCCCCCAGAAGCAGCGAACGCCCTCGCTGCCCTGAATAGTATTGCCCCCAGCCGGGAATAAAAAGCGACCTCAAAGCCGCCTTCGCTCTCGTTTTCGGGGAAAGCGTAAAGGTGATCGTATTGTCCTGACCGGGCAATATGATTATTTCGCCGCTCCACGACTCGTAACCCTGCAATGATGCCTTCATCCGATAGGAACCTGAAAGATTCGACGGCAATCTGCAGGGAGTCACCGCCGATAGCCGATGTTCGCCGTCGAGGCTGATAAAGACACCCGGGGGATTCGAATTGACAACCGTCGAATACTCCTGAGCGCGGGCGTCATCCATCGCCGGCACCGAAAAAACGGCAAACAACAATGCACAAAACAAGGCGATGCACTCTTTCATAAAGCCTTCATATGACCAATTTTTTTTCAGATTACCCTCCTTGGAATAAGAATACAATATTCGCCATGTTAATTATATTCGACATTATCGAGAATACGGAACAGGAACCAGGCCGGTTGATCGGTCCTGGATCTATCCAGATAAATCTCATAAAGCCGATTATCGGCAGACTCGACCAGAAAGCAGTTGCGATGGCGGCGTTGGCGCCAATCGGGCTTATGGGCACCCTGGGCAAATCCCCAATCCTGCCATGCGGAAACCACCCGGGCGATCTTGACGCTTCTATTGCGCCAGATGAACTCTTCCGGATTTCGGCCGTCGCCATCCAGCATTACTTCTATCGGCTCAGATACAAACAATGCAGACAAATTATAGAACATGACTCAGCGCAAGGCAAGTCGTTTATTGGCCTGCAGGCAAAGACTCATTTTGCCATCAATAAAAAAAGAAAGGCATAAGCCTTTCTTTTTCGGGACCTGAATAAACCGCGGTAATTTTCTAAATTCCCCTCGCCGCCAGAACCACAAATACGGTCTTGAACATAATCTTGATGTCATGCAGCAGGCCGAAATTGTGAATATAAGCCAGATCGTATTTCACCTTGGTTCTGACATCGTCCTCGGACTCATCATATTTATGTTCAACCTGCGCCAGCCCGGTGACGCCCGGCTTCACCATCAATCTGCGCTCATAACCATGGATACTCGTTCTCAGCTTTTTGATAAAGTAGGCTCTTTCCGGCCTCGGCCCGACGAGGCTCATATCACCGATCAGCACGTTGAACAGCTGCGGTATCTCATCGATTCTGGTGGCTCTGAGAAAAGCGCCGACGCGCGTAACCCGGGGATCGTTCTTGGTAGCCCAGACCGGACCGGTGCGCTTTTCCGCATCGACGAACATGGTGCGGAACTTAATGATATGGAACGGCCGACCGAACCCTTCTACCTGACGACGATCGCTTTTCCTTCTGTCCTCGGCGATCGGCATCGCCGCGGCGCGTCTATCCCGACGCCGACGATTGTTGCCCACGCGCTCCTGCCGGTAAAAAACCGGGCCCGGGGAATCGAGCCTTATCAGGATCGGGACAATCAGGAATATCGGGGTGGCCAGAATCAAACCGACGGACGAACCGACAATGTCTATTGCCCTTTTCAATGTCCATTTCAATCCGTGCCGATGGTAGACGGCCGAGATTGCCGCCGTCAGCGGCCGCAGTGTCAGAATCCTGGCAACCAGGCCTACCAGCAAGATCATGTTTGCAGTGAAATATTCAGCAACCAAATACCGGGCAGATTGACCGACGGATTTCCAATAATTCGAATATCCGCCAAGTGCAATGCTTTCTTCCCAGTAATGAGCTATTGGATTGACTATTGGATTTTGATATCTCATCGCTTAACTCTTGCTAATTGCTTTTTATTGAGTTCCACTCCTTGCGTATTGTCTCACATGCAAATAGTTTGCCATCTTACAAAAGGAAATTGGACTTATTTATGCCATGAATTCGATATCATCATTTAGTTCTGTTAAGCCTGCGAACCTGCTTATAATCAATTGGATACCAAAATGAACATTGGCTCAATATGTGAAATATTTCACTTGAAGATAAACGATTATCGAATCAGTCAAGCCATAATCAATAACTATGCATATTCCTGCATAATTTTTGCATCAAGACTTATTTTTTTCAACCGGCTTATGATAATACTTGTATGAGTAATATTTTGAGCTGTAATGGTAGGGAAGGATTTCGTCGCAATTGTTCATGACCACGCCAATAATCTTAATTCTGGCGTTCGACAGCAGATTGCAGGCCCGCTTGACCACTTCCTTGGGGGTGCTTCCCGCCCTGACCACAAGCAGCGTGCCGTCTGTTTCAGGGGCGATCAGAAGCGGATCGGAAACCGGTATAGTCGGAGGGGCATCGATGATTATGAAGTCGTAATAGAATTTCAGCTCCTCAAGAACCTCGTGGATTCGTGTAGGATTCATTATCAGGGTTGGGCTGGAGGTTATTTTGCCTGCGGTGATCACCTTTAGGTTCGGTATTACGGTCGCCTTGGCCGCCTCGGAGGCTTTCAATTTGCCATCGAGCAGATCGGCAAACCCGTTTTCGAGATTCATCTTGAACAGCACATTGACCATCGGGCGCCGCAGATCCGAATCGATCAAAAGGACTTTTCCGCGGCCGATCTCCGCAACAGTCATCGCCAGAAACGACGAGATAAGAGTCTTCCCTTCTTCCACTATAGAGGAGGTGACCAGGACCGTTTTCAGGCCGCCGCTGGTCCCGACCAGATTGCTGTATAGTCTTCTGAATTCGGTAGCTTCGGCCGATTCCCGATCGAAATAATTTATGATCGACTCCACTTTCATTTCAGAATAGCTCTCAGCAGGGTTTTCAAACCTTTCAGTTCGTTCTGCGTCAGTTTGAGGTTCTTTATGGCTGTACGGTAATTCGGATTTATTTTCAGCGCTCGTTCATATGCTTCGATCGCCCGATCGCTGTGATACTGGGCGAGCACGGTGTAGGCAAGGCCGAGCTCGTTGTAAAGGTCGGGGAAATTGGGATATTTTTCGATCATTTTCTGTAATCTCTTGATATGGCGCACGACGGCGTCTTCTTTCAGCAAATCGTGGCGGAAAAGATAATCGAGATGGAAATAGTAGGTTTTTTTGGGAAATTTGCTTTCGCAGGCGATTTCGTATCCGTTGCTGATCAACGAATAAGCCTGCGGCAGATCTCTATTGCTCAGGGCATCGATTCCCCTCTGGAGGTAATCGTTTTTGAACAGCGGGTTGAATCCGACCGCTTTGGCCAAAAGGCTTGTCGCCCGATCTTCGAGATTTTGAGCCAGACCGTAATCTTCCCTTTTTATTCCGTTCAATATTACCGCCAGAGCCATATTGTAATAGGCTTCACCGAAATAAACGTTCAGTTCGATTGCCTTTTCGAAATTCCGATACGCCGGAAGACATCTGCCGAGCTTCAAATCGGCCCGACCGAGATTATGATAATAATCAGGATAGTCGGGATTCAGTTGAATGGCACGACTGAAATTATCGGCCGCCTTTTCGTAATCATGCAGCTCAAGGTTTATCAGGCCGAGATGGTTCCACAGTCGCGAATTCTGCGACGAATCGACCAGCGTCCGTTCCAGAATTGCAGCCGCTTCCCGGTATAGCTTTTGATCGACCAGAGAGAGCGCGAGTTTTTCCAAAATCGAGGGGTCGGTTTCGTTGTTGAGCTCGGCATAAAGGTCGCTTAGACGGTTGAATTTATCGAGTCGGTTGCGGTGAAATTCCTCGACAATCGCTTCCGGCGGTCGGCCGTCGTCGGTGATCTTGAATTCGATGATGTCCAGCGGATTCCCCCCCTCGAACAGGATGCTCGTTCCGGTTCCCTTTTGGGGATCGGCCGAGGTTTGCAGGAAAAATTCCTTGCCCATTCCTCTGAGTTTGTTGGTAAGAGTCAATTGCTCCATAGGTGTCAGCCGTTCCCGAATTTCATGAATATTATCGCTATCAACAAGACAAGACTTATGGCGGCACCGATTATCACTATTCCCCGGTCACGGCTGCTTTTCATGTACGGCGTGCGAACCTGTGGTATGGTCGCCAGCACGGTCATATGGAGGGTTTCGCTGACCTGTTCGACGGTTTTGAACGAGTCGTCCATCATTTCAAGCAAAATGATCACTCCACCGCCGAGGGCGACTCCGATAAACAGGCCCAAAAGCAGGATTCTGATACGATTGGGACTGACCGGCGATAGGGGCAAAGTGGCCGGCTGAACGATAACGTATTTCGATTGGGCCTCGATTTTTTTGGCGCTTTGGTCGATAGCCGCAAACTGTGCATGTTGCACGAATAGGTTATAGAGATCGCGATATCTGGTAACCTCCGATTGCAGGCGATCGAGCGTTACTTCTATATCGGGGTCACGAGCCAACTGAGCTTTAAGTCTGCCCATCCCCTTTTCGAGCGCTGTCCGTTTGGCGGT
>Ga0129299_1000019_pt1 | contig 77026 bp, 55 predicted proteins | sample ConPoolayeCmetaG_FD_94477 | JGI IMG/M metagenome (GOLD analysis project Ga0129299, IMG submission 94477) | Hot spring microbial mat communities from California, USA to study Microbial Dark Matter (Phase II) - Cone Pool mat layer C metaG ...
AAGCTGCCCGGGCAGCTTTCCCTCACTGCGGTTCTTTCGCTGGTAATCGAGATGTTCTTTGATTTCAGTCATGGCGGGATTCACCGTTTCGGCCAGAATTCCGGCCTGCGGCGTCGTCATGCCGTAAAGCCTTTTAAGGATGCGTCGGGCGCGCTGGGGATTTCCCACCAACCCGAAATTGTTGCCGAACAAGATCACCGTGTCAAAAATGCCGAGCCGCCTCGAAATCTGGGTGATCGACAGCGGCTTCACGTCGGCCGCTCCCATTTTTCTGCATATTTCGAGCGCCAGAGGTGAAACGTCGATACCGACAACATCAAAGCCGCGTTTCTGCAAATAAAGCAGCACTCGGCCGGCGCCGCAGCCTATATCGAGCACCCGGCCCCTGACGAATCGAATAGCTTTTTTTTCGATCACCGGCCAGCGGCGGTAATCGGCGAAATAAGACTTGCCGACGTCGCTCGAATCGAAATAGCCGTCATCGCGCTCGATTATTTCCGATGAATAACCATGGGTAAGATAGTCGAGCATCTCATGCCCGAACGCATCCTGATGATCCCTAATAATGATTATGCAATTCCTCCCCGCAACAACCTGATCGGCATGGACAAAAATTCACTATTGTAAATAATAAGTTTTGGTTTCGCAAAAGGCAAAATTTTATGGAGTCCCTTATGCAGACAGTGGAAGCCCGGTTGGTGCTTTCCGTCGCCATTTCGGCGAAGCGATTATCGATTCTCGATCACCAGCCGGTCAGACTTTCGAGATTTTTATTCAGCTTCTCAATAAGCTGATCCGTTTTCTTCAGCTTTTCCTTCTCCGTTTCGATAATTTCGGCGGGCGCATTGGCCATGAAATCGGAGTTGTTGAGTTTCTTTTGGATTTTTTCGAGATAAGCGCGCTTTTGTTCGAGTTCCTTTTCGAGCCGGGACCTTTCCTGATCGATATCGATCAAGCCCTCCAGCGGAATGAATATCTCCGCTCCCGGAATCACAGCCGATGCCGACAGCGGCGGTTTGGCCATTTCGGTCGAAGCCAGAACCTCGCCGGAGCGGGCCAAATTTTTCACTTCTTCTCTATGATCGTTCAGCATCTTGGCCGTATCCGGGGATTCGCAGCGAACGAGAACACGAGGCTTTTTCGACGGCGGCACATCGAGGTCGCTGCAGGCGGTCCGGACGGCTTCCGCCAAACGGATTATGGTCCCCACGTCTTCTTCGAGCTGCTGATCTATATATCTGAGCGGCATTTCGGGCCAAGGCTGGGTGGAAATACTGCTATCCGCCTGACCTTCGATCAGCAGTTTCCAGATGGCCTCGGTTATGAACGGCATGAACGGATGCAGCATTTTCAAGATACTCAGCAGCACGAACGAGGCGCATTCGCGGGCGATCTGAGCCGAGCCTGCCGAGGCCGGTTTTTTATCGGCGAGCCGCGGCTTTATCATTTCGAGATAATTGCTGCAATAGTCGTTCCAGGCGAAATCGTAGGCGGTTCTAGCCGCCGTGGAAAACCTGAACCCGGAAAGATAGTTATTGATCAAGCCGATTGTTCTGGCCAGCCGTGACAGAATCCAGCGGTCGGGCATCTCGAGCAGTTTGTCATCGGGCTTTATATCGGCAGTAATTCTGTATTCGCCCAAATTCATCCTGACGAAACGCGAGGCGCTCCACAACTTGTTGGCGAAATTGCGGCCGATTTCGAACGTTTTTTCTGATATCGAAGGATCCTGACCCTCGGGCGTTACCAGCATCAGGGAGGCCCGCAAGGCATCGGCCCCGTAGTTTTTGATAATAAGCAACGGGTCGATGCCGTTGCCCAACGACTTCGACATCTTGATCCCGTTGGCGTCCCGCACCGTGCCGTGAATATAGACGTCATTGAACGGCTCGACTCCCATAAACTCGTACGAGGCCATCACCATACGGGCCACCCAGAGATAGATTATCTCGGAGGCGGTGAACAAAGCACGAGTAGGGAAAAACCGGGCGAGTTCCGGCGTCTTGTCGGGCCAGCCGAAAGTCGAAAACGGCCACAACCACGAGGAAAACCAGGTGTCGAGTACGTCTTCATCTTGATCGATATGGCCGCTGCCGCAGCCCGGGCAGGTCGATGGAGGCGTGCCGGCAACCGTTATGCGATCGCAATCGCGGCAATAATAAACGGGGATTCGATGACCCCACCAGAGCTGACGCGATATGCACCAATCGCGGACGTTTTCGAGCCAGTGAAGATAGGTTTTCACCCAGTGCTCCGGATGAAACCTCAGTTTCCCCGAACGCACGGCGGCGATCGCCGGTTCGGCAAGCGGTTTCATTTTCACGAACCATTGCAGCGACAGATAAGGCTCAACCACCGCGCCGCAGCGATAACATGTCCCCGAAATCAACTGGTAGTTTTCGATTTTAAGCAAAAGGCCCTTTTGTTTCAATTCCTCGACGAGTTTCTGTCTGGCTTCCAGCCGGTCGAGTCCGCCGAATTTGCCAGCGTTTTCGTTGAGCGTGCCGTCACGATTCAGGATGTTGATCTTCTCGAGATTGTGCCGCTGCGCCACTTCGAAATCGTTGAAATCGTGAGCGGGCGTTATTTTGACTATGCCGGTGCCGAATTGCGGATCGACGTAGTCATCGGCGACGATCCGCAACTGACGATCCAGAATCGGCAGTATGGCGGTCTGACCGATATATTGAGCATAACGGGTATCCGAGGGATTCACCGCCAAGGCCGTGTCGCCGAGCATGGTTTCCGGTCTGGTCGTGGCCACCGCCAGATACTCATCGCGGCCCTTCAGCTTGTATCTTATATAATAAAGAAAAGAATCGACCTCCTCACGCTCGACCTCATCGTCCGATAAAGTGGTAAGGCAATCGGGGCACCAGTTGACGATCCGCTCGCCGCGATAGATCAAACCTTTGTCGTAAAGCCTGACGAAAACCTCAGTGACGGCGCGCGAAAGCCCCTCATCCATAGTGAATCTGGTGCGGGACCAATCGCAACTGCAGCCGATCTTGCGCAGCTGATTTATGATTTGCGGGAATTTCTCCTCTTTCCACCGCCAGACCCTTTCGACGAATTTTTCGCGGCCCAGATCGTGTCGCGACAACCCCTCTCTGGCCAAGTTTTTTTCGACGACAACTTGGGTGGCGATTCCGGCATGATCCACCCCGGGCAACCATTCGGTTTCGAATCCCTGCATCCGCTTCCAGCGGATGAGCACGTCCTGAAGCGTGTTATTGAGGGCATGACCGAGATGCAAAACGTCGGTGACGTTCGGCGGCGGAATCACCACCGAAAACGGTTTCTTGTCGCTGTTCGGATTGCCGGTGAATATCCCTTTGGAGAGCCATTCCTGATAGATAGCGTCCTCGAATTGGGACGGATCGTATGCTTTGGGTATCTCGGTCATGACCTTGCCTTTCAACAAGCCGAAAAAATAGAAACCCGGCTGCTCGATGTCAAGCTAATCCCTGATTCACCTTATCGGGATTATTTCGATTTGAATTATCCATATCGAAATCACCTCATCAGCTTGGGCCGGTCGCCGGTATCCGGATAATAATCTATGGCGAATTCGTTGGGATCAATATAAATTCAAATGAAATTATCAGGAAACGGGAGGCCTCGATGGACAGACGGGCATTCATCAAGGAAAGTATCAAGGCGGGGGCGGCGATTGTGCTGTCGACGGGCGGCATTCTCGTTCTTGGAACAAGGAAAAGCAATAAAGCAGCGGCAAGCGGCACAGGTTTCGTGCTCAAAGACCGCCGCACTCCGGATAACCCCAAATTTCCTCTGCTGGCGGCGGTCAAATCCCAATCATATCCGACGGCGGTCGCCGAAGCAATCCTGATTCTCGGGGGCATGGAAAGATTCGTCGCCAGAGGCGATCGGGTATTCGTAAAGCCGAATATCGGCTGGGACAGGACGCCGGAGCAAGGCGCCAATACTCATCCGGAAATCGTGGCCGAGATATGCCGGCTCTGTTTCAAAGCCGGCGCCAAAGAAGTGACGGTCGGCGATGTGACCTGCAACGCCGCCGAACGCACCTATAATCGGTCCGGAATTAAAGAAGCCGCACTGAAACAGGGGGCAGCGGTCGTGCTGATAACCGACAGCGAACTGACCGAGGTCGATTTCGGACCGCACAGTCTCGGCCGATGGCCGGTGATACGAAAAATCCTCGAGTGCGACAAGCTGATTAACGTTCCGGTAGTCAAGCACCATTCGCTTTCCGGGCTGACTGCGGGGATGAAAAACTGGTTCGGCGCTCTCGCCGGCCCGCGAAACAAACTGCATCAGGATATCGATTTCAGTATCGCCGAACTGGCCCGCCTGTTCAATCCGACACTGACTATCCAGGATGCCACCCGGGTGATGCAAAAAGGCGGACCCACCGGCGGCCGACCGGACGACTTGATTGCCTTTCATACGGTCGTGGCCTCGACCGACCCGGCTGCGGCGGAATCTTATGTCTGCCGATATCTTGCCAAGAAGCCCGCCGATTTCCCTTTCATCAAGATGGCAGCGGATTTCGGCCTCGGCGACATGAATCCGCCCGAGAACCGGCTGGTCGTCAAGGAACTTTGACAACGGCGGCGGCAAACGGATGCGACGGCTCGTCAGGTTAAGGATTTTTTCCCAAGTTCTGTTCTTTTGCCTCTTTGTCTGGCTGATATTCACCACCCAATATCGTTACGATAAAAATTCCGAATCGGTGTCCGGCTGGTTGAAATTGTTTTTCGACCTGAATCCGTTGAATCTGATAGGAATCGCCGGGGCGGCGGGCATCATATATAAGACCCTTGTTCTCGGAATCATGCTGATCGTCTTGACTATCGTTTTCGGGCGGTTTTTTTGCGGCTGGGTCTGTCCGCTCGGCTCGCTCAATAATTTCTTTTCCGCTTTCAAACATGAAAACGCAGGCAAATCGCTTCTTACGCGAAATATCTATAAGCCGTATCAGAAACTGAAATATTACCTGCTATTTTTTTTCGCTGGGATGGCTATCCTCGGAAGTCTGCAGACCGGACTGCTCGATCCGATTTCCCTGCTTGCCCGCTCGATAGGCCTAGTCGTTTTCCCCGCCTTGTTTTTGCTGTTAAGGCTGATTTTCGGTTGGTTTCTCGACTCGGGCGTCGCTTTGTTGGCAGCTGTCGGCGATGGACTCTACCGGTTTTCCGAAATGCTTTTTCTTCCCCAAAAGCAACCGCTTTACAACGGCGTTTTTTGGCTGGCGTTGATACTGGCTGCGGTCATTGTCGGAAACCGCCTTTACACCAGATTTTGGTGTCGAGCGTTATGTCCGCTTGGGGCGTTGCTGGGGATTTTCGCTGGCTTTTCCATATTCGGCCTCAAAAAAGACGAACCAAAGTGCGATGATTGCGGCAAATGTCTTTTGCGCTGCCAAGGCGGTGACAATCCGCATCGCCAGTTGCCGCACCATAGAAGCGAATGCCATCTGTGCCTGAACTGCCTCGAGGCGTGCCCGAACGGCGCCTTGAGCTTCGGCTTTTCCGCAGGCGATTCGTCGCTGATAAAAGGCCCCGACCTTTCGCGCCGAAAGTTGATCCTCGGCGTTGTCGCCGGAGCGGCGGCCGTCCCCGTTCTGCGAAGTGGTCTGGATAGGAGCCGCCATGAAAATCAGAGCCTGATTCGTCCCCCGGGGGCATTAACCGAATCCGAGTTTGTGGCGCGCTGCATCCGTTGCGGCCAGTGCATGAAGATATGTCCCACCAACGCCTTGCACCCAGCCATCCTCGAAGCCGGCTGGGAGGGGATTTTCAGCCCGGTGCTCATCCCGGCGATAGGTTACTGCGAACATACATGTGTCTTGTGCGGTCAAAGCTGCCCCACCGGCGCCATAAGACCATTAAGCCAAAATGAAAAGACAGGTGACCGACAGATCCCGCCGGTGCGAATCGGCACCGCCTTTATCGACCGCGGCCGCTGCCTTCCCTGGGCTTTAGGCAAAGAATGTATCGTCTGCGAGGAATGGTGCCCCACCTCACCCAAGGCGATCCGCCTGGAGCCGGTTGAACAGACTTGGCCGGACGGCCGCAATGTAAAACTGCGCCGCCCCTATATCATCCCCGAGGAGTGTATCGGCTGCGGTGCCTGCGAATATGCCTGTCCGGTCCAAGGAGACAAGGCCGTTTATGTGCGCTCGGTGGGGGAAAGCCGAAATCCCAAAAACGAAATGTTGTTGCACCGCCCTAAGCGTCAATAGCGGGACCGGAATCAGACTGCCTTTCGATCGATGACTTTCCTTATGGTTCTGGCGATATCCTTCATATTGAGCGGTTTTCTGACAAAAGCACCAATACCCATATTTATGGCCTCAGCCACCCGTTCGCTTCCGGCGAATCCGGAAACGATTATCGCTTTCTGTCCGGGGCTGAATTCGAGAATCCTGCGGTAAGTCTCCGCCCCGTCGATTCCATCGGGCATCACCATATCCAGCAGCAACAGATCGAAATTCTCGGTCCTCAAACATTCGACCGCTCTTTCCCCGCTCTCGACCACTTTGACCTGATAGCCGATATGGGTAAGCATCTTCTGCAAAACCGCTCTTTGCACTTCATCGTCATCGACAACCAATATCTTCTCGGATCCGCCGGGGATAACGTCGGAGTCATCGATCTCGATGGATTCCCGGGTGATCGGGAAATAAATATAAAAAGCCGTTCCCTTGCCGTCTTCGCTGACAAGATCGATAAAGCCGCCGTGGTCGTTCACCACGGCATCGACCACGCTCAAACCCAATCCCGAACCTTTCCTTCTATCGGCGACCTTGGTCGTGAAAAACGGGTCAAAAATCCTTTGCATGATATGCTGTGGAATTCCGGGCCCGGAATCGCTTACCGTCAATCTGACATATTCGCCCCGCGGCACCATCCCGAACCTGCTTTCGAGTTGATCGACATAATAATTTTCGGTTTTAATGGTCAGGATGCCGCTGTCGTTCATGGCCTCGCGGGCATTCGTAATCAGGTTGGAAATCGCCCTGAATACTTGCGATCCTCCGCCCTTGATATTGGCGATATCACCGGCAAGGTCTAGTTCGATTTTCAGGGAATCGGGCACCGGGTATATCTGCATCACCGCCTGCCGCACGATTTGGTTGAGATTCAGCGGTTCGAGATTGTAGTGGCCGCGGCGGCCGAGCGTCAAAAGCTGTTGATTTATTTCGGCGATTTTCTGAGAAGCTGTTTCGATATCGTCGACATACTTGATCGCCGGATTGTCGGGGCCGATTTCGCGCCGGATGAATTCGGGATAGGCGATCAGCGGCGCCAACAGATTATTGAAATCGTGGGCCACCTGACCGGCAACTATGCCGGCCGTTTCCAATCGCTGGGCTCGTGTTATTATCTCCTGGATTCTTCTTTCTTCACTGATATCGCGGAATACCAGCACGACACCGATTATCCGCCCCTGTTTATTATGAATTGGCGCGCCGCTGTCGGCGATCTGGCGCTTGGTCCCGTCACGGGAAATCAAAACGGTATGATTCGCCAAACCGACGATTAAACCGGATTGCAAGACTCTCGTCACCGGGTTTTCCTGCGGCAACTGGGTTTCCTCATTGATTATCTTGAAAATTTCATTAAGCGGCTTTCCCAGTGATTCTTCTTGTGAATAGCCGGTCAGTTTTTCCGCCACCGGATTGAGCAATTCGATTCGCCCCTCGATATCGGTGGCGATGACGGCATCGCCGATCGAATGAAGCGTCACGTTCATTTTTTCTTTTTCGGCCTCGAACTGGTCTTGGATCTTCTTCAATGGAGTTATATCGGTGATGAAACCCTCTAGAAAAAGGAGCTCTCCCGAATCGGAAAATACGCCGCAGCCCTGCTCCCATACCCATTTTATCTCGCCGTTGCGGGCGGCTATCCGATATATAAGTTTATAGGCCTGCCTCTTTTCAAGTGCCGCTTGAACGCCATCCCAAACCATCCGCCTGTCCTCTGGGATAATGATATCTCCGTAGGTAATGGTTTTATTCCCGATAATGTCGATGGCCTCGTAACCGGTAAGCTCAAGGCAGCCTTGGCTGACGAAACTCATCGTCCTTTCGGGATTGTTAAGACATCGGTAGGCCATCCCGGGAAGATTCCCCATCAAAGTCGACAGCATCCTCTGGCTCTCCCGGGTCTGGTCTATCGCCGCCATCAGTTCGGTGATATCCAGACCCGAGCTGATCGTGCCGGAAATTCGGCCGTCACGACCCCTAATATAGCTGTTATGCCAGGCAATCAGCCTCTCTTCGCCGGTGCGCGATCTGACCGGGTTTTCGAAACGTCTGACCGGTTCGAGTTGACCGCCCATGATAAGGTTGAAAACTTCCAGGATCTTCCCCCGATTATTCTCGGGAATGAATTCGGCAAACCAGTTCCGGCCGATAATGCTTTTGGCATCACAGCCGAGAATCTCGCACCCTTTTTGATTGACGAAGACGATATTCCCTTTAGTATCCAACTCCACTAGAATGACGTCGCTTAACTGGACCATTCTTTTCAAGGACTCGTAGGTCAGATATTTTCCGACAGCCCGCTTGGTTGGTTTCGTATCGGCGCTTTGCCTTTGCTTCCCAATGGTTTTGGATCGTCTTGTCTTCGGCGATTCGGCGATTCTTTGGGTTTTCGCCCTTGGCTTTTTGCCTCTGATATGCCGCATGGACGGTTCCTCGAAATAATCACGCTCTCGTTACTTGGGTTAGAAATTTAGGCCATAAATTTAGCAACGACAAACCGCTTCTGTCCATATTGTTTTTGTCCGGCTTACTCCTGTCTTAAATTATTGACAATTTGCGGCAACCGGTTAAATTATATAATAAAGGTGTTTTCCGCAATACAAGGTGGTGATTATGTTCAGATCAAATATATGGATTTCTCTGGTCGGCGGTCTGCTGTTTTGCGCTTTTTCATACGCTTACGATAGAATCGAAATCAGCGAGACCGGCGCTGATACCGCAATCGTGACGTTCGATGGTTATGATGGGGGTTCGTTCGCCACCGATATCGTGCCTTATTCTCTTTCTCCCGACTGGTCATTGGATTTGAGAATGCAGGTCGGGGGAATAGCCGCGGCCGATCTGGACGGCGATTACGATATCGACGTGGCCGTCGGCTGCTACCATTCGCAAAGCTATCCGCCGTATAATGATTGGCGCAATTTTATCCTGTACAACGTAAATCGGCGGCTCCCCTCGGCGCCGACCTGGTGGTCGGTTGACTCCCGTTCCACCACTGATATCAAAATCGGCGATATTGACGACGATGGCCGCCCCGATATTTTCTGCGCCAACGGTGATTTCACCTTAGATCCTGATTGTATCTATTTCGGACATGAGGGAGACACCATTTCCCGTACGCCGGGCTGGACATCGACCAACCCCACCTGGACGACCGGGGCTGCGCTCTGCGATTTCGACAGGGATTACGACCTCGACGTGGCTACCTCGAATCAGGGGATTTCGCCCGACCCCTATCGGCCGGTGCATATTTATATGAACAACGGCGGCGATCTCGAGCGCACTCCTTCTTGGAGCTCTGCGGCAAGAGAGATATCAAGCTCGGTGGAATGGGGCGATTGCAATTACGACGGCTGGGCCGATCTGGCTGTATCCAAATGGGTGAATTTCAATTCCTGCGTCTATTTCAACGATAGCGGGTTGGTCGCCAATTCCCCGGGTTGGACGGGAAATACGACCCAAGGACAAAAGGGGATCACCTGGGGTGACATAGACGGTGATCATTATCCGGAGCTGGCGATAGGAGGCTCCATCCCGACACAACTTTACGCAAACGTCGGCGGCATGCCGGGATCGACTCCGATCTGGCAATCCCAGAACGCTTATCACGGAACGCAGGATATCGCTTGGGCGGATGTTGACGCCGACGGCGACCTTGACCTTGCCACAGTCGAGTTTTCGACAGGCCATCTGCGGATATATCTAAATCGAAACGGCTCGTTTCAACCGGAGCCTTCCTGGCAATACGACTCGCCGAATGTGGGGACGGCCCTGGCTTTCGGTGATATCAACGGCGACGGCTATACGGACCTGATAATGGGAGTTTCCGGCCAACCCTGCCTGCTTGTTTTTTATAACAATCTCACCGCCATCATTGAGGAGCCTGCGCCGCCGAAAGGCACGACTCTCTGGAGCTATCCGAACCCGTTTAATGGCGAAACAATGATCGGTTTCGCCATGGCGGAAGAAGGAAACGTATCGCTGAAAATTTACGATATAAGCGGCCGGCTGGTCAAAACCTTGTTTTCGGGCAGCCTGACCTCAGGCGAGCATCGTATGGTCTGGAACGGCCTCGACGATTCGGGCGGGATGGCGGCAGGCGGCGTCTATTTCGGAATCGTCAAGAGCACCGACGCCAGACAGTATGTAAAAATGACTTTGCTCAGATGATACCTTGGTTGCGGGCTTGATTCGCCAAACCCGCCGAACTCTTCCCAAATTGTCGAAATTCACACGAGCTATCGGGCTGATTTGTTTTCGGAATATCATGTTTACCGCAGACAACGCATGATCCCGCCGCCGTATCCTCCGGCACCTTAATTTCGGCGGCGCAATCCGGCTCTGGCTCGCAGGTGAAATCGCCGACGGCAAAACCACCTGATTCCCCGAACCACCCAAGTATTCATATTGACATCGTCCAGCGCCGACGATAAACTACATCACCATGAAAATCTGCACTCCGAAACAGATGCAGGAAATCGACCGCCGGGCGATCGAGGAAAAAGGAATTCCCGGACAGACCCTGATGGAGAACGCCGGTCGGGCGGTATTCGAGGCGATCCTGCGTCGATTCGGCAGCGTGCAATCGAAAACGGTGGCGGTTATCTGCGGAAAAGGGAATAACGGGGGTGACGGATTCGTGGTGGCGCGGTATCTGAAAGAAAGCGGCGCTCACGTCGAAATCGACCTGCTTTGTCGAGCAGAGGAGATCAAGGGCGATGCCGCAGAGAACATGATGAAAGCGGGCAAATGCCGAATTGCCATCAAAGAGATTGCCGACGCCTCCCAATATCAAATAAGAACCGACACCTGGCTTATCGTCGATGCCATTTTCGGCACCGGTTTTCAGGGCGAAATCAAGCCGCCTTATGCTCAAATAATCCAGAAAATCAATGATTCGGAAGTTCCCGTGGTGGCGGTCGATTGCCCATCGGGATTGAACGGCGCCACCGGCGCGCTTTCAGAGCCGACCGTGCGGGCAGCCCTGACGGTCACTTTCGGTTTTCCAAAAATCGGCCAGGTATTGTTTCCCGGAAAGGCCGTCTGCGGCATTCTTGAGGTGGCGGATATCGGTTTTCCGCCGGGGATCGCCGAGGATATCAAAACCAATCTGGTGCGCAGACTCGAAGCAATCAGGCTGTTGCCGAAAAGATGGCCCGATGCCCATAAGGGGGATTACGGCAGGTTATTCGTGCTGGCCGGATCGACCGGCTATACCGGGGCTGCGGTTCTGACGGCCGCGACCGCCCTGCGTTGCGGAACAGGGTTGGTATATCTGGGCGTGCCCGAATCGCTAAATCCGATAATCGAGGTAAAATCGACCGAGGTTATCAGCAAACCGTTGCCCGATGTCAAGAAAAGAGGTCATCTCGCCCTGCGCGGTATGGGTGAAATCAGGCGCCATATCGCCGACGCCGACGCGGTGGCGATCGGTCCGGGGATCGGTACTCATCACGAAACCGCTGAATTGATAAGAAGACTAGTGAGTGAAATCGAGAAGCCGGCGGTTTTCGATGCCGATGCACTGAACATAATTGCGCGAACCCCCGAAATACTTAAAAAACATCGCGGGCCGCTGGTAATCTCCCCGCATCCGGGTGAGTTCTCCCGACTGACGGGAAAATCGATCGCCGAGATCGCCGCCGATCGTTTCGAGCTGGCGACCGAATTCGCCGGCGAATACAACTTGGTGCTGGTGCTTAAAGGAGCGCCGACGATCACGGCGTTGCCGTCGGGCGACCTCCATATAAACTATTCCGGCAACGACGGCATGGCCACAGCCGGGTCAGGCGATGTTTTGACCGGCCTTATCGGCGGCTTTTTGGCGCAAGGGATGACCGCGGAAAATTCGGCGATTCTTGCCAATTACGTGCATGGGCTTGCCGGCGATATCGCCGCGGCCGATATCGGCGGCCGAGGTCTGATCGCCGGCGATATCATGGCGATGGTGCCGCAGGCGCTGGTCGAACTGGAAGGAGCCGCCGAACACGATATTCCGGCCGGGAATTAAGCCGTTCGGCAAAATAGCGACGACATTGAAAAACGATCTCTGGTTTTCGTTCACTTTGAATCCTCCGCAGTGCCAAAGGAGCCGAAAATGACAACAATCAAGAGACTAAACGGATTAATCCTTCTTATTGCTTTATTATCAATTCCAGCCGTTCTCCATTGTTCGCGAACCGAACCGCGCCCGGCATATCCGGTTGCCAAGACAGTCGATGTCGCCGACACTCTTTTCGGCAGAATCATCCGCGATCCGTACCGCTGGCTCGAATACACCGACAGCACCGATGTTCAACGATGGACCGATGAGCAAAACCGCCTGACCAGATCGTATCTGGATAAGTTGCCGCAACGGGCGAAATTAAAAGCCAGATTCGAGGAGATCTGGAACTATCCCAAAACCGGCATGCCGATAAAGCGTGACAAGCGGTATTTCTTTTCGAAAAACGATGGCTTGCAGAACCACAGCGTAATTTACGCGGCAAACAATCCGGCCGACACGCCGCAAGTGGCTATCGACCCCAACGCCTGGAGCGAGGACGGCACCGTAGCCATGGATTACTGGGAGATATCGAAAGACGGCCGCTATATCGCCTATGGCCGTTCGCTGAAAGGAGCCGAACGGGGCGTGTTGAGGATCCGCGATGTCGAAAAAAGCGAGGACTTGCCCGATTCGATCACCGATACGAGCTATCCCTCGGTGGCTTGGCTGAACGACAACAGCGGGTTCTACTACACCAGAAATCCTTCCCCGGGCAGCGTCCCTGCCGGCGATGAAAATTACTTTGACAAGGTCTATTTCCACCGGCTCGGCAGCGACATGGCCGACGACCGCCTTATTTACGAGCGACCCGATATCAAGGAACTTGGGTTGAGCGCCCAGCTGTCGGAAGACGGAAAACATCTTTTGATTTACGGTTACCTTGGCTCCAGCAGAAAAAACGAGGTTTATCATAAATCGCTCGGGCGCGACTCGGCGATCAAGCCGATAATCAGCGGGTTCGAATTCGCCTATAGCGGCGTAGCCATCGACAGCAACTTCTATGTCATGACCAACGAGAACGCGCCCAACGGCAAAATTATCCTGATCAATCTGAACAGCCCCGACCGCAAAAACTGGAAAACGATAATTCCCGAATCAAAAGACATTCTCGAAAACTTCTATGCCGTGAACGGGCACCTGATCCTATTGTACCTGCACAACGCCTATTCGATAGTCAAGGTTTTCCGGCCAGACGGCGGTTTCGTCAACGAAATCAAGCTGCCGACGCTCGGCTCGGTAAAGGGGGTTTCCGGCCGCTGGAACGACGAGGAAATTTTCCTCGATTTTCATTCGTTCACTTTTCCTTACACCGTCTATCGCTATGACCTGCCGAAAAATGAATTGATCTTTCACCATCGCAACCCGGTCAAGATCGATACTTCGGGATACGAAACCAAACAAGTCTGGTACAATTCGAAAGACGGGACGCCGGTTTCGATGTTCGTTGTGCACAAGCAGAATATAAAGCTCGACGGGAAAAACCCGACGCTGCTCTATGGCTACGGCGGTTTCACGGCCACGATGACTCCTTATTTTTCCTCGACCATATTCGTGCTTCTGGAAAACGGGTTCGTCTATGCCATGCCTAATCTTCGCGGGGGAGGCGAATACGGAGATGAGTGGCACAAGGCGGGGATGCTGGAGAAAAAGCAGAACGTTTTCGATGACTTCATCGCCGCCGCCGAATGGCTGATCGGGAACGGCTACACCAACCCGGAGAAACTTGCCATATCGGGCGGTTCGAACGGAGGGCTTCTGGTAGGGGCGGTGATGGTGCAGAGGCCGGAGCTGTTTCGGGCGGTGATTTGCGGCGCCCCGCTTCTGGATATGATCCGCTATCATCTGTTCAATATCGCCAGATATTGGATTCCCGAATACGGCAGCGCCGAGGATTCGACGCAGCTCGGATTTCTTCTGGCTTATTCACCCTATCATAATATCCGGCCGAATATCGCCTATCCGGCGGCGCTGTTTCAATCCGGCGAGACGGATTGGCGCACCCATCCGTTGCATGCCCGTAAGATGGTGGCGGCGCTTCAGGCGGCAACAACCGGCGACTATCCGATATTGCTCGATATGGAGCGCAAGACCGGCCACGGCTGGGGAATGCCGCTCTCTCTGCAACTGGAAAAATACGCCGACGAATACGCGTTTCTGTTCTGGCAATTGGGGGTGAAATAAACAGGGTCTTTTGCCGAGGTATTTGCGGGCAGGAGGCAATCAGTGGAGGACCGCCTTCGACTCAATTCATATCATACCATAGAAATGCCTTAAAGACTTCGTGCTCTCGAAAGGCGACGAAGTCCATTCCTTTTTTGAAAAGACGGACGACCCGACAGCCGAATTTCACTAACCGCTTTATCCGACTATCGGGTCTGCGCTTAATTATCGGGTAATCAGCAGCGGGGCGGCCGCGATGGCGGACAGGGCTCGGTCAAGTCCGACCCGTTCCAGACATATGCCGGTGTCGCCTCTTCACCTCAGAAGAGTGACTTTCCCTTCGGCCGATTGCTCGCCTGCTTTCAAGCTGTATAAATAAACGCCGCTGGAAACCCCTTCCTGCCTCGAAACATCCCAGATCAGGCTGTTCTCTCCGGCGACCCCCTCGCCTTTGAATTCGCTGACAAGACGGCCGGCGATATCGTAGACTCCCAATCTATAACCCACTCTTTCCGGCAAAGTGAATTTTATGACCGTGCTGCTGTTGAACGGGTTCGGATAGCTTCTAAGCGAAATCCGATCGGGCATAGCCCGGGCTTCGTCGGAAATCGAGGTTGCCGTCTGTCCCCCGGATATCAGAAACACCTTGCCGCCTTCGGTGCGCAAAAACTGGGTGCCGGCTATCACATCGGCAAAACCATCCCCGTTGACATCGCCGATGCCGCGCACGCTGAATATCTTATAACCGGTGGGACAGTTCCAGAGAATATTGCCGTTGGCGCCGTCGGCCAAAAATACCTGCCCGGTAAAAGAGCCGTAAATCACCTCGACGATCCCGTCTCCGGTTACATCGGCCGTGTAATCGATAGCCCAGACATCATCGCCGCCGAAAGCCATCCAGAGTATCGACCCATCGGCCCCGGAGAGCGCATACGCCGAATTTTCCCACGACGCCACCAGAACGTCCTCGATGCCGTCGCCGTTCAAGTCGGGACAGGCGACCACCCGCATGATGTAGCTGGCAAACGAGCGCTGCCAAAGAACCTGACCGTTGCCGAAACGGCGTCCGTTCCAAGCGATCACCCGACTCGGCGTGGAGCCGACGGCCCAAGTCCCACTGATGACGTCGCGATAACCGTCGTTGTTGATATCGGCGATCGTCGTCACGCAATAGGTCGATTGCAGGATATTGAATTCCCACAGGCTGACGCCGTTGCCGTTCGAACCTCCAGACACGCAGTACATCCTGCGGCCGTTGTCAGCCGCCCCGAAAGTGCATTCATCGAATGAGTCGGCGTTTATGTCGGAAAGCGCGGCCACCGACATGACCGCATCTTCGGCCTGCTTTTGCCAGCGAACCGCCCCCGTGGCGCCGTCGAAACAAAACACCTTATCGCAATCGCTCCCCGCCCCCGCGAAAACCTCAGGTATGCCGTCGCCGTTCATGTCGTTGGCCTCGACGACCGAATAAATCCATCCCGAGGGCGGATTCTGGTAAGTATCGAACGACCAGATCGTCTGGCCGGTCATGCCGTCGATTACGAATACCGAGCGGCTGCCCCAGGCCGTACCGAGCAGGATATCGCCGTGGCCGTCGCCGTTATGATCGCTGCCATAATTCAGACAGGCATCGCCCCAACCGCCCGAGTTCGACGGCCCGCCGATAGGTCTGGCCGACCACAGCACATTAGGGTTGCCGTCTCCCGATCCTGAAAAACAAACCAGATTATCGCCGGTGGCGCCGGCATCGAACCCCTCCGCCACCACATCAGGGAATCCGTCATCGTCATAATCCTCGGTGGCCGCCACACAGACGACGTCCTCTATATGCTGAAATATCCATATCGGCTCGCCGGGATAGAATGAACGGACGCCGCGAGCGACCGTGGACAGCCCCGCGACAGGATTGGCGGGATTATTGTAACGGAAACCGATCGTTCCGCCGAAATCGGCGATTTCGGTCGGTTGGAAATCGATTGTAATCGCGACGGTATCCCCGGGCATGATTGGATTCGCCGGAAGATGCGGTCGGAAAGCCGGATTGCAGATTGCCGAATCTATGGCCAACGGCTGATCGCCGACATTAATCAGCGATAGCGTCCGGCTGTGACTGCCGCCCACCGAAACATAGCCGAATTTAAGCGTATCGGGACTGAAATCCAACAACGGCCAAGAATTCGCACCAACGCTCAAACATGCGATCAGTGAATAAATCAATATACCCCTTCTCATACTCTCATACTCCAAATAATTGAATTAAGCCCTCTATTTTTATTTTATCAAAAGCATTTTTCTGGCGAAATCGACGTCTCCCGCCTGAACTCTGTAGAAGTAAATTCCCGATGACACGGGCCTTTCTTCTTCATTCAAACCGTTCCATTTGAAATTGTGCCGTCCGGCCGGAATCGTTCCCAGATCATAAAAAGCCATCCGTCGGCCGGTGATGTCGAAAACTTCGATTTTGACCGCGGCATCGGCGGGCAATTCGAACATTATATTAGTCGTCAGATTGAACGGGTTCGGGTAATTTTGATAGAGGCGCCATTCGGCGGGTGCGGCAGCGCTTTCAATCGCCGACGGCGTTTCGACGAAAAAATCTCTTTTGACCGAATAAGGTCCCCAGCCGTAATTATTGCCGCCTTTGACCCTCCAGAAATAGCGGCCGTTGTCGAACGTGAATCCGGAGGGATAGGCGGATACGGCGACATTGGAATCGAGAACGATCAGCCAACTGAACATCGAATCCAGAGCCACTTCTATCAAATACCTGCTCGCATAAGGGGAATCGCCCCAATCGAAACTTACGGAATCCGGATTCAGTGTATCACCCGCACTTGGAAAAATGAGTTGGGGTGCCGGCGGCCTCGGATTTATCGGACCAAGCAGCACGTTGACTTCGGTCGGTTGATTGGCCCCCACTGTCACCGCCACCTGTTTGGTGCGGTAACCGTTTTTCAGAAAGCGGAGATTATAGTTGCCGGGGGCCAACACCCGGCGGTAACGGCCGAAATCGGGCCGCGATAGGCGGGGATTGATATCGGCGTTTATTCTTTCCAATACCTGAACCTCGGCCTCGAGCGGTTCAAGCGTGATCGAGTCGCGAATAATGCCGGTGATTCCCGGTCCGAGGGCGCGGCTCAACAGATAATATTGGCCGGGCAGGTGGCGGGCAACGATACCATCGACCATGGCCGGATTCTGGATTGTGGTATCGGAAACCTCGACCGAAAAAGAAACCGTACCGAAATTGCCGTAAAAATATGTCTTGAAATCGCCTTTATCCACCAACGCCCGGCGCGCCTGATAACAGGAATCGCCGGCATCGTTGGTGATCCTCAAACAAAAGGCATCGCAGATTTGGCGCATCAACGCCTCGTCGGGCGACATTCCATGCCCCCCCTGATTGGCGTACCAATACCACGGATAATAAGCCACCTCGGAGCGGCCGTAGGTCGGCGAATGATAGTCCAAGGCGACAATCGGCCGATATTTCCAGGCGAATGCGGCCATGGCGATATTTTCCGTCTGGGTGAAAGGGGCGGTTCCCCGATACATGAGGCTTTCCGGTGTGGTTGCGCTCGGATCGGTATCTATGGACCAACCGAAATCGTAATTTCGATTGTTGTCGACGCCGTCATGGTAATCGAATATTCCGTTTCGATCATTGTCGCATTTGTTCTTGCGCCAGGCCAGGTTTCCCTGTTCGACCACCAAATGGCCTTCGGGATTGATGAACGGCACTACGAATATTTCGAACGTATTTATATAACGGATCGCTTGTGTGTCCCCCTGAGAATAACGTCGGATTATATCCTGGGCGAAATTCAAAACGACTTCCACGCTCAAGACTTCATCGGCGTGAACGCCGCCGCAATAAAACACCGCCGGTTCGTCCTCGTCGATGGCCGGATTATCGGAGATTTTCAGCCGCAGCATCGGGATATTGTCGCGCGTCGAATACCCCATCGTATCGAGAACAAGAATTTGCGGGAAAGCATCGCGCAAAGTCGCCAGCGTGTCCAGAACTTCCTGATAGGTGTGGTATCTCTCGGGCAACGTTTGTGCCATTCCCGTAATATAAATTGCAAAAATCAGCAAACTTGCCAGCAACGGCTTTCTCATCATGACTCCCCGGTGAGATTTTCTTGAATAAGACATTCCAATTCAATATATAGGGTTTGGTCGATTTGTCAAGCCCTGCCGCCAATCCTAACCGATTGCCGACCAAGGCGATAAATCAAACCCGGCCGAATTCCCGCTTTTTTAAGCGAGCGTTCACCCTATATATAAGAACGTTTTCATCAGTTTGTTTGTGGCAATAATCATGCTGGGCAACCGAAAAAAGTCGATCGGGGCGATCGGCTGAAATTAAGCCGGCATGATTCCTTGACAAACCAACCCTTATTGTCTTTCTATATCACCATGGAAAAAAACGACCAGCCGAAAACCCAGGGAAAATCAATACTCTGGCCAAACCTGCTGCACTTCTATCAGCCGCCCGATCAGGATCGTGGTCTGATCGAAAGGATCGTTAACGAGGCTTATCAGCCTGTCATAACGTTGCTTGAAAATATCAAAAGCGCCCGGGCCACGGTCAATATCCCGGCCTGCACCGTTGAACTGCTGATAAAAACCGGTTTCGGTGAGCTGATCACCCGGCTCAAGGGGCTTGCCGAAACAGGCCGGATCGAGTTGACGCTGACCCCGAGATTTCATCTGATCATGCCGATTTACCCGGAAGAAGAAGTCGAACGACAGATAGCCTCGAACTATAAGTTAGGTAAACGTTATTTTGGTTATACCTATACTCCCCGAGGCTTGTATTCCCCTGAGCTGGCCTATGAAACGACAGTGGCCAAGACAGCGGTGCGGCATGGTTGCCGTTGGCTGGCGGTCGATGAGATCGCCATTAACGGCAACTTGGGGCAGGCGATTTTCGACAAGCTCTATATGGATAAGTCGGCTGGCGGCCTGATTCTGGTCCCGCGAAATCGGCGCCTTTCCGAGGGTCTGGCGGGTTCCCTGTTTGCTCGCGACGATATAAGCAGCGCCGATGACTTCGCCAAGCTGGCGCTGGATTCTCAACATCGCTTTGTTTTCACGGCGGTCGATGTCGAACATTTCGGTCACCATATCAAGGACAGGCATGGGCTTTTGAGCCAATTATATCAGCATCCGCAACTTGTCCCCCTTACCGTATCGGAGCTGCTTTCGCATATCCGCAAAAAAGACTACTGCCGTCCGCGCGCCTCCGATTGGACCTCGACACCTGAAGAGCTGAAAAACAGGCAATTGTTTTATACCTGGAACGATCCCCAGAACAAGATTCACCAAACGCTCTGGGAATTGTATCGCTTGGCCACCGATGAGATAAAAAACGCCGCGGCGGCTGGCGATCTCCAGCATATCCGCGCCCGTGAGGCTTTAAGTGCAGCCGCGCCATCGTGCGGTTTGTTCTGGGCTTCCTGCCGCCCCTGGTGGTACGGCGTCTATCCCGAAAACATGGCCACCAATATCTGCCTGGCGCTGTTTTCTCTCATGGCGCCGTCCGCGAAGGCCAAAGACAAGGCGTTCAAACTCCGTCAAACCATCTATGATTTGGTGGCTGAATACAACCAGAACGGCACGGCCAGAAAACTGCAAATAGATTTTCTCAAATCCAGAGGAATCAATTCGAGAAAATTCTTCGAACGAGGCTGAGCGGAAGCGGAGGAATAGTAAATTTGGAACCGCTCGGAATCGGCAGGAATTCACGGGGGCCGATTCCCCGAATTCCCGCCTACTTTATCAACGTCATCCTGCCGAGGCGCTGAATGTCGCCGGCGCTCAAGCGATAATAATATACCCCGGAGGCCATCCCGTCCGCATTCCAGCCAAATATCTGCCGACCCGCCTCGAAGGAAGCCGTCTTTGAGAACGCAAGCCGCCCAAGCGGGTCGAAAATCTCAAACGATACATCGGCCGGCCGGATCAACTCGAAAGAAAACGTCGTCCGCGAATTGAACGGGTTCGGATAGACCGCTCGGACGGTGAGTTCGTCCGGCACCGCCGGGGAATCAGCGTCGTCAAGTCCGGTTATCACCGGCCCGAACTCCGATGATAAAAACAGGTCGTTCGGCTCGTGGACGATCGTATCGGCGTCCGCATCGGCGGTCGGATCGGCCTGACCGACAGCCACCAGCTCGTGGCCGACGAAACCGGCCAGGCGGACTCTTACGTCAAGCCAGTTTTGCATGTTGTCGCGGTTGACAGGACCTCGCCAATCGACCAGATACATGTTTATCCGGTCAAGATTATGCCGATATCTCAACAACATCAGCGAACCATCGACGGCAGCCAAATATATATCGGTGCCGTTCCAATGAAATATGCGGGTGAACGGCTCGAACGTCCGCCGCCATCGGTAAACCTCGCCGTGAACGGAGCTGATCGTCACCGATACCGAATCGCTGTCATTGAGCCGGACCGCCGGTTCGATCGCCGTACCGAGCCAAGTTATATCGCTGCGCCGCGGCGACCTCAGGAAAAATTTCAGCCTATTGACGCTTAACGAGAGCGTGTCTTCCGGCTCCTCCGGTATCACGATCCTTTTGCAGGCCATCCCTCCGCCGAAAGTCGCCACCCAGACGTTGCCTACGGAATCGAAAGCGAAATCCGAACAAAAATCCCCCCAGACGAGACCGGAATCCCCCGGCAGATACGAACGCCATCGCAGCGAATCCGAAAGCACGCTTATCCCGTAATTGGTGCCGATCCAGAGATCGCCGTTGTCGGGCCGGATTTCCATGGAGTAAATATAATCGGCGACAAGAGGCGAATTTGCGCTGGTATAGCGATTCCAATTCGCCCCGTCTTTTTCGGTCAGGCCGAACCCGAAACTGCCGAAATATACTTTGCCGTTAAGATGATTTGTTTTGATCAACTGAACCCGGTTCGAGGGTAATCCGCTGTTGCCGGTGTTGTAATTCTGCCAGGTCGTGCCGTCGAAAGACACCGCGCCGCCGTCGAGCGTGGCGATCCAGAGAATATTACGGGCGGCGTCATAGTCGATTGCCTTGATATAATCGGTGGGAAGATATGTCCCGATCGGCACTTTGAATGTCTGCGCCTGCGAATCGGCGTAACTGAATTCGGTTCTATACTGCGCCTGATATCTAATCCATCCCCGAGAATCGAATAAGGTTATCCCACCGCCGTAGGTCGATACCGCCCGATAGGCCGGTGTCGAAATCATGCCGGTTACGATTGGATTGATCTCGATTCCGGCATTGGATCGTCTCCAGGTTGAATCCGACACCCTGAGTAACGACATTCCTTCGCCGAATGCAAATTGATCAAGGTTTCCGGAGGCAGTACCTACAAAAAGCGTATCTCCGGCGGATAAGGTATGCAGAGGGTAATCTATCGGGACGCCGGTCGAATTCCGATCATAAGTCCGCCATTGCCCGCCCGACTTGACCACAAGGCCCCGCCCTTGAGTGCCCACCATCAGCCGATTGTCCCGATCGACGGCCAAGCTTATCAGATAATTCGTCGGCAATGGGCTGTTGAATACGGTGAACGATTGCCATTCGGCAAAAGTATTCGAAACCATTATCAGAAATGCCAGAAATACGGATATTTTCAAAAATCTCATGTTATTTGACCTTCCGGACTTCAAAATTACTTTCATTTCCAATAGGCGTTGCAAAATGCACACCCTAAAAATGATCGTTCGGCACCGAAATTTACGCAATCGTCAACCTTTTGATCGTCAACAAATTAAGATATTGTTCCGCGCCGGCGTTATCATCGCTCACTTGTTTTCAGCCTGATTCTTCGTTGCAATAATGGTTAATACCGGATCACTGTTCAAAAACTGACCAATCTTTTTCCATATGACAATATAAGCATTGATATCGATCAAGGCCAGGCTTTTCCCCGGTTCCGGTGCGACAAGTCCATGAAATAATTGAAATTATGAACGTCGAGATATTCGAACGACGCTGTCCGCCCGGCGATGTCCCGCAAATGCGCTTGTCAGTTTGACCGGAGGCTTATAATATGTTTCGACGGGAATCGCCATGACTGATTCGACAGTTATCAGATTGAAAAAAGGGCGCGATCGAACCGGCCGCTTTCGCCACCCCTGGATTTTCTCCGGAGCCATCGCTGCAATCGACGGCAATCCGCAGCCGGGCGACATTGTCCGGGTGGTTGACTCGGGGGGAGATTTTATCGGGCAGGGTTACTACAATCCATTATCTCAAATAGCCGTGCGTATCCTCGAATTCGCCGAAGCCGCAAAAATCGATGGCGGCTGGTGGGATGCCAGGATCGCCGAATCTATCGCTCGGCGCCGCAGCATTATCAATTCGGAAACCAACTCTTGCCGCTTGATTTACGGCGAGGCCGACTTTCTGCCCGGCCTGATAGTCGACTTGTACGCTGATTTTCTCACGGTGCAATTTCTCACAGCGGGAACCGAAAGATTGAAAAACGAAATCGTCGACTCCTTGACCAAACAGATGAAAACAGAGGGGATCTACGAACGGGGGGACAGCCCGGCCCGAAAGAAAGAGGGGTTGCCCCAGATATCCAAACCTCTTTACGGCAGACTGCCACCCTCAGGATTGACCATAAGGGAGAACGGGTTATCGTATGAAGTCGATATAATCGGCGGCCAGAAAACGGGCTGGTATTTCGACCAGCGGGATAATCGTTTGGCGGTGGCGGAATTTTCTGCGGGCGGCACCGTACTCGACTGTTTCAGCTATTCGGGCGGCTTTTCGATTGCGGCTCTGACGCGCGGGGCAGCCCACAGCACCCTCGTCGATAGTTCGGCCGCTTTTCTTGACCAAGCTCGCCGCAATTTACGACTCAACCATCTACCCGAAAGCAAAGCCGATTTCGTCAACGGCGACGCTTTCGATTATTTGAGAGAGTTGCAACGTGACAACCGGTCATTCGATCTGGTGATTCTCGATCCGCCGAAATTCGCCCCCACCAAAAACAGCCTCGAAAAAGCCATGAGCGGCTATAAAGATATCAATCTGCTCGGGTTGAAGCTCGTGAGATCCGGCGGATATCTCGCCACCTTTTCCTGTTCGGGGGCTATCGATTGGCAGTTGTTCCGAACCGCCGTCGGCTGGGCGGCCATTGACTCGGGCCGCAAGGTTCAGATAACCCATCAAATGCGTCAGGCTCCGGATCACCCCGTGCTTTTTTCTTTTCCTCAATCCGAATATCTCAAAGGGTTCCTTTGTCGGGTGGAATAGGCAAACCGCCGTTTTTCAGACCGCCGAAACTATCCAGACGGAAACCATCAACGGCCGCAACCGGTTTACAACGATAAACAGGCAGCTAAACATATCAAACCACGAGGACTTTGTGTCAGTAACACGATTGATCGTGAAATCCGGCATCGTCGGCCTGGCCACTATCGGGCTCTTTTTGTCGATCGGCTGCGGCAAAAAATCGACCAACACCGGCGGCGGCGCCAATATCCCGCCCAATTCCGTTTTCATTTCCGGTTTTGCCTATAACCCGACATCAAGGACGGTGGCGGTCGGCACGACCATAACCTGGCGCAACGACGACAGCGCCCCGCATACGGTAACATCGGATACGGGGAACGAATTGGCCAGCCCAACCTTGAATCGCGGGCAAAGCTATTCTCACACATTCAATAACGCCGGCGTATTCACCTACCATTGCGCCTTTCATTCGTCGATGCGGGGAACCATCACCGTGCAGTAGTTTCTTGCTTTTGAAACGTCGCTATGCCGAGCTGACCACCGGCTGATTACCTATCGCAGGGAAACCATTTCATTATGCAACAATAGGTGTCGGCCGAATGCGGATTTTGGGAATCCGGACTACACTTCGCCTTCCGGCCGTCGATTAAATTCATGGGGATAAAGATCCCCATAATCGTTTGCGCACCTTCAAAAAGGTGTATAAGATGGCATGTACTAAGCCTCAATCCAAAATCAAACCGTTGTCAGCAAATTCAGCTTTATCCAAGGGCCCAAGAGATGGGCGTGAAAGCTACATGGCCGCTTTCGACGAAATCAATGATGCCGTGTTCGTGCACGATATGCGGACAGGCGCCATTTTGAATGTCAATCGCTACTTTTGCGACATGTACGGCTACACCCCGGACGAAGCGAAAAGAATGACGGTTGCGCAGTTAAGCGCCAATATCCCCAACTACGACGATGAAAGCGCCTTGAAACTCATTCAAGCGGCTGCGGCCGGAAAAGCTCAAATATTCGACTGGCCGGCAAAAAACAAAAACGGCAGAATCTTCTGGGTCGAGGTCAATTTGCGCCGTGCTCATCTTGATGGCGATGACGTCTTGCTTGCCCTGGTGCGCAACAAAGACCGGTCCAAGCGGCTGGAAGCGGCACAGAAAGCACATCTCCAGATATTGGAAGCCGCCATGAAATCGGAAAACATGGAGAAGATGTTGGCCGCCGTCCAGACCGCCCTTGCCGCCCTGATGGATGCCTCGAGCTTTTATGTGGCGCTCTATGGCAATCAAAATCAAGAAGACGCCGTTTCGTTTCCTTTCATCTTGGATTCGGAAATGCGGACTGATTTTCAGGATCGGCCGTTGATAAAGATCTTGAGCGACAAGGCAAAGCAATCGGGACGGCCGCTGGCGTTCGATCGCGAAGATCTGTACCGGATTGTTGGTGGCGGTGAACACAATTCGGCGATGCAGGTTCCTTCCAAATGGTTGGGGATACCCTTGCTGTCCGATGAAAAAGTGTTCGGCGTTGCCGCCGCCTACGAATATTCGGACAAGCAGCCTTATAGCCCCGAGGACCTGCAACTGGCCGACATGTTGTCGCCGCAAATCGCCGCAGCCATATTGTACAGAAAGGCCCAGGATGATTTGCGCGAATCCGAAAGAAAATATCGCAGCCTTGTCGATGCAATCCCCGATGGTTTAATCATGGTTGACTCGGAACTTAAGGTTATTTATGCCAATCTGGTTACCTGCGATATAGGCGGTTACACGTTGGATGAAATGTTGAAATTGGACATACCGAGCGTCATCGTAGAAAAAGACCGCGGATTGTTTTTCGCTCAGGTAAATGCGCGAAAAGAAAAGGCGTTAGGCAAATATGAAATGGCGGTTCGGCGCAAGGACGGCCAAATACGCAACCTCCTTGTATCGGCTGCTCCGGTGCTCGATAGCAACGGCGGCGTGATAGGATCGATGGGGGTGCTGAGAGATATAACCGACCAGAAAAAAGCGGAAAAGGATAAGCAGGAACTGCAGGAAAGGTTGGCGCGTGCCCAGAGGATGGAATCGCTCGGGATGCTGGCCAGCGGAGTGGCCCATGATCTGAACAATATTTTGGGCCCATTGGCCGCCTATCCCGATATCATTCGGACGCTTATCGCGGCCGACAGCCCCGCCTTGAAACACCTTGACAAAATTGAATCCTCGGCAAAAAAGGCGGCCGAGGCGGTTCAAGATCTGCTCATGATGGCCCGGCGTGACCGTTACGAAATGACCACGCTCGATCTTAATTCAATCGTCAATGACTACCTCGAATCGCCGGAATTCATTCAGTTGCGGAATAAGCATGAGGCCATTTCCGCCGAAATCAATCTCGCCGACGACAGGCTCAAGGTCATGGGTTCGCCGCTTCACCTGACGAAATTGGTGGCGAATCTCGTAATCAATGCCTTCGACGCCATGACCACCTACGGGATATTGAGGATTTCCACACGCCTGAGCTACGTCGATAAACTTCTCGGCGGTTTTGACAGCATTGAAAAAGGGAAATACGCCATCCTGACGGTCTCCGATACCGGAATCGGAATCGAACCGCATGATCTGAAACGAATTTTCGAGCCGTTTTACAGCAAAAAGCAACTCGGCCGAAGCGGCAGCGGCCTCGGCCTTTCGATCGTTTACGGCATAGTCAAGGATCATAACGGCTACATCGACGTTGCAAGCTCCGTCAACGGCGGCACGGAATTCATTGTTTATCTTCCGCTGTTGGAAGAAGATTTGACCGGCGGCGAATCAAAACAGGTAGATATCCGCGGCTGCGAGAGAATTCTGGTTGTCGATGACCTTGAGGAGCAAAGAGAGTTGGCTTCGATAATTCTTGGTTCGCTTGGGTATAATGTCAGCGTCGCCGCCAGCGGCGAGGAGTCGATCGAGCTTCTGCGGAAAGGCGATTTCGATGTCGTCGTGCTCGACATGATTATGGAAGGCGGCATGGACGGACTTGATACATATTTGGAAATCCTGAAGTTCAAACCGGATTTGAAGGTCATAATCGCCAGCGGCTATTCCGAGTCGGACAGGGTGATCGAGGCGGAGAAAAGGGGCGTGCGCGCTTATTTGAAAAAACCCTACACCATGCAGCAACTCGGCAAAACCATCCGCAACGTCATCAAGATGTCTTGAAAACGGTCAATTCGCCGTTGCCGACGTCTTATTCTATTTCCACTTTTCCGTCGACAGGCGATCGGCTCGGAAGTCATTTGACCGAAACGGAAGCCCTGCTGTATTTCCCGATAATAACGGCCTCGGCCAATACATGATCTTTCATAGCCGCCTCAACGTCGCTCTTGAGTGCGCCGGTTTTCAAGGCCAGAGCCGTATTCAACGCGTAAAGCTTGAAAAAGTATCGATGAAACGGCCCCGCCGGCGGACAGGGTCCGCCATATCCCAATTGTCGGAAATCGTTTATTCCCTCAACTATAATTCCGGGCCTGGAATCCTTTATATTGTTCCGAGGCATCGAAAAATTCTCCGGCAACGATCTGATATTCGCCGGAATATTGAAAAGAACCCAATGAACCCAGGTCCCCAGCGGGGCGTCGGGATCTTCGCAAATCAGAACAAACGAGTGAGTGCCGGCGGGCGGTTTTTCCCATTTCAAAGGCGGCGAAACGTCGTCGCCGTCACAGGTGTATTTCATGGGAATCGTGTCGCCGTCGGCAAAGGCCGGGCTTTTCAGAGTGAACGACTCTTTCCGGGCGGGCGCCCGGTCCGAGGACGAACCGACCTCGTCTCCGCCGCAGCTCGAGACAAGAACTATTAATGCGGCAAATAATGCGGGATATTTCAAAGATTCGACTTTCATTTTCCGCCGACGCTTAAAAGTAAAAATAATTAATAGTGAAAATTCATTCGGGCAACAATAAAATTAGACCGGGGATGCGGCTCGGCCGGACCTCTCAGGCGGCCGGACTGAAATCGGAAACGGCGTAAACCGCCAACGTTTTCTCGCCGGCCAAAAAAATCAGCCGGGAATCGGGATTGGAAGACATCAATCTGCCGGCGGCAAACCCTGCGTTCAGGCTCGATATTTCGCTTCCGTCGAGATCGAATATAGTTAGGCTTCCCGATGACGTCGCCAAGGCAACGACCGGAACGGATCGCAGGAAGCACAAGCCGGCAACCGGCCGTTCGACCCGGGCAAGGGTTTTCGAACGGGAATCGATCGAAGGAATCTTTCTCAAGAAGCCGTCGGCGCAAAGCGACAATACGCAGCGCGCATCCGTCTCGTCGTCTTCGGGGAAGACCGCTCCCAGGACCTCGGCGGGATGAATATAAACCTTTTTTCTTTGTTCGGCGATATTGTAAAGATAAAGATTGTTGTCGGCGCAGGAAGCTATCAGAAATTCATTATCGCTTGACCAGCCGAGCGAGCGAATGAATCCCTTGGGACTATGGAGGGTGGCAATATAATTGGCCTCGATATCGAATAATACGATCAAGCCTTTTCTCTCGGCGGCGGCGATTATGGGGAACTGAGGAGAAAACGAAACCAATCCCGGCGGCGAACTGAATCTATCGAAGATCGATACAACCTCGCCGGTCGGCCGCCAGATCCGGACAGTCCCATCGGCAGAGGACGAAGCCAGAAACCGGCCATCGGAACTGAAGTCGACGGCGCCGACGCAACCGCTATGTCCCTTAAGTTCGGCGAATGTTTTCCCCGATATATCGCAGAGGCTTACCGTTGCCGGCTGCGTGGCTGTGGCGATGGCCAGAAAATGGCCGTCGGGGCTTACGCCTATCTGATGGCATTCGGCGGAGAAATCATTGAAAAGATAATGCAATTTAAGCGCCGGCATAAGATGCTCTTTCCATTAACCTTTCGGCAGTTTGGCAGGGGCACTTTACCGCCGGTTTTACAGTTGCTTAACATTTGTTGCCTTATGAAATCGTTCGCGAATCTGAAAAAATGAGTCAAGCAATGCTATTGCGGCCGTTTCCGAGAATGATTATATAGAAAGAGCCGAGAAAGGAATACCGTCCTTATGAAGTATGATTATGATTTGATCGTGATCGGAACCGGCCCTTCGGGCCAGAAAGCGGCGACAGCCGCCGCCAAGTTCGGCAAGAAAATAGCGGTTATCGAAAAGCGGATGGTAGTCGGCGGCGTCTGCATCAATACCGGAACCATTCCCTCGAAGACTATCCGGGAGGCGGTCATCAATTTAACCGGTTATTCCGAACGCGCTTTTTACGGCATATCTTATCGGGTAAAGGAAAAAATAACCGCCGAGGATCTGCTTTCGCGCTGCAATATGGTTATCGCCAGAGAGATAGAAGTCATCAAGGCTCATCTCAAAAAAAACGGTGTGGAAATGCTGCACGGGCAGGCCAGTTTCATCGATAACCATACGATCAAGGTTGCCGCTCCGACGGGGGACGCCCAATACACGGCCGACAAGATAATAATTGCGGTGGGAACCGTGCCGGCGCATCTGCCGGAGGTGGCGATCGACGATGAGGTCACCCTCGACAGCGATTCGGTGCTTTCGCTTAAACGGTTGCCCCGTAACCTCACCGTCATCGGCGGCGGCGTCATCGGTCTTGAATATGCCTCGATCTTCGCCACTCTCGGGATTCAAGTCACTCTGACCGATCGGCGCCGGCAATTGCTGAAATTCGTCGATCGCGAAATCGTCGATTCACTGATTCACCAGATGCGCCAGGCGGGTGTGGTTTTCCGGCTCGGCGAGGAGGTGGAGTCGGTGAAGGTCGATCGGGCGGAAAAAACGAACGTGCTGGTTACTTTGAAAACGGGGAAAGTAATCCGTTCGGAGATCGTGCTGATATCTTTGGGCAGGCGGGGCAATATCGATGGTTTGAATCTGGCGGCTGCGGGGCTGACGGCCGATGAAAAGGGGTTGCTGAAAGTCGATCGCCATTACCGCACCGAGGTCGAAAATATCTATGCGGTCGGCGATATAATCGGCTTCCCATCGCTGGCCTCGACCAGCATGGAGCAGGGACGACAGGCCGCTTATCATGCTTTCGATTATTCCTGTCCCCTTCTGCCGAACTTATTCCCCTATGGCATTTATTCTATTCCGGAAATATCATATGTCGGTGAAAATGAAGAAACGCTTTCGGCCAAAGCGATTCCTTATGAGACGGGGATAGGTCGTTATCAGGAAACCGCCCGCGGCCAGATTCTGGGCGATTTCACCGGCATGCTCAAGTTGATAGTGGATCGCCGGAGCAAGAAACTGCTGGGGGTCCACGCGATCGGAACCGGAGCGACCGAGCTTATCCATATCGGCCAGGCGATAATCAGCATGGGCGGCACGATCGATTATCTTATTGACTCGGTTTTCAATTATCCGACGCTGGCGGAGTGCTACAAAATCGCCGCTCTCGACGTTGTCAACAAACTCGATTAAACGGCAACATCTTTTATCGGATGGGCAATTCCGGTCAAATTCGCGGGCCGCAGCGGCCGAGACAAGGTTAAGCGACCGACAAAATCGATCGCCGTCGGGGCGCATGAAAGCGGCGGCCCCGAAATCAACGCCGGCTCGGCCCGTACCGGTATATTTCCGGCAAGCGGCAAACAGCTGTCACAAGACTCTGATTTTGTTGCGGCCGGACTTGACTTTTTTCGTGGCGTTCCGCGTATCGACAATCAGACGGGAATTATCGACGATCCACTGGTAATCGTAAGTCGAATGATCGGTGACGATCACCACGCAATCGAATCCGGCGAGAGCCGGGATGGTCAGGCGCACCGAATTGGCCAGCATGTTGCCATCAAGGCGAATGGACGGTACGTGCGGGTCATTGTACGAGACATCGGCGCCCTTTTCCATCAGCAGTTTTATCACATCAAGGGCCGGCGATTCGCGTACGTCCGAAATATCCTTCTTGTATGCTACACCGAGCACGAGAATTTTCGATCCTTTGATCGGTTTTCTCTGATCGTTCATCGCCGCCGCGACCTTTTCGACCACATATTCGGGCATATGCGAATTGATATCACCGGCCAGCTCGATAAATCTGGCGTAATAATTGAGTGACCTAAGTTTCCACGACAGGTAATGAGGGTCAATCGGGATGCAGTGTCCGCCGAGGCCCGGGCCGGGATAGAATTTCATGAAGCCGAACGGCTTGGTGGCGGCCGCGTCGATAACCTCCCAGACGTTGATTTTGAGCTTGTCGCACATCAGGGCCACTTCATTCACCAACCCGATATTGACCGAGCGAAACGTGTTTTCCAGCAATTTGACCATTTCGGCCGCCTTGGTGGAGCTTACCGGAACAACTTCCGTGACGATCTGACGATAAAGCAATTCGGCGACACGGGTGCACGTCGACGTGACTCCACCGACGATTTTCGGCGTGTTGTGGGTGTTGTAGTTCGGGTTGCCGGGATCGACCCGTTCGGGGGAAAAGGCCAGAAAAATATCGATTCCGGCGCGGAAATTCTTGCGCTCGAACATCGGCAACACCAGCTCTTCTGTGGTGCCCGGATAGGTCGTCGATTCGAGAACGATCAACTGTCCCGGGTGAAGATATTCTTCTATTTCCGAAGCCGCCGCCAGAATATAGGAAACATCGGGATCCTTGGTCTTATTCAGCGGCGTCGGGACGCAGATCGATACGCAATCGCAGCTTTTCAGATAAGAAAAATCGGTTGTGTTCGTCAATCGTTTCAGATCGACGAGCTCTTTCACCTGATAATCCTTGATATCATCGACATCGGACTTGCCGGAATTCAGCGTCTTGATCTTCTTCTTATTTATATCGATGCCGATTACTTTATAGCCGACCCTGCCGAACTCGACAGCCAGAGGCAGGCCGACATATCCCATGCCGATAATGCCGATCACCGCGGTGCGGTCAAGAATCTTCTTCTCGAGTTTTTTAGCTGCGTCCAAGGCCTTGGTCATACGGCCCTGAGTTGCCGCCCTTTTTTTCTTTGATTTGGTTGGTGACATCGATTCTCCTGTTGATACGTTACTATTTCTTCCGTCTCCCGTCAGACACTTAATGCGGGGGATACCCCTCCGGTTATTCGAATCAGGTTATTCCTTTATACTGTTCAGCCAATATTCATACATCTCTTTCAGGGTGACTTTAATGTCCACCGATGGCCGCCAGCCGGTATCTTTCGTCAGTTTCTCCGACGATCCAATCAATATCGGTATATCGACCGGCCGCAGGCGCGATGGATCTTCGCTGATCATAATCTTCTTGCTTGAGAACGAAATTATCGTTCGCAATAGTTCCTCCAGCCGGTAGCCGACACCTGAACAGACGTTGTACGCCTCTCCGGGAACGCCCCTTTCGACCACGGCCAGATAAGCCTCAATCGTATCTTTGACATCGGTGTAATCGCGAGTTACATTCAAATTGCCCACCTTTATCTGCGGCGCCGCCAAGCCCAGCTCGATTTTTGCGGTCTGAAAGGCCCAATCCGACAGGACGGCTTGGGTGCCTTGAGCCGGCCCGCAATGGGAGAAGGCGCGCACGCGGTAAACCGGCATCTTATAGGCCTTGAAATATTGATACCCCAACATATCACATGCGGCCTTGGATACTCCATAGGGATTGACCGGCGCAAGAGGGGCGGTTTCCCGGACGGGAACATCATTCGGTCCAAGCTGGCCATATATCTCCGATGATGAAACGAGCAGCACTTTGGCTTGACGTTTAAGACGCGCGACCGCCTCAAGCAAGTTAAGCGTGCCGATAACGTTGACGGCAAACGTTTGCCCGGGATTTTCAAAAGAAAGTTTCACCGACGACAACGCCGCCAGATGGAAAACCACATCGGGAGAGTGGCGCCGAATCGTCCAGGAAAGCCTATCGAAATCGCAAAGATCCCCTTCGGTCACCTGAATCTTCGGGGGAAAAACTCCTTCCTGAACGTCCTGCTTCAGGGCGAATCCCGCTACATCATGGCCGCTATCGAAAAGGCGCCGCGCCAGATGCCTTCCCACGAAACCGTAAATACCGGTGACAAATGCCTTCAAAACCCGCAATCCCGATTTGCTTTAGTTCAATAAAATCATTTAATATAATGCGAAATTTCCATTATGAAAGACAAATATTGATTGCGACCTGCCGGAATTAAAAAAGGCCGCCTCATGCGGCCCGTGAAAACCATAACACCAATGATTTATCGATCGTATGATTTGATCATCGACAACACGTTTTGCAGCGAACTCGATACATTGGAAAGGACTTTGGAATAGCGCTTGAGCAGCTCGGTATATTGCCAGCGCATCGCAAACGCTTTTTCGGGAAACTCGAAAATATCAAGCAGAACCTTTTTGTAAATTTCATCCATATACTGGAGCACGTAGAACGGATACTCGGGAATATTCGGATCCTGAGCCAAACCCTTGGAAATCCGGTCGCGATATATTTCGATTTTCTCGAGCACGACCGTTCCGAAACACCAAGGCGTCATTATCGAACTGATATTGGAGCTGTCGGCGTAATAATACTGGATATTTTTAATCAGTTGTTCGATAATTATTTTTTTGGCTCTGAAAAAGGCAAGCGTTTCTTCGTATTCGGGCGCCGTCGCCGCGATCTTCTCGTTGACGGCTTTCAGGTCTTTCAATGCCCGCGCCTCGGTTTTCTCGAGAAACTTATAGAAGTCATCAAAATAAACCTTCACGTTTTCGCTGGTCGTATAAGTGTACGCCCCGCCCTCATCCCGACCCAGTCGAGGGTCTTTGGTTTTTCTGATAACTTCTTCGGTGAATCCTCGTTGTAAACCGTTCGAGAGCATCTTCATCTCCTCTGGCTGCCCCTTTTGATCTGCATCAATGCAAATCATATGCCACCAGCGCCCCCCGGCTTGCCGTATCTTCCCCTCCGGTCTGTCCTGTCAACACCTTGTCGGTTAACGCCTTGCCAGACCCCCGTGAACACGGCATTCCCACCGTCGAAAATATAATCTCCGCAGGGGCAAAAGGCAAATCAAAAGCGCAATAAAAATGAATAATAATGCACTTTCATTGCATATCGGAACCGAATGCGTTTATAATGGATTGAATGACACCATAAATCCCGTCCCTGAGGATTATTCGGTCATTGCAATCACCTTCGCCAGATCGCTTGCTCATCGCTCGATTGCGGCTCTGATTTCGGCTGCCGAGGTTATCCGGGCAAAACCAAAAGCCAGATTCAGCAGTGAAGCCAAGTGCATTTGTTCGCTGACGGATCCGGTGCAGTCGGCCGGGAAAAAAACGCGGTAATCGCGATAATAGGCATCGCGGGCCGTCGATTCGCAACACATGTTCGTCATTATGCCGGTGATCACGATATCCTCAACCTTAAGGCATCTGAGGATCGTTTCCATATCGGTGTTGTAAAACGCCGAGTAGCGGTGTTTCAGAACGATCTTCTCGGACGGCAGCGGCTTCAGCTCATCGTGGATTTCGCTTTCCGGGCTTCCCTCGATACACATACCCTCCCACCACCATTCCATAATGCCGGCATCGATTTTGTCGGGGTGGTGAACATGTTTCGTATAGATCACCGGTCGGCCGGCCTTGCGGAATGCATTTATAAGCGTCTTGATATTGGGAATTATCGCCAGACCGCCCTCGGTGAACGTAGGTTTGGAAGAGTCGAGAAAGAATTTCTGCATATCAATAACCATCAGAGCGGCAACTTCCTTTTTCAAAGTCATCGGGTGATTATTGTAAGGGGCGATCTGTTCGAGCCAGGCGGCTGTTTTGCGGTCAAGGTTGTCTTTCGTTACGTAATATTCCATGATATGGTTCTCCTCCAAACAAACGGCGATTTTTATTTCATCGGAATGCGAACCCGATCTTCGGATCGGGAGCATTGCTACTTATGAAAATATTTTCTGTATGGAAACACCGACGGCAAGCCGCCGGTATGGATAAACACTACTTTTGCCTTGGGCTCGATCTTGCCCTTGATCATATAATCGAAAAGGCCGAACATCGCCTTGGCCGTGTAGGCCGGATCGAGCACGATTCCATCGTTTCGAGCGACCCCTTTAATGAAGGAGGCTTCCCGACCGCCGATTTTCGCATAACCCGGGCCGATATAAGCGTCATCGATCTCGATATCCGATATGCTCGGCTTAAGCCGCAGATTGTATCGGTCGACGAACGAATCGGCAAGATTGATTATCTGCTTGGTGAAATAAAGGCAATCACGGTTGACGGCGAATCCGATCAGTCTGACCGGCCAATTCAAATACAGCGAGGCCAGATACAATCCGGCGTAGGTGCCGCCCGAACCGACGGCACAGACGACCGTATCGGCCTTTATGGATGCCTTATCGAGCTGCCTTTTCATTTCGATACCGGCCAGAAAATATCCCCACACGCCCAACGGATTCGAGGCCCCCTCCGGGATGATGTAAGGCTTGCGGCCTTTGGCGGCCAATCGATCGGCCCGATCGCTTAAGATGGTATGGATACTGGATTCATATTTGCGTTCGCTGATAAAATTCAACCTGGCTCCATATAAAGTATCGAGAAGCAGATTGCCGTCGGGGATCGAGGGCCTTTTGCCCTTCAGGATAAGTTCGCATTCAAGGCCGGCACGGGCGGCCAGAGCGGCGGTCGCCCGGCAGTGATTGGAACCGGTTCCGCCGCAGGTTATCAGAGTGTCGTGCCCATTGCTTATGGCATCGTAGAGGATAAATTCCAGCTTGCGGATCTTGTTGCCGGTCAGTTCGGAGCCGGTGAGGTCATCGCGTTTGATGAAGATGTCGATTCCTGAATCCGGGACCGGCGAAAGGCCAAAAAGCTCGATCGGCGTGGGTAGCATCGCCAGCCTGAATCTCGGCGGCGGATTGAGCTTTTTGGAAGACATGAACAAATATAACATATGTCTGCTGATCAAGGCAAGAGAAAGGGCAAGGACATTGTCGATCGAGTCGAATAATAGAGGGCCGAACTCGAATCGAACGCTGTTCCTCGAAGCAAAGCCTTCGATTTTCTTGAAAGTCCAGGATCAACTTCCGACCATGACCGACCTCCAGTATTCAAAAAAGAAAAGACCGGGCGTTGGTTCATGCCCGGCCTTGAACAGCGTTCGCGAGGCTGAATTACCCGGTCACTCCGCGGCAAACGCCTCGCTGTGGAATTTGAACACTTCCCTCAATCTGTCGGCGATGAAATTGATATGACCCGCATCGTTTCCCGAATAGCCGGCATACTCATGGTAAACATGGGTCAGTCCGGCGGCTGTCAGCGCCTCGGAGAAGGCCTGATTATGCAGGTGCAGATACAAATCGTCGGCATTGCCGCAATCCAGATACAGATGTTTGCCGGTCAGGGCGGTGGCCCCGCCAAGCTGGGTCAACATGGTGAAAGGATCGTTGGGAAGCCAGTTGGCTGCCCAAAACGCCGAGTCGATCGAGCCGTCTATGCGGAACGGTAGATCGACTCCGAAATAGAAGGAAACATTGCGCACGCGGTGGAACAGCGTCGTGTCGGGATCGGCGATCTTGTGCGGAGAAAACGCCGCCCCCATGGCGAACATCATCGAGGTCAATCTTTTCGTCGCGGCAGGTGCGATGGCATAGAATCCGGCCGTGTCGCCCGGGGTGAACCCGTTTTCGGCAAACATGGCCGGCAGAAGAGCCGGCAAGGCGTTGAAATAAAGAGGTGCCGACATGGCCGAAACCGACCCGAACATATCGGGATGCCTCATAGCCAAACGGTATGCTCCATAGCCGCCCATGGAATGGCCGCCGATTCCCCGGCCCGAAGCTATAGTATCGACCGCGAAATTCTGTTCGACGTATGGAATCAGCTCTTCGAAGAAGAAATCCTCGAATTTCCCCGAAAACGACACTTCTCTCGAATCCGGCAAAGTATCGACCGGCGAGTTGGCGTAAAAACTGCCGCCGAACCTGTTGCTGAAATCGGGAACAACCACGACCATCGGATCGATTTCGCCGCTGCTTATCATCTCATTGAGCGTGGCCGTCAGATTGAAAATCAGATGATAATACCGGTAATCGCCGCCGTATCCGTGAAGCAGGTAAAGCACAGGATAGTCATGGTTGGTCACCTCGGTGACCAATGTCGAGTCAAAGACCCAGACCGTATCCTGATACGTCGAATCTACATGATACGTCGTATCTATACGGATGTAAGTGGTTTCGTTGGCGGTATATCCGGGCGGAACGTAAACGTAGAGATAGCGCCCGCTCGATTCATCGGTCAGTGTGGCCGATGTATCCAGAATGGTGGAACGGACGAAACCGGTCCAGGTGGTGCCGGATTGAATGACCGGCCGGCTCGGATTTTTCCGCGCCGAGCAGCCCCAAAGTGCCATTAATCCCGTCAAAATCAAAATTATTGCAAACGCTTTTTTCATGGTCTTCTCCCCACCTAAAATCTATAGGTTGCGCTGAGGAAACTGGCAACAAAGTACTGCTTATAAGAACCCGGATAATTGTCATAGATAATGCCGGAATCGATCGTCGTGCCTGAATGGGTGGTAATCTCCCGTGAGGCGAACTTCACGTATTCGAAAGTATAAGCTATTTGCCAGCCGTCGCGCAGATCAACCGCCGCACCGATATTGCCGCTGTACTTGGCTCCCATATCGGGAATGAGCGGCGAAAATGTGTGATCGGGAATAGGCGAAGGGTCATAGTAGAAACCGCCTCTCAGGCGAAGTTGCTCGCGCATTTTGTATTCGGCACCGAGACTCAGCCGAAGTGTATTTTCCCATTTGGTGCGGACGATAACGTCGGCGGCCGGTGATGGGTCAATCGGCGATTGCTGCCCTTCCACATCGATAACTATCGAGTCCAACCTATCCCAAAGCGTATAGGCGAGATCGAAAGTCATCAAAAGTTTGTCGGATTTCCGATAGGCGATTCCGATTCCGACGTCGGCCGGAAGTTTAAGCTTTGCGGCGGCGTTGTTTCTCCACGAGGTGACCTCTTGATCGTCCGGAAACAGAAACCGAATCCGAGCGGAATCAAGAGCGTTATAAACATTCTGCAGGAAATATTCCTTAAGGGGGATATTGTAAAATCCATACAGGTTATTGGTGAGGGTGCCATCGAATTTTATGGTCGTCGGCGTTTTGCCGGAAATGCCGAATTGCAATTTGTCGGAAAATTTGTACAAGAGCCCGAAATTGGCACCGTATCCCCAACCATCGCCTTCTATGCGGGCATCGATTGCCACGTTATCATGCGGCCGGGGCAGCCGGGTGGCGTTTAGATACGCTTTTTGGTATTCGATTTTGCCCCGCATGAATGAAATGCCGGCGCCCAACAACAACTTGTCGCCGGCAAACGCTTTGGCGATAGACGGATGAATATCGATCACCCGGAGATCCGATTTGTGATCGATACCGGGATAGGGAACCACAATGTCCGGGTAAATCGGATCGAATAAGTCCCATTCGCTTCCAAGAGCATAGGGAACGAACACCGCCAAGCCTGCGGTAAAATCGCGCGGCGCAGGAAATCTAAGAAAGCCACTCAGGTTAGGCACTATATTATTTTTATCTTTGGGAAAACGAGTCTCTCCGTTCAGGTAGCCCACATCGTAGCCGTCGTAGGTAATATCCGGAGCAAATTCCGGGCGCGGCGACAGCACGCTCAAATTCAACCCCAGCTCGGAACTATCGAGCTGGGCAAGCCCGGCGGGATTCCAATAGCAGGCGCTCCAATCATCGGCCAGCCCGCGAAAGGCGCCGCCCATGCCAATCGCCTTGGCCCCGACACCCGACAAGGCCATTCCCCCCCCGTAAGCTATCGATGATAGAAACGCCGTTGCCGCAAGAAGAATAATCGGCAGTAATTTACATCGCACCTTTATCACCATTCCCGTCTCCTTATATTTTATTTGATTCTAAATCAGGCAAATCCTTGAAAATCAGCATCCACGGACTCATTCAACAGGCCCAAGTATTTCGGCATCGGCGCCATATTAATCCTTTTGCCTCAACTTGGCAAGATATTCTTTGGCCGATTTCTGGTAGATGTAATCGTGCGGTCTGGCGGGTATCAATTCGAGGCAACGTTCAAATTGCGCCCTGGCCGGGGCGTCTCGTTCGAGATCGTATAACGAGATTCCGTATTCAAGGTGATGATTGATCAGACCGGGATTCAATTCGATCGCCCGTTCGAAAAATTCCAGCCCGGTTTTCTTATCCGCCGCTCCCAGACCCATCGGCGCCCGCAGAAATTTCGGTTTCTGAGCCACCTCTCGATGCCAGCGGCCCAGCAGATGCATGGCACCGTCATGCCGCGGATCGAGCGCCAGCGCCTTTTCGGCTTCTCTTTTGACCTGCTTGGCCAGTCCGGCGCTCTTGAACACTCCTTTGAACAGGGCTTCCTTACCAAGGGCTCTGGCAAGCTGAAAATGCCCCTCGGCGATCGTCGAGTCCAATTCGATACAGCGTCTGGCGGCGGCGGCGGCCCGTTCATACAGTTCAAGCTGTTTTTCCTTCGGCTCAAGCTCGGCCAGCAGATTCAGACTTCGGGCAAGCTTCCAGTGTGATTCGGCGCCCGATGAATCCTGCTGAATCAGCCCTTTATAGCATTCTATCGAACCCTGATAATCGTTGGCGGCATAAAGCGAATCGCAGATCGCCGGCGAAACCGCCGCGCGGCTCCAGCTTCCGGGCGCCAGAAATAAAAACAACGCGGGCAACATTCGCCTCGCCGCCATTCTCGGTAAACAAAAAAACATCGATTCTTTCCTACCGAATGGCGAAATTAAGAAGTCTGATAATCCGTGTCAACGATAGAATGCAATCCTTTGCCGTTTGATAATTTATCGTTTGTCGCTTAAAATAAGCCTGATGGTCGATAGGTCGATGATTCTCGTGACCGGCGGCAGCGGCCAGCTCGGCAGAAAGCTGGTTGTCCGTCTTATCGAATCGGGATATAAGGTCCGGGCTCATTATCGCAGCCGGGTCAAGGCCGATCGATGGTGCCCGGCAAAGGCTGAAGCCGTATTCGGTGATCTACTGGAACCTTCATGGCTGGAAAAGGCGACGACCGATTGCCGATATGTCGTCCATTGCGCCGCCAAGGTCAGTTTGCGGCCGATGGCGATTGAACCGATGCGTTCGATAAACGTCGAGGGAACGCGGGCGGTTATCCGGGCGTGTCGGAAAGCCGCCGTCAAAAGGCTCGTTCATGTTTCCTCGACGGCGGCCGTAGGCGGTTCAAAAGGCGAAATGCTCGACGAGACCGCCGAGTTCAACCTCGCCGGTTCAGGAATACCGTATTTCGAATGCAAGAGGGAATCCGAATTGTTGGTTTTGCAGGCCAATTCCGATGATTTTGAAACGGTGGTGGTAAATCCCTCTATAATGATCTCACCGCCGGATCGGCGGCTTGAACCGTCCGACAAAAAGAGATTCCCGAAATTTCTACCCTTTTATTTCGATTTCGGCATAAATGTGGTCGATACCCGCGACGTGGTCGATGGAATCATTCTGGCCTTCGAAAAGGGAAGACCCGGCGAAAGATATATCCTCGGCGGCGAAAACATCGATGCGAACAAGCTGTTTGAATTGACCAAAAAATATCTTGATATCAAAAAACCCCGGCTGAAAGTACCGCTGTTTCTGCTTTTTCTGGCAGGCGCACTCTGGGAGGCGGCGACATTTTATAAGGACAGAAAACCGCCTCTAAATCGGGCTATAGTCAGGCTGGCGCGATCCCGCTTCTATTATGATTCGAGCAAAGCCAAAAACGAACTCGGCTGGCAACCGAGACCGCTCGAACAATCGATAAAGGAGATATTGGAGGCAATAGACTACGGAATCGATTCCTGATGCCAAACGGCCGGATCGGCCGCCGGAGTAATCGGCGCCGCAGCTAAAGCCGAACAGCCATCGAAAACACTTGCCAAATCCGGATAAAATCGATATATGAATCTTCGGGCTGGCAATTAATCGTAATTTATCCTGACAATAGCACCAGCGCCATAAACGTTTTTGAAGTTTTGCTGGTTGGGGCGATAATAGCTGTGCCTGAAACAATGTTGAGCGTTGGTCGTAGCAACTACCATACCGATGTTTTCAAGGAGGTTTGATTGGAAAAAAAGAAAAAGACAACCCTGGCAAAGCCGAAAGCGAGCGGCAGGGTGAAAGCAAAAAAACCGGTTTCTTCACCGCCGCCGAATCTCGAGGAGCTGTTGACCGAAATAAGAGCTCGAGCCAACGAAATATATCTGGCCAGAGGTAATGGTCATGGCGATGAGCTTTCGGATTGGTTGCAAGCGGAAAAGGAGATTAAGAAAAAATATAATCTAATCTGATTGCCAAGAAAAAGACCTGCTAACGGAAGGGGCGCCGGATCGGCGCCCTTTCGCATGACTCCGAAACCGAAATCTTATCCGCTATTCAGCTCTTAAGGCATCGACGATTCTTATTCTTGCCGCACGCACTGCCGGCAGAAACCCGCCCAGAATCCCCATCAGCATAGCAAACAGCATCGTCCCGATCGCTATCTCCGGGCTTAGCCGGAAATTGAATGTTATTTCCGAAAAAGTATCCCAATTCGTCGTCGATATCGTCATCAGCTGCAAAAACGACGCACCAGCCAAACCTATAAGTCCGCCGACCGTCGAAATGACCACTGCTTCGATCAGAAAAACGGCCAGAACGTTCCGCCGAAGAAAACCGAGGGCGCGCATGGTGGCTATTTCCCGGGTGCGGTTGGCCACCGCTCCATACATCGTGATCATCGCCCCGATTGTGGCGCCGAGACTGAATATTATCGTTACCGTCAATCCGAGAGCTTCGATGAAGGTAGCAGTTGCCTGTGTCTGCTCGGCATAATATTGTTTTTCTCTTTTAATTTCCACCTTCATCCGTGGATCGGCCTTCACTCTATCACGCATGACAGCGAAAGTCTCCGGTTGTTGCATCCGGAAAAGCATCGAAGAATAAACCGGCCTTCCGGCGGCCGGCATCACCATGTCGACATCGCCCCATAGTTCGTTTTCGAATGCCGATCCTGCGGCGTCGAACACGCCCACGACCGTCCATTTGGTGTTGCCGAAATCGAACGTTTCGCCCAGACCGCAACCTTTGAAATTATCTGCGGCCCTCCTGCCGGCAATCACCTCGGTTTTGCCCCGCTCGAAACTCCTGCCTTCGAAAATCCTTACGTTCGGCCTCAGCGCAAAAGATCCGGGTTCGACACCGCGCAAAGTGATATTGGCCATTTTGGCCGTGGTCCGTCGATCTTTGTTCAGGATTATCACCAGTTCACCGGCCACAAGAGGCTCACCGTCGGAATCGAGGGCGATTTCCGGCAGCGTTCGGATTACTGCCGCCTGATCGCGGCTGACAAAACTCTGCATTTCGCTACCCGATCCGGCGCGGATTACCACGACATTATCGGCGCTACCCGAGGAAATAAGCGTCTGTTTCAGTCCCTGCGCCAGCATCAACACGCCGGCGAAAACGAAAACGACAAGAGTGATTCCGAACACCGTAAATGCGGTCGTAAGGCGGCGCGCCAGCAAATTGCGTATCGAATATTTAAGCGGTATTCTCATAATTTATCCTATATGTCTTAAGCCGTCGACGATCGGCATTCTCAAAGCTCTGATTGTCGGGAAAACGGCCGACAGGATTCCCACCAGCAGCGCGAAAAACATGGCCATTATCACCGTGCCGCCTTTGACGGCCATCACCGTGATGAATGTGCTCATCACCCGGCCCAGCGCCTCGGCCGCCGGAAACGTCAATAAAATCCCCAGCAGGCCACCCATGGCGGCGATCGCCAGCGATTCGCCGACGATCAGACCGGCCAGGCGGAACGGTCCGAATCCGAGCGTCTTAAGCAAAGCGTACTCGTTTGTCCGCTCCCGGGCGCTCATCAGCATGGTATTCGCCAGAACCAAGAAAATCACGCCGAGGATCAGGTAGCTTATCACTTTCAACATAACGACTATGGCATCCAGACCGGAAATGAAGCCTATCGAAAACGCCTTCTCCGTTTCGGTCAGGGTTTGGGCCGATGAATTACGAAATAGCTCGTCAATATCCGCGCAGACTCTGGCGGCCGCCGCCGGATCGGCTATCTTGACGACGAACCAACCGGCCTGCCCGGACCAACCCGGAAACATTTGCCCGACTCTTTCATCGAGATATTTCCAGTGGAAAATCAGGCTCGTTTCGTCGGTTCCGACCTCGGCACCGCGATATATACCTCTGAGAGTGAAATCCCAGTCGCCCGGATAAATCTGCCCGGTTAACCGGATGACGTCGCCGATTTTCCAGCCGAATTTGTCGACGATTTTCTGTCCGGCTATACAACCGGTGCGGTCTTCGTAATAAGCCCGCTTCTGATCCTCGGGCACGACAAACTCGGGATACAGCTCGATTCCGTCTTCGGGCCCGATAGCATAATTGGCGAAAAAGTTCTTCGGGTCGTTTTGATATAATCCGCCGAACCAGTTGGCATAGGCCACCCTTTCGACGCCCGCCACCTGTTCGATTCGGTCTTTATAGGAAAGGGGAAGAGAAAACGTATATGAAACGGCATGCCGGGTCACCAGCCTGTCCGGCGGAATTAATTCTATCTGCGTGTTCCAGGCATTCAGGGCGGTAGTTATCACTCCGAAAGCCACCACGGCCAATGCCAGACCGAAAATGGTGAGCAAGGAGCGCAGCTTATGTCTGGCGGCGTTCTTGCCGATCAATCGCAGCACCCACATAATCAGACCAATTCGCCTTTATCGAGATAGCGCCTAATATGCGCCTTCTCGGCCGCCCGCGGGTCATGGGTCACCATGATGATCGTTTTTTTGTATTCGTGATTCAAACGCGAAAGCAGATTCATGATCTCCTCGGCCGAGACCTTGTCGAGATCACCGGTAGGTTCATCGGCAAGGATTATTTTCGGATCGGTGACCAGCGCCCTTGCTATGGCCACTCGCTGCTCCTGCCCGCCCGAGAGCTGTCTTGGCAGATGCTGCATTCTGTCTTCGAGGCCGACCACTTTCAAGGCGAATTTGACGTGATCCGCCCGTTCTTTTCGGGAAAGCCCCGTCAAAAGCAGCGGCAGTTCCACGTTTTCGAACGCCGACAACACCGGCAGCAAATTATAAAATTGAAAAATGAAACCGACATTGCGGGAACGCCAACGGGCCAGTTCTTTTTCGCGAAGGCTGTCGATCCGGATTCCGCCCACGTCGATCTGGCCGGTGCTCGGTCGATCGAGCCCGGCGATCAGATTCAGCAGAGTCGTCTTTCCCGAACCCGACGGTCCCATCAATGCTAGAAACTCGCCCTCCGGGATTTCGAGGTGAATGTTGTTGAGAACTGGAATTTCGAGACTGTCCCGGCGGTAGATTTTGGACACGGACTTAACCGTCACCAGCGGATTGCTCATAAGCGGCCTTCTTTATTCGATGATCTTCACTTTGGTTTTCGGTTTCAGGTTCGACGGCGGCGACAGGATCACCTTCTGACCGGCCACGACACCGGAAGTGATTTCGGTTTGCTCGCCCAAACGGCGTCCGGTCGTCACCGGCACCATTTCGGCTTTTCCTTCGACAACCAAAAAACAATATCGCCCCCCATCGCGGCTTACTACGGCCGAATTGGGGACCATCGCCGTCGTTTGAGCGGGCAGGGTATCGGCACTGCGCTCACGGAGAAAGTTTATACGGGCACTCATTTCCGGCAGCACCTGATCGTCCCGATCCAAAAAACCGACTCTGGTCATCACCGTCGCCCGCGACCGGTCGGCTGTGGGAACTATTTTCTTGACGAAACCGCGGTAACGCTTTTCCGGGTAAGCATCGAGAATTATCTCGCACTCTTGGCCAAGATTGATCCGCCGGATATGAGCTTCGGCGACATCCGCCTCAACCTCCAGCGAGGACATATCGGCAAGCACAACCACCGCTCCCCGGGAACCGGCGGAAGAAGAAAAGGGGGCTACGATTTCGCCGACATCGGCATACTTGTTCAATACTGTCCCGTCGAACGGCGCCCTGATAGTGGTGTTTTCGAGCGAAACCTCGGCCTGTTTGACAGCGGCGGCGGCCGAGCGGACCTCAGCCGCCAGCCCCTTGAACCGGGCTTCGGCGATATCGAATTCGGCCTTGGTCAGGAAACCGGCCGCCAGCAATTCTTTCTGACGACCGAAATTGATGGCAGCCTCGGTGCTTTCGGCACGTATCCTTTCCAGCATCGCCTTGGCTTGGTCAAGGGCGGCCTGCATGTCGGCGCTCTCCAGGCGGGCGATTACCTGCCCGGCTTTCACTTCGTCGCCCTCCTCGACACCGATATATTCGAGTCGGCCGGTTGCCTTAGAGGCCACCTCCGCGCTCCGGCGGGCCACCACATACCCGGTGGCGCTCAGCACCGCCTGCGCCTGATTTTGCGTCAGTGCGGCGGCCGTGGTTATCCTTACCTCGACCGCCGGCGATATTCCTTTCAGCACAAGCCAAAGAGCGATTATGAACGCCAGCGGAACTATCAGCCAAAGCGAAAGCCGGAAATACTTGGCTCTGTCAAGCGGCGGATGGCTGTCGGTCCTGCTAATCGACAAAGCCGACAGGTCGATTTTTTCTTTGTCGGAGTTCGACATGTATCTAAATACCTATTTTATTCTCGGCCGGTTTCATTTAATTACTCACCTGAATGTGGATATTCTCGTCATGATATGAAGTCGGTGGGCGTAGGTCAAGAACGAAAGCCTCATGTATGCCAGCGGCGGCGAATGGGTTGAATCCACCGTAGGCAATTTCAAGCTCAGGCTCCCCTAAGGGGTAAACATTTGCGGCCGTGATGGAACTTGACCTGCCTGCGGCATGTTGAACAATGGCGTAATCGTCAAAAAAACGGAGTGTAACAATGAATACAATCGCACGGAAAGGCACAATTTTGATGACGGCGATATCCTTGCTCTCGGGGTGCGGACCGTCGGAAAAATCTCGAACCGAGGGGCAATCATCAAATAAAACGGATACCTCCGAATTTGAAAACATTCCGGCGCGCATCGGTTCGGCGGGCGGCCTCAGATGGGAAATCCCCGGCGACTGGGCGATCGGCGAGAGCAATCAGATGAGAGCGGCCACTTATATTATCCCGCCTGCCGGCGGCGATAACGAACACGCCGAATGCGCCGTGTTTTACTTTTCGGCGGGACAGGGCGGCGCCGTGCAGGCCAATATCGACCGCTGGATAAGTCAGATGGAGCAACCTGACGGCTCCAGCTCGGCCGGCAAGGCTAAAATGTCCAATACGAAAATCAACGGCCTGAAATTCACGTTCCTCGATATTTCCGGCACCTATCGCCTTGCCGCCGGCCCCATGATGCAGTTGAAAGAGAAAAAGCCCGGCTACCGGATGATCGGAGCGATCGCTGAGGGGCCGGACGGGCCGGTTTTTTTCAAATTCGTCGGTCCGAGCATGACCGTTGAGAATGCCTATAAATCGTTCATGACCATGATCAATTCGGTATCCACCGATTGATATTCCGAAGCGCGGGGAATCGCCCGACCGGATTGGCAAAAGGCAAGTCGGGTACAGCCAAACCGTCAAGCCATGATTGCATTTGACAATCGCCCGAGCGAGCAATAAGCTATGTATCATGAAAAAACAACACCCATCCAGCTCGACTGCGGCGCCGTCCTCGTCTGAAATCATACTGATCGGTTTCCTCCTGGGCGTCATCGCCTTCCGGATTGGCTTTTTCAAAATCGCCAATACGGATATCTGGTGGCATCTCAAGGCGGGCGAGCTTTTCTTATCCCAAGGTCTTATCCGCCATGACCTATTTTCGTTCTCGGCCGGCGGTAACCATTGGGTGATCCACGAGTGGTTGGCCGAAATAATTTTGTTTCTGATTCATCGAGCAGGAGGCGTGGTGGGTTTGATGCTTTTCAAGGGAGTCATTTCGGCGGTAATCGCCCTGATAATTTTCCGATTCGGCATAAAAGCGAAGCGCAACCTGTATCTGGCCGCCTCTCTGGCGATGTTGACGGTTGCCGGCATGTCATTCATGATGTATGCCCGCCCTCATTCCATTTCGTTTCTGTTCCTGGCGATAGAATTGACGATTTTGTTCGGCGATTTCGCCGATTTCGGCAAAAATCGTTCGGCGCGCTGGATATTTCTGCCCGCTCTTTTCCTGCTCTGGGCCAACATTCACGCCGGGTTCATTCTCGGGCTGGGGATCTATTGGGTTGTCACGACATTTCATTTTTTGCACGGAACCGGATCTCTTTCAGATGCCAAAGAGCGGGCGAAAGTCTTTCTGATGCCGGCCCTGCTGGCTAGCGCCGTCTGTCTAATCAATCCCAATTTTCACGAGATTTATACGTATATTTTCGTGATCGTCGGCAATCCTCTGTTCAAACAGACTATCGCCGAATGGGTTTCACCAATATATCTGGGAAAAGGTGAGTGGCTGGCGATCTCCATTCTGGTTTTAAGCAGCCTTATCGGTCTGTTCGTATCCGTCTTCGCCCTGCGCCGGCGTGCCGACATCTCGTTGATCGTTATCGGCACCGGAATTTCGGCCTGGATGGCCAGACGGAATATCCAGAATTTCGCAATCGTGATCTCGATTGCTTGCCTGGCACTGCCGCCGCTAAAATCCAAGTTCGAACGCCGGGTGCTTAAAATCATAAACGATTACGCTTTCGTTCCGGCTCTGGCGTTTATCGCCGTCCTTTTTCTGCTTGTTCATGACTATCAGAAAGCCAACGGCCGAACCGGTGTCGGCGTCCTCGAAAATATCAGCCCCCTGAAGGCGGCGGACTTTCTGGATAAAAACGGCTTTGAGGGAAACCTGTTGAATGTGCTCGGCGACGGCGGCTACCTTATCTGGAAAGGGTGGCCGCACTGGAAAGTGTTTATCGACGGCCGCCTTGATATTTACGGTCAGGAATTCGTGGCCTATTATCGTCGGATCGTCGACGGGGCGGCGGGGGCGATGGCGGCGATTGAACGTTATGGGATCGAAGGGGCGGTTCTTCCATTTCCGCCTGCGATAGGCAATATTCGCACACAGCTTGGCGCCGACCCCCAATGGGCGCTGGTTCATTTCGATGACAATTACTTGGTCTTCATCAGGAAAAACGGCCGGAATTCCCCAATAGCCGATCGTTTCGCTTTTCGACATATCAATCCGCTGCGTGTCGGTTTCGGCATGGATAACCCGGCGCTGGCTGATTCATATCTCGTCGAGGCCGAGAGGAATTTGGAAAGCAATCCCGGCTCGGCTCTGGCCCACCTCATCATGGCTGTCGCCCTGCAATACGGAACCGATCACGAAAGGGTGGCCGAGCATTTCAAAACAGCGATTGAAATCAAACCAAGTTTGAGCCATTACTCGGAAAACGCGGCCCGCGCCTATTTTCAGGCGGGGAATCTCGATTCGGCCCGTGACTGGTACGAAAAAGCGATTGCCAGACGGCCGACCGCGAGAGCTTACTACGAACTCGGGATAATAATGTTACGCAAGGGCGATCGAGCAGCCGCAAACAGATATTTTCGCGAGTCGCTGGCTCTGGACCCCTCAAGCCCGGCCAAGGCAATGCTGGAAGACAAGAAGTAGGGTTTCGGCCCCTCCGAAGCTTCGGATATTCCGGAAACGCTATTTCGCGAATGTTCGGGTCGTTCTTTTTTTTTAGATCGACAAATCGCCTGCTTTGTAATATGGTTGCCTTATTCGGTCTTTATACCGAATTGGGACAAACCCGATTCCGAACACCGAAATATCTATCGTTTTTTGGAAGACTCCGACAAAACAAGCAATAAGGCTATTCAACTAAAACAATAATCCTGCCCGCCGATTGTCTGTTTTGACTTACCTATCGGCAATCCCCTCTGATCGGTTCCGCACCGAGCCCCTTGAAATAGCGCACCAAATAGGTGACGTCGCCTCCGCTTACGTTGCAATCGCCGTTGGCGTCGCCGGCAAGATATGGTTCAGGAGCAGGCGCCGTCCCTTTGAAATAACCGACAAGATATGTCACATCGGAGCCGCGCACGAACCCGTCGCCATTGGCATCGCCGGGAAGAAAATCGTAGCCGGTGATAATCAAACTAAGTTGCCGCTGGGCGCTTGCCCCGACGGTATCGTTAACTCTCACCACGAACTCGACCGAATCGGCCGCGGTCGGAATGCCGCTCAGCAATCCGGTCGGCGAAAGACTCAGGCCGGTGCCGTATAGGCCGCTGTCAACGACCGCGAACCCAAGCGCGCCGGTGCCGCCGGCAGCGGCTATCTGAAATGTATAGGGACTTCCGGTCTCCGCCTCCGGCAAGGTGTCGGAAAGAATCACCAACGCCGCATTTATGAAGAACGTATAGGCGCGCATGGCCGAGCCGGAGGCCTGATCCTGCGCCCGGGCGGTAAAACCGATCGTATCCGGCCCGTTAGGGATGCCCGACAGCAAGCCCGCACTCGAAAGAGCGAGTCCGGTTCCGGAAAGGTCGTTATAAAAATCGCTCCAAGTAATCATGCCAGTGCCGCCGGAGGCTTGAAGTGCCTGTGAATAAGGGTGGCCGGCGGTCCAATCAGGCAGCGAAGCTGTGGTTATGGTCAACGGCTGCCCCATATTGGGAAATACGATATAGTCGATCCAGGCGCAATCGCTGCCGCGACTCACCGACCCGTCTTTGGCATAGGTCCAAGTCAAGGTATGGCTGCCGGCGGCGATATTGTAACTTGCCTGCGCCCAACCGGATTCGCCCGCCCAGCCGCCGCGCAAGACCCCATCGACCGAGAACTTCAGCGAATCATAGCCGGCCTCTGAAGACACTTTGTAGTAAAACGAGATTGGGCCGGCCTGTTGGACGTTGATGTTCAAAGATAGAGTCGAGTTTTGATTGTGGGTGATCGTTCCGGATTTGGCGGCATATGTCCACTCAAAGGCGCCGCTGTTTACAATCCCCCAATTGGCATTGCCGGAAAACTGCCAGGGAAATGAAGCGAAATTGCCGGTTTCGAAATCCTCTATCGCTCGGCCTATTTCAAGGCTGAATTCGAGGGTGTCGCAATATCCCCCTGTCGCCGTAACCACCAACGAAAAATCAACCAAGTGATAATAGGGAGAGGCCGGAGATACGGCGAATCGAAAGGCGGATTGCGAGACGGCGGTGCCGCCCAGAGCATTGATCGTCGGAAAGGCGGCCGACGGCTGAATTATGCTGATGTTCATGTCGGAACAGGCGAGCGTCGCCACCGCTCCGGTTGCGTTCGCCCCGCCGTTGTTTATCAATTTGACAAGCACATCGACCGTGTCTCCCGGCATCACCCCGCCGGCGTTATGCCCGGCAAACGCCAGATCCGGCGTGCCGGCTATCGGTTGAAGCTGCACGTTTACCGTGGTCGTCTGGTAGGCGCCCACGACGACGCCGTAAACCGTATCGGGGATATAGCCTGCCGCCGAAAATCTGATATTATAAGTTCCCGGGGCGATTTGGCGATGATAATCGCCGACATCGGGATCGGTGAAAACGCGCGAGCTGTCGGCGTCATGACCCAGCACCCAGATTGTGGCCGCCAGCGGCAGGCCGGTGACGGCGTCGGTGACCAAGCCGTGAATCCCATACAGCGCATTTTGTAAATAGGTCAAAAACGCCGCCCGGTTATAATTCCAGTATGAAGGCAGTTGCGAGGCCGAGGGGAATTTGGTCGAGGATATCTCAATGGTGTTTTCGCGTCCCCCTTTCCAGTAGGTCATGTAATCCTGTCGGCCGCCGTGAACGGGATACCAAGCATAGCCGTTGGTGATTCCGTTGTTCAGATCATCCATGTAGCCGGGTGGGCTGTTCGCCTGGCATGAGTCGGCATAGCGTCGGCAGATCGACACGAACCAATTGTTATCCGGATGCAGCCTCGACCAGCAATCCCAGGGATAATTGACCACCTCGGCGCCACCGTGGAAATTGGCCGAAAGCACAAAACTGTGATTCGAGGCGAAATTCATCATGGCAATCGTTTCCGCCTGCCAAGCGTTGCCATCGGGATGGTCGCCGTATGCCGGATCGGGGAAATTGCGATTCAGGTCGATCCCGTTGGCATTTCCCCGAGTCGGGTTGGTAATGGTGTTCCCCGTGCGATAACTGCCATCGGGATTGGCATTGGGGTTGATCCAGATTTCCAGGTTATCGACCAGACTCGTAACCAACGAATCGACACCGTAATTGGTGAGAAGATAATCGATCAGGCGCAGCATGAGCACGAAACCGGTCACTTCATCGCCATGCATGCTGCTGGTGAGAAAAACCTCGGGTTCGTTTTCCTGATTATCGGGATTATCGGAAATTTTGGCCACCAGCAATTGCCTGCCGCTGACGCTGTTGCCGATATTTTGAACCCGGCAGAGCGACGGGTAGGAGGCGGCGAAATTATTCATCATATCGACATAGGCCGTATAGGTCGGGTAATAATCCCAATCGAGAATCGCCGCGGGCGAATCGGCGTGGCGCGTCTCGACACGCGAACCGGGGTGAGGAAGCATGGTGATCGAATACCCCTGCGTCAGAAAGACCGCCATCTCGCTATCGTTGGCATAAGCGAAAACGGTGTCGCCGACGACATTATCGATCGAAACAATATTGGTGATCTTATTCAGTTCGCTTTTGTCGGCGAACCTGAACTTGAAATAATATTCTTCGGCCCCCGCCATACCGGCTAAAGCCATTAGACCGACGAGCACGGCCATCGAAAAAGTTCTGATCGATGACATTCAACCTCCTCTTGCCCGAAGTAATCGGCAGAAAACCCCACGATTTGCAGCGATGGGATTGATCTGCCGGAATTAAATATACACCGCTCCGGATAAATAACAAGTGGATTTCCGGCCTTGAGTTTCAGCGCCGGATGATAATAAAACCGCTGGACAAAACTGAAAAATGTGTTAACTTGATTAAGAAGGTGGGTAAAAGCGGATTTGAAAAATCCATCCGTTTCCTTGAATCGTAACATACCGTAACTCTGGAGGTAGGACTATGGGCGATCGCTATAACAATAATAAGGTCACAGCCGGGCTGGCGCTTTTGACGGTTTTGTTTTCGGCCTTGCCAGCCGATTTTTGTCGGGCGTCAGATAGTCCCTGGCGATTTTTCGAGGAACAAGGGATTGAAATCATCACCGGGGCCTCGGCCGGAGGCGATTTCCAGCCGGTGCTGCTTGATTCCTTGCCGCCGCAGGACGTTCTGCTGATACCCGATTCCAATGCCGACAATGTGGGCGTGTACAGCCCTTTTGACGGGACTTTTCTGGGCATATTCATCACTGGATATTCGGGGTTCCAGACACCGATCAATGCGGTCCCCGGGCCGGACGGTAATATCTATGTCTCAGATCAGATCGCCGATGCCGTATTCGTATTCGACAGGGGCGGAAACTATTTATATACATATGCCGATGCCACGGATGGGCTGAACAATATCAGGGGAATTGCCTTTAGGGGACATAATCTTTATGTAACCAGCGGCGATGATTACGTGGCCGAATTCACCGGCCCGCATGACCGCCGCGCCGATTTCATCAACGACGGCAGCGATTCGTTCGACATCTTTTTCCTGCCGGACGACCGGGCTTTGTTGTCTCATATCGGAACCGGGGCCAATGTCCGGTTGTACAGCGCCAGCGGCACCTATGAGCGTTCGGTTATCACCGTCAGTTTCCCCGAACAGATAAACGCCGACACGCTTTTGCCGGGCGATTTTTTGAACGCCGCCTTTTCCGGCAATGTGGTAAGCGATTTTAACCTCAACGGTACCGTTTTCCAGACAACATCATGGAGTCTCGGCAGGGGCTGCTACCGGCTCGGCAACGGCAACCTGCTATTAACCTCGGGCAATGGGGTTTTCGAGGTGACGCCGGGCGGCGGGATCGTCCAACAGGAAAACACCGGCGGGGCGCGTTTTATCGAGCTTTGCCGGCCGCTGGAAACGGGTATCGGCGATAACCCGGTAAATCTGCCCGCTGATTTCGCCTTGGCCCAGAATTATCCGAATCCTTTCAATGCCCGGACCATGATCGCCTATAACCTCGGATCGTCCGGAAACGTCAGGCTGGCTGTTTATGATCTGCTCGGCAATCTCGTCGAGGTGCTGGTCGATGGACGGCAAGAGGCTGGCCGGCAGGAAATAATCTGGAACGCCGATCGATATCCATCGGGAATCTATTTCGGCAGATTGCAAACAGCCAATTCCGTCGGCTCAATCAAAATGGTGTTGGCTAAATAGCGGTATAAGCTTCTCCAATGGGCCGGGCATGCCGAGTTGTGCATGTCCGGCTTTTTTGCCTGTCCCGACCCTGAAATCGTCGATTTGATGCGGCAATACGGACGAGGCGACGTATGTTACTCGGTATGGGTTCGATTCCGCTTTGAAAATTTGAATTTTTTCGTATATTTTTATTTAAGGTTGATTCTTATGAAACCGGGCAAAACGGCATTTATAGTATGGGCGGCTCTGTTTTTATGGTTCGGCCGGACTTTTCCTCTAGTGTCGCCGCGGGGAAGCGAAAATACGCTTGATATCGCCACCTGGAACATTAGGGAATTTCCCTGGCGCGGGCAACCGACGATCGACACGGTGGCGATTTTGATCCGCGACCTGCAGATAGACATCATCGCCGCACAAGAGATAACCGATACCGCAGCTTTCGCCGACTTACTATCCCAGTTGCCGGGATGGGACGGTTTTTACGCCCCCTCTTATCCGGGCACTCCTTTGAAAGAAGCATTTCTCTACCGCACCGATCAGGTCACGGTTGTTTCATGGGAGCCTTTGTTCTGGGGTTACACCTATGAATTCCCCCGGCCGGCTCTGCGGGCCACTTTCCGGGCTGATTTACCATCGGGTTTATGCGACTTTTACGCCATAAATCTTCACCTGAAAGCCGGTTCCGAGCCGACCGATTTCAGCCGCCGTCTGTCGGCCATGTTGCGGCTGAAAAATTATCTTGACGCTACGGTGCCGTCGCTGCCGGATCGCGACTGGATAATTCTGGGCGATTACAACGATGAAGTTAACGATCCGCAGTCGGCCAACATATTCTGGCATTTTCTTCAGGACACCTTAAATTACCGCATCCTGACTTTGCCGCTTGCCGGTAATCCCTACTGGGCTTCTTACCCAACCTATAATAGCTTGATTGACCACCTCATGATAACCACGGATATGCTCGGTGAGTATGGCAATCAGGGGCGAACATTGACGCTTCGGCTCGACGACGAATATTACGGTTATCCCAACCGCATATCCGACCATCGACCGGTATTATCCGTGTTCGCCATGCCCGGCGTGGAAATATCGCAAGAAACCGAACCTCCCGAACGATTCGGACTGATGGTATATCCTAATCCATTCAATTCGACGGCTCGGGTGGCGTTCGCTATCGAAAGATCTTCGTCGGTGTCCATCGACCTGTTCGATTGTCTGGGACGCCGCCTGAAATCGCTTTTTTCAGGCAACCTTAAACCGGGAAGGTATGAGACTGCACTTAACGGCGAAGATATGCCATCCGGAATCTATTTCGTAAAAGTCAGCGCCGGGCAAGAATCAACTGTAATTCGGGTAACTTTGCTGCGCTGATTCTCAACAGTCATAGTCAAGACATAATCGTCCTGCCGCCTTTTTACCTGTGCTTGGCTGGTCAAGGCTTATAGATCCCCTGCCAAAGTATTTGACCGGAAAGCCGAATATTCCGATAATCAATCTGGAGCGAGTTATGGAAAGACCGCTGCAGGCGCGCAACGCCCAGCATATAATCATAGATGGCAAGCCGCTGGTCATGTTTTGTTCCAACGATTATCTTGGCCTATCCCACGACCGGCGGGTAATTTCGGCGGCGGCGGCCGCCGCCGAAAAATACGGCTGCGGAACAGGCGGAGCTCCCGGCACCTCGGGCACCACCGAACTCCATCGCGAGCTGGCCGAAACTATCGCCGCATTCAAAAATCGGAAGCGGGCCGTTCTGTTTCCCTCGGGCTATGCCGCCAACGTCGCCGTGCATGCCGCTATAGCCGGCGATGATACAGCTTATTTTTACGAGGAGCGCCATCATCCATCGGCCATCGAGGGAATCGTCCTATCGGGCTGCCCGCGATACAAGTTCGGCCATCTGGACTTTGCGCATCTCGAAAAACTACTGGCCGAATCGACCAACTCCAGCAAAATCGTCACTACACCGTCCGTTTTTACTCTCGACGGAGCCATCACACCGCTCGATGAGCTTATCCGCCTTAAAGAAAAATATGGTTTCCTTTTGATAATCGACGAGGCCCATGCCACCGGAGCGCTCGGCGAAAGCGGGCGGGGTCTCGAAGAATATTTCAATCTGAATGGAGCGGCCGATATCATCATGGGGACGTTTTCCAAGGCGCTCGGCTCTCAAGGTGGGTTTCTGGCTTTCGATTCACCGCCAGACAAGCTGTTCGGTAAACCTCTCCGGGAACATGTCTATTCCACATCCCTTTCGGCCATGGCCGTCGGCGCAGCCCTGAAATCGCTTCAGATTCTGCAGACAGAGCCGGAACTGATTTCCCGCATGAAAACCAATGCCGGAATAATCCATCGAACTCTTTCCGAAGGAGGAATAAGACTTAACCAGCCGGGACGTTATATTTTGAACGCTTATTTCGGCGATGATGACGAAGCCGAGGCCACCAAAGAAAAGTTGCGCCGATCCGGCTATTTCGTGATCAAGATTCAAAACGCCGATCGGCACGGGCTGCGGATAACCGCCATGGCCACCCACACCACCGATGAGATAGCCGGTTTTTGCCGCTCCTTGATATCCATCTACCGCAGAAAGCAATGATTCCACCCCGCGGATGCGGTTTCGGGGGTCAAGGTTTTCGTTGGCCGACCGAAATACAAAACGGGATGGATATCATATCCGGCCTTCGGCTAACTCACCCAACTTATAGCCCTATAAACTGAGTGGCGGCTTTTCGCACATCGGGTGATACACCAAATTGGGCGAAGAGATAATGAATCCTCCGGCTTGCGAACGGGCGGCTGATTGTTGTTGACGAGAATCGAGGCAATCGTTAATTTTGCAGACACGCTGTGGCCGCAATGAACAATAACCTTAAAGAAAAGCTCGCCGGAATCGAATTGCTGATTTTCGATGTCGACGGCGTTTTGACCGATAATAGCGTGCTCATAGGTCCCGATGGTTGGGAAATGAAGAAATTCAATATCGCCGACGGCCTCGGGATCCACCTTGCCCTCAAGCATGGAATCAAAATCGCCTTTTTATCCGGGCGGCCGTCTCGGGCGACGGAGATCCGCGCCCGCGAGCTGGGGGTTGTCGATGTCATTCAGAAGCCGGTGAACAAGTTGCAGGGCTACAGGGAATTGGCGGCAAAATACGGGATAAGCGATAGGCACACGGCTTTTGCCGGTAATGATATCGTCGATATCGAAGCCATGGCCGCCTCAGGGGTGGCTTTCGCCGTCCCCGACAGCCCGGCGGCGGTGCTGGAAATCGCCGATTACATCACCCGCAATAGAGGCGGAGAGGGTGCGGTCCGCGAAATAATCGATATGGTTCTGGAGGCCAAAGGGATCGATGAAAAAAAACGGCTTGCTTGAAAAGGCCAGGAAAGCGATTAAAATCGAAGCCGAGGCAATTGAAGCGCTGGCCGAAAGATTGAACAGCGGCTTTTTGCAGGCGGTCGAGATGATCGATTCGACCAAGGGGCGGGTGATCGTAAGCGGTATCGGCAAATCAGGCATTATCGCTAAAAAAATCGCCTCCACGTTTTCTTCGATCGGAATACCGGCCATTTTTTTTCACCCGGCCGAGGGGATGCACGGCGACCTCGGTCTGGTGCGCCGGGATGACCTGCTTATCGCCATAAGCAAATCGGGGGAAACCGAGGAGCTGCTGACGATGCTGCCGTTGCTCAAGCGACTTAATATTCCGATAATCGCCTTAACCGGCGATCCGAAATCGATTCTTGCCGGTCAGGCCGACCTGATCCTCGATGTCTCGGTGGAGCTGGAGGCTTGCCCGAACAATCTGGTTCCGACCTCCTCGGCCACGGCCGCCATGGTCATGGGCGACGCTTTGGCTATCGCCCTTATGGAACGCCGCGGCTTGACGCCCGACGATTTCGCCATCTTTCACCCGGGCGGGGCAATCGGCCGGAGCCTGACCAAAGTGGCCCAGATAATGCACACAGGCGAGGAAGTGCCGAAGGTAAGCCCGGATACGCCGTTCATGAAAACCATCCTTGAAATGACCGGCAAAAGACTGGGAACCACCACCGTCGTCGATTCCGAAAATAGACTTTTGGGCATAGTCACCGACGGCGATCTGCGGCGGGCTATCGAAAAAAAGCTCAAGCTTGAAACCCTTGAGGCCGCGGATATAATGACAACCAAGCCCAAAACGATAGGCTCGGACAGATTGGCCGTCGACGCTTTGAATCTCATGGAAAAGCACAAGATCACCAGTCTGGCCGTCGTCGACGGCGACAACAAACTTATCGGCCTGCTCCACATGCACGATATTCTCGACGCCAAAGTAATTTGAAAAACGACCTGATCTATATCGCTATCATTATAGCGAAAAGTATCCTTAACGCGGTCCCCCGTCGGCTGGCGCTGCGGGTAGGCGCGTTCGCCGGCGGCGTCTGGTACCTGCTGGGAACAAACGACCGGAAAACGGCCATAAAACAGATAATGTTCGCCCTGCACTATCCCGAAAACAAAGCCAATGGGCTGGCCCGGGCCTGTTTCGAAGAAATGGGCCGCAACCTGTGTGATGTTATCAGAATGGGAAAATGGTCAAAGGGATTCATGGAGCGAATCGTCAGGGTTGAAGGGTTCGAACATTTCGAAAAAGCCTACGCCCGGGGAAAAGGGGTATTGGCCTTGACCGGCCATATCGGCAATTTCGAATTGCTGGCCGCCTGGTTTTCTTATTGTAAGGGGGTGAAAGTTTCGGTGATAGGCAGACAGTTGTACGACAAGCGGCTCGACCGGATGTTGTTGGCTCAACGACGGCATTTCGGTTTGGAAAATATCCCGACCACGGCTTCGCCGCTGGCTCTGCTGAAGACTTTCCGGGAGGGCCGCGCCCTCGGCGTATTGCTCGATCAGGACTCGTCCAAAATTTCAGGCTTATTCGTGGATTTTTTCGGGAAAAAGGCGAACACGGCCGCCGGGCCTGTTTTCATCGCCCGCAAAACAGGCACGCCGATTGTCCCTATGGCTATCTATCGAGAAGGAGAATGCCGATATTTGATAAGGGTGTTGCCGCCGCTTGAAATCAACTGGACAAACGATCGCCGGAGCGATATGCTAACGGCGCTCGGTCGATGCAACCGGGCATTGGAAGAACTAATCAGGTATGATCCGGTCCAATGGGTCTGGATTCACAATCGCTGGCGCAACAGGCCGCCCGGAGAAAAATAAAAATGAACCGCCGATTGATGATCATCGTCCTGATATCGTTTCTGGCAGGCGGCTGTTCTCGGCACGAATCGCCGCGTCAAAAAGAAGAAATGGAAAAATCGCCGGACACCAGAATCGAAGGCGCCACAATTATCCTGACCCAGAATGGGATGAAAAACGCGGTCGTCGATGCCGCCTGCATCTATCGCTGGGAGGACAAAGATTCCACCGAAGCCAGCGACGTCAAAATCGTTCTTTTCGATACCACCGGAGCAGCCCGTTCGGAATTGAAGTCGAAAAGAGGCTTCCTCCGCGAGCGGACCGCCCGATTCGCCCTTTTCGGCGACGTGGTCGGGATCAGCTCCGATTCCACCATCCTCGTCACTCAGTCGCTTTTCTGGGATCCCAAAACCGAATTGATCACCACCGACGATTATGTCGAAATAAGACATCGAGACGGTAGTATTTTGCGGGGATGGGGCTTGCGGGCCGACCGGGATTTGAAAAACGCCGAAATCGGCCGTGACGTGTCGGGCCGCGTGGAAAAAATCCCCGATGACGAAATCCGCGGAAATAAGGAACTTGAGCGGGTCGCCGATGACAGCGCTGAAAGCAGATAATCTGGCCAAAATTTACGGCGGCCGCCGGGTGGTCAACGGCGTTTCGATCGAGCTGAATTCCGGCGAGATTGTCGGCCTGCTTGGACCCAACGGCGCTGGCAAAACCACCACTTTCTATATGATCACCGGATTGATAAGGCCGAACGGCGGTAGGGTGCTGCTGGATTCACAGGATATCACCGCCCTGCCCATGTATCGCCGCGCCCGTATGGGCATAGGGTATTTGCCGCAGGAAGCCTCAATTTTCCGCAAATTGACGGTGGCCGACAACATCTTGGCCATTCTCGAATACATGAAGCTGAACCGGCAGGAACGAAAAATCCGGCTGGAACAGCTTCTGACAGATCTCGATATCAAAGGCATCGCCGGCTCGCTCGGATATAACCTGTCCGGCGGTGAACGAAGGCGGGTGGAAATCGCCCGGGCACTGGCCACACAGCCCAAATTCATCCTGCTGGACGAGCCTTTTTCGGGAATCGATCCGATCACCGTCGAGGAGATTCAGAAAATCATCCATGAACTCCGTCGGAAAGGATTAGGTATCCTCGTAACCGATCATAACGTGCGCGAGACTTTATCGATCACCGATCGGGCGTATATCATCTACGACGGCGAAATACTGAAATCGGGAAACGCCGAGTTTCTGGCCAATGACCCCGAAACCCGGCAGTTGTATCTGGGAGAAAAATTCAGACTAAACTGAATTCGCCGTCATTCCTTATACGGCGAATCTTCAATCCAAAATTAGGGATGAAAGAAAAGGCCACGAATAATTTCGACGGCGCAGCCGCGGTGCCGGAGCGATCCGGGAAGTGTATCGAGTCAACCGAAAGATTCGCCGGTTAGGTGGCTCATGCCGGGATTTTCGATCTCTCAGGCGGAGACGGCGGCCGATTTGGATCTGATAAGGCGGCTTTTCAGGGAATACGAAAAGGCGATCGGGATCGACCTTTGTTTCCAGAATTTCGAAAGCGAACTGGCCTCTCTGCCGGGAGACTACGCTCTGCCTTCGGGCTGTCTGTTGCTTGCCCGGGTCGATGACCGCCCGGTCGGTTGTGTCGCCTTGCGGCGGATCGATTCCGACACTTGCGAAATGAAAAGGCTTTATCTCAGGCCGGAGTGCAGAGGATTCGGGTATGGACGCCTTATGGCCCAGCGAACGATCAGCGAAGCCGGAAGCAGGGGATATACGAAAATGCGCCTCGATACCTTGCCGACGATGACGGAAGCGATTGCGCTTTACGAATCGCTCGGATTTACCAGAATCGAGCCTTATCGTTTCAATCCGATCGCCGGTGCGGTTTACATGGAAAAAAACCTGCAAACACGGGAAGTCTGCTGAGCCGTTTCCGGCGGATTCATTTCGGCAGGCCCGGCAAGCTGGCGACGGCCGGAACCCGAGAAACCTGACCCATGTTTGATGGCATGACATCAATCGATTTATGCAAATAATTCAATGTGACGAAGAACAACGCCGGGCTTGGGACGAATTCGTGATGCGCAACAGCCGGTCGAATATCGGGCACTTGTTCGCCTGGAGAAAGATCGTGGGGGAAGGTTTGGGCCATAGCACCGTCTATTTGATGGCCAAAGACGGTAGCCAAGTGAGGGCGGTGCTTCCTTTGGCTTTTGTGAAAACATGGTGGGGAACGCGCTTCTTCGTATCGTTGCCGTGGATCGACTATGCCGGCATATGCGCCGATAGCGAGGCTACAGCTCAGGAGATCGCCGGGTATGCCGAAAGCCTTGCCCGACGGCGACGAGCTCGGTTTGTCGAATACCGTTCGATAGATTCGATCATTGCGGGGGCGCCAATCAGAAACGATAAAGTAACGTTCAGACTCGAACTCGACAGAAACCCGGAAGTCGTCTGGAAAAGATTCGATGCCAAACTGCGGAACCAGATACGCAAGTCGGAAAAATCGGGACTTACCGTCGGGATATTCGGGGCCGAGCGGATCGACGATTTTTACGGCATTTTTTGCTGGAAAATGCGCGATCTCGGCACGCCGGTTTGGGGCAAGCGCTTCTTTGCAAGCATATTCGACGAGCTGGGCGGATCCGCCCGAATCGTTCTCGTTTTCAATCGGAACATTCCGATTGCCGGCGGATTGCTTCTGGCGTTCAAAGATTTGCTGTATGTGCCGTCCGCTTCCTCTTATAACGAATATCTGAAATATTGCCCAAATCACGCCCTGTATTGGCAGGTCATCAAATACGGCTGCGAGAACGGGTATCGTTTGTTCGACTTCGGCCGTTCGACCTGGAATTCGCCGACCTTTAATTTCAAGAAACAGTGGGTTTCTCCGCCGATTCAACTGAACTGGCAATATGCCCTTGCCCAATCAGAGGCGATACCGGCAATGAATCCCGATAATCCGAAATATAAGACCGTGATAGCCATATGGCGCAAATTGCCGCTGTGGCTTACCAATTTCCTCGGCCCGAAAGTCATAAGGAATTTCCCGTGAAAAAGATCCAATGCCCGGAGCATTCCATTGACGATCCGCAAAATCGCCCCTGCGGGGGTACCGTATAAAATAACCGAACTTCTGCCAGCGTTGTGGGGGGCTTTCGCTTCCGCCGATATCCGGTCGGTCGTCGGCAAGGCGTTATGCCAACACGCAGGCATCAAGCATTGTTTCGTCGTAAATTCCGGACGAGCCGCATTCACCATCATTCTGAAGGCTTTGATGAAAACGGCCCCCCCCGATCGCGATGAAGTGGTAATCCCCGCTTATACCTGTTTTTCGGTGCCGTCTTCGATAGTGCGGGCCGGGCTTAAAATAAGGCTGGCCGACCTTGATCCGGGCAAAATCGATTATGATTATCGCAAACTCGGCGAGGTCGATTTCCGTAAAGTCCTGGCGATAATTCCCTGCAACCTTTTCGGCATAGTCAGCGATTGGAAAGAACTGACGGCGATAGCCCGCCAAAACAATTTGGAAATAATCGACGATTCGGCGCAGACTTTTGGGATAATCCACGACGGCAGGCAATCGGGATCGTGGGGGAAAGCTGGCTTTTACAGTTTCGGCAGAGGTAAGAACATCACCGCCGTTGGCGGGGGCGCGATAATGACCGACAGTGACGAACTCGCCGCAGCAATCGCCGAATCGATGAACCGGGCAAAGCCGCCGCGGCCGACTGATGATATCAAGGCTTTCCTGAAAATCGTTGTCTATTCCATATTCCTGCGCCCCTATTTTTTTTGGATTCCGGAATCGCTGCCATTTCTCGGTTTGGGGAAAACGGTCTACGACGAGAATTTCCCCATAGCCGGATTGTCGAGACTGCAAACAGCGGTGCTCCTCGATATGTTGAAAAAAATCGAATGGCTCAATACGGTTCGTGCGGAAAACGCCCGTTTCCTGGCCGAATCAATCGCCAAAGACGAAACGACCGGCGGGTTCGTGATACCCGGGCGGCGGACTGACTATATTCCTCCTTACCTGCGCCTGCCGGTGCTGGCGCCGTCGAATTCACTGCGACGCAAAGCGATCGCCGACCTTAACCGCGCCGGCATCGGGGCTTCGACGATGTACCCCTCGACGATCAAAGATATCCCCGGCCTTGAAAGCCACCTTGTGGGAACCGAAAACAAGTATCCCGGAGCGGCGATTCTGGCCGACCGCCTGTTCACCCTGCCCACGCATCCGTATGTCGCCCGCAAAGATCTGGAGATAATTTCCAGAATTTTAGGGCGGCTAAGCGAGAGAAGCGAATGACCGATAAAATTTCTGACACCCGGAACAATTGACGCAAGTGTTATGCAAACATTGCTGATTATCGTACTGGCTTTGTCGCTATTAAACATTATTTGGACTTATTTCGGGTATTTCGCCTTTCTGAAACTTCTGGCGATTCTCCGCCCCGCACCGAAAACGCCGCAGGATGAGTGGTTTCCTCCGGTGAGCATGATTATCACAGCATATAACGAGGAAAAGAAAATAGGCCCCAAAATCGAAAACTGTCTTTCTCTCGATTACCCCGCCGACAAGCTTGAAATAATCGTGGTTTCCGATGGTTCGACCGACAGAACCACCGAGATTGTGAAAGAGTATCGAAGCGGGGGCGTGAAACTGCTGCAATTCAACGAGCGCAACGGTAAGCATTATTGCCAGGGGAAAGGAATCGAAATCGCCGCCCATGGCCTGCTGGTTTTAACCGATGCTACCACCTTTCTTAGGCAGGATGCTATCCGGAAGATTGTGCGGGGTTTTGCCGATCCGAAGATAGGCGTCGTATCGGGCATGGATGCCGTCGAGGGTGTGGACGGCGCCGAGCAGGGGGAAAATTTTTATGTCCGCTACGAGATGGCGTTGCGCCGGCTGGAAAGCCGGGTGGCTTCGATAGTGGGCGCCAGCGGTTCTTTCTACGCCGTCCGCAGGGAAGTCTGCCGCAATTGGTATCCTTACATGTCAAGCGATTTTTACTTGCCTTTGCTCGCCCGCACTTACGGCTATCGCTCGGTGCTCGACGAGGAGGCGATCGGCTTTTATAGGACGCTCGACGACCCGAAACGAGAATTCAAACGCAAAGTTCGGACGATCGTTCACGGCCTCGACGTCGTTTATAATCTGCGCTATATCCTCAACCCGTTCCGCTACGGCATGTTTTCATTTCAGGTGTTAAGCCATAAGGTTTTCCGATGGCTGGTCCCTTTCGCTCTTTTGGCAACCATGGCGGCAAGCGTTTTTCTTGCGGCGATCAATAGCGCCTGGCTGCCGCTGGTGGTTATCCAAACCGTCCTTTACGGGTTGGCGGCGGCGGCGGCCATATTCAAGTCGTTACGGAAACCGGTCATATTCAAAATCCCTTATTTCTTCGTCTTGGCCAATGTTTCCATTCTGGTCGCCTGGATCGAATTTATCAAGGGCGAGAGATATATCACATGGCAATCGACGACAAGATAAGGTTGCTGCATATCGCCTCGGGTGACCTTTGGGCGGGCGCCGAGATGCAGCTGTATTCGCTGTTGGAATCGCTCCGGGAGAACAAGCGATTCGAGATTTCGGCGCTCTTGTTGAATGACGGCAAGCTTGCGGCGAATCTGAGAAATTCCGGCATAGAACCGCATATTATTCCCGAATCCGAATACGGATTTCGGCGGATTGTCACGGCGGCGGCGTCTTATGCCGAAAAGAAAAAATTCGACATCGTTCATTCTCACCGCTACAAAGAAAACATTTTGGCTGCGATCCTGAAAAGACGCGGCTTGGCGAAATGTTTGGTGCAGACGGTTCATGGCGCAGGCGAGCCGTTCACCGGCCTGGCCTTGCTCAAAAGCCGGATTTTTTCGACATTGAACGACTATTACACGAGGAAATATTTCGACCGAATCGTGACTGTTTCCGAGGATCTGCGGCGGCGGTTGTCGAAAAAATTCCCATCGGCCAAATTACTGACGTTCCACAACGCTATCGATCCGGCGAAACTGGCAATCCGGCGTTCGACCCAAGAAATACGCACCGAACTTGGTATCCGGGATGATCATATTTTGATCGGCAGCGCCGGCAGGATGGTTCAGGTGAAAGGATATGATCGGTTCATCATGATGGCCAAAATCATCCGCGACAAATCACCCAAAACCAGTTTCATCCTCGCCGGCGAAGGACCGCAAAGAGAAGCATTGATGAAAATGGCGGCTGAGCAGGGACTCGGCGGCGCAATCGTATTCACCGGTTTTCGTGACGACGTTTACGACATCATCAACTCCCTTGACATTTTCGTGATCAGTTCGCTTCATGAGGGGATCCCGATGGTGCTGCTTGAGGCGATGGCGTTCGGCAAACCGGTAGTGGCCACTGCCGTGGGCGGAATCGGCGAGGTTATCGAAGACGGCGTATCGGGCATGCTTGTGCCCACCGATGACCCATCGGCATTGGCGGAAAGCTGCCTGCGCTTGATCGCCGACTCGAAGCTTCGCCAATCGCTTTCGCAACAGAGCAGATTGCGGATCGAGCGCGAATTTTCCATAAACACCCTGCGGCGGCGGATGGTCGAGTTGTACGAGAACCTATACCGGCCCCGGCCGTCGGTATAGATGATAAAAGCCGCGATAGAGCATCACCCGTTCGCTTTCAACGGACTTGTTTACGGCGCTCGACTTTGATTATAATGTCCGCCATGCACAAACCAGCGAAAATAATCAGGCTGTTTGTTTCGATTGCGGTCATAATCGGCGTGTTCCTGATTATCGCCAAACTTAAGCTGCCTTCTCACACCTACCTCTGGCGGGAAATCCACAACACCGGGCATACGTTGCTGTTCGGCGCTTTTGCGCTGGCGGTTTTGACGATGGTAAGGCAGTATTGGACAGCTATCGCGAATCGCCCGTTCAGGCAGTATGTTTTCGCCTTGGCGATAACGGTGTTATCCGGCGCTCTCGTAGAAATGGCTCAGATTTATCTGCCCGGAGATTCCGATCTTTATGATCTCTCAAGAGACATCGCCGGAGCTTTGGCGGCGCTTGGTTTCCGGGCGGCGATGGATAGAAGGTTGGCCGCCGGGGCGAGGTTCGTGGGGATCAGGTTGCGGAAATTGCTCTTGGGATTCTCAGGCATCGTTCTGCTGGCGGCCTTGACGCCGCTTGCGGTCCTGACCGGGGCCTATCTCCATCGTGATCTCTCTTTTCCCATAATCGCCGATTTTGAATCGAACTGGGCGCGCCCACTCATGAAAACAAGGAAAGTCAGCTTGGCCTCGGTTTCTGCGCCACCGGCCTGGAATGACAATCATGGCAAAGTGGGACGATTGACCTTTCTGCCGGCGAAATATCCGACGTTTTCGATAGAAGAACCGTTTCCCGACTGGAATAGCTACTCGTTTTTCAGTCTGTTGATCTTTTCGCCGGAGGCGGAGATCGTCACTATAGGATTGCGAATCGAAGATTCTCACACCGACAACTCTTTCGACGACAGATTCAATCTCACCGTCGATTTGAAATCGGGCCGGAACGAGATAGTCGTGCCTCTTGAGAAAATTCGTACCGCGCCCAAGGGCCGCCTGATGGATATGAAATCGATCAACTCGATCCATATCTACGCTGGGGTAATCCGCAGCCCTGTTACTTTATTCCTCGACGATATTCGTCTGAAATAACGGTCAGCCGAAATTAAAAAGGCCGCCTTTCAAAAAGACGGCCGGATGACTCCAGAGACAGCCTTGTATCATGATCCCGAGGCGGCCAGCACAGGCCGCTCGATCACGCCTTTTTCTTTCAGGAATTTGATGAAAGATTCGGTGGCCGCCATCCCGCCAAGCTGGTTGGGATGCGAATCGGTGTCTTTCTTTTGAAATTCCTTGCGCAAAAAATTGTTCTCATCGGCCAGCACATCGAACAGATCGAAAACAAGCAGATTGTCTAAACCGGTATCTTTGCGATATCGATCCAAATATTCACCTTTCAACCAATTGTTGAACTCGCGGGCGCGCCTTGCATTTTCGAGAGTTGAGGCTTTCGGTACGAGAGGCGGAGCGGTTACATATATGAACAATTTGCTCGGATACTTTGCGAATTCCTCGGCCATTTCCTCGAACGCCGCCTTGAAATTGACCATGGTTCGATTCGGATCGGTCGGATCGCCGGGGCCGGTTCCCTCGGCGACTATATCGCTATTGGGAAAACAAGATTTGAACATGATGATGTCGTTTTCCTGCGATCCAGAATAGTAGATGTTGGGATGACGATCGAAGCGGAATATTTTCTGCGTATCGTTGCGAAATTTCGGAAGCCAATGGCAGATGTCGGTATTCTGTCCAATCTCGTCGCCATAGGTGGCGTCATGGACGGCGATCCCGTGCTTCATCAGCTCGGCGGCCAGGCGCCCCTGCCCCAACCACTCACTGCCGACGGAATGATGCAAAAAGATCAGCCTTTTCTGCGATTCGGCGTTTATCGACGTCAATATCTGATCGCGCTGGTCAAGCTGGGATCTGAGATGGCTTATGGCATAGGTTTGCTTGCGCCCCTGATAGGCCGACCACATGCCGAGAACGTAGCCAAGCCCGGCCAGCATGAAGATGACGGCCAACATCACCAAAACCGCCTTTTGGCGATAAGCCTTGTAGGCGGCGTGAAGACTGACGGCGGCACCCAAAATCCCCAGCAAAAATATCAAGGCCATGCCGATTATCATGAATTTCAAAGGACACCTCCAAGTTTATTTACTGTGCTCCACCTTTATCATAAGCATTGTTACTGTTTTATATCGACGCCGGTTCCCGGAGGTTGAAACAGGCCTCAAAATAGACCTCTTTTACCTTTCTTGCCCATTAAACCGCAAAAGGTTAATGGTTTTCAGCCGTAATCCGGTTCGGTTATCGCCCACCTGCTTAAATCAATATCCCGGCCACGCAGCAGGTGCACCACGAGGCGAACGCTCCCGCCAGAAGGGCGCGCATGGCTATTTTGGCCAAATCACCGCGCCTTTCCGGAGCGATACCGCCGATCCCGCCTAATTGTATTCCCACTGAACTGAAATTGGCGAAACCGCACATGGCATAAGTGCCCAGTGTGGCGGCGCGCTGGCTCATCTGCGGAGCATAATCGTGCAGTTTCAGGTAGGCCACGAATTCGTTGGCGGTAACCTGAGTTCCCAGAATATCTCCGAATTTGGCGCAGTCCTGCCAGGGAACTCCCATGAGCCAAGCCAGCGGCGCCAAGGTCTTGCCGAATATCCAGGTCAATGACAGCTCTTTCCAGAACAAGCCGAGAATTATGTTAATGAGGGTTATCAGTCCAATGAAGGCGATCAGCATGGCTCCGACGTTAAGCGCCAGCCTTAAACCGTCGGTCGCCCCCCGCGCCGCCGCATCGATTCCGTTGACGTCGAGCTTTTCCACCTTGAGCCTGACAACCCCTCTTGTCATGGGCTCTTCCTTTTCGGGGATTATCACTTTCGCCAGCGCCAACCCCGCCGGAGCCGACATTATCGAAGCCGACATCAGATGGCCGGCTATGTTGGGAATGATGTCCTTGAGAAGCCCAACATAGGCAGCCATCACCCCACCGGCGATTGTGGCGAAACCGCCGACCATTACGGCATTGAGCTCGGATATGGTCATCTTGCCGATATAGGGTTTGACCACTAGCGGCGCTTCGGTCTGACCGACGAATATATTGGCCGAGGCCGATAGCGATTCGGCCCCGGAAGTTTTCATCGTTTTGGACATGATCTTGGCCAACAACACTACCATCTTTTGCATGATTCCATAGTGATACAGCACGGTCATGAAAGCCGAAAAGAATATTATCGTCGGCAGCACCTTGAACGCAAAAAACGCGGTGCCGGCATCGAGAACAAATCCCCCGTCGGAACCTATGAATTGCCCATCCGAACCAAGCGTCCCAACCGGCAAAAATCGATTGATAAGATTACCGAAAACGAATTGGGACCCTTTATCGGCACAGCTTAAGATCGTCAAAATGATAAAGTTGAATTTTTCGAAAATCCATCTGCCGGGGTAGGTTTTCAGTATTATCAAGGCGAATGTTATCTGAAGACCAAGGCCGAAGGCAACCGTTCGCCAGGGGAAATTTCGGCGGCCAAGTGAAACCAGCCAAGCGATTCCAAACATGAAAACGATTCCCAAAAGGCCGATGAATCTATCCATTCCGTCTCCTTTCGAATATGACCAATGATTTCCGGTTCGATTTATTCTCCGGCTGCGCCGCTTTTGATCGCGGACAAAGCACCGGCGCATGACCGGGCAAGTTTTTCTATTTCGGCTTTCGCTTTCTCGGCAAAATCGTCATTCGAGGAGGCATACAGAACCGATCGTGAAACGTTGACTACGGCCAGCTCACCCCGCGAATTGGCGCCGGCCTTGAGCGATTCTTCGAGATCACCGCCCTGAGCGCCGACTCCGGGGATAAGCAAGGGCATATCGTCGGGAATCATTTGTCTGATTTCCGCAAGCTCCGACGGGTGTGTCGCCCCGACGACCAAGCCCACATTTCCGGATTTGTTCCATTCGGCCGCCTTGCGGGCCACCAACTGATATAGTTTCAGCTTCTCTCCGGTTTCCAGAGCGATCGTTTGTTTCTGAAAATCGGCCGCCGACGGGTTGGAAGTCAGGCAAAGCAGAAATATCCCCTTATCGCCGTAGCGGATGAACGGTTCGATCGAATCGAATCCGAGGTAGGGATTCAACGTAACCGCATCGGCCATGAAATGCTCAAAAGCGGCTTTGGCGTAGTTCGCCGAGGTGTTCCCTATATCGCTCCTTTTGGCATCAAGGATTACCGGAATATCCGCAGGAATGAAATCAATCAGCTCTTTCAATGCTTTCAGCCCGCGCGCTCCCCAGCGTTCGAAAAAGGCGATATTCGGCTTATAGGCGCACACATGATTCTTCGTAGCCATAACGATATCCAGTAGAAACGACAGCGCCCCGGTGGGAGTGCGGGAAAAACCTCTGGGGAATCTCCCGGGGTCAGGGTCGAGTCCGACACAAATCCAGCTTCTATTTTTCCGGGCGGCCCCAAGCAGCGCCTTTCGAAAATCACCGTCAGGCATCGCCAACCTTTCCTATTATTGTGCCGATATCGTCGATATCCCGCTGCCGGAGGTAGGTCCGGATTTCCTCAAGCACCCGGCCAAAAATGGTCGGTTCGGCGAAACAAGCGGTGCCTATCTGGACCGCCGCGGCTCCAGCAAGCATAAATTCGATGACATCCTCGCCGCTACTTATGCCGCCGATACCGATAACCGGGATCCGCAGGACCCGTGCCGCCTTGTAAACCATGGCCAACGCCACCGGTTTTATCGCCGGACCGGAAAGTCCGCCGAATTTATTCGAAAGCTTGAATCGCATCGACTTTGCGTCTATGGCCGTTCCGATAAGCGTATTGATAAGCGAAACGGCGTCGGCGCCGGCGGCCTCGGCCGCCTGCGCGATCGCCACGATATCTGTCACGTTCGGCGAAAGTTTGGCGATGATCGGCACTTTGGAAACCTTGCGCACCTCGCTTATCACGCGGGCCGTCCCCTCTTCCGAGGCCCCGAATTCAAGCCCGCCGATTTCGACGTTGGGACAAGATATGTTTACCTCAAGAGCATGCACTCCGGTTTGTTCCGATAGCTTTCGGGCAAGATGGACATATTCGCCGACCGTCCTGCCAGCGATATTTACGATCGTGACGCAGTTGCAGCCGCGCAAATACGGCAATTTGATATCGATAAAGGCATCAAGGCCGATATTGGAAAGGCCGATCGCATTCAGCATGCCGGCGGCGGTCTCGGCCACTTTCGGCGGCGGATGGCCGGTTCTCGGCAACGGAGTTATCGATTTGGTCACCACGGCCCCCAACTGGGCCAAGTCGATAAAATCGGCGGCTTCATCGCCATAGCCGAAACAGCCGGAAGCGGACATTATCGGGTTTTTAAGCCTTAGGCCGGCGATTTCCACGGCTAAATTTGGTTCCATTCGATCATCCCCGACTCGAAGACCGGCCCTTCTTTACACACTCTGGCCAAGCGGAATCCGCGCTCATCCTCCGTGGGTTCTGAACCGGTCTTCTTTATTTTAATCGCACAGCCGTTACATACTCCCCAGCCGCAAGGCATAAGCTGTTCAAGCGAAAGCAGGCAGTGATGACCGGCCCCCGCCGCCAAATCCGCCACCGCCTTCATCATTGCCGGCGGTCCACAGGCGCAGATACACAATCCGGATTTGCCGCGAAGGTCAGGTTCCAGCAATTGGGTCACCAGCCCTTTGAAGCCGGCGCTGCCGTCTTCTGTAGCGGCATGGTAATTGACACCGAGATCCGTTATCGCCTCATGCGCGAACAATTCAGCTTTGCTTTTCGCACCGGAATAAAAATGAACGGCGGACGGCCTCGTGCCGTCAGCCAGCAGCTTTTTGCAAAGAAAATGCAGCGGCGGCAAACCGACCCCGCCGGCCACGAGAAAGATTTCCTTAAGCCCTGACGACAGACGAAAGCCATTGCCCAAAGGACCAGTCACGAAAAGCTTTTGCGGTAGTGGCAGCGAAGCCAATGATTCGGTGATTCGGCCATATTTTTTTATGAAAAGAACGATCCGTCCTTCGTAGGCGTCATGAATCGAAAACGGCCGCGGCCACAAGACCGTTTGGATCCCGGGTATTTTCACCTGAACGAACTGTCCGGGGCCGGCCTTTTCGGCGATCTCCGGGCAGTCAAGCTCGATACTGAATATCTTTTCCGAGACTATGGTTTTCCGGACGATTACGGCCTCGCCGCTGTGTTTCAAACTAAGGCCCCTTCTCCCGTCTTTCCTGATACGGTTGATAAAATTCATCCAGTTTCGGCGGAGCGAATTTGATGTCGTAACGGAAATAATCGTTTAATTTCGTCAGATCATCGATATACGAAATATCGAAAACCGTTTGGGTGAGCGCCCGGATCGCCGCCGAATCGATCGCTGCATTACCCGAAGGTCCGATCAATTGATAATCGATGACGGTGCCGACGAAATTGAGTTTTATCTTGAATGTCACGCGTCCTTTCAATTTCTGGCTCAAAAGATGTTCCGGATAGATGAACTCGCCGGTATCTTTCGGCGGCGGAGCATCCGGCAAACCCGGAATTTGCCGAGCGGTATCGACTTCCGCCATCGTTATGGTATCCATTGAGACGTTGGCCGGTACCGGTTCGGGCTGGGCCGCCGCAGCGGTGGAATCTTTTTCCAATCCCATCAAGATTTTCGCCTGTCTGCCGTAAATGGTGCCGGCGTAATTTTCCGCTACATGGGAAAAGGCGCGGTAGGCGCTGCTGTCACCGTCCGCTTCAAGACTCTGATTAATTATCCAGGCTCTGGCAAAGGCGCTTTTGGCGGCATATTCACTACCGGGGAAAGTCTGTTCTATAAATGAAAAAACGGCCAGAGCTGAATCCTTATCGCCGATGGAAAAATACAGGCTTTCGGCTAAGTTATAATACGACCCGGCGCTTGGTACCGAGGGAAGCGGTTCGCCAAAGAATAGATTTCGGGCGAATTCGGCTTGGGGCGTGGATGGATACTCGCTGATTATTCTCCTGCAAATCCCGCGGGCAGCCGCCGAATCCTCCCTTGCCAGATAAATCGCGGCTACGGCCAGTAACGCCCTTGGTGCATAAGACGAATGAGGATACTGGTTGGTCAGGGTCAAATACTCGTTTATCGCCGAATCGGGACGTTCCAAATCATAATAAAACAACTCTGCCAGAAGAAATCTTATGCCGGCGGTCTCTTCCTGACCGGACGTGTCGGCACCGACAGAATCGGAAACGGAGGATGGGAATTCAACTATCATCGATCCGGTCAGGCTGTCTATGACGTGGATATCGTTTCCGGTGGAATCAGTTTTCGGAAAATCCGTTTCCAGCGATGTCGGCGCCTGCGAATCGGCGGGCGCGGGCGGCGCTGTTGCGGAATCGACAAAGGTTGTCACGTTGGTTTCCGTATCGGCAGGGGCGATCCTGACGGAGTCGATCCCGCTTTCCGGTGAGGTTACCGGCTTTTGTCCGAGTTTCGCTAAGTATGTTTCGTATTTCGTCAATTGCGCCAGCCGGGCGGTGGCCAGCTTTTTGATTTGTTGGTTTTGCCCTTCTTTGTTGACCTTGGTCAGATTCTCCCTTGCTTTGGCGAGATCATTTTGGCCAAGGTAAATCAAACCGAGTTGATAATAAGCCTCGGCCGACTGCGCCGAGTTGGGGAATTGCTCGATAATCTTGTTATACTCGGCGATCGCCTGCTCTGTCTGCCCTTCGAGATATTTTCCCCGGGCAAGTTGAAGCCGGATCATTCCCGATCTTTCGAAATAGCGCTCCTGTCGGGACAGGCTCTGGAATGCTTCGACGCCAGCCCTTATTGAATCCGCCTTGAAAGCGGCCAGCCCGAAAGCGAATTGAGAATCGAAAAATAGATCGCTGCCCGGATTCATATTTTTGACCTTGCGGTAGGCGCGGAGAGCCTCGAGGGGCTGTTTCAGGCTGTCACGGCAGGCGCCTATGAAAAACTGCGCCGTCGCCGCCGAATCGGACCCCGCATATTCTTTGATAAAACTCTCGAATGCGTTCAGAGCGATGGAATAGTTCTTCCTAATGAATTCTATGTAAGCCGACATGAAAGCCGCATCATCTTTCAGTGGCGATTTCTTTTTCTGTACGATCCGGCCGAAAGACTCACTTGCCGCCCGATAATCTTTCATCCAGAATCGGCTTAAGCCGATGTAAAAATTTGCCTCATCGACGAACCGGGAATTGGGAAAATTCTCCACCAACTCATTGAGTCTGCTTTCCGCGGCGATATATTCGCCCATGTTGTAGCGCGCCTTGCCCACGAGCCAGAGCGCATCATCGACATATTTCGATTTAGGATGATTAAGGATGACTTTGTTGGCCCTATCGATCGCTTCTTTATAAAGACTCTTATCGGTCATGGCGACCGTCGGTTCTTCCGGGGGGGCGGCGCGGTTCTTTTCCCAACTATACTGGGTTGCGGCTTGTGTCTTGGGCCTAAACTGGTTGCGCTCGGCTCGTTGAAACGCTTGTTTGGCGTTGAAAAACGTGTTGTAATAAACACACGATGAGGCGAAAATCAATACCGCGAAAAGCAACAGCCTGCGCATATCAATTTTATATAATACCCCAAAAGCTTCTCCGTTCCAATATTTATTTCCATAAATATAACCGACGGCCACCGCCTGAAAACCATCGGCTCCAAAACGCCATGGCAATGATGGGTTGTTGCCACTGTCTTGTCAATCGGCGGGTAGGGTGCTTAATATTTGACCAGCTCACGGGCCGTTTCGATGATTTCGTCGATTTGCGGCAGGCAGATTTCATCACCGTCCGGGCCATAGGCAACGCGGCAATCCTGCGCGCTCAATAAGCGCACCGGACCGTCGAGATAATCGAAAAGCGAATTGGCGATAAAGGCGGCGATCGTCGGCCCTGTTCCGCCATGGAAACGGTCTTCCGAAACTATCATCACCCGCGAACAATCTTTGACCGCCTTAGCGATAGTGTCCCAGTCCATCGGCTTGACCGTCCGCAGATCGATTATTCGGGCGCCGATTCCATCCTGCTCAAGCGATTCGGCCGCTTTTAAGGACATGGGCAGAGTTATGCCGTAGCTGATCAGTACGATATCGCGGGCGGTTTCGTTATAGACTCTGGCCCGGCCGAATGGCAACAGCTCCTCAATAGGAGGATATTTGGCAAGCAGGTTGTAACCGTCCCAGTCACGGCGATTGTAAAGAGCGACCGACTCGCAGAAAAGGACAGGATCGCCGCAGACAAAAGCGGTCCGCATCAGGCCGGCGGCGTCGGTGGCGTTGGCCGGCACCACCACGTGCAAACCGGGGATATTGATAAACGTCCCAAGGTTGGCCTCAGAATGCCACATTGCACCCGCACCCTGCTTATAGCCTCCATAACTGGTCCGAATAATCATCGGCAACCGCACCCGACCGTTGGAACGTTGACAACAAGTGGCGATTCGGTCTTTAAGCTGCTGATAACCCGGGCTCATATAATCGATGAATTGGATCTCGGGGAACGGCACCCTCCCCTGTAATGCCTGGCCGACCGCCCGACCGAGAATGCCGGCCTCATCGAGCTGGGTGTTGTACACCCGCTGCGCCCCGAACGCCCGCTGCAGGTTCCGGGTGACAAGAAATACACCGCCTTTGCCTTTCAACTCGGAAGTGACCGATTCTCCTTTAGCGAATACCTCACGGGCGAAATCGGCCACGTCTTCACCGAACAATATGCCGGCATCGGAAAGCATGAATATATCGAACAGTGAGTAATTGATCGCCTTGCGCAAAGTCATGGGAGGTTGGTTTTCGGGCAAATCCGGCAGGTCAACATAACCCTTTTCATAAAAATACCTATACATCTGCGGCCGCTGTGCCGCCTTTTCCGATACCATCTCGGCCCAGAGCGCTTCCGCCGTTTCGGGAGTATAAGAAGTCACCTTGGTCAGAACGTCGGCCGCCCTTTTGGGCTGAAAATCGGCCACCGCCTCGGCCGATATTCTGGAAACCTCGGAATCGCATTCGTCGAAAATAGCTGCCAGCTCTTGGGGCGAAAACAGACCGTCAGCCGTCAATTCGGTTGCCGCCGTCCGCAAAGGATCGTTTTCGACATGATGGCGCTGCTCTTCCGGTTCCATATAATGCGTCTGATCGTCGGAACCGGAATGCGAATCCTCGCGGGTGACATTGATATTGGCGATCGCCGGTCCTCTACCCGATTTCACATGTTCGATCATTCTGTTCACCGCGGCGATTGACTCCTTTATTTTGGTGCCGTCGAAATTCTCGATTAAAAGCCCGAAACGCTTGAATCCCTCGAACGAAGTGGTCGGGTTGCCCTCGGGGAATTGCTCGTTCACGCTGGTCGATATCGCCCAGCCGCAGTTGTAGATGGCGAATACGTTTCTGGTCTTGTTATAGACCGAATAAAATACCGCCCGGTGAAATTCCGGCGATGAAGTGGCTCCTTCGCCTATTGCGCAACAGACGATCGAGTCAGCGCGGAATCTGCCGCCCTTGATTCCGACCGGACCGCTGATCGGCGTCGGATTGGCTATGGCCTCCGCCAGACCGGCCGCCTCGAGCGCATGCGAGCCCGTCGGCGAGGCTTGGGGCAAAATCGCTTTGTCCGGGTATGATGAGTGGGCCGGCTGCAGCATGCCGCCGTTCGATTCGGAACGCCGGTCGCCGATAGCCTCAAGCATTTTCTGCCTTACACTGACCCCCCGATATAAATCGAACGCCTTATTCCGGTAATAGCCGATAAACGGATCATCCGGAGCAAGAGCCTGGGCCAGCACGACATCGATCAATTCCTTGCCGCCGCAACCGATAAAAAAGCGGCAATGCCCTTTGCGCAAAAGTATTTTTTCTTCAAGCTCTATTCGGCGCGCCAGAACCATCGTGCGATACATCCGCAACAAGGTATCCCGGTCGATGCCGCCGTATGCCGCGATCGATCCTTGCTGTTTGGCCGGCTTGAGCGTTGCGATCCAGTCTTTTATTTCCCAATAGGCCACTGCCACCTCCGTTTGCCGAAATAAACTGATTTTCAGCGGGCGAGTTTCCCGACAGGCAAAGTTATTTCGACCCGCTTAAAGGTCAAGCGGAAAACTTCATCACGCCGGGGTCATTCTTACTTAGACTGCCGCTCTTGTCGAAAATATTGATACAACGAATATAGGATTAAAAGACAATAGGCTGGCTGGAAAATGTATTAGCGAAATGAAAAATGTAGCGGAACCGGTTTCAGTTGGCAAAATCGATAACCGATATTATAATCAATGACAGACTTTTAGGTATATTTTAGGGAGGAATGAAAATGAATGGAAATGCAACGAATCGCGGAGCTGCGACCGCCTTGACCATTTTCTGTTTTATAACATGTATCGTATCTGCGTCTTTCGCTCAGGATGAGAAAACGTCCGATAAATCGGTCCAGCTCTCGGCCGAGACATTTCGGGCCGATTTTCCCAAACTCGAAATCAACGGTTTCCTCGATGCCAGCTATTTATTTGAAATGCGTTCCGACAACAATACTTTCGGTTTCGATCAGGCGGAAATCAATCTGCGGCACGAGCTGGCGCAAAAAGGATCGGCCAGACTCGATCTCGAATGGCTTAATAATGATCAGGGCGATGGCGAATTCGGGATTGAGCAGGCATTCATCACATTTTCCCCATCTTCTCAAGGTAAGCTCAAGTTCACTTTCGGCAAGTTCAATTCCCCGATAGGGCTGGAGACCTTCGATCCGCCGGATATGTATCAGTATTCGCATGGTTTTGTCAGCAACTACGCTTTGCCCGGCAATTTGACCGGATTGAGCTTTACCGCCGATATCGACCGGTCAACCGAACTATGCTTATTTGTGACAAACGGCTGGGATAACAACCTCGATTTCAACGATCAAAAAACTTTCGGCGGCCGTCTGAGCCACAATCTCGGTGGATTTGTCGATTTCAGCCTGGGTGCGATAAGCGGCTCGGAATCGGATTCGCTGCCGAATTTGGTAACGGTGGCCGATTGGCTGGTGAATGTTTCGCTTAAGAATGTAATCATCGGCACCGAAATCAATTTCGGCTGGAATGAACTTGCCGGCGAAAAGTACGATTGGAACGGCTTTCTGGCGATGACTCATGTAAAACTTGCCCCTTGGCTCGGTGTTACCGGCAGATATGATTATTTCAACGACAAAGACGCCCTCAGGCTGGGCAGCGGAATATCCGAGAGACGTCAGGCGTACACGATCGCTCCGGTTTTTTCGCTTGGCGATGGTTTGACCGCGCTGCTGGAGCTCAGGTACGATATAT
>Ga0129299_1000020_pt1 | contig 76425 bp, 58 predicted proteins | sample ConPoolayeCmetaG_FD_94477 | JGI IMG/M metagenome (GOLD analysis project Ga0129299, IMG submission 94477) | Hot spring microbial mat communities from California, USA to study Microbial Dark Matter (Phase II) - Cone Pool mat layer C metaG ...
GCAGGTCCCACACCGGGTTGGCGGTAGCGGGCCGGGCCCAGTTGGCGAACACGAGAATGCCGATCATCACGGCGAAGTAGGCGGCGGTTTTCCACAGCGGGCGATCCGCGGCCTCCTCGGGCAGGACGAACGCGCCGCCGGCCTGGGCCGCATCCGCCTTGGCGCGTTCCTCCTTGCGGTAGATGAGGTACATGGCCAGGCCGACGACGAAACTGAACCCGACGGCCGCCACGGCCCGCGCGGCGCCCAGCTCCCAGCCGAGGACGCGGGCGGTCAGGATGATCGCCAGCACGTTGATCGCCGGCCCGGAGTACAGGAACGCGATCGCGGGTCCCAGCCCCGCGCCGCGCGTCCAGATGCCGGCGAACAGCGGCAGCACCGTGCAGGAGCAGACGGCCAGGATCGTGCCGGAGACGGAGGCGACGGAGTAGGCCAGCAGCTTGTTTGCCGTCGGCCCCAGATACTTCATCACCGACGCCTGCGACACAAAGCACGAGATCGCGCCCGCGATGAAGAGCGCCGGCACCAGGCACAGAATGACGTGGTGCCGCGCGTAGTCCTGGAGCATCAGCAGCGCTTCGCGACCGGCTATCGCGGCGCGCGATCCCTCCGCCGGCAGCAACTCCATCGGCAGCCAATAGGCCAGCGCAAACACGCTGACCATCGCCACCAAGATGGCGAGCTGCCGGCGCGTCTGCCGAGACAACCGCCCGACTGTCGAGCCGACGGTCCCTTCGCTGTATCTTGCCGCCGTCGATTGGGATGATGAACTCACTGCGCTACCGCCTCCTGTTGAGCCTTGAGATTCTCGCGCAGCACGGTCTCGATGCACTCCCACATCGGCTGCAAGCAACAGATGCGCGGACGGTAAAACGTGCGCGGCCCCTCACGCCGGTCCACGATGATCCCGGCCTGCTTGAGGATTGCCAGATGCTTGGACACCGTGGACTGGTCCACGCCGGCCAGCTCGACCAATTCGCAGACGCACTTCTCGCCTTGTGAGATGGCGTCCAGTATCAGGAGTCTGGTCGGGTGAGCCAGCGCCTTGGCGACCCGCGCCCGAGCGACGTACTTGCCATCCTGCCGAGCCTTATCTGGACTCATTGCCATATGGTAATTATGCCATCAGTGCTCTGGTTGTCAAGGCGGCGCGCGACTGGTAGGCTTCCACAGACTGTGCCTGCCCCGCCAATCCCGCCCCCGGAATTGTCGGATAGTCTATCTAAGCTCTTGTACCAGCAACGGTTAGCGTGTTGCGACTTGGGCCGCCCCCCCACCGGCAATACTAGCGTCTGTCGTGCCCCTCACACTTCCACTTGCATGTTGGTCGGCCCGCAGCCGCCGCCCAGACCGGGAGCACTGCGGATTGCCTGCATAACAAATTCCTTAGCGGCCTGCACTGCCGCTACCAGTGCCTCCCCTCGCGCCAGGCGCGCCGTGATCGCTGCCGAGAACACGCACCCGGTCCCGTGGGTGTGCCGCGTGTCAATGTGCGGCGTGGCAAAGCGATGCACTTCCCCGTCTGCATACAACACATCTACTGCTCTTCCCTCGAGTCGTCCGCCCTTGACCAGTACGTTAGGGACGCCGCACAAGCTGATACGTTCGGCGGCCCGCGCCATCGATTGCGGATCGTGCACCTCCATCTCAGCCAAGGCGGCAGCCTCGGGCATGTTGGGAGTGACCAGTGTGGCGTGCGGAAGCAGGCGCGAGCGTAGCAGCGCGACGGCCTCCTGATCCAGCAATGGGTCCCCGTGCTTGCTGATCATCACCGGATCGACCACCAACGGAAAACCGAACGTTGCCGCCCGCTCGGCCAGCGCCGCGACCAGCGCCGCGCTCCCCAGCGCGCCAGTCTTAGCCGCTGTCGGGGGGATATCGTCTAGCACGGCGTCGAGCTGCGCCAACACGAAGCGTGGCTCGACGAAGTGCACACCCGCCACGCGACGCGTATTCTGCACCGTCAGCAGCGTGACCACGCTCATACCGTACACACCATGCCGGTGAAACGTCTTCAGGTCGGCTTGCAGACCCGCTCCCCCCGACGGGTCCGAACCGGCGATGGTTAGCGCTACGGCGGTCATGACGAGAGTTCCAGCGGCGCCGAAAAGAAATCGTGCTCGCACAGCAAGGCGTAGCGATACGCATCATGCACTGCCGGCTCGTCGTCCGCCACCGCGTCGAGTAGCGCTTCCACCCGCGCGGCCAACGCGGCAAACTGCGGATCAGCGTAGGTCTCGATCCATGCCCCATACGGATGACCCGGGCGGCAAGCCGACGCGGCGACCTGCCCCAGGTGCGCGTACAGCCGCATGCACGGTGTCAGCGCTGCCAGGGTCTCGCCCAGCCCGGCATGCCAGGCCGAGCGCATCAGGAAGTTGACGTAAGCGGAAGCTGCCGGCAGCGGCTCGACGGTATTCAGATCGATGCCCAATTCGGCGGCATAGCGACGGTGCAGCCGCAATTCCTCCAAGGCACCACCAATGAAGGCGTGCAGTTCCTCAGCCTGTTCGGCTGCCGGGCTGCGTGCCAGGGCCAGCGCATACGCCCGCACAAACGCCCGCAAGAAAAAGGCGTCTTGGGCGACGTAGCGTCTGAAGGCATCGCGCTGCAACGTGCCGGCCATCAGCCCCCGAACGAAAGGGTGCGCTTCGCAGGCCGCCACCAGGTCGGCATTTTCCAGCCACAGCTTCTCATGCAGTCGCATCAGGTGTCCCAGGTCATCTCCCAGAAATCACGCTCGTGCTTCAGAACCTGATTGAAATGTTCCGCCTGCTGCGGATGCTGGTGGTGCTGTGCCAGCGCCCCCAGCCGGCGGACGTACTCCGCAAACTGCGTATTCGACCAGCGGGCGATGAACTCCGCGTATGGACCTGCCGGCGACAGGGCACTCCAGGCCGCCAGGTACGCCGCCTCCACGGCGAACAAAATGGCAGCCTGCACGCCGAACGGTTGCACGTACGCCGCGGCGATGAGGTAATCTACGTAGCGGCGCCCCACCGGATGCACCGGGCTGTTCAAACGCAAGCCGAGCCGCTCGGCGTGCCTCTCGAACCAGGCCAACTCCTGCTCCAGCGCCGCCAGCCCGCCGATCAACAGCCCGTGCCCTTCGCGCGGCGCCTTACTGGTCATGACCGCCTGAAAGCTCAGCAGACCATTCGCAAAATGGTAGTCCTGCACCAGCCAGCGCTGAAACGCCGTCGGCGCCAAAGTACCGTCCGCTAGCGCCCGCAGAAAACGCGGATTGACGGCCTCGCGCCACAGATCACCCGCCGCAAGTACTAATCGTGATGTGGCGATTTCTTGCATGACGAAACACCAAGCCGGCAGACGAGCTTTGCTCCGCCAGGTCCACGAACTTCCACGAAGGAGAGAGGCCCGCATCTCTCTTTCTTGCCGGCGATAACGCGCCGGCAGACCGCGCTCGCCCTGGCTTCGTCAGACATTGTGGCAACTCGTGGCTGCGGAAGTTCAGCGCGAGTAGGTGCCGACCAACTCCGCTTGGGCCTTGATGTGCCCGCGCATGGCCTCAAGCAGCTTCTCTTTGGTCAAGCCGGCCGGCACCGACAAGGCGCTGTCCAGCGCATACAGCTTGAAATGATAATGGTGCGTCCCGTGACCAGGCGGAGGCATTGGCCCGCGGTAGCCCAGCGTACCCCACGAATTCTTGCCTTGCAGAGCGCCGGTGGGCTCGCCGACTTTTTCCACCCGTTTGATGCCCTCCGGCAGCCCCGTCGCCGTCGCCGGAATCTTGTAAATCACCCAGTGCACCCAGTCGCCCGCCGGCGCGTCCGGATCATCACAGATCAGCGCCAGTTCGACCGTACCGGCAGGTACTCCGCTCCAACTCAAAGCTGGCGACACGTCGGCCCCCTCCCCTGTGTATTTGCTCGGTATGCGCTGCCCGGCAGCGAAGGCCGTGCTGGTTATCGTAAGTGTCATGCTTGGTTCTCCCTGTGACCGCCCGGTTGGTGCACTGCTGGCGGCTGTGGTCGTTGATTGCTGGCCAACCGCGACGGTGCCTCTGACCAGAAAAACCCCGCATAGCAAACCGACAGCCCAACGCCGTTGCTCCAGCAACCACATCGGCAGGCACTCCCTGAACTCGGCCGCCTGACATGTTATCCTACGCGCGTCGGTTGCCCAAGAGCGGCCGCCGGTGGGAGTTTGTAGCGATGCGCGCCATGGTCCTGACAGACATCGCTCCGATCGAACAGTCACCGCTGGTCCTGCAAGAGCGCCCCGAGCCGGACCCGGCCCCAGGCGAGCTGCGCATCCGTATCCGCTGCTGCGCCGTCTGTCGTACCGACCTGCATATCATCGAGGGCGAGCTGCCGCGTCACACCCTCCCGATTGTCCCCGGACACCAGATCGTCGGCACCATCGATGCTCTCGGCCCCGGTTGCTCCGGTTGGCAGGTCGGTCAGCGCGTCGGCGTGGCCTGGCTGCAACACACCTGCGGGACCTGCGCACAATGCCGGTCCGACCGCGAAAACCTGTGCGAAGCTGCTCGCTTCACCGGCTATCATGTTGACGGTGGCTACGCCGAGTTCGCCCTGGCCCCGGCCGACTTCGTCTATGACATCCCCCCGCAATTCGAAGACACCCACGCCGCCCCGCTGCTGTGTGCCGGGATCATCGGCTACCGGGCCTTGAAACGCTGTGCGTTGCCTCCCGGTGGCCGACTGGCGCTGTATGGGTTCGGCTCGTCGGCACACGTCGTTCTTCAGATCGCCCGCCACCGTGGGTGCCAGGTTTATGTCGTCAGTCGGACTGACAAACACCTGGAGTTGGCCCGCGCGCTCGGTGCGACGTGGGTCGGCAGCAACCCGGCCCAGATGCCAGCTCGGGTGGACAGTGCCATCATCTTCGCGCCGGCCGGTCGTCTTGTGCCGACCGCCCTGGAGCAGCTCGAAAAAGGCGGCACGCTGGCACTGGCCGGCATCTATATGTCGGCGGTCCCCGCCCTGGACTACGAGAAGCACCTGTTCTATGAGAAAAACGTGCACTCCGTGACCGCCAACACGCGCGCCGATGCCCGCGAGTTGTTGGCCGAGGCAGCGCGCCTCCCGGTCCGTCCCCACGTCACGACTTACGATCTCGCCGACGCCAATCGCGCCCTGCAAGACCTGAAAGCCGACCGCATCAGCGGCACGGGCGTTCTCTTGGTTCGCTAACCACCAGACTTTCGCCGCTCCTCAGCGCCGCCCGGCGCCGACCAACGGTCGGAGCAGCTTGATCACTTCGTCGTCTTCCGGGAAACGCCCGGTCTCATGTTTGCTGTAGATGACCTTGCCGTCAGCGTGTACGTCGAAAACACCGCCGCCGCCGACAATCAACTTCGGCTCGATCCCCAGAGTTTTCTTGATTGCGGCCGCCAAACTGGTGGCCTTGGGAAGGTAGTTTCATACCTGGCAGTAAGTGATGCTGACATTGACGCTCATGCGTTTTCTCCCACAACCGCATCGCACAACCTGATCTTAGGTGCCCGCCCCGGCGCGGACAACCCGCCCGTTGGCAGCACCATCCGCGTTCGGTAAGCTGCTTGATCGTTGCAAGTGCCGGCACTTGCCGGTCAGGAGACGCGTCATGCCACTCAAACTGCTATCGACTCTCTTGATACTCGTCGCTTCGCCGCTCAGTGGGGCCTTGGCGCAAGGTGAACCCGACCAGGAGCCGGAAGCCCCCGCTGCCGGGCCGGCCAAGGCTGTCCTTGGTGAACGCCTGCCGGAACTAGTCGCCGCCGACTGGGGCAATACTGAGACCCGTCCGACTCTGGACCGCCTGCGCGAGCGTATCGTCGTGCTGTTCTTCTTCCGCACTGATGACACCTCGGTAGATGCCTTCCCGATCCTCAGTCAGGTCCACAAGAACTTCAGTCAACGTGGAGTGGTCGTCATCGGCCTGACGCCGCAGTCCAAGGAAGCCGCTGAGAACATCATCAAGGGCAAGGAGTTGCGCTTCATCGTCGGTTACGGGGTGGCAACCGAAGAACGCTACCAGGTCTCGGCGTTCCCCAAGGTCTACCTGCTGGACACTGCCGGACGACTGGTAGACCGCTTCCACCCCGGCGACGGACTGGAAGAGAAGATCAGTGCCCAAATTCGCCGGACGCCGCCGGCCGGGTCCGACGTCGCCACGCTCAAGTCCCGCTACGAGCAGGCCCGTGGGGCCTACACCAAGGGTGAGTATGGAAGGGCTTACGCGCTGGCGCAAGACGTCAAGAAGGTGGCCGACGAGAACAGCAACATTGGCCGAGCGGTAGCCGAACTGCTCAAGCAAATCGAAGAGGCCGCCCGCAAGTGGCTGGACGAAGCCCGCGAAGCAGCCGGCGCCAACGAGCACGACAAAGCCTGTCGCATCTTGGCTGAATTGAGTGTGTGCTTCGCCGGCACGCAGGTGGCGGCTGACGCCGATACCGAAATCGGTCGCCTGATGGGCATGCGTGAGTTGAAACCCAAGCTGCGCAAAGCGCTCGACAATGCCAAGGGGCAATTTCTGAACGATCAGGCCGCCGCCCACGAGGCCGGCAACCGCTTCCTGGAGGCGCTCCAGCTCTACCGCGAGGTGACCGAGGAGTATCCCGAAACCGATGCCGCCAAGGCCGCCGAGCAGGCCATCGAACGGATCAACTCTGACGATCGCATTCAGCAGAAGATCACTGCTCTCTGGGCCGAGGAAGAGGCCGACCGCTGGCTCGACATCGCCGAGCGCTTCGCCAAGGTAGAAATGTACGACAAAGCGCGCGAGTTCTATCAGCGCATCCTCGATACCCATCCCAAGGCCGCTGCCGCCACCCGCGCCAAGGAGCGTTTGGCCAAGCTCCCGACCGGCGAGAACAAGTAGGCCGTCCGCTGCTCTTCTCAGCGCTTGTCGAAAGACTGTAGTTCTGAACTTTACGCCACGCCGCCGCTGCGCGCCAGCCGCGCGAACAGCTCACCCCGCTGACGATAGTCGCTGAACTGGTCCCAGGACGCGCAGGCCGGCGAGAGCAGCACGACGTCGCCCGGCTGCGCTTCTTGCCGACACAGCCGCAATGCCGTCGGCAGATCGCCGCAGTTTTCCGCCCTTCCGCCGGCCGCCCGAATCAACTCCGCGAGATGCGGTCCCGTGCTGCCGATGCACGCCGCCAAGCGAGCACGTCGGGCGGCCTCCTGGGCCACGGGTGACAGGTCGCTCCCCTTGTTGTAACCACCCAGGATCACCAGTACCGGCCGGTCGAAAGAACGCAGGGCCGTCACTGCCGACTCCGGGGTGGTGGACTTCGAGTCATCGTAGTACAGCACGCCGTCCTGCTCCGCCACCTTCTGCAACCGGTGCGGTAGCGCTTCGTAGGACGCTAGCGCCTCCAGCGCTGCCCCGGGCGCCACGCCCAACAAATGGGCAACCGTCAAAGCGGCAGCCGCGTTCTCCCGGTTGTGTCGCCCCGGAACGCCGAGCCGCAGCTCTTCCCAGCGCAGCCTCGTCCCGGCATCCCGCCGGCGCGCCATGGGCACCTCCCCTTCCAGCCCGTACCGCCAGACGTTCGCCTCTGCGCCGAGCACCGCCGCGCAGACGCGCTCCATTTCCGGCGTGTCCTGAATGACAACTGCGTCGCGCTTTCTCTCCTGGAAACGCACGATATTCAGCTTGGCATCCGTGTAGGCTGCCAGACTACCGTGCCAATCCAAGTGGTTCGGCGTGATGTTGGTAATGACGGCGATGCGCGGGCTCCAGCGCACCAATGCCGTGCGCTGAAGCTGGAAGCTGGACAACTCCAGGACAACAATGTCGTCGTCGCCGATCCTATCCAGCCCATCCAGCAGTGAGCGACCGATGTTGCCGCCCACCCAGACGTGCGTCGGCAGCGTCCTGGCCAGCATGTGCCCGATCATCGCGGTAATGGTGCTCTTGCCGACACTCCCGGTGACGCCCACCACCCGTGCCCGACAGCGCTCCACGAACAGGTTGATTTCGGTGCTGATCGGCACCCCCGCACGGCGTGCCGTTGCCAGCCACTCGGAAGACTCCGGAACGGCCGGGTTCACAACAACCAGATCAACATCGCGAAAGTCGGCTTCGTCGTGACCACCCAGGCGCAGCCGCACGTCCAGATCGGCGATCTGCGCCAGCGAACCGGCCAGTCGTTCGGCCGGTTCCTGGTCGGTGACGGTGACTCTCGCGCCGGCCCGCGCCAGCCAGCGCGTAACTTCCACCCCGCCGCCGAAGCGTCCCAGCCCCATGACCGTGACCCGCATCCCCGTCCAATCCTGGATCATTGCCACGCACCTTGCTACGCTCACGGCATGAGCAACTTGACGATACGGCGAGCGACCGCCGCGGACGCGGAGACGATTGCACGCTTCAACGTGGCCATGGCAGCCGAAACCGAGGGTTGCCACCTGCCGCCCGATCGCGTGTTACGGGCCGTACGTCGTCTGCTTGCCGACAGCCACCTGGGAGTGTACTGGCTGGCCGAGCGGGACGGAATCGCCGTCGGGCAACTGCTGATCACCTACGAGTTCAGCGATTGGCGCGATGGTGTGTTCTGGTGGATTCAGAGCGTGTACGTTGCTCCGTTCGCCCGGCGCAGCGGTGTGTATCGTGCCTTGCACGCGCACGTCTGGGCCGAAGCCCGACAGACGGACGAAGTGTGCGGTGTCCGCTTATACGTACACCGTGACAATAGCGCTGCTCAGGCCGTTTATCGCCGCCTTGGCATGAGCGAAACCGACTACCGCCTGTTCGAGGCCGTTATCCGTCGCTGATCTCTGTCCGGCATGGCTTCTGACGAACATCGGGCATGCTGGTGCCCGGCAGCAGCAGCTCGCCCACCCGCCGGCAACCGCGAGCGACGCCCCCTTACAGGAAATCCGGAAAGTTGCCCAACGGCCGTGTGACTCGCGGCTTCAGATCGTTCTGCAACGCCAGGAACACCGACCAGTCATAACGCAGCATGCACAAACCGTGACGAAAACCGTCGAAAGCGATTTGCGGCACCTGACCCAAAAATTCCTGAAGCAGCCAGAGCGGGAAATCGGCCCCCGCCGCGATGGCCAGCGGGGCACCGCCGCCGAAACGCGGGTTGATCTCGATGAAGCGGATGCGCCGCTGCGGCGTGACAATGCACTGCAAGGTCACCACGCCCCGCACCGAGCGTCCCAGCGTTTCAACCAGACGCCGCCCCGCCTCCATGATCTCCAGGTCTTTGACGACCACTCCCTTGCTGACTTCACCCCCGCGCACTTGCCATCGGGCCCGCGGCACTACGCAGCGCGGCACTCCCTCCAGACCAACATAAACGTCCAGCGTGTGTTCCACTCCCGCGACAAACTCTTGCACGATCGGATCGGCCACGCGCCGCAGGTAGTACTCCAGGTCCAGCTCATCGTCGATCTTGTGCACCCACTGACTGGCGCTGCCGGTACGCGGCTTGATGAACAACGGGAAACGCAGTTCCGAACGCTCCGGCAGGCTGTCCGGAGCGAAGGTCTCCGGCGTGTCGATGCCGTGACTCCGCAGATGAGCGTAAGTGGCCAGCTTGTCACGGCAGGTGTGGATCACGTCCGCGGCGCCGATCAAAGGCACGCAACCCGTGGCAGCGATCTCGTCGCGGTGCTGACTGATCACCGGCAGGTCGGTATCGGTCGTTGGTATAAGAAGTGCCCCATCGTTAGCACGGATGGCATCCAAGACGGCGCTGATATAGCCGGCGTCAGTAGCACGCGGCACCAGCACCGGCAGGTCCACGCACGACAGAGCGGGCGCAGTGACATCGCTATCGAGGCCGACCAGGCGCACGCGCACCCCCAAGCGTCGCCCGGCCGAACGGAACGCTTGCAGCAGTTCGACACGACGCCCAACGCAGGTGAACACCAGAGTGATCGGCTGCCGGCAGGCAGCGCCGTGGCTCATCATCCTTAGAATGTCCCGCAGGCGTGCCTCGGCGCCAAGTACATTTGCGGCGCCGACCACGTCCCAGTATTCGCAGGGGCTGCGCCTAGCGCTCTAAGCCCGTGCGGCCAAGGCGCTTGCACCTCAATCTGCCCCCGCGCACCATCCTCACCCAGCAGAGTTGTCACGACCACAACGGCATCTTCCCAGAATAGCTTGCCAACTACGCCGCCGGGCTTACGCCCAATCGTCCTAATAGCCTCGCCCCGTGACCGGTTTTGGCCCGGCAATGATTCGTTTCGTAACCTTATTACAGAACGAAGAAGCAGCGAGCGGCGTTTCCAAGGCTAGACGGCCGGTCCGTTGGCGCGGCAGCGCCGGTCGCCGGGGGTGCGAGGAGAAAGAAGTGTCCCTCCTGCGAGCCATCCTGCTCTGCCTCCCGCTGCTGGTGTGCGGCTGTCTCCCCGAGGACGGCACCTTCAACCCCAAACCCGACTGCAACGGCAACGGCATATCGGACCGTCAGGATATCCGCAAGGGCACCAGCCGGGACTGCAACCGCAATCGCGTGCCCGACGAGTGCGATATCGCCGACGGCACCAGCGAAGATTGCAACGCCGACGGTATCCCCGACGAGTGCCAGGCCGATGCCGATAGCGATGGCGTCATCGATGCCTGCGACGGCTGCCCCAACGACCCCCTGAAGACCAATCCGGGTTCGTGCGGGTGCGGCGTCTCTGACGTGGACGCCAATGCCAACGGCACCCCCGACTGCCTCGACCCCGAGCAAAAGCCGGCCCCGGACTGCAACGCCAACGGCCGGCCCGACTCGAACGACATTGCCGCTGGGACGAGTAGCGACTGCAATAGCGACGGCGTGCCCGACGAGTGTCAGACCGATTCGGACGCCGACGGCCTGATCGACCCCTGCGATGGCTGCCCAAACGATGCAAGCAAGACGGCCGCCGGTCTCTGTGGCTGCGGCATCGCGGATGTCGATAGCGACGGCGACGGTACGCCCGATTGTGCCGATGGCTGCCCCCAAGATCCGAACAAACTTAGCCCCGGCACTTGTGGTTGCGGAGCGCCGGACGTGGACAGTGATGGCGACGGCCTGCTTGATTGCCAGGATCCGGGCGACCCACCAGGGCCGGATTGTAACGCTAACGGTGTGCCAGACGCAGACGACATCGCCGCCGGCACCAGTGCCGACTGCAACGCTGACGGTTACCCGGACGAATGCCAGCTCGACGACGACGGTGATGGGTTGATCAATCCGTGCGACGGGTGCCCTGCCGACGCCACCAAGTTCGAGCCGAGCATGTGCGGCTGCGGTATACCTGATACCGACAGCGACGGCGACGGTACCCCGGATTGCAGCGACGCCTGCCCGGATGACCCGGCCAAGGTCCAACCGGGTGTTTGCGGCTGTGGCGTCTCGGACGCTGACAGTGATGGCGATGGAATCCTCGACTGCGCCGATGGATGTCCCGCCGACCCCGACAAGGATCAGCCGGGATTGTGCGGTTGTGGGGCGCCGGACAGCGACAGCGACGGAGACGGTGTCGTCGATTGCGAGGACGGCTGTCCGGACGATCCAGCCAAGATGCTTCCGGGACAGTGCGGCTGCGGGGTACCAGAGTCAGACAACGACGGCGACGGCGTCCCGGATTGCTTCGACGCCTGCCCGGACGACCCGGCCAAGACGCATCCGGGCGCCTGCGGCTGCGGAATGCCCGATGCCGACACTGACAGCGATGGCACGCCAGACTGCCTCGACACCTGCCCCAGCGACCCAGACAAGACTGAACCGGGTGCTTGCGGCTGCGGCGTGCCCGACGAAGACGCCAATGGCAATGGCACGCCCGACTGTCTCGACTCGCCAGAACCACCAGCATGCCACATAACCTTCTACACCAGTGAGGGCCAGGCCCAGGAAGGGTTCCAACCCTGCTTCGTCGCCGAAGGCGTCATCGGGCGCTGCGGGTTTTCCGGACATTTCACCCGGGAGCTGAGTCTGAGCAGCGCAACCGGCCCGCGCAAGAATGAGCGCGATATCTGGTGGTGGAACGGCCACGAGTACCCGTTCACGTTCTCCTGGAACGGCACGCAGGCCACGTTCGTCGTCGACGGCGTCACCATCCAAGACAACTTCACTTGCGCCGACATCAACGCGCTTCAGCTCCGCTGCCGAGCAGTCAAGGGCCGCGTCGACCTTTACAACCTCGTTCTCGACGGACAACCGCTCGGCCAGCAAGTCGGCGCCGACAAGTGCGGCGACAAGCTGAAAATCATGCGTGTGGTCTGCGGCATCGATAATCAGTTCGTCCTCACCGGTACCGTGCGCATGTCCTGGTGTTGGCTGGAGTTCCCGAAGAATTCGCAGATCGCCTTCGATATCACCGCCGGTCATGTGGAAGGTGGCCAGCCGCCAGTGGACTGCAACAACAACGGCATCCCCGATGATCAGGACATCGCAAGCGGCACCAGCACCGACTGCGACGGCAACGGCGTTCCTGACGAGTGCCAGACTGACACGGACGGTGACGGCGTGATTAATCCATGCGACGCCTGCCCCGATGATCCGGGCAAGACCGAGCCCGGCATCTGCGGCTGCGGCGTGCCCGACACCGACTCCGACGGCGACGGTACCCCAGACTGCAACGACGCCTGCCCAGATGATCCAGGCAAGACCGAGCCCGGCATCTGCGGCTGCGGCGTGCCCGACACCGACTCCGACGGCGACGGAGTACCTGACTGCAACGACCTGTGCCCTGATACTCCGCCGGGCGTGGAAGTCGACGAGTACGGCTGCCCGCCACTGGCAGCCGATGCCGGCCCGGATGTCACGCTCGATGAGGTTGGGCTGGTCGTCTTGAGCGGTTCGGCGAGCGGCGGAACGCCCCCGTACAGCTACACGTGGTCGGCACCCGGCTGGTCAGGCTCGAATGAGCAAAACCCGTCGGTTCTGCCGGTGGTCACGACCGAATACACGCTGACGGTCACCGACGCATCGACGCCGCCGCAGGTGGCGACTGATACCGTAATAGTGACTATCAACACCCACCCTGAGCTGCGGTACACCATCTTGGACATCGGCGCGTTGAGTAACAATGGAACCTACCCCCAAAGTATCAACGACGCCGGTGACGTGGTCGGGTATTACTACAATGCCTCTTGGCGACAGCGCGCCTTCCTGTACCGCGGGGGCATCCTGTCGGATCTCGGCACGCTTGGCGGCGTGGTCGCCGCGGCCCACGACATCAATGAACTCGGCCAAATCGTCGGCGAGGCGACCACTGCCACCGGCCGCACGCATGCCTTCCGCTGGGACGGCAGCGGTCCGCTCGTGGACCTCGGCACGCTGCCCGGCGGCTCGACGAGCGTCGGCTATGCCATTAACAATAGCGGGCAGGTGGTCGGTTACAGCGAGTACCTGTCAACCTACCACGCCTTCTTGTACAGCGGCGGCGTAATGAGCCACATGGGCACGCTCGACTACTACCTGAGCGGTGCCTTTGACATCAACGAAAGCGGCCAGGCGGTCGGTGTCGTAATGGACGAACTCGGCCACGCCATGGCCTTCGTCTATGAAAACGGCATGCTCATCAACCTGGGCGCCCCCATACTGAGCGACTCGCAGGCCTGGGTCATAAACAACAACGGTCTGGTCGCCGGCACGGCTTGGGGCCCTGGTGAGGACCGTTCCTGGTTGTGCGCCGGCGGAATCGCCATCGACATGGGCGTCCTCTCGGCCGCCTTCCCCAAGACCTACGTTGCCGGCATCAACGACGAAGGCAAGGTAGTCGGCAGCAGTTCGAACGCCACCGGCACGCTGACGCATGCCTTCCTCTGGACCGGCGGTCAGTTACGCGACCTGAACGACCTGCTCGTGCCAGGTCACGATTGGGACTACCTGACCGCGGCGTACGATATCAACAACAATGGCCAGATCGTCGGCTACGGACGCCGTAATGGCCAGGACCGTGGCTTCATCCTGACGCCCGTGCCGTAGCGATCCACCCTTCGGGAACCGCAGCGCTCGACCTCTTCGACGCAGCGTCGGCGCACCCGTGAGCCGAACCCGGGCTCAGCTCCGGTGCCCGACGCTGCGGCACTTATATCGCAAGGCCGTCCTCTCCGGTTTCCGGCGGTCCAGTGCCGCTGGCGCGGGATCTACGTCCGGGCGCTCATCTCACAAGGCTCCGCCTTCTGGCTGCCGCAAGGCGGAGCGCCGTTGCTACACTTTAGAAGCTGCTCTCCCGCAGCGCGACGCGATACGCATGTCGCAAGATATCCCAGACATATGAACGCGGTCCGGTCCGCACCCAGACCGCTCCAGTCTGGCCATTGCCCAGCTCGACGGGCGTATCCAGCTCAATTTCGGCGACATACAAACTGTCGCGGACCCGCAGACGGCCGGCGGCATCAGCCAGCACGGCGATGTCGCCCCCGGCCACCGATGCCAGACCGCGATGCTCCAGCGTCTCCACGCGTAGTGGATCGACGAACACCACCACCCCACCGACGCGCTGCGGCCGACAGTCCGGATAGAACACCACGCGCGTCCCGGCGCCCACCGCGCCGCTCAGTTCCGCGGGGATGAACGCCACCACGCGCGGGGCGGCAGCCGAGCAGATCTGACCCAGTTCCTGTCCGCGCCCCACTGGCATCCCGCTCCGCAACCCCTCGTCCCACTCGATCACCACGCCGTCGATCTGTGCCACGACGCGGTTGCCCGTAATCGCGGTAAGAATACTCTCCAGCTTGGCACCGGCTCGGGTCAGTTCTTCCAGCTTGGGCGGCAGCAACGCGCGCTGACTCGCGTCGTTGCGCAGCACGTTCAGCTCCAGCTCAATGCGCGCGATTTCCAGGCGTGTCAGTCGGGCCAGTTGTTCCAGCTCCGGCGATTCCAGGACGCAAAGCGTCTGCCCCCGCGTCACCCGTTGACCTGGTGCCAACGGGGGCGCACCGGCATCGCCAACCTCCAGCCCGCCCGTGCTCACCCCACGCAGCAACCCGTCGCCCGGCGCGTAAAGCACCTGTGTGTCCCGGGCTACCGTCGTCGCCGGAACGCGTTGCCAGCGCGGCAGCGGCCAGGCCGCCCACCACAGGACCAGGCCGAGCGCGGCCCCCATTGTGATGTTGGCCAACGTCAACTTCCAGTCGCGACGCATGCGCCACACGGTCTGAACCTCCGTCAACACCGGTCTGACGATGAATGTGTACCAAGCTCCCAACAGTACTACTACGCCGATCGCTTTGGTCAGGCGGTGATACAGCAGCAGGGCGATGGCGCTGTAGAGAAACAGACGGTACGTCCAGGCGTACAGTGCATACGCAACCAGCAGCCCGCGCCGGGAGCGCGACCATCCCGCGTCCGGCCCGTGCCGTGCTTCATCGACCTGTAGGCCAAACAGATAGCGGCGCAGCAACCGACGCGCTGCGGCGAACGCCAGCGGCTGCAAGTTGTCGATGCCCAACAGATCGCTGAGCACATAATAGCCGTCGTAACGCATAGCCGGATTGAGATTGATCAGCAGCGTGGAAAGCAGCGTTACCGAAGAAACCACAAACGCTACGCTGTTGAGCAACCCGGGCGGGCTGACCGCCCAGACGACCAGACCGGCCGCCCCCAGCACCAGTTCGACCAGCACACCCGCCAGACTGATCAGCAGCCGTCGGCGCCGGCTGGGCAGACGCCAACTGTCGGTCACGTCGGAGTATGCCACGGGAAACAGGAAGATCAGCGTAACCCCCATGCTGCGCACGCTGCTGCCCAGCGCTTTGGCCGTATAGGCGTGCCCGAACTCATGCAGGGTCTTGACTGCGACCAGCGTCGCCGTGAATGCCGCGGCTCCCGACCACTTGAAGAAATACGGAAACGTCGCCACATAGGCATCGAAACGCTGCATCAGCAACAACCCGGCCAGCACCGCCAGCCAGATATATGTCCAGCGTGCTGCTCGTCCGCCCAAGCGCCGCGCGATGCCCAGCGTACGCTCCAAGAAAGGGTCCGGATGCAGCAACGGAATGCGCACGAAGGCCAAACCCCGAAACAGGGCCGCCAAGCCACGCCGTCGTGCTGCGCGCCGCTGGTCTTCCAGCGTCCTGGCTGACACGACTTGTCTGGTCAGCCCGCGCGCCGCTGCATCGGCACATAGCAGTTGCACATCCTTCGCCGACGCCCGGATGGTCGTATGTCGCGCCAAATCGGCCAAGAGCCCCGCCAGCGTGTACGGCTGCCGCAAACGATGCAATATCTCCGCTTGCGTCCAGGTGGCCCGATCGAACGTGCCGGCGGCTGGGTCGTGGATGACGTAGGCCGGCGACCCATCGGGGTCCTGCGGGCCCGGTAGAAACTCGATATCCGGGCGAAGCTGCGGCAGCGGCCCGACTTGTGGGATGGCGGCACCCATGCAACCTAGATCCCCAGAAAACGCCGCGCGCTCGCCAATGGTCGGCGCAACAGCCAGTACCCCAGCGGCACATCCTCCCCATACAAAATGGCACTGCCCTGAAGCCCCAGTTTCGCGCCCCGCGCCGGCTCCAGCCACTCCGCCTCAGCCCGAAAACGGGCCTGCCCGTCCGGTCCGGTCTGACTATGATTGGCCAGAAAACACAAGCGCGCTGCCCTGGCCTGGCCCGGCTCGGAGTGCAGAATCACACGCAGCGGGCGCTCGCTGTCGAAGCGGATGTTGTCGTGTTGTGGCAGCCAAATGCGCACTTTGGTCCGCTGCGGATCGACCAGCAACATCAACCGCTCGCCGACTTGCACCGGCCGACCACGCCACTCGTTCGGGTCGGAAAACATGAGCGTGCCGGCAATCGGCGCCCGAATCTCCAGTCGTTCGGCCCGATATTCGGCGATGCGCAGCCGCGTTTTCTCCTGTTCCAGGCGGTTTTCCAGCAGGGCGATCTCAGCCCGGGCGGCGGCCTTGTCGAAAGCCTGCACGCGGGCACGCTGCAAGTCGGATTCGACGATCTGCACTTGCTGCCGGGCTACCTTCAACTCCTCGAGCGCCACACGCTTGTCGTACACTGCCAGCAACTCGCCAGCGGACACCTGCCGGCCTGGCAACACCGTGACTTCTTCGATCACCCCCGCCAACGGCGCCGTGATCGCCAGCGGGTCCTTCGGCACGACCTCGCAGGGGGCCACGATACGCAGCGGCACCGGCACCAGCACCAGCGCCCCCAGTGCCAGCACCAATACCAGCGACCACAGAACTCCACGCCGTGAACACAGAAGTCGCCGCAAGCAACCAGGACGCGCGTGCAGGCCGCGCCAGGCCAACTGATAGCCCAACGCTAGGGCTTCCAGACGGGTCACGTCCCGGGCTGTGAAGCGGCGCCCACCCCAGCGTTCCAGCCACAGCCCGGCCGCCGCCCTGTCTCCGAGCTTGATCGGCAGCCATACAGCCGACAGTCCGCTGGTCCGCGCGGCCAACCGCTCCCACGCCGGTCGCTGCGCCGGCGGGAGTTTCGCCTCGATCAGGTTGGCGCTGTGCAAATCGGGTAGCGCCCGCACCACGCGCCGCCACTCCACCACCAGCGGGGCCTGCCGGTTCACATCACAGGCCCCGGACACTCCCAGCAGTCTCGGTCGCCGGTCGTTCTTCAGATCCCACAGCACAGCCCGGTCGTAATGACAATAGGCCACGGAATGATTCAGAATGCGAAAGATCAGTTGCTGCCGGGTAGCGCTCAGTCCGGCTTCGAGCGTCAAGCGGTGCAGCGTGGCCAGAGTTTGCAGCGACTCGCTCGCAGCGCCATCCCGGACCGCTGCCGGGGGCGCTGGTTCGGCTTGCTGTCCGATCACCTTACGGCCCTCGCAACCCGGCCAGACTGACATGCCCGTTCATGCCGGCGCGCAACAGACCACTGGCATTGTCCGCCTCGCCGTGCACTTCGAACGTCCCGCTGGCCGCGTCCAACACCGCAGAGATGTGCGAAACGCGAATCGGCACGACGGCGCCCGTCTCCGTGACGGTCAGTTCCAACTCCTGCCCCAGCGTGACACTGCTGAACAGCGCCGAAGGCAGCAGAAACTTCGCCAGCAGAACACGATCGTCCACAATCTCCAGCAGCGGCGTGCCGCGCTCCACACGCTCGTGGGCGTTGACCAGCACGTGGGCCACGCGTCCCGCATACGGAGCCCGGACGGTGCAGGCTGCCAGCTCGGCCCGCGCCAGCTCCAGCCGACCGGCGGTCAACTCGACCTCGCGCTCGGCCTTGTTGCTCTCCCGTGCCACCGTCGCCGCCACCAGCTCGCAGTCGGCCTCCGCCGTCGCCAGGTCGCGCCGCGCGTTTTCCAGTTCGACCTGCGAAGTCTGGCCACTCTCGAAGAGGCGCTGTGTGGCCGCCAGATTGGCGCGTGCCGCCGCCAACACCGCCGCCGCCTGTCGTTCACGCGTGCGCGCCTCGGCCAGTCGCGCCAGTTCTTGACGCTCGCGCTGGGCGGCGGCGTGTTCGGCCTCAGCCATGCGTAGATTCACCTGGTAGGTGCGCTCATCGATCCGCACCAGCACCTGGCCGGCTTCAAAGGCCTCCCCCAGCTCCCGCTCCACCGCTTTGACCCGGCCGCTCACCTCGGCCGCCAACACAGCCTGACGACGCGGGGCCAGCACCGCCGCTACCCGATCGGGCTTCTCGATGCCGATCTTTCCGAGCGGCGGAGCCTGAGCGGTGGCCGCCGCGCACCAGAGCGTCATCACCACCGACGCGGCGTGCCAGCGTCCGCCGCGCGCCGCGCGTTCCACGGCCATGTGGCACAGTCTGTCACGTGTTCGCATTCGCACTTGTCGTCGTCGGGGCGGCATTGACAGCCGACGGAGCGTCGTCAGTAGTCGCTTTCGGGTCGCGTCCCAAGGTGTTTGACAAACGCGCGTGCGCTGTCATCAGGTTCGCGTAAGCCGTAAGCTGCCGGGCCCGCGCCTTCAGCCATTTCAGCCGCTGTTCCAGGGTTTCGCCGGCGTGCGACTTGCCCTCGGCGCTGGCCCTCTCGACCACCACCAAGAGCTGACGATGTTTCTCGGCCACGGCGCTAGCCAGGCGGTATTGCTCCGCCATTTGCCGACAATCGATCAGCGCCAGGTGCAGTTGCGTCAGAATCGCCACCGCCACCGCCAAGCGACGCTGCTCGATCAGCGCAGTGTGCAGCCGCGCCGCCCGATGATGTACGAGCTGTTGCGGCAGGCTCAGCAAGTCCCAGGTGGCGCGCAAGCCGACAGTGCTCCACTCGTTGAACGCCAGATACGGGTTGTCATCCCAGTCATAGCGCCAGAAGACACCGAAGCTGGGGAACAGACGGGCCAGGGCGATATGAGCCTCGTCGCGAGAGATCCACTGCTCACAGTCTTTCTCGAACAGCTCGGGCCGCTGTCGCAAAGCCTCGGCCTCTAACTCCGCGATCGTCGCAGACCACCCGCCGCCCGTCCTCGACCGATCCGCCAAGTCTGTGGCTTGCCCGGGCTGAGATGTGGGAGCCGCGGCGCTCTCGCCATCTTCGAGGCCAGCGTTCAACAGTACGTCCCACTGTGGCGGCGGTGCATCCAGATCGACCTCCGCCAACTCCAACTGGCTGCCGGGAGGCACACCCAGCAAGCCCGCCAGCTCGGCCAGCGCCGCCTGATAGCTACGCTCGTAGCGCTGCAATTCCTCCTGGTGCTCGAGCAGTGCCGCCTCGCGTTTCAAACCCTCCAAAGCCGGCAGCGTCTGGGACGCCACCTCCCCTTGTATCCGCTCCAACGTGGCGTCCACTTCCAGAGCTACGCGCCGGGCCTCCTCGGCGACCACCCGCGCGACCGCAGCCTGCCAATAAGCCCGCGTAACCTCCAGAGCCAAGTTCTGACGCACGCGACGTTCGCGCTCCGCCGCAATCGCCACGCGATTGGCCTGTTGCCGCGCCTGGAAAAACGAGATGCCGAAGTCCAACAAGTTCCAGGTCGCGGTGATGTCCCACACACGTCTGGTCTGGGCAGAAGAGTAGGACGCCTCGAGTGACTGCTCGCCGCGCTGCAAGCTCACCGAGCTGGCAGCGTCCAGCTCAGATCGATGCCGACTCTCGGTCCCCGCAATCAGCCCGGGAAGCAATTTGAGCCAGGATTGGGTGGCCAGCTCGTGTTCGAACTCGCGTTCACGCCGGGCCGCCCAGGCTTCGATGTTGTACCGCTCGGCATAAGCCAGGGCTTCCGCCAGGGTAATCGCTCGAGTCAACGCCGGTGCCCGCACCCGACACGCCACCAAATCGACAACGGCCTGTCGCTCCCGCACCGCCACCCGGTCGGTCGGCAGCGTGCAGCCCGCCAGGCCGACCAGCGCAGCAAACAACGGCGTACACCAGGGCCGAGCCGGCACCGATTTACAGACCAAAGTCACGGCGGCTCCGCCAAACTAGCTAGTCCACGGCCAAGGACGAACCGGTAGGGCGATACTTCCCGGATGTCCTTCAGCGGTTATCGGCATGTACCTGACGCCGAGTGAAAGGCTGAACGCGCAGCGGCAGGAACCGCCGCCGACCAGAAAGCCAACCCCGCGACAACCGTTCGCAGTTTCTGAGCTGCCCGAATGATATGAACGATGAATCAGGTGGCGGCGCGCGCCGCGTGCCGTCCGATAAGCATCACCAGCGGAGCCGCCATATGTGGCCGCGCAGCAACCCCTCGGACCAGAGCCTGCCGACTGCGCCGTGGACGTTGCTACCGCACAATCTCCTGCGTCTGGAAGACCGTATCGTTCTGGACGCCGCCGGTGGCGACGCCGAGGCGCCGGCGCGGTCCCCGTTACCGGTACTAGACGCGTCGGACCCCGCCGCCCTGCCGGCCAGCGACGCCGTGCCGGCCCATCCCCATGTTTTGCTGATCTCCTCGGACTTGGCGGAACACGCTGTGCTGGCCGAAGCCGCCCGATCTGGCGTGACCAGTATCCTGTTTCATGCCGACCAAGTAACGCCGGCGGATTTGCTTGCGCAGGTCCGCGCTGCCCTGCATGCACGTCCCGCCGCCAGCATCGCCCTCGCCACACACGGCATCGACGGCCAGGGCTTCGAACTCACGGCTGGGCACGTAGTCAACCTCGCTTCCCTGCACGATCCCCAGATGCAGGCTTTCTGGAAGGGTTTGGCGGAGATACTCGCGCCTGGCGGGCGCATCGACCTGCTGGCATGTAACGCTGCGTCCGGGCCCGAGGGGCAGGCCGTCGTGTCAGCGCTCGAGAGCCTGACGGGTGTGAATTTTGCCGCCTCGACCAACGCCACCGGCAACGCCGCCCACGGCGGGGATTGGTTACTGGAGACCGATCAGATCGACGCCGCCAGCATCTATTTCGACCCGCAATATGTCGTCCTCTTCGATGATGTCCTGGCTGGCCCGAGGATCACCGACAGCAACCCAAGCCCAACGGCTACTGGCGCCGGCACCGCCATCGTGGTCGATCCGAACATCACCGTCACGGGCGAGGACGGGCTGGTCCTGACCGGTGCCATCGTTCGAATCCGGAGTGGCTTTGTGGCCGGCGAGGACGTGCTGGCGTTCACGCCGACAGCTCACCTCTCTGGCTCATATGACGCCAACACCGGCATATTGACCATAACAGGCAACGCCGACGCCGCCGAAATGCAGGAGCTCCTGCGCAGCGTCACGTATCAGAACACCAGCACCACACCCAACACCACGCCGCGCGAAATCATCTTCGTAGTCGGCGCCGATTTCGACAGCTACTACTACCTGCCGGAGACTGGGCACTACTACCAGGTTTACGACCCAGGTCCTGTCGTGACCTGGAGCGCCGCCCGGGCCGGCGCCGCCGGCATGACGCTTGGCGGGTTGCAGGGGTACCTCGCCACGGTGACGCGCAACGAAGAGAACGCGCTGCTGGCAGGACTGATCCCGGCGTTTCCGCTGAACCGCGATGCCTGGCTAGGTGGCAGCGACGCGACCAATCCGGGCCAGTGGTACTGGGTCACCGGGCCGGAGGCCGGCACGCAGTTCTGGAATGGCGACACCGGGGGCAATTCCGTCGGTGGCATGTACAACAATTGGCAGGCTGGCTATCCCAGCGCCGCCGGGCCCAGCGGCCTATCGCTGGTGCGTCTCGGCGCCTGGTGGCGTGACGTCGCCGACGGTGTCACACGCGATTACTACGCCGTCGAATTCGGCGGTTTGTCCAGCGACACCGAAGGCGACCTGCTGGCCAGCGTCAGCGTCAGCGTCCAGGCACCGAACCATGCTCCGGTGCTCGACAATAGCGGGCACATGAGTCTGGCCCCTATTGATGAGGACGCCCGGGATAACGCCGGCACCAGCGTGGCCAGCATCATCGCGTCGGCCGGCGGGGACCGCATCACCGATTACAACAATGACCCGGAAGGTATCGCGGTCACCGCTCTGGATACTTCGCACGGAACCTGGCAATACTCTCTGGACAATGGGCGAACCTGGCACGACATCTCTTATGTCAGCTTCAGCCACGCCCTGCTCTTGCGCGATAGCGATCTGCTCCGCTTCCGACCGGACACCGACTGGAGCGGCACGCTGTCATCCGCCCTGACCTTCCGCGCCTGGGACCAGACCTCCGGTTCCGCAGGAGACTATCTCGACGTCAGCACCAACGGTGGCCAGACGGCCTTCAGCAGCGCCACCGAAACCGCCGCCTTGACCGTCAGTCCGGTCAACGACGCCCCCCGGCTTGCTCCTCCTGGAAAGCTCTGGCTGGCCCCCATTGACGAGGACGACCTTTACAACGTCGGCACCACCATCGCCGACCTGCTGACCTCGGCCGGCACTCACGCCATCACCGACGTGGACGCCGGTGCCGTCTACGGCATCGCCATCGTCGGACTGGATACCTCTCACGGAACCTGGCAGTATTCCCTGGATAACGGGCGAACCTGGCACGACATCTCTTATGTCAGCTTCAGCCACGCCCTGCTCTTGCGCGATAGCGATGTGCTCCGCTTCCGACCGGACACCGACTGGAACGGCACGCTGTCATCCGCCCTGACCTTCCGCGCCTGGGACCAGACCTCCGGTTCGGCCGGTCAGTACGTCGACGCCAGCGTTGGGGGCGGAACGACAGCATTTAGCGCTGCCAGCCACGAAGGCGGACTCGCAGTCCGCCCCGTCAACGACGCGCCGGTTCTGCTGCATCCGTTGGCAGATCAGCAAGTGAACGAGGGAGGCAGCCTGCGCTACCAGTTTCCCAGCGGAAGCTTCTACGACGCCGACGGCGACCAGCTCAGTTACACCGCTACGCTCGCCGACGGCAGCCCGCTGCCAAATTGGCTGATCTTCGACCCGGCAACACGAACCTTCCGTGGCAACCCCGGGGAAGAGCACGTCGGCACCTGGCATATCAAGGTCAGCGCCAGCGATGGCCAGGGCGGCGTGGTGGCGGGTGTGCTGACCATCACCGTGACCGACGTCAACCACGCTCCAGAATTGGTCCGGCCGCTACCCGATCACAACCTCGCGCCGGACCAGGACTTCCACTACCAGGTGCCGGCGACGACATTTCAAGACCGTGACAGCGGCGATACGCTCAGCTTCAGCGCTACGCTGGCTGACGGAAGTCCCCTACCAAGGTGGTTGACCTTCGATCCCCAAACCCGGACCTTCGCCGGGCGCCCGGGTGCCGCCGATGCCGGCACGCTGCAAATCAAAGTGACGGCCGACGACGGTCACGGCGGTCAGGCCACAGACGTCTTTGTCCTTACCGTGCGGGCAGCCGCGTCTGCGCCGGCGAATCCACCCGCGGAGCCGCCGGCCAGCCCACCCGATTTGACACCACCGAGCCAGACGTCGGCCTGGCCCGCCGGTCCGGGCCCACGCCCGGCGACCCGCCCCGGCACCGACCACTGGCACACCGACCTGCCCGGTTCGGAAACTGATCACGCCGGCACGTCCGGAGCGCCGACAAGCATCTGTCCACCGGCCGGTGAGACCGTGCCGCTTCCTGAAAGCCCAGTAGAGTCGGGCGGGACCAGCGGCGAAGGGCCGAGCGTCGCCACGGGCGCTGCTCATGACACCGCCGCGCCGCCCGCTGAACCGGCAGCTCCCGACGCCGCCGTGCCGGCCGCTGCGGCCATGGCTGGAGTCGCGACGCCGCCACCGGAACATCACGAAACTCAGCCAGGCCGTCGCGAAGAAGAGGAGATCCAGTTCGCGACGTCAGACCTCGGCAGCCAGGTGCAAACCGCCCTCTTCGACGGTGTGCTGCTGACAGACGAGTCCGTGCCCAGCGAGTTCCGCGAAGCTTGGCACACCATCCTCAGCGCGTATGCAGATAGTGGCGAGGAGTTGGCGGCCTACCTCGAATCAGCGTTCCGGATCGTCACCGAGTCGGCCTGCGTGTACCAGGCCGCTGAGCAGGCCTTGGCCGCCTTGGCCAAGGAACTGGACCTGGCAGAGGCTATCGGCTTGGGGTTGTCGGATGCCCCCGTCGTTGACCTGCACGCAGCGGTATTGGCGGCGCGCGAGCACGTCAAGCTGGCCAGCGCTGAGCTTCAGGCGGCCATCAACCAAGCCGCCCTGGCCGGCGCCCGTGACCAGTTCGACCGCGTGCTCGAGGACGTCATTTCCGCCGCCCTGCAACGCCTAATGAACGCGAACGAACAGCTTTACGTGGAGTCTCAAGCCGTGCTGGCGGTAGCGGCGGGAATACGCAGCGCCCGACTGAATGGGTCTCCACCCGGCCCGGCCCAGCTCGCCGAGACCATGTCGCAGGCACGCCACGCAGCCGCCGCCCAAATCGCCGAGCTGCGCAAGAACTGGGACCGCGTGGCTCAAGATGTCTTCGCTGCTTTCGTAGCCCGGCTCGTTGCCCAACAAGCGCAGATCAGGCCAGGCGCTCCCCCGGGGTAGTACCATGCCGGCCGCGACAACTTGGTCGCCGCCGCCCAGGTCTCAGCACACACCGCGCACCGCTTATACGTGCCGGCACAACCCGCTGTACCATTCGCCGGTTATTCGTCTTCCTCTTCCTCGTCGCACTGCCCGCGCACCGGCGTCTGCCGAGGCTTGGTCAGCTTGAACTCGCCTACCGGCGCGACCTTGCGGTAGCCCAGGTACAGTACCAGGTCGAGGATCTCGGTCAGCGTAGGGAAAGGCCGATCATTCACCCGCTTGTACTCGTCCACCGCCTTGAGGAAGTCCAGTTGCTCCTCGTTCATGTGGCCTTCTTCGGCGGCGCGACGATAGTCGGTGCGACGCCGACCAGGTCCCCGACGACGGTCCAGATTCGACCGTCGTTCCGTTCCACAGCGCCGGTCGAAGCCCGACCGCCTATCGATGCCGCTACGCCGTTCGATCTCGGGCGCGGTCGCCGGCGTGCCACCGTCGTCGGCGCCAGCGGCGGGAAACGGCGGCTGCGTAGGTTTGTTCGTCATACCCCGATTATCGTCGGGTGACCGCCGACGCCTGTAGCGGACAGGAGTCGGCCTGCGGCGGCGCTGAAGAATCACGAGGCCGGACGGCAAGTGTCCGGCGGCGTCACGGAGCCGACACAACGGCCCTGCCGGTCATGCCGCACCACATTTCCCCACGCCGCCACGGCATCGGATTATCGGACAGCCGCATCAGCCGCGCGGGCGATCATAGGCCAGCGCACGCCGCCCGGCACCGCCGTGGCCGCCGCCTTGGCGCACCGGCCGGTCATGAGGTAACATAAGCGTCGCAAGTCAGTTGCGCAGGCTGGGAGCAGGGTCCACGGCGGCGCGGCAAGCGATGGAGCGTGCGCCCCCGAGGGGGCAACTCGCCGTGGTGCGCCACCAAGTTGCCGGACACTCCTGGCGGGGAGCTGGCCGCGGCGCTTTCCGCCGGGAAAGGCGAAAGGAGTCTGAACGATGGCCGGCGAAGAAGAGAATTTCGGAACCTGCCAAGAGTGCGGGGCCACCATCTACCCCGAGCATTTGGACCGTCAGATGGCCGAAAAGTGGGAAGGGCGGCTGCTATGTCCCTACTGCCTGCGCGAGAAACGCTCGGCGTCGGGAGCCGGCATGGTGATGCCGTCCGCGCCGCCGCCTGTCGGCAACACGATTCCGCTAGTCGATGTCGAGGGATCGGGTATCAGCAGCCTGGCCAGTCAACCCATCGGCTATGAGAAGAAGCCCACCGCCATAAGGCAGATCGGCGGCGGCCCCGGAGCGATGCCCGGTGTGGGCGAGGTTCGTGAGCAACACCTGCGTCGTCCCTTGCTCAAAGGCTCGCCCAACGCCACCCGCTGTCGAACCTTCCATTGCAAGCTCGCTGACGGGCCGATCGCTTATATGAACGAGCAGATCAACGAGTGGGTGGACAGCAACGACGACATCGAGATCAAGTTCGCCACCGCCACCATCGGCGTCGTGGAGGGCAAACACGTCGATCCTCATCTGATCTTGACGGTCTTCTATTGAGCCTCGCAGCAGGGAGCGCGGCCCGCCAATCGCCCGGTCCGTAAACGGCGTCAGGTCTGCGTGCGACGCAGCAGCTCAGCCACCTTCGCCAGCAGGGCCCTCGGGGGGATCGGCTTGTCGAAGTAGGCGTCCACGCGCATGGCGGCCAGGTCCGCCGGGGTCCGGGGACGAAAGTCCAAACCGAGCTGACTCGACGCGGCCGTCGCCAGGATGATCGGCACCTCCGCCAGTCGCGGGTCGTCTTTGACCTGCTTGCACAGCGAAAAGCCGGAATCCAGGTTGGCCATCATCAAGTCCGAGATGATCAGTGCCGGCCTCTCCACGTTCATGTGTTCCAGCGCCGCTGGGATCTCGGTGAAGGTGGCCACGCGATAGCCGGCTGCCTCCAGGACACGCCGACTGATATCGAGAAAGTCGGCGTCGTCATCGACGATCAGGATGAGCGGTGACGCGTTCACGGTGGCCTGATTTTGGCCAACGGGTCGAGGCGGTCAAGCGGTCGTTCGCGACCACCAGGCGCCTCGACCCGGCTGGCTCCCAAATAATCACACGCGCGTACGCTCGTAGTAGCGTGTGTGCAACAGATGGTGCGACTTCTCACCGAGCGGCTTGCCCAGGAACTCGTCGTAAAGCTGCTTGATCGCCGGGTTCTCGTGCGATTTACGCAGCTTCTTGCCCTCGTCCTCGCGGTAGATCGCCGCGATGCGGGCCTGGCGGTGCTCGTCGGTGGTCAGCCGCGGCTGCCCGCCGCCACCAATGCACCCGCCGGGGCAGGTCATTATTTCAATGAAGTGATATGTGGCCTCACCGCGCCGGACGCGTTCAATCACTTTGCGGGCGTTGCCCAGGCCGTGAGCCACCGCCACCCGCAGCTCTACGCCTTCAAGGAACGACCACTCGGGCAGGGCGCCGGTGATCTTGGCCGACGCCTCTTTGACCCCCTCCAGCCCGATGATGGGCTTGACGTGCAGGTCCTCGAAAGGCAGCGGCTTGCCGGTCACCACCTCCCAGGCCGTCCGCAGAGCCGCCTCCATGACGCCGCCCGTATTGGCGAAGATATCGGCCGCCCCCGTGGAAATACCGAGCGGGGCGTCCATTGCCTCGTCGGGAAGCTGCTCGAAGCGTATGCCGGCCTGTTTGATCATGCGCGCCAGCTCGCGCGTGGTCAGCACGGCGTCCACGTCGCGCACGCCGCTGCTGTTCATCTCCGGTCGCTCGCACTCATACTTCTTCGCCGTGCAGGGCATGACCGAGACGACAAAGATGTCCTCGGGTTGTTTGCCGATCTTCTGGGCGTAATAGGTTTTGGCCACCGCCCCGAACATCTGCTGCGGGCTCTTGCAGGTGGAGAGGTTGGCCGTCATGTCGGGGTAGTAGTGCTCCATGAACTTGATCCAGCCCGGCGAGCAGCTCGTAAACATCGGCAGCGGGCCGAATTCGTGGTCGTGGCCGTTTCCGCCTCCGCGCTGCTTGGCCCCCCGCGGCGCTGGTACCAGCGCCTGCTTCAGCCGCATCAGCAGCTCGTGCCCTTCCTCCATGATCGTCAGGTCGGCGGCAAAGTTCGTGTCGAACACCGCATGGAACCCCAGACGACGCAAAGCCGCCGCCATTTTTCCGGTCACCAGCGTTCCCGGGGGATAGCCGAAGCACTCGCCCAGGGCCGCCCGGATGGCCGGCGCCGTCTGCACGATCACGTGCTTGCTGGGGTCGTCCAGGGCGTCCCAGACCGCCGCGATGTGGTCCTTTTCGCTGATGGCTCCCACCGGACAAACTGCCGCGCACTGGCCGCACTGCACACAGACCACGTCCGCCAGCTCGCGACAGAACGCCGGGCCGATGACCGTATCGAAACCGCGGTTCTGCGGTGCCAGCGCCGCCACACCCTGCACCTGCCCGCAGACGGTGACGCAGCGGCGGCACATGATGCACTTGGCCGTATCACGTGTCAGGGCCGGCGTGCTGGCGTCACGGATGCGCCGGGCCTTCTCCCCAGGATAGTGCACTTCGCGTACGCCCAATTCCCGGGCCACCGTCTGTAGCTCGCAATCCTCGTTGCGATCACAGGTCTGGCACTCGCCGTCGTGTTCAGACAGCAGCAGTTCCACGACCGTACGGCGTGCCTCGCGTACACGGCGCGAATTGGTCCTGACCTTCATGCCCTCGGTGGCCGGCTGCACGCAGGAAGCCACCAACGAGCGCGCCCCTTCGACCTCGACCACGCACACGCGGCAGGCCCCGATCGCCTGGACGCCCTTCAGGTAACACAGCGTCGGAATATGCACCCCGGCCTTCTGGGCCGCTTCCAGAACCGTGCTGCCCTCCGGCACCTCTACGGGGCGATTGTCAATCATCAGTTTCGGCATGACTATCTTCCTTCGAAATAACGCTCATCGCACCCAGCGACCACCTGACCGTCGATCAGCGCGCTGACTTTTGCTCGGCCGGCTGACGGTAGTCGCAGCGCAGGCAGCGCTTGGCCTCGCGCCGCGCCACCGCTTCCGACCAAGGCAATTCGACCTCCTGGAAATTGTTACGGCGTTTGTTGACCGGTATCAGTTGCAGCTTGGCACGCGGATACTGCACCGGATCAGCGTCGGGGTCGAAGTACGTATCGACGGCCTTGTCCTGGCGCCAGAACGGATCCGACCGCCCGTTGAACAGCGTATCTATGCCGACCGCCGCCTTCTCCCCATCCGCGATCGCCCCGACTACTGACCAGGGACCGACCACCGCATCTCCGCCCGCGAACAGCCACGGGATCGAGGTCTGCCGGGTGAGCGGATCGGCGGCAATGAAGCCGGCCTTGTTGAGCTTCAGACTCAGACCATCGGCGATTTCGTCCACGTTCAGCGACTGACCGATCGCGGCAATCACCTGATCAGCCTCCACAACGAAGTCTTCTTCCGAGCTGCTGACCGGGCGGCGGCGCCCACTGCGATCGAACTCGCCCAACACCATGTGACGACACTTGACACCGGTCACGCGTCCGTTGCTGGTGACCAGCTCGATCGGCGCGGTGAGCACTTGGATCTGCACACCTTCATGCTCGGCCTCATCGACTTCCTCGACGTAGGCCGGCATTTCGGCCCGGGTGCGCCGATACAGAATCTTCACCGACTCGGCTCCCAGACGCAGCGCCGTGCGTGCGGCGTCGATCGCCGCGTTCCCGCCGCCGATCACCACCACCCGTTTGCCGACCGGCACCGACCCGCGGATGTTGTAATCGCGCAGAAACCGCAGCGCATCGACCACGCCCTCGGCGTCATCGCCCGGAATGCCCAGTTTCATGCCCAGGGGGGCGCCGATGCCGAGGAAGATCGCCTCGTAGCCCTGGTCGCGCAGACTCTGAAGGGTGAAGTCGCGCCCCAGACGGGCGTTGGTCTCGATGTCCACGCCCAGCCGCTCGATCATGCGCACCTCGCGCGCCAGCTCTTCGCGCGGCAACCGGTAGGCCGGAATGGCCTGCACCAGCATTCCTCCCGGCCGCGGCTCAGCCTCGAACACCTTCGGGCGATATCCCAGGCGGGCCAGGAAGTAAGCGCAGGACAGACCGGCCGGACCGGCCCCGATGATGGCCACTTTGCGCCGCGCGTTGGCCTCGTTCTCACGCACCTCCGGCAACTGCACGACGACTTCCTGCTCGGTCATGAAACGCTTCAGGGCGCGGATCGCGACGGCTTCGTCCAGATTCCCGCGCCGGCACTTGTCCTCGCAGGTGTGGAAGCACACGCGGGCGCAAACCGAAGCGAAGGGATTGCGCTCCCGGTGCAATGCCAAGGCCTCGGCGTAGCGCTTCTCAGCGATCAGCGAGACGAAGCCTGGGACATCCACCCCGGCCGGGCAAGCACTCTGACAAGGCGCCCGCACCAGGGCCGGGCAAACGCCGGCCGGACAGCGCTTCTCGCGGATGTGCGCGTCATATTCATCGCGGAAGTAGCGAATCGTGGACAACACCGGATTAGGCGCCGTCTGCCCCAGACCGCACAGCGAGGCATCCTTGATGACCCGGCCCAACTCGATCAGCTTCTCGACGTCGCCTTCTTCGCCGTGGCCTTCGCAGATGCGGGTGACGATCTCCAGCATGCGCTTCGTGCCCACGCGGCAGGGCGGACACTTGCCGCACGATTCTTCCTGCACGAAATCCAAAAAGAAGCGCGCCACATCCACCATGCAGGTGTCTTCGTCCATGACGATCAGCCCGCCGGAACCCATGATCGCGCCCAGCTCGTTCAGCGATTCGTAATCCACCGGGACGTTCAGATGCTCCTTGGGAATGCAGCCGCCGGAAGGACCGCCGATCTGCGCTGCTTTGAACTTCTTGCCGCCGGGAATGCCACCCCCGATGTCATAAATGATCTCGCCTAGCGGCATGCCGATCGGCACTTCGACCAGACCGGTGTTGTTCACCTCGCCGGCCAGCGCGAAGACCTTCGTGCCCTTGCTCTTGTCAGTGCCGAAGGAGGCGAACCAGTCGGCCCCCTTCAGGATGATCGGCGCGATGTTCGCAAAGGTCTCCACGTTGTTCAGGCAGCTCGGCCGACCCCACAGACCCCTCTGGGCCGGGAAGGGCGGCCGCGGACGCGGTTCGCCGCGGTTGCCCTCGATGCTGGTCATCAACGCCGTTTCTTCGCCGCAGACGAACGCCCCGCTGCCCATGCGAACCTCGATATCGAAATCGAAGCCGCTGTTCATGATGTTCTTGCCGAGCAGTCCGTACTCGCGGGCTTGCTTCAGGGCGTGTTCGAAGCGCTGCACGGCCAGCGGATACTCGGCACGGATGTAGGCGTAGCCCTGCCGGGCACCGATGGCATAACCAGCGATGGCCATGCCCTCGATGACACTGTGCGGGTCGCCTTCCAGGACGCTGCGGTCCATGAAGGCCCCCGGGTCACCTTCGTCACCGTTGCACAGTATGTACTTGACGTCGCCCGGCGACTTGCGCGTGAACTCCCACTTCAGCCCGGTCAGGAACCCTGCCCCGCCACGTCCACGCAGCCCCGACTTTTTGACCTCAGCGATGACCTGCTCCGGACTCATCTCGGTCAACACCTTGCCGAGGGCCTGGTACCCCTCGCGGGCGATGTACTCCTCGATCTTGAGCGGGTCGATCACGCCGCAGTTACGCAGTACGATCTTCACCTGCTTCTGGAAAAAGCTGATGTCGCGCAGCCCCGGAACGGCAGTTCCAGCCGGAGACTTGTGCACCAGCCGCTCCACCACACGCCCCTTGAGCAGGTGCTCCTGCACGATGTCGGCGGCATCATCCGGCCGCAGACCCTGGTACAGCACGCCGTCCGGATAGACGGCCGCCACCGGACCCACGGCGCAGGGGCCCAGGCAGCCGGACTCGATCACTTTCACCTCGTCGGCCAGGTTGTGGCGCTCAAGCTGCTCACGCAGGGCAGCGCTGACCTCCAGCGCACCCGAGGCGATGCAGCCGCCGCCGGTACAGACGAGGACGTGGGTACGTACGTTGTTCATGCGTGTTTATCTCCAGAAATGAGAAATGAAAAAGCCGCAAGGCAAAATGAAAACCGCGGCGGGCCGGGCTCCGCGCAGCCTGCCGCCCGGACGGCGGCCGCCTCTTTCATTTGTCCCGCGGCCTTCTTCATTTCACCAGATATTCCATCACCGGCTGTCCGCGCAGCACATGCTCGCGAACAATCTGGCCGACCTTGTTCCTGTCCAATCGCCCATAACGGAACGTGCCCCCGGCCTTGTCCGTCAGCGTCATCATCGGCTCTTGGTCGCACAGGCCGGCACAACCGGCTTGCTGCACCACCACGTTTTCTGCTGCCACCGCGTTCAGAGCGTTCAACAACGCCGCCAGCACGTCCCGCGCCCCCGCGGCAATCCCGCAGGTGCCCATGTGGACGGTGAGGCGCACGTCCTTGTCGCCGGTGCGCAGGTCGATCTCATGGCGGACCTGTTCCTGTAGGGCCTTCAGCTCTTGGGGACTGCTGATGCGTTTGGCCATGGTCACGCCCTCCTGTCGGACGAAGTCGTCCCATTGCGGTACTTGTCCAGTACCAGGTCGATACGATTCGGTTTCACACGGTGATGCACTTCATCGTCGATCATGATCGCCGGCGCCAGACCGCAGGCCCCGAAGCAGCGCGCCACTTCCAGAGTGAACTGCCGGTCCGGCGTCGTGTCGCCCACGTCGATGTTGAGTTTCTGCTTGAGCGTATCAAGCACGCGTTTGCCGCCGCGCACGTAGCAGGCCGTCCCCAGGCACACGCGAATGAGGTGCCTGCCGCGGGGCTTGGTCGAGAAAAAGGAGTAGAAACTGACCACCCCCGCCACTTCGCTGTAGGACTTGTTCAGTCCCAAAGCGATGCGCTTCAGGGCCACCTCCGGCAAATAGCCGAAAAGCCCCTGGGCGATTTGCAGCACCGGTATCAGCGCCCCGGGCTTGTCCCGATACTCCGCCAGCACCTCATCGAGTCGGGCCAGCAGTTCCTCTTCCGAGGCTTCCGGTCCGCAGGTGCACTGGGCCTTCTGATCTGTCTTCATGCACGTCTCCTGTTACCAGCGCGCTGCGCGCGTCAAATCGATACCTGGCACTCCTGCAACGCCGCCGCCACTCGGGCCTGAACCTCGCGGGCCAGCTTCAACGGGTTGCCGTCACCGACTGCTCCCGCCAACTCCGCCACCCGCACCTCACGACCATCCGCCCCCAGCCGCAGCGTAAACCGAAAATCGATCTCCGGATGCGTGCACACCACGCCGGCCAGCGTGCTCGCCAGATCACCCAGCGGTGTGCGGTCCACATGCGACAACTGCATCTCAGCCGTTACCCGGACCCCAGTGTTCCCCAGTTTGCTCTTGTCGATGGTCAAACGTCCTCCGGCCGCCTCGGCCGCCGCTTTGAACAGGCTCAACCCCAGCCCGGTACGCTTCCCGCGTTTGGTGGTGTAAAAGGGATCGAGCGCCTCTTGCGGCGACACCTTCAGCCCCGTGCCGTTGTCCTCGACGATCACGCGCAGCCGATCTCGCCCCGGATCGACCTCCAGGACGACGGCGATCACGCTGGCCTGGGCCCGAATCGAGTTCTCGATGAGGTCCATGATGTGCAGAGCGATTTCACGCATCGACCACCCCCCGACCGCCCTGGCCGCAAAAAGCCAACTTCAATTCCGCGAAAGTCGCCGCCTTCAGGCGCAGCGTGGTGCGCGTCGTCCCGATGTCCGCCAGAAAATGACTGTCCGACGAAGTGATCACCGGCAGACCATAAACGTGAAAGTCGGCGGTCGCTGCCGGACGGCCAGCCGGGGCGAACACTTCGATCGCGTCGAAGCCCACGTCGCTCGGGAACATGCCGAGCTGACTGAGTACGCTGAACGAGGGACGGTTGACGTGGGCCGCCACTGCCAACCCTCCATGCAGGTGTATCAGGCCGACCGTCTCGCCCAGGTTCAGCCCGGCCGCCAGCGCCAGCATCCGCCGCTCGTGTCCCCCCACAACGCCCTCGGCCGACAGCAACTGCTGCCGGCCAAAGCGGGCGAAGTAACTCTGATCCGCCATCGGCAGTGTCCGCTGCACCTCCTCCGCCGCCGCCTGCGCTGCCGACGCGCTCGGAAACAGCCCGAGCACGTGGACCTCTTCCGCGGTAGTGATTTCCATTCCGGCCAGCACGGTCAGAGCGTCCCCCGCCGCCGCCTGCACCGCTGCCGTGTTGCCCGCTGCGTTGTGATCACATACCGCGATCATGGCTAACCCGCCTCGCCGGGCCGCCTGCACAATCGCCGGCGGCGTCATCTCTTCCGCCGCACACGGCGACAGAGCCGTGTGAATGTGCAAGTCGGCCGCATAGCACCGCACTAACCTCGCCTCCACTGCAACTCAGAAGCGATAAGGTGATAGCGTGATAAAGTGACAAAGACCCGCACCGACAGTCGGACATATCCTTGATCACACGTCTCTATCACCCTGCCACCTTCTCACCTTGTCACTCTCCCGGTCCTCTTACGCCGAGTTCATACAACCGACCAACCACCTCGAACGCCGACGCCTTCGAGACATACAGCGCGACACCTTCTTCCACTGCCTTGCGCCGCACCGTCTCGTCCGGCTGTCGGTCCATGGCGAAAACGATCGCCACCAACTCCGCGTGCACCGCCACTGCTACAACATTGAGATGCACTTGCACCGTCACCAGCACTCCCCCACGCGGCGCATGGGCAATCACGTCGCTGAGCAGGTCCGACACGTAGCCGGCGCTGACGTCCGCCGCACCCGCCTCCCACTCCGGCGTCAGGCACACCCAGCCCAGTCTGTCAGCCAGTTCGCCCAGTTTCATTTCGTACGCTCCTCTGCCAGCGCTTGACGCACACACGCATCCGCCGCCGCCCGCCCCCGCACGATGTCCTCGGCTAGCGCGCCACACGTCGGCGCGCCGCACCAGCCGCAATCGCACCCCGGCAGCTCCCGCCGCAGCTTGTCTATCCGTCCCAGTTTGCTAATCGCTTTGGCCATGTCCTCATCCAAACGCAGCCCCGGCCGCGGCGCCAGCGCTTGCGCGCGTGCGCGCGTCACCGCCGGCCCGACCGCCAGCGGCGACATCTGCCAGCGGCGCTGAGCCAGGAATGGATCGTGCGCCAGCAACGCCGACCCGAAACACCCTTCGTCGCACGCCCACGGCTCGACGACCACCAAATCGTTCGCCAGGCCATCCTCGATCGCGTTCAGAATGCTAATTACGTGGCGCAAGCCGGTTACCCGCAGCACGCCATTGACCGCCGCCCTGACCGTTTCCGAAATCGCACAAGCGTCGCGTCTGTAGGCTACCCCTTCCCGTTCGGGCCCCCGCTCAGCGCCATTCAATCGCGGCCCCACCGCTGCCCGTAGTGCTGCCGGCAACACCACGTCCGCCTTGCCCGAATCCTCCCCGGCCAAAACCACGGTGCGCTGACTCGGGCAAGTGACAACGAACAACCCCCGCCGATCGCCCAACTCAGCCCGTAACGCCTCCACGGCGGACACGAACGGCGCCACGTGCGGTATCAGTGCCGGAAACTTCGTCTCGATCAGGTTCACGACCGCCGGACACCCCGGCGAGATTACCGGTCGCCTCGCCGCATCGTTCCCCGCATATTCCACGACCGCGTCCCGCAGGGCCTGTTCCGCGGGCCATGTGACCCAAACCTCCCCAAACCCCAGTCCACCCAACGCTCTCACCACATCCGCCGGCCGAATACCCTCCCCGAACTGGGTTAGTCCCGCCGGTGGAACCACCAGCACGGCCGCTGCAACCCCCGTCAGCTCGTCCACCGTAGCACGCGTCGTCAAGGCGCCGCTCGGGCACGCGCCGACGCAGGCCGTACAGTCGATGCACAGGTAGTCGAGAACTTGCGGCTTGCCGCGAAAAACCCGCATCGCCTGCGTCGGACACGCGTGCACGCACCGAAAAGACTGTCGGCAGCGCTCCGCCACGATGTGCAGCGAGTGTCGCCCCTGCCCATAAAGCGTCTGCGGCCGCAGCACGATGCTGAATCGCACCCGCGTGCCACGTCCCACCGTCGACTCGATCGCAAACTCGTCGCTGTTCCGCTTAATGTTCGGCAGCCCCATCCCAGCGCCGAACCCCAGCTCCCGAGCCTTCGCCGACGCCGTCGAGAAACCCGGCCGCATCGCCTCGCCGATGTCCGCAATCCCGGGCCCCTCGTCTGAAACTTCGACATGTAATTGTCCGTTTTCCAGCGTGGCGCGCAGCTCACCCCGCTCGGCGTGGATAACCACGTTCATCTCAGCCTCATAGGCCGCAATCATCGCTCGCCGGACCACCGCCGGGTCCGCTCCCAACTTCTTGAGCTGCTCCTTCAGCGCACGCGCGGCCGCCCCCCCATGCTCGTAATCACCACCCGCGATGGCGTAGCTCACCACGCTCATCCTGGCCCCCGCCTCTCGTCACTCAGCGTGACATAGATCCGACCGCAGGTCTCGAACAGCCCAACCGGGGACACCAACAGCGCCGTACCGTGCTCCCTGGCTGCGCGCACCATCGCCTCACTGGGAAGCTGGCCCCCCACAAGACAAATCGCCGGTATGTCCATCAGCTCGGCCACGCGCACCAGATGCTCGCTAGCAAGATTCGTCACTAGCAAGACATGGTCTCCGGCGGCATTCAGCAAATCGCTAACTCGGTCGCCAGCGTAAACCTGTTCCAGCGATACCGTTACCTTACGGCTCGCCACCACGATCCGTGCGCCCGTGCGTTCGGCCAAGCAATCGAGTTTCATAGCCGCACCACAAACGGTTTGGTGGCTGACACTTTCGAGCCAGCGCCGGCGCAAAGGCGCCACCCAGGCGAGCGAGGCGCCGCACACGCTGTCTCGGGCAAAACACGCGCCACTCGCAGCGGCTTTTCGAGCAGGCCAGTCTGCGACTGTGAGACGTATCACATTGTTACGTGCGTCACTTCACGCAGGCCGCGCGGAATTCCGCCAAGAGGTCCGATAACCTGCGCCCGGATTAAACGCGCGACGCAGGCTTGCGTCGGCCCTCATCGGCGTCCGCCCCAGCACCAGCCCCACACAACTGCCCTGGCTCCCGCTTCGTCGCCCTTCATTCCCGCCCGCGCCAGCTGCCTGGCTTCGAGTGCCGCCGATAAACCTCTAGTGCCGCCGGGAACGGCGACAGCGCCCGCTCGAAGATGCCCAGGGAGTACGCGATCGTCAGTCCGTAATTCGTGATGGGGACGCCCGCCTGCCGGCAACGCAGTATCCGCGACAGCATCTCCCGCCGGTTTTGCACGCACGCCCCGCAGTGGACCACGAGGCGGTAGCTGGGCAGGTCGGGCGGGAAATCATGGCCCTGGCAGGTGGTGAAATCGAGCTTGCCGCCGACGTACTGCGTCAGCCAGCGGGGGATTTTCACGCGGCCGATATCTTCGCCGATCGGGTGGTGCGAACACGCCTCAGCGATCAGCACGCGGTCGCCGGGCTTCAGCGAGTCGATCGCCAGGGCCCCGCGCACGAGCTCGGCCAGGTCGCCCTTGAACCGCGCGAAAAGGATCGAGAACGAAGTCAGCGGCACCCCCGGCGGCGTGTCGGCGGCCACCTTCAGGAACGCCTGCGAATCGGTGACCACGAGGGCCGGCGGCCGCGTCAGCCGCTCCAGCGCCGCCCGCAATTCCCGCTCCTTTACCACCACGCAGTAGGCGTCGTGATCCAGCAGGTCGCGGATCGTCTGCACCTGCGGCAGAATCAGCCGGCCTTTCGGGGCCTCCTTGTCGATCGGCACCACAAGCACGACCAGTTCGCCCGGCGGCACCAGGTCGGCCAAGATGCTCGGCGTGTTGATGAAGTCATCCGGCGCGCTGCGTATCAGGGCCTCACGCAGGTCGAGGACGCCCTCGCCGCGACTGGCCACCGTTTGGACCCAGCGGACCTTGCGCTCGTCCAGTCGGCCGGTGACTTCGGCCGGCGGCGTGCCAACGTCGCTCTTGTTGAACACGACGATCGCCGGCACTTGCCGTTGCGTCAGTTCCGCCAGCAGCGCTTCTTCAAACTCGCCCCACTGCCCCGCTTCGGCCACGACGACGCCGACATCGGTCCGATCGAACACGCGGCGGGTGCGCTCGACGCGTTGCGCACCGAGGGCGCCCACGTCGTCGATGCCGGCGGTGTCGATGAACAGCACGGGGCCGATCGGCAACAGCTCCATCGGCTTCTCGACCGGGTCGGTCGTCGTACCGGCGACATCGGAGACGATCGACACTTCCTGCCGCGTCAGTGCGTTCAGCAGCGAAGACTTGCCGACGTTCCGCCGGCCGAACAGGCCGATATGCAGGCGCATGCCCTTAGGGGTCGCTTGCATTGCTAGCCACCGTTGGCGTCCCCAGCCGCATTACCGCGGCCGGTGAGACGAGTTCCTCGAATTGCTGCTGCGTAAGGAAGCCTCGCTCCACCACGACCTCGCGAATCGTGCGGGTGCTATGCTGGGCCTGCCGCGCGATCTCCTGCGTCTTTTCATAGCCGATCGCGGCGACCAGGGCCGTCAGCGTCGCCGTGGACGATTGGACGTGCTGCCGACAGCGGTCCGCATCCGCCTCCAATCCCTCAACGCAGTTCCGACGCAGGATGGAGCAGGCATTCGTGAGCAAGTCCAGACTGTTGAGCAGCGCGTCGGCGACCAGCGGCAGAAACGGGTTAAGCTCCAGGCTGCCCGCCGAGCAGGCGTGCGCGATGGCCTGATCATACGCCATGACCATCATCGCGGCCTGTGAAACGGCTTCCGGGATCACCGGGTTGACCTTGCCCGGCATGATCGACGAGCCAGCCTGGCGGGCGGGCAGGCGGATTTCGCCCAGCCCGGCTTCGGGGCCGGATGCGAGCAGCCGCAAGTCCCCCGCGATCTTCAGCAGGTTCGTCGCGCAAGCCTTCAGAATCCCGCTGACTTCGACAAACACGTCGGCGTTCTGCGTCGCCTCGACGAGGTTCTCGGCCCGAGCCAGGGGCAAACCGGTGATCGCCCGCAGCTCGTCCACGACGCGGAAGATGTACTCACGCGGGGCGCCCAGCCCGGTGCCGATCGCCGTTCCGCCCAGGTTCACGACGCGCAGCCGCTCCTGGCACTTGTAGAGCCGCCAGCGGTCGCGGTTGAGGGCTTCGGCGTAAGCGCTCATCTCGCGGCCGAGCGTGAGGAGGGCGGCGTCCTGGAGCTGCGTGCGGCCGACCTTGAGCACATCGGCAAACTGCTTCTCTTTCTGCTGAAACGCCTCCTGGAGGGCGACGGCCTCGCGCTCCAGATCGCGCAACAGCGTGAGGGCGGCAACGCGCAGGGCCGTCGGGAAGGTATCGTTGGTGGATTGGTGGCGGTTGAGATCGTCGTGTGGGTTGACGGTCGCGTAATCGCCGAGCGGTCTGCCGAGCAGTTGCAGGGCGCGGTTGGCCAGCACCTCGTTGACGTTCATATTCAGCGACGTGCCGGCCCCGCCCTGAAGCGCATCGACGACGACGTGCTCGTCGAGCAATCCCTCCATCATCTCGACGCACGCCCGCTCAATCGCGTCGGCCTTCTCACCCCCCTCCCTCTCAGGGAGGGGTTGGGGGAGGGGCGACGTGTGCAGCGCGCGATTCGTCCGCGCACACGCGAGCTTTACCGCCCCATACGCATGCACCAAAGCCCGATGGACCGGCCGACGCGCCAACCGGAAGTTCTCCAACGCGCGCACCGTGTGGACGCCATAGAGTGCCTCGGCGGGCACCTCCCGCGGGCCGAGCAAATCAGATTCGGTGCGATGCGGTGTCATGATCACACGTCACGTTGCGTCGTCACGTTCATCCACGACGCCCGCACCGGCCATTGGCCGGCGCCACACACGCCCTTCCGCGCCGCCATGCGTGATGGCCGTGCGTGGTCCGGCGGCACCGCTCAGAACGCGCAGCGCAAGCAAGCGCGGCTTCTGGTGGCGCTCGCTGGCGCTTCGCGTTCTGATGCCTGCCGCAGGATCGCGCACGGTCATTCAGAAGTACAAGTCCCGGTCTTCGGTCGTCTGAATCCGCCGCAGACGCTCCACCAACTGGTCTTTCGCCTTGGTCGGCGGCATCTGGGCCAGCTCGTTCTCAATCAGCTTCAACCCCGCCGCCCGGGTTTGCGGCGAGGCGTAATCCACGAGGTATTCCATCGCGGTCAGCAGGGCGTTGGGCGTGCAGAAGCGCTTGATGAAGCCCGGGATAGCGAACTCCATGAAGTGCTCGCCGGTCCGTCCGAGCCGGTAGCACGCCGTGCAGAAGCTCGGGATGTAACCGTCGGTCAGCAGGTCGCCCATGACCTCGTCGAGCGAGCGAATGTCGCCCAGCTCGAACTGCTCGCGCTGGAGGCACTGGGCGTCGCCGGCCTCGGTGTAGCCGCCGAGCTCGATTCGCGTGCCGGCGTCGATCTGCGAGACGCCGAAGCCCAGCAGTTCCCGCCGCAGCTCGGGCGGCTCACGCGCCGTCAGAATCAGCCCGGTGTAGGGTACGGCCAGTCGCAGGATGGCGACGAGGCGCTTGAAATCGTAATCATTGACGAACCAGCGCTCCGAGAGACGTACCCCGTGCGCCCGGCGCACGCGCGGGAAGCTGATCGTGTGCGGTCCGACGCCGAAGCGCGCCTGGAGGTGCAAGGCATGGGTCACGAGGCCGAGCACCTCGAAGCGCCAGTCGTACAACCCGAACAGCGCCCCGATACCCACATCGTCGATGCCGGCCTCCTGGGCTCGGCATAGCGAGTCCAGCCGCCACAGATAGTGCCCCTTGCGCGTGTGCCGCGGGTGGAACTCGGCGAAGGTGGCGTGGTGGTAGGTCTCCTGGAAGATCTGGAAGGTGCCGATCCGGGCTTCCTTGATCCGCTTGAAGCCGGCCACGTCGAACGGGGCGGCGTTGATGTTCACCCGCCGGATCTCCCCGTGGCCGACCTTCACGCTGTAGACCGTTTGCACGCAGTCGTGAATGAAGTCGGCGTCGTAGCGCGGGTGTTCGCCAAAAACCAGTATGAGCCGCTTGTGCCCGCGGTTCTCCAACGCCTCCACCTGCTGACGAATCTCATCCGGGCTTAGCGTGCGGCGGACCTCGTCGCGGTTAGAGTGGCGGAAGGCGCAGTACACGCAGTCGTTCACACAATCGTTGCCGATGTATAGCGGCGCGAACAGCACGATGCGATTGCCGTACACGTCTTGTTTGAGCCGGCGGGCAGCGGCGAAGATCTCTTCCACCAGCTCCGGGTCCTCCGCCCGCAGCAACACAGCCGTCTCTTCCACACTCAGGGCTTGCTTTGCCAGGCTCTTGGCCACCACCTCACGCACGCGGGCCGCGTCCGGCGGCGGGGCCACCAACAAATCATGCAGCTTCGCGTCGTCGATGAAGTCCGTCGCGCCGTCGCTCAGCGTCAGTTCAGGCAATCGCAGCTTCGTCATTTCTGGCCGTCGCGGTCCGGTACGGGACAGTCGGCCCGCGCTCCTTTCACATTCATCCGCAGTTGCCAATTCGGCGAGAGGCCCGCCCCCGTGCCCACGGTCCGCCCCAGCGCGCGGATGCGGCGCACCAAGTCGGCGTGGAACCGCCCGGGCTCTTCATACAGGCACGCCTTGGCGGGGTAGATCTCATACAGCCGGCGGTACTTCGGCGGCGTCAGGTTCGGCATCACGACGTTGGCGCCGCGCTGAAGCCCCAGCTCGCGGCCGCTGTCACGATTCAGCGTCGCCAAGGCCGTCGTGCTGGGGATGTTGGCCCGCGGGCACACCAGCCGGGCCAGCGCAACTACCCGGTAAGTCATCAGCTCGGTGTTCGGCACCTGCCGCCCCTCTGCCTTCCCATGGGAGGTCGCTTGAGCGCGTGAGTCTCGACCGTTCCCCACTACCTCCCCGCAAGAAAGGCGGCGCACGCAGGCACGCTCATCGCCGCCCGCCCGTCCAGATCCCCCGGGCTCGCGCCCTGCTTGCTCAATACCCGCCCCCAGTGGCGTGTCCGGATGCGGCAGCCAGGGACCGACGCCGATCATGTCCAGGTCCAGTTCGCGGAACAGTTCGATGTCGCTGGCCAAGTCATCGTAACTCTGCCCGGGAATGCCGACCATGACGCCGCTGCCGACTTCATAGCCCAGATCGCCTAGCACCCTCAACAAGGCGACGCGGTCCGAGCGCCGCCGCGGCAGTGACGGGTGAATGCGGTCCAACAGGGTCCGATTGGAGGTCTCGAAGCGCAGCAGGTACCGGTCGGCGCCCGCGTCGCGCCAGGCCCGCAGTGTGGCTTCATCCTGTTCACCCAGGCTCAGTGTCACGGCCAGGCCCGTTTCGGCCTTGATGCGACGCACGAGGTCAGCCACCCGATCCACCGTCAGCGCCGGGTCTTCGCCGGCCTGAAGCACGACCGTGCCGTACCCCAGTTCCAGCGCCTGTCGCGCGCACTCAAGCACCTCATCAGCCGTCATGCGATAGCGCTGGAGTCGCGTGTTCTCGGCCCGCAGTCCGCAGTACGCGCAGCGCCGCACGCAGTGATTGCTGATCTCGATCAGGCCGCGCAGGTGGACGGCATCGCCGACGTGTTCACGTCGGACGGCGTCGGCGCGCGCCCAGAGCGACTCCAGCCGTCGCTCGTCAGTCTCGCGCAGCCAGCGGAGTATTTCGGATCGCTGCATCATCGGCCACCGGCGGTTTGCAGTTCCGCTGCAACGTAACCGTGAACGTGCTGCCGACGTCCGGCTGGCTGGTCACACCGACCTCGCCGCCGTACATCAGGGCCAGCTTCTTGACCAGCGACAGCCCCAGTCCGCTGCCCAGGATATCGCGCGTCTTTTCATTGCGAATGCGCACGAAGTCGTTGAACAGCCTGGAAGCTTCCTCGGGTGTCATGCCGACGCCGGTATCCGCCACCGAAATGGTCACGCGCTGCTCATCAGCCCGAATGCTGACCTCCACACGTCCGCCGTCGCGGTTGTACTTGACCGCGTTCGATAGCAGATTGTTGAAGATGATTTCGATTTCGGTGCGGTCGGCGATCATTTCCACCGGTCCGTCTTCCGCCAGCGTAACGCTGATTCGGCGCTGATCGGCGGCGGGTTTGACGGTCTCGACGGCCGCCCGAGCGATGGCTCGGACATCGACGCGCGCCAGTTCACGCCGTTTTTCGCCCGATTCGATGCGCGTCATGTCCAGCAGGTCCAGGATCAGCTTGCGCATCCCCTCGCTGCGCACCAGGCAGCGCTCCACCACGTCCTTGTAGGCGCTCAGATCGCTCCCCAGAGCCTGGTCGCGCATGATGTGCAGGTACCCTTCGATGGCCGCCAGCGGCGCCTTCAGCTCATGCCCCAGAACACTGATGAACTCGAAGCGCACGCGGCGTTTTTCGGCCGCCAGCTTGCGCGCCTGGCGCTGCATCAGCAGGTGGCCAGCCGCCTTGCGCACCGTTTCGCGCAGCTCCTCCGGGGTGAACGGCTTGGCCAGAAAATCGAAGGCCCCCGACTTGGTCGCCCGCACCGCCGTTTCCAGCGTGGCGAACGCGGTGATCATGATCGTCAGGATGTCGCGCTCGCGGCGGCGCAATTCATCCAGCACTTCTACTCCGCTCATCCCGTCCATCTTGTGGTCCAGCAGCATCAGATCGAACTGGCGCACCTCCAGCAGCGCCAGGGCCTCCTCGCCGCTGGACGCCTGCTCGACTTCGAAGCCGATCTCACCCTCCACTTCCGGCAGGCGCACTTGAAAGGGTCGCAGCGCGCGAACCACGGCGTGGCGCATTCCGGCTTCATCATCCACCACCAGCACCCGCAAGGTCTCCATGGTCAGTCCTTCAGCAGGCGTTGCAGCTCGCGCTGCAACTGCTCGAAGCGCACCGGCTTGGCCAGCAGGGCGTCGGCCTTCACCCACGCGCGTTCCTCGTCCGTCTCGGCATCGAAGCTCAACCCGGTCGTGCTGGTCACGGCCGTCACGATCACTACCGGGATGGTCGCATCACGCCGCTTGATGTGATAGCAGAGGCTGAAGCCGGCATCTGGCTGCTCCATCATCAGATCAACCAGCACCAGGTCGGGACGCCGACTGTCCAGCAGCTCACGGGCGGCCGCAGCCGTCTCCGCCGTGACCACCTCGTACCCGACAGCCTCCAGTTGCAGGCGCATCTGCTCCAGAAAGTCGATGTCATCGTCCACGATCAATATCGTCCGCGCCATGGGTCGCTCCCTGCTCACACTTTCACCCGCTGCCGCGGTAGCGTCACCGTAAACGTCGTACCAGTGGGACCGCAGCGCGCATCGGCGTTGGACTCTACGCGGATATCGCCGTGGTGCATCTTCACGATCCCGTAGGTCACCGACAGACCCAACCCCGTCCCCTTGCCCGGAGCCTTGGTCGTAAAGAACGGCTCGAAAATCTTCTTGCGGTGCTCCGGCGGGATGCCGACGCCGGTATCCGCCACCTGCACCCAAACATCACGTTCGTTGCCCCCCGTCCGGATGGTCAACGTCCCGCCGCCGGGCATGGCATCGACGGCGTTATTGACCAGATTGGTGATCACCTGCGCGATCTGATCACGATCGAGCTCCGCCCGCAGGTCTTCCTCCTGGTGCTCGAAGCGGACCGTCACGTTGGACGGAATGCGCAATGCGCGCGTCGTCTTCTCCACCAGGCCCGGCAGGTGCGTCGTCCGGGCCTCGACCTTGTTCTTGCGGGCAAACTGGAGCAGCCCTGACACGATCTTGCGGCAGCGCTCCGCCTCGCTGGCCATCAGCGCCAGGTCTTCCCGCAGCGGGCTCTGCGGTCCCACTTCTTCCAATAGAGTGTGCGACAGCATGAGCACGGTGCCAAGCGGGTTGTTCACTTCGTGGGCGATGCCGGCTGCCAACTGGCCCATGCTGGCCAGCTTCTCCGATTGCATCAGCGCCTCCTGCGTGCTGGCCAGCCGCTGGTTTGAAACCTCCAGATCGGCGCAGGTCTTCTTGAGCTGCTCGATCGTGTATGGCAGGCACATCTCGCTCTCGGCCAGCCCCTTGCACATAGCCACCGCATGCTCGCGACAGGTCTCATATCCGCAGGCGCCGCAGTTCAGTTCATCCTCCGCACGGGTCTTGCCCAAGCGGCGCAGCATCTCGACGATTTCTTCCTCCGACGGCACCGTGATCCGCCGATCGTAGGCCGTGAAACTGCGCCGCAAGTTCAAATCCGCCAGCTCCGCCCAGTGATCATGCCAACGCTCGCGATCGACGTCGGCGATACGCCGCTTGGCATAGCGGCTGACCTGAGCGCGCCGGTTGAAAAGCGGGGCCTGCCGACTGATGCCCGGCCCCATGATGCAACCGTTGCAACACAAGATCTCCAGCAGCCGGGCGTCCAGATCGCCCCCCTCGAATTCCCGGATCGCCTCCACGAACTCGCTGCGCCCGTCGGCCGCCACGATTTGCGCTTCCAACAGGTCTTCGTTGAGCTGCGCCGCCTGCAACATCCCGCGACTGATCGGAAACAGGGCCCCCGTGCCGGCGTGCGGCGGATCAAAATCGCTCGGCGTGACCGACTCCGGCTTGATGGCGTGTCGCCGAAACATCTCACGCAGCTCGATAAACGTCAGCACCGCGTCGATCTCACCCTCCACGCGCTCACTATCCGCCTCGCCCTTCTTCGCGATGCACGGACCGACGAACACCACCTTCAGCCCGGCCCCGAACAGCCGGCGCAAAGCTCGGGCCGTGGCCAGCATCGGCGAAACGATCGGCGCCAGCGCCGGCACCAGCTCCGGGTGATAACGCTCCACGTACGCCACGATCGCCGGACACGTCGTCGCGATGTAGCGCTTCTGCCCCGACTCGCGCAACAGCCGCTGGTATTCCGCCGCCACCAGGTCGGCCCCAAAGCCGACTTCGTGTACTCGGCTGAAACCCAGATTCCGCACCATGCCCACGAAAAACTCATAGTCTATGTCACTGAATTCCGCCGGGAAACTGGGCGCGATGACAGCCGCCACCGGCGTGTGGGTCTTCAACAGCTCCTCGACGATCTCTATCTCGCTGAAGACCTGCTTGGCCCCCTGGCTGCACACACGCACGCAATTGCCGCAGCCGATGCAACGATCCGCCAGAACCTCCGCTTGCCCACCCGCAATGCGTATAGCCTTGGCCGGGCACTCGCGCACGCAGGTGTAGCAGAGCCGGCAGCGCTCCTTGATCGTCGTCACCAGTGGGGCCGTGGGTGGATTCATGTCTGACTCGCCACCGAAACAACAACCGCCGACGCTACGACTGCCACTGCCCAGCCCGCCAGCCCCGCCCTCGCCGAGCAGCCGCCACTACCCGCGTCGGGACGCGCTCGTTGTCTTGGCGTTTGCCTGTTCATTCGTCAGTGCACGACCTCGCGCGCATGATAGTGCGTATGCAGCAGTTCATGGCATCGCGAGCTGAGCGGCTCACCCAGAAACTCGCGATACAGCCGCTGCACGTCCGGATTGCGATGCGCCGCCCGCAGAGCGGCGTCGCGGTCGATCCTGTACAGTGCCTGAAGCCGCGCCCGCAGAGCGGTCCCGTTGCGACCCAACGGCTGCCCGCCACCGCCAATGCACCCGCCCGGACAACTCATCACCTCGATAAAATGCAGTTGCCGCCGGTCAGCTCGCACCTCGTCCAGCAGCCGCCCGGCGTTGGCCAACCCGTTGACCACCGCCACGTTGATTTCGTGCTCCCCCAAACGCACCGTGGCCTGCTTGACCGCGTCCAGGCCGCGCAGCGGCCGCAACCGTGGCGTGGCCAGCTCCTCGCCGGTAAGCAGATAGTGCGCTGTCCGCAGCGCCGCCTCCGCCACGCCCCCGGTTCCACCAAACAACTTGCCGGCCGAGCTGCGCTCGCCAAACGGCGAATCGGCCGGCTCCGGCTCGAGTTTGCGCGGGTCCAGCCCGCGCAGTCGCACCAGCCGCACCAGCTCGCGCGTCGTCAGGACGGCGTCCACATCCGGCAACCCCTGCCGAGCCAGCTCCGGCCGACCGGCTTCGAACTTCTTGGCCGTGCACGGCATGATGGCGACGCTGTAGACATCCGCCGGAGCCAGGCCCGCCCGCTCGGCATAGAAGCTCTTGATCAGCGCGCCCAGCATCTGCTGCGGACTCTTGCACGACGACAGGTGGCCGACGAAGTCCGGATGGAACTCCTCCACGTACTTGATCCAGGCCGGCGAGCAGCTCGTTAGCAGCGGCAGCCGCCCGCCGGTTCGAATCCGATGCACCAGCTCGGCCGCCTCTTCCATGACCGTCAGATCGGCGCTGAAGGCCGTATCGAACACGCGGTCAAAGCCTAGACGCCGCAGCGTGGCGTTGAGAATGCCCTCGGCGTCGTCACCGGGCCGCAGCCCGAATTCCTCGGCCAGCGTGACCGAGACGGCCGGGGCATGCTGTACGACCACCAACGGAACGCCGTCACGCCCAGCCTCGGCCACAACCTGCTCTCCCGGAACCCCGCCCCTCCAGCGCTGATTCAGTGCCGCCACAACCTCCTTGATGTGGCTCTGCTCGCGCAACGCGCCCGTCGGACAGACCAGAATGCACTGACCGCAGTTCACGCAACTGGAGACATTCAAACCCTGGTCGAACGCTGTACCGACGTGCGCTCGACTGCCGCGATTCACGAAGTCGATCGCCGACACGCCCTGAATTTCCTCGCAGACCCGCACGCACTTTCCGCACAAGATGCACTTGCCCGGGTCCCGCACGATCGACGCGCTGGATGCGTCGGCGTGATGCTGGGCGCGCGAGCCGAAATAACGTCGCTCGCGCACCCCCAGCTCCGCGGCCAGCGCCTGAAGTTGGCAGTTGTTGTTTCGCACGCAGTACAGGCAATCGTCCGGATGATTCGCCAGCAGCAGCTCCACGATCGTCTTGCGGGCCCGCAGTGCCCGCGGCGAGTGCGTCCAGACCTTCATTCCGGGGGCCACCGGAAAAGCGCAACTCGGCACCAGATTGCGCTGGCCCTCCACCTCGACCACGCACAAGCGGCACGCACCCGTCGGCGTAAGCTGCTCCAGGTTGCACAGCGTCGGCACGTTGATGCCAGCGCGACGCAACGCCGTCAGCAACATCTCCCCCGGCTGCGCCTCGATCGTCCGATTGTTGACCTGTAGCGTAATCACGCGCGCCTCCGGATCTAGTTCACCAGTACGGCATTCAACCGGCAAACCCGCCGGCACGCTCCACAACCAATGCACAGCTCTTCCACAATGTAGTGCGGGCTGCGCGGCGCCCCCTTGACGGCGCCGCTGGGACACTGCTTGGCACACAGCGTGCAACCCTTGCACCGCTCCGGATCAATGCGGTAGTGCAGCAGCTCGGTGCAGACATGCGCCGGACAGCGACGCTCGAAAACGTGGGCCTCGTATTCCTCCCGGAACCAACGCAGCGTGCTCAGAACCGGGTTCGGGGCCGACTGACCCAGCCCGCACAGACTCGTGTCGCGGATCACCTCCGCCAGGCGATTCAGGTACATCACCCCCTTGAAACGCTCCAGCGCCTGCACCCCACTCTCGCTGCGCCGCGCGCGCGTGATGGCCTGGAGTATCTCCAGCATGTGCCGCGTCCCCTCGCGGCACGGAATGCACTTGCCGCAACTCTCGCGCTGGATGAAGTCCATGAAAAACTTCGCCACATCGACCATGCAGTTGTCTTCATCCATTACGACCAGCCCCCCCGAGCCCATCATGGCCCCGATGGACTTCAAAGACTCGTAGTCGATCTCTATATCCAGATGCTGCTCAGGCACGCAGCCACCCGACGGACCTCCAATCTGGGCCGCCTTGAACGCCTTCCCTTTCGGCGGTCCACCCCCGATGTCAAAGATGATCCGCCGCAGCGACGTCCCCATCGCCACTTCCACCAGCCCCGTCCGGGCCACCTTGCCGGACAAGGCGAAGACCTTGGTCCCCTTGCTGTTCGCAGTCCCCAGAGCAGCGAAGGCCTCCGGTCCGCCATTGACTAGCGTCGGCAGATTCGCCAGCGTCTCCACGTTATTAATCACCGTCGGCTTGCCGAACAAACCGCTCACCGCTGGGAACGGCGGCCGCGGGCGTGGCATGCCACGCCGACCCTCTACGCTGGCGATCAGCGCGGTCTCCTCACCGCAGACGAACGCCCCGGCCCCCTGCTTGATCTTGACTTCCAGGTTGGCCCCGCTTCCCAGAACGTTCTCACCCAGCAGTCCGTACTCCCGCGCCTGCTCGATCGCCCGACTGAGCAAGCGTATCGCCAGCGGATACTCGGCACGTATGTAGACGTATGCCTTGGATGCGCCGATCGCGTACGCCGCAATCCCGATGCCCTCGACCAGGCGGTGCGGATCCCCTTCGATCACCGCCCGATCCATGAAAGCTCCGGGATCGCCCTCGTCAGCATTGCAGATGAGGTATTTCTGGTACCCGGGCGTACTCAACGCGATTTTCCACTTCTTGCCGGTCGGAAATCCGCCGCCACCCCGACCGCGCAGCCCGCTGCGCTCCACCCACTCGCACAACTCTATGCGCGTAAGCTCATGCAAGACATGCGCATAAGCGCGGTAGCCCCCGCGTGCCAGATATTCGTCGATGCTGCGCGGATCGATCAATCCGCAGTTGGCGAGCACCCATCGCGTTTGCGGCTTGAAAAACGGATGCTCGTCAATGTAGGGGACATCAACCCATGGCTCCAACATGACATCATGATCACCCCCCCTTTCCGCCGGTGGCCGAAACTGCCAAAGCGCTCTGCCCTCCGGTAGCTTGCCCTCCAAAACCGGTTCCAGCAAAGCTGGAACGCCGTCGCCTTGCACATAGCCGAAGCTGACGCGTGTGCGCCCTGGCAACTGCACGTCTAACAACGGCTCAGCCGAGCACATACCGATGCAACCCACTTCAATGATGTCCGCCTCCAGCCCGCGCCCCCCAACGAACTCTCGCACGGCGGCGAGCGTTCGACCCGCTCCGGCACCCAGACCGCAGGTCCCGGTCCCCACATAGATAGTCGGACGCCGCACGTCCACGCGCCTCAAGTCATTTAGATACTTCGCCTTAGCGCTCCCGTTCAGGCCGCCGCCGCAAAGCAGCGCCTGCACATCGTGCCGCCGCAGCCCAGTCAGCGTCGACTCCGGAGCATGCCGGGTCTCGCCAACCCCGAGTGGCCCATGTTCACCCCCGCAATTGCCGTTGTGCACGGTAGCCGTCATTTTCCGGTCACCTCCGCCGCAACCGCCCCGTCGGCGACAGCGTCATACTGGCGAAGTATCTTCTGAACAGCGTCTGCTGCGACGCCGGCGTGAAACTCGCCGTTGATCGCCACCACCGGTGCCAATCCACACGCGCCCAGGCACGCTACCACTTCCAGGCTGTAGCGCCCGTCGCGCGTCGTCTGTCCAGGCTCGATCCGCAAGTGCTGGCGCAGTGCGTCCAACACGGCCGCCGACCCCTTCACATGACACGCCGTCCCCCGGCAAACCTGGCAATGCACCCTACCCAATGGCTGAAACCGAAACTGGTTATAGAACGTGGCCACCCCGTAGACCTTGCTCACTGGTAGGTTCAACCGCCGCCCGATCTCCAGCATGGCCGAACGCGACAGGAAGCCGAACCCCTCCTGCACCGCCTGAAGAATGGGTATGAGGTCTTCGCGACGGGCATTCGGAAAGCGGTCCAGCAGCGCTGCCACACCGTTCTGACGGCTCATGCCATGGCCTCCACACGCTCGTTCTCCGGACGAGCGAAAAACACCACCTTCTCCAAAGACACCGCTATATCCACGTCCTCCACAAACACCCTTGGAGGAACCCGTAGCCGCACCGGCGCGAAGTTCAAGATCCCGCGGACGCCGCCCCGCACCAAGAGGTCAGCCACCCCCTGGGCAGCCTCCGCTGGTACCGTAACTATCCCCACGGCCACTTGTTGGGCGCGCAACCAACTTTCAGCATCGCAGATATGGTGACACTGGCACCCGTCGATCACGCGGCCAACCTTCTCCGGCGCCACGTCAAAAGCCGCCACAATCGGCAACTCCGGATGTACGCGCCCGAAGTATTTCAGGATGGCCCGGCCCAACGCCCCAAGGCCAACCAGCGCGAGTGTCGTCGGCGACGCTGGATTGAGCAGTTTGTCAATCCGCTCAATGAGGCCCTTGACGTCGTACCCCCGCGCCGGGCTGCCAGTAAAACCGATGGTCATCAGGTCGCGTCGAACCAGGGCAGCCGTGATCGCGGCCAAGGCCGCCAGTTCGTGGGAATAAATGCGCCCGGTTCCTGCCGCCAGCCGCATGCGCAGGTGGCGTCGATACTCGATCAATCGTCTGATGACTGGAACACTGATTGCCATAGGCGTCTAGCTGTCCTGGTCCAGTGGCATTGAGCCTTGCTGCATCGTTGCGCCCTACGAGAGCTGCCGGTGTGAGGCTGCTCACAGTGTGATCTCTGTAACAATATAGCATAGTAGTGCGTCACTGTCAAATTCGGCACTCACTCTCGGCCCTGACCCATGCACGTGCAGCTCACGCCGCCAAGGCCTTTGGTGCCATTGGCCCCATAAAAACACACGCGTCACGCGCCCACTCGCTCAGCCCTGGCGGTCCCCTTCGCGATTGCCAGCGAGAGCGCATGCGAGCGCACCACACGACCACGCTGTCCAGTCAGGCTGCGCCGCAGTGTGTCCAGATCACGGCGCAGTCGTTCCTCGGCGCGCCACACGACCAAGCTGTCCAGTCAGGCCGCACCGTCACCACCACGTTCACCCTATTGGGAAACACCCGCGCTTCGGGACCGCTCTCGCCACCAGCCACTGGCAGCGCCCGGTGCACCCCTACCTGGAAAGCCGCACAGAGGTTTGGTCACGATGTCCGCGAGCGATAACCACGACGCCAGCGGCACCCCGACCGCGCACTGTGGCGCGCGCGATAAAGACTCGGCGGCGATCACCACTTGCGCAGGACTGGCGGGCACATCGTTGGCCGCCCTGCCGCCCGGGCCGCCTCAGCCGGCCAGGCGGAGAGAAAGTATCGCAGCTAAGTCCTGGGAGAACCACCGCTGGACACGGCAATGGCTCCGGTACCAACCGGCAGGGCGCTAGAGCCCCCGCACGTGACGACTATAATCCGCACGGGTGTGTCGCCGACCCGGTGGCCTTCCGTGGTTGCATGGTCGCCGGGCGGCGATGTGCTGGAGAAATGGGCACCCCGTGGCTACGCTGGACATCATATTCACGATGCCGCATCCCGACGACGTTGAAATCACATGTGGCGGTACCATCGCGAAGCTCGTGAAACTCGGTTACCGGGTCGGCATCGTGCATATGACAAATGGGGAACCCACCCCAGCCGGCACGCCCGAGAAGCGGGCCGCGGAGTCGGCGGAGGCGGCACGCATTCTTGGCGTCCACCACGTCGAGACCTTGGACTTGCCGAACCGGGAGCTGATGGACTGTCCTGCCGCCCGCTACGCGGTGGCCACCGTGTTTCGCAGGTTTCGGCCGACGGTGGTAGTGGGGATGGCCGGGCGGACTCCCGGCGCGTCGCCCGACCATTGGCAGGGACAGCTAATTCTCGAGGCGGCGCGCTTCTACTCGCAGCTCACCAAGTGGGACGAACGTTTCAGTGGTACTGCGCCGCACCGGATTGACTGGCTTTGGTACCGACCAGTGGCGATTTCGGCCGAGTTACACGCCTTCCCGGCAACTTTTGTCATCGATGTCAGCGATGTGTACGATCAGAAGGTGGCAGCAATCTCGTGCTACCGGTCGCAATTTAGCGAGCATAGGCTGGCTCGGCTATTGCACCGCGTCAGGGCCATCGACGCCGCCGACGGCTCCCGCTGCGGATTCGCGTACGGAGAACTCTATGCGCTGCCCCACGCGCTGCCAATGACCGACCCGCTGGCTCACTTCCGCGGGCTGACTCCGTGGGTACCACCGAGCTATCCGCCGCGGTCGGGGTAAGGCACACTACACTTACTCAAACTAGCTGCATCTCCTCACGTCAAGCCCGTGGCGGACCGTCGCATGAGCGCTGGTCACTGTGACGCCGGCGACGAACGCAACGGCGTCGCAGCGCTGCGGTCCGGTTCCGAATCGGCTGAACGGAGCAAGCGGACGTCGCCGGCAAACTCGCGTTCCACGGACTGTACAGGTCGCGCGTCGCGGCGGACCACGGCGTGGCCGCTGATATGCGTGCCGTCTTCGCAACGCACATCCAGCTCCAACCGCTCGAGGCGCCGGTCGAACCAAACCGGTCGGCGCCGGATCGTCCCAGCCAGGAAGTCGCTCCGCCCAGCCAGCACGCCGACTTCCTGAATCAGGAACCCGCCGGCGGCCTTCTCGTCGAAGGGCGCCACCGCTATATCTCGACTGCCCGGCGGCAACGCAACATACAGCACGAATGCTCGCGGCCCATCGCGAGCGCCAGGCAACCCGAAGGCAGCCACAGCGGCTTGGCGGTCGGCACTGTCGGCCAGGAAGGCTTGATCACTCGCCAGCTTGAGGGTTCGCTGAGACGGCGGTGCGAATGGTTGGTCCAGTACGATCGAGGCGCGCGGTCCGCAGCCGCATAGCAACAGAAGGATCCAAGGCGCACCGTATCGCAGTGCAACGGCGTTCATGGAGATGAAGATAATCGGGTCGCGTCAGTCCGACCAGTGGTCCTGTACGGTCTGCCACGCAACCTGCGTGAACCGATACGAAGCTTACCAAGTTGCGTCCCGCTCCGAGGCGGTGTTTGGCTACCGACGGCCAAGGAAAAATAAAAGGCAAATAGTACCTCAATGGCTGAACAGCCCGCCCGTTCTGTTAAGTCTCTTGCGGCGAGGGTGGCGGGCGGTTAGTATGAGATTGCGCCCGGGCAGCATGAGCCGCTGGTTGTTGGGCGGCATGAGAGAGCATTTCAGATTAGCCGGAGAGCGGCAGGGAGAAAGAAGTTGCCCGGCAGGGTGTGTCAGGCGCTGCGCTGGGGTCGCCTAAGAGGATGCGCCGGCGACAACGTCCTTCCCGTCACCCCATGGTTTGCGGTTATGCGGTATGCGTCCGTTCTGTCTGAGGGTACAGTTCTGTTCTCAAGGAGAAAACTGATGACGACGCGTTGGGTTCCGTGGGTGCTGCTGGGGGGCTTAGTGTGTGCCCTGCCGGCCGGGGCGGGTGAGATCGACGAAGGCTTGCAGGAGATCCTGGCAGCCACGCCGGAAAACGAGATCGTTTCTACGCTGGTGTTCTTGGCCGACCAGGTTGACATCGACGCTCTGGTGGCGGCGCTGGACAACGAGCGCGCGCCCATGCAGCGCCGCCACGAAGTAGTGGTGCGTTCGTTGCAGAGTACGGCGCAGCGCTCGCAGCCGGCACTGCTGCGGCACTTGGCCGCGCTGCACCGGGCCAAGCGGGTGGCGAACTACGAGGCCTTCTGGATCGCCAACGTCATTCGTGTCGATGCCCCGCGCAAGGAGATTGAACGTTTGGCGGCACGGCCCGAAGTCGGCCGCATCTATTTCAACTACGAAATCGAATTGATCGAGCCGGTGGCCAGCGCTCCGGCCGAAGGCGGCTTGGATACGCCGGAGCCAGGCTTGGTGGCGATCAAAGCCCCAGATGCCTGGGCCTTGGGTTATACCGGGCAGGGCGTGCTGGTGGCCAACATGGACACCGGCGTCGATGGAAACCACCCAGCCCTGGCTAGTCGCTGGGCGGGCGTCGCCGACCCGCGCTATGCCGGCCACCCGGAGTGGGCCTGGTACGACCCCTACGCCAACCAGAACCAGTTCCCCTATGACACTAACGGCCATGGAACGCACACAATGGGAACAGTGTGCGGCGGTGCACCAGGCGACCAGATCGGCGTCGCGCCGGGGGCGTTGTGGATCGCGTCGGCTCCCATCGACCGTGGTGGCGGTATCCCGACAACGGTCGCTAACGCCATCAAATCCTTCCAGTGGATGATCGATCCCGACCACAATCCCGCGACGAACTGGGACGTACCGGCGGTATGCTCCAACTCCTGGGGCCTGACTACCTCGCACGGCTATCCGCCCTGCGATCAGACATTCTGGAGCTACCTGGATGCCTGCGAAGCTGCCGGCACGCTCATCATCTTCTCGGCAGGTAACGAGGGAAGTGCTGGGTTGCGCCGGCCGGCTGACCGGGCAACCGACGAATACCGCACCTTGGCGGTAGCTGCGGTCGACGCAAACACTGCTGGCTGGCCAATTGCGAATTTCTCTTCTCGCGGTCCGACGTACTGCACCCCGGGCGGTACCCCAGCCATCAAGCCAGATATCTCCGCTCCGGGTGTCCGCGTGCGGTCAGCGCTGCCGGGTGGTGGCTATGGGTTGAAGGACGGCACCTCCATGGCTTCGCCGCACATCAACGGCGTCGTGGCACTGATGAAGCAGGCCTGCCCGGATTTGACCATTGAGGAGTACAAGCAGATTCTCTACGACACCGCCTACGACTTGGGCACGCCGGGAGAGGATAACTCCTACGGCTGGGGCATGGTGGACGCGCTGGCTGCTGTGCAGATGGCGTTAGACATGTGCGGTCCACATCCGCCGCGTGTGCAGGATGACGTGTTCACCACGCCGATCAACACCCCGATCCTGCTGAAACTTAAGGCCCGCGACGACGGTCTGCCGGATCCGCCGGGGCGGATGATTTTCATCATCGTCAGCCTGCCGCAGCATGGGCGGCTGATTGACCCGAATGCTGGTCCTATAACGACCGTACCGTATACGCTGGTCAACTGGGGTGACGAGGTCACTTATGCGCCGAATTTCTACTACCAGGGGCCGGATCAGTTCACCTGGAAGGCCAACGATGGCGGCACCCCGCCCGAGGGCGGCGACTCGGCCATCGCCGCGATGCGCGGGACGATCGGCGGCCCGGAAGTCGTCTACAGCTTCCCGATGAATGAAAACCCCGGCTGGACCACCCAGGCCCAGTGGGCCTTCGGTCGGCCGACCGGGCAGGGCGGCGCCTACGGCGGCCCCGATCCGACCAGCGGCAAGACCGGCCTGAATGTGTACGGGTACAACCTGAACGGCGACTACACCAACAACATGCCGGAGTACGCCTTGACCACGACAGCCTTCGATCTGCGCGGGGTCACGCAGACCACGCTGCGGTTCTACCGCTGGCTGGGTGTCGAGCGGACGCAGTACGACAAGGCGGCCATCAAGGTCAGCACCAATGGCACGACCTGGACGACCGTCTGGCAGAATCCGGATCAGGAGGTCGCCGACCGCGAGTGGAAATATCAGCAGATCGATATCTCCGCCCATGCCGACAATAAGCCGACGGTCTACCTGCGTTGGACGATGGGTCCGACCGACTCGAGCTGGACTTATTGCGGCTGGAACATCGACGATGTCGAGATCTGGGGCCTGCTGGAGTATACCGAGGGTGTAATTCGTCCGGACGGCTTCACGCTAGTACGTGGCCGGCTGGTTTCCGGCGGTTTGTCGGAACTGTTCAAGAGCGACGATCTGCGGCTTGTGGCTAGCGCCGGCCTGACCATGGGGCCCACCGAGCCGGAAGTCTGGATGGTCTTGGACGGCGTGGCGCCCACCGCCAATCCGAGCGAACTGAAGTTCATTCTGGAGGCCGGCGCCCAGACTGCTGGTAATTACACTCAGAAGATCGAACTATTCAACTACGTAACGCAAAGCTATGAGCTGGTTGACTCGCGGCCGGCCTCCATGACCGAAACGACCGTGGAGGTAACGGTTACCGGCAATCCGGCGCGATTCATCGAGCCTGGCACGCTATCCATGAAGGCCCAAGTCACCTGGAAGGCGACCGGCCTGACCATGGCCTATCCATGGTTGATCGGAATCGATCAGGCCGTGTGGCGTGTCCCGGTGCAGCCGCTGGAACAAGAAGAGTAATACCTTTCGGATGGTAACAGACCTCCCCGAGCCGCCGGTCAGCGGTGGATCGGGGAGGTTCTTGTTAGGGAGCATCGGCTACCGATTCCTTTGACTTGCCGATCAGTCGCCAGGTAGACTGGCATTCAGCCTCAGAAGTTTGGAAAAGGAGAGCCCGATGCGTGCCGGTGTGTTGGCGGCCGTTCTCTGCGGTCTGGTTTTGTTGTTGCCCGTATCGACGCTGGCCGATGAAGTCCAGCAGATAATTCAGCAGGCCACGCTGGACGAATACATGTCGTACCTGCGCGTCCTGACCGGCGTCGATCCGATACCCGGCAGCCCACCCTACTATCTAAAGAACCGATATTCACTGGGTAGCGATATCCGCCGCGCGGCGAACTGGCTGGAGAGCCAATTCGAGTCCTTCGGCCTTGCCGCGGAGCAGCAATCTTTCCAGGCAAACTACGGGCCTAACGTGGTCGCCGAATTGCCGGGGCGAACGAATCCGCAGGACATATACATAATCTGCGGTCATTACGACACGTACCACCAGGCCAACCAGAACGTGGCACCCGGGTGCGACGACAATGCCAGCGGCGCCTGCACGGCGCTGCTGGCGGCGCGCATCCTGGCGCGCTACCGCTTCGAGAGCACCATCCGGTTCATCGCTTTCGCCGGGGAGGAACAGTGGATGGTCGGTAGTCTGGCCTACGCGTCGGCGGCGCGCACGGCGGGGGAGAACATTCTTGGTGTAATCAATCTCGACATGATCCTGCACCCCAGCTTCGACAACCTGGAGCCCGATCCGGACCACGACTTGGACATCGAGAGCAATGCCGCCTCGGCCTGGCTGGCCCAGATCGTCGCGGCCGAGTTCGCTCTCTACACACCTATCGATGTGGAGATTCACATCGGCGATGATCTGTACTCCGACCACTGGGCATTCTGGCAATATGGGTATGACGCCGTCGGGCTGAGCGAGAACACCGTGTATGAAATCTGGGGCGGGTCGAACAACGCCTATCACCAGCTCACCGACACGATCAACAACCCGACGTACGAATGGGATTTCGCCATGCACGTGGTGCGCGGCGCGCTGGCCAGTCTCGTACGGGCCGCCGGGCTGATGGATGTGCTGGTCGGCGACCTCAATTGTGATGACTTGGTGGACTTCGGCGATATCAACCCATTCGTCCTGCGGCTCACCGACCACGCCGGCTACCACGCGGCATTTCCCGACTGCCCCGACGCGCACGGAGACATCAATCGGGATGGCGTCGTCGACTTCCGCGATATCAACCCGTTCGTACGACTGTTGACCACGCCGTAACGATCAGGCAGAGCGCCCGTACACATGTCCCTCGGCGCCGGGACCTAGACCGGCGGTGACACACGTACTGCCGTCACTAACCGCCTGCCGGCCGACCGCACGAGCGCGGTATCGCATCGTGACGGGCAGGGCGTCGGCCGCCGCGGACAGGCTGGGTACGCCGTGCTCCCCCGGCGGAATTGGAGAGTGGCGTGGCATCGCCGGTTGCCGCTGCCGAATATTATTTGTGGTTGCCGCAACCGCTGGCCGGCGGCGCTGGTAGAATCTGGGCGGTCGGGGTGCGCCCATTGCCGGCGGGCGTGCCAGCCGCAGGCCATCAAAGCCTAAGCAGTGCTTTGGCAGTGAGTTAGCCATGACAATGCCGATCGGGGAAGCATTGGTAGCCAAGGGGCTGATAACCGCCGAGCAGCTCAAGCAGGCCGCCGAGATGCGCTCCTCCCCCAGTGAGCGCATCGACCAGGTGCTCATTCGCCAACAGTTGGTCAGCGAGAAGGATGTGCTGGAGGTTCTCAGCGAGCAGCTCCTGCTGCCGTTGGTCGAGCTGCACGAAGCCGATATCGACCGGGAGCTGCTGAGTCTGATCCCCAGCCGGCTGGTGCACAAATACGGGCTGATGCCGATTGATCGCAACGGCCGCGGGGTACGGGTAGCCACCTCCGACCCATACAATATGTACGCGCTGGATGAGGTGCGGACGTGCATCAATATGCCGGTCGAGCCGGTGCTGGCACCGCGCGCCGAGATTCAGAAGATGATCCGGGCCTTCTACGGGGTGGGCGGCGACGTGCTTCAGGAGATGGTCGCCGAGCAGGGGGAACTGGAGATTGTCGACGAGCGCTCGGTCGAATCCGAAGACCTCGACATCCAGATGGCCCAGGAAGCCTCGGTCATCAAGCTGGTGAACGAGATACTCCTGGAGGCTATCGACCAGCGGGCCAGCGATATCCACTTCGAGCCGTTCGAGGCCGATTTTCGGGTACGCTATCGCATCGATGGCGTGCTGCACATCGCGAACGTGCCACCCGAGATCATGCGTTTCAAGAACGCCATCATCAGCCGCATCAAAATCCTCTCGAATCTGAATATCGCCGAGCGCCGCCTGCCCCAGGACGGCGGTTTCAAGATCAAGGCCCACGGACGGGAGATCGACCTGCGTGTGAGCGTGATCCCGATGGCGTTCGGCGAGGGGATCGTGCTGCGTATCCTGGACCGAACGGCAGTGCGACTGGAGTTGCCTTCGCTCGGCATGGAGGGGCCGACGCTGGAGACTTTCCGTGATCTGATCACCCGACCGCACGGTATCATTCTGGTCACTGGTCCGACGGGGTCGGGCAAGACGACCACGCTGTACGCCGCCCTGCGTGAGATCGTCAGTCCGGAGCTGAAGATCCTGACGATCGAGGACCCGATCGAGTACTACCTGGAAGGGATCAACCAGACGCAGATCCTGCCGAAGATCGGGCTGACGTTCGCCCGCGCCCTGCGCAGCTTCCTGCGACACGACCCGGACGTGATTCTGGTCGGCGAGATCCGCGACAAGGAGACGGCCGAAGTGGCCATCAACGCGTCGCTGACCGGCCACCTGGTCTTCAGCACGCTGCACACCAACGACGCAGTCACGGCTACCACGCGCCTGCTGGATATGGGCGTCGAGCCGTTCCTGGTGTCCAGCTCGCTGGAGGCCGTCCTGGCGCAGCGTCTGGTGCGCACTATCTGCAAGAACTGCAAAGAAGAGTGGCTGCCGGACACGGCCGTCAAACTACCGCCAGACTTCAATTACAGGCGGGGGGAAGTGCTCTACCGCGGGCGCGGCTGCAAGGAATGCCGCAACACGGGCTTCGCCGGCCGGCGCGCGTTGTACGAGCTGCTCGTCATGAACGACGAGCTGCGCGAAATGGTCCTCAACGAGGCATCGGCGGCACAGATTCAGGCCGTCGCCCGCCAACACGGCCTGGTCCTGATGCGCGAAGAAGGCTGGCGCCTGTGTCGCGCCGGCTTGACCACGCCCGAGGAAGTGCTGCGCGTGACCAAAGTCTGAGCGCGCACACTCCATCGCCGCGGCGCCGGCTTCTTGGCTGGTGCGCCGGCGGCCACGCTGACTCGCTCGAAGGTCAACTGGGTGAGCGAAACGGGCGGCCCTGCTCATAAAAACGCAATCGGCGTTCAAGCAAGCGCAGGACGTCCTTTTCGCCGGCTTGCTCCGCCATCTGCGCCGCGCGCCGCGCGGTCTCCACGGCGCTGGCGAAATCACCGGATTCCGCTTGGGCAGCGGCCAACGTATCCAGAGCAGCGAAGCGGGCCAGGCCTTCGCTGCGGGTGGCCACTTCCGCCCAGCGCACCGCCTCGGCACCGTTTCGCAGCGCATCTTGCGGCGATGTGGCCAGATACCAGGCCAACGCGTTGGCCAGGGCCGCGTCGTCCGGATGTCGTTTCAGCGCTTCCCTGAGCAACTCGATCGCCGCGCCGGTATCGCCAGCGGCAGCCAATTCCAGGCCCAGCCGCAAGGCGAATTCGGCGGCATCCGGTTCGGCCTGATAGCGCTGACGTAGCTCAGCGATGCGCTGGCGCTGCTCGGACAGCTCTCTTTCCAGACTGGCGGCCAGCTCGCGGGCCGACGCATTGTGCGGATCCAGTTCCAGGGCCTGCTGGCAGGCTTCCATGGCAGCCGGTATCGCCCGCCTATTGCGACGGATCTCCGCCAAGAACAACCAGGCCTCGACCGCAGCCGGCTGCAAGCTCAGAGCATCAAGCATGGTCAATTCGGCAAGTTCCAGCAGGCCGGCGTGCGCGTAACCTTGAGCCAACAGCTCGACGAGCACGAACGACTCAGGGCTGCGCCGCACCGCCGGTTCCATGTACTCGATGGTCTTCCGCGGTTCGGTGCGTACCAGCGCCTGGGCGATGCGGTGGATGTTGGCAATGTCCACCACGTCCTTGGGGTCGCGCAAGTTCTCGACGTCGCGCCCTGCGGGCGCCGGCCCGCCGACATACCCCAGGCTGCGCAGTGCCTCCAGACTAGCGGAGTCGACGGCCACCAGCCGGCTTTGGCGCTGCGTCAGTCCCGACTCGAACGCCGCCAATTCACCTTCCAGCCGCGCCAACACGTCGGGGTGTGTCTCGGACAGATCGTGCAATTCGCCGCGGTCGTTGCGACGGTCATACAGCTCCGGGCGCGGGGCGCGGATGTACTTCCAGTCGGGCACCGTCCAGGAGCGTAACTTGGCCCAGCCGAAGTTCTCGTACGGGAAGTCGGACTCCCCGTAGCTGGCCCGGGCCGGCAACGGTTCGTGCTTGAACAGCGGGGTCAGGCTTCGTCCGCTGACCTCCTTGGGGATTTCCCATCCCAGCAGGTCGAGGACCGTCGGGGCAATGTCCGCCAGGCTGACGATGTCGTCGAACGCGACGCCCTCCGGCAACCGCCCGGGCAACGCGAAGAGCAGGGGCACGCGCAGAATGCTCTCGTAAACCAACAGCGCATGCCAGTCGTACCCATGCTCGCCGAGCGATTCCCCATGATCACCCACGGCGATGATCAGCGTCTTGGAAAGCAGGTTCTTCAATCGCAGCCAGGCGATCAGACGCCCGATTTGCGCATCCATGAAAGCAATCTCGCCATCATATGGATCGCCCGCGGCATGGAGGTATTCCGGTGGCGGATCGTATGGCCAGTGCGGGTCGTAGTAGTGTGCCCAGACGAAGAAAGGGCGGTCGCTGGGCTGCGCTAACCAAGCGATGGCGGCATCGGTCACCGCATCCGCACGCCGCTCGAATCGCTCCATGTCCTCGTCGTAAACATCGAACCCGCGGTTCAGGCCATGGCGCGAAGCCAGGATGCGCGCGGCGATAAAGGCGGCGGTCCGATAACCGTGCGTCTGAAACGCCTCCGCCAAAGTCGGCAGCTCCGGACCCAGGGCGTAGCGCTGATTGTCACGCACGCCGTTCTCCGGCGGGTACGTACCAGTCATCAGAACCACGTGCGATGGCAACGTAATCGGGGCTTGCGCGAAGGCCTGTTCGAAGCGCACCCCGCTGCGGGCCAGCGCGTCCAGCTCGCGAGTCTTGGCCCGCTCATAGCCATAGCAACCCAGCCGATCTGCCCGGGTCGTGTCCAGCGTGAGCAGCAGTACGTTGCAGCCGGCGGCCAGGCCCGGCGGCCGCACCGGCGCTTGACGTTCGGGTTTGGGCTCCTGGCGACAACCAGCGAGCAAGGCCGCCAACATCATCAGTGCAGTGAGTAGTCGAGTCATCATTGCAGCATTGTAATCGGCAGACTACTTCAAGGCTTCTGCCAGGCCGACATCCGACCAGCGCTTGACCACCTCCCCTGACGCACTACTAATCAGGATATGTCCCGCCAAGGGAAGGTCATCGTCGCCATGTCCGGGGGCGTGGACTCGTCCGTGGCTGCGGCTCTGCTCAAGGAGCTGGGCTATCAGTGCGTCGGTGTTTTCATGCGCGTCGGCGTGACGACGGAACCCGGCAGTCCGCGAACCGAACCGCAGCCTGCGAACACAGCCGACTCTGCGTCGCGATCGGCGGCCGTCGCTGTGCCGGACCCGCGCCGACTGCGGCACGGCTGTTGCTCGACCGAAGATGCGCTGGATGCGCGCGCTGTCGCCGGTCGGCTGGGCATACCTTTTTACGTGCTGAATTTCCAGGCTGACTTCGATGGGATCATCGAGTACTTCGTGGACGAGTACGTGCGGGCCCGCACGCCCAACCCGTGCATCGTCTGCAACACGCGCCTGAAGTTCGGGAAGCTCCTGCGCTATGCCGACATGCTGGATGCGGAGTTCGTGGCCACGGGACATTATGCCCGGATCCTCCGCGGCCCCTTGCCAACGCCCGGGAGCTGGGGAGCGGGGACCGCAGAACGTGGCGCGGCAACAACCCGCGGCACCGCCAGCCAGCCTGAGTATCGGTCGACGGCGCCCTCGCCACCGGCCGGCAGCGGCCCCACGGCCTCCGTCGGCCACTTGCTCGCCCGGGCTCATAATCTAGCCAAGGATCAGTCATACGTTTTGTTCGGCATTCGACGTCAAGACCTGCCACGCTGTCTCTTCCCGCTGGGAGAGATCTCCGACAAGGCTACCGTCCGTCGCATTGCCGCGGACTTGGGGTTGAAGGTCCATGACAAGCCCGAAAGCCAGGAAATTTGCTTCGTTCGGCAGGGTGACTACCGGCGGCTGGTGCAACATCGACGCCCGGGAGCACTCCGGGCCGGCCCGATTCGCGATGCGAGCGGAGCGGTCCTGGGACAGCACGATGGCATCGGCGGCTACACCATCGGACAACGACGGGGGTTGCGTCTGGCCACCGGCCGACCGCTATACGTCACCGCACTCGATGCCGAAACGCACACTGTCACGGTCGGCAGCCGCGCGGAGCTGCTGCGCGGCGGCCTTCTGGCCACGCAGGTCAACTGGCTCGTGGATCCGCCGCCACCGCAGCACTGGCTCAGCGCGGACATAAGAATCCGGCACCAGCACACGCCGGCCAGCGGCCGTATTAGTGCCAGCGCCGACCAGGTGGTCGAGGTCGCTTTCGACCGGCCTCAGGCCGCAATCACTCCCGGTCAGGCAGCGGTCTTCTACGACCCGTCCGGCATCGTGCTGGGCGGCGGCTGGATCGAGCGTGCGTTGGACTGAGGGCGGCGCGGACCAAGTGGCAGTCGGGCGGTGAACGATGTATGCTGCTTGGAGTCGCGCTGACTGGCGCTCCCGATCGGTAGCGCCCGGCAAGTATCGTGCTCCTGGGCACCACAGGACTTCGGTGTCCGCACCAGGTGCTTGGCGTGGAAAAAGCAGGTTGTCACACTCTGGCGTTGGGGGTTGGTCTGGCAATCCTACTGGGGCTTGCCGGGTGCGTGCGTGGGGCGGGGGGCGACAACGGTTCCACGCGCGGCTCCGGAGACAGCGGCCCGCCGGATAACCCGGCTGCAAGCCAGCCGGCGGGAGCTTCAACCCAACGCTCCAGCGACGCCTATCGGCAGTATCCACTCGACTCGTTGCCGACCGCCACCATTCGAGTGAATGAGCACACCTTCCGCGTGTGGGTGGTGCGCGAGTCGGATCGGCAGCGGCCATACGCCGTCCAGGAAGGTCTGATGTACGTGCCGGCGCGCGAGATCGCCGATGATCAGGGGATGCTGTTCGTCTTCGACCAGGAAGAGATTCGCGGCTTCTGGATGCACAACACGATTACGCCGCTGGACATCGCATTTGCCCGCAGCGACGGAACGATTGTCAAGATTTGGCAGATGCCGCCGCTGACTTTACAAACCTTCAGTTCGGTGCAGCCGGCAATGTTCGCCTTGGAAGTTAAACAGGGAACATTCAGTGAGCTTGGGATTCGCGAGGGGGACCGGCTGGACGTTTCCGCGGACCTGCGTAGCGGCCATTAGGCAACCTGGCGAGCCGCCCGCCCGTGCTTCCCGGGCGGGCGCTGCTTGTCGAGGACAACCCATGCTGCTGAATAAACAAGGGCCGCTTGCGATTTTAGTTATTGTCGCGTGCCGACGAACCGCCGCCGCACGAGCAGCAGCCAGCCCAGCCCCAGCAAGCCCAAGCTGGCTGGTTCAGGAATGCCATAGAGCTGAAAGCCATAGTCGGTGGCCGTCTCGCCGGGGTATTGGTTGATGAACATCCAGTTGTAGTTCGGCTCCGGCCCGGGTCGCACCAGCCCCATGGTTTGGCCGTTGATCTGGCCATTGCCGGTGGTCAAAGCGACATTGCGTCCGTCGCCTTGCCCTCCCTGGCCGCTGACCAGCCGTACACCGAAGTAGTAGTGTCCCGGCGGCAACTCGACGTCGGGCAACTCGGCGTAGCCGTTATAAACGCGGAAGCCATAGAAGGTCCCGAAGGTGGCGGTCACCTGCCAGTTTGTAACCGCCAGCGGAAAGCCCGGCCAAGGAGCGTAACTGTCACTATCCGCATCCTCCGCAAGAATGATTATCTCAGCGGTGTAGCTCCAGCGCGGATCGTAACCGGCTACCCATTTGATCCCCTGGATGGTCACCGGAAACGTGAACACAGCATCATCGGTAGCCCAAGTGTCCTGTACCGCCGCATTCTGTTCAGAGCTGAAATAGGAGTGACCGTCGAAGCCGCCGTCGGCAGCAGGGTTGTCCGTGAGGAAGTTGTCCCACAGCAGATCGGCGCTGGCAGGCCACGCGCAGCCTAGAAGCGCAATAGCAAGTGGTCCGGCGAGTTGGATCAGACGCGTCATTGTTACTTCTCCTCACGCGGCCGCTGGTTGCACAGTCCGCCCGGGGGCGCTCCACCTGGCGCAAACCCGCCGATGTGCCGGGAGCCGACGCGGCCGGGCTCCTGAAGCCACGCTTCGGTTTGCGAACACCCAGTCAGATTTCTTGCGGTAGAGAGTTCCGACCCTCTACACTCAACGTTTAGGCTCGCTGTGGCGTCCAAGTCAAGAAAGTCCGCAACTCTTGGGCGCCATAAAAAACCGGCCCGCGACGCGCCGAGCTCGAGCGCAGTGCCAAATCCACCGTGGGCGGTTGGCTCACATGACACTCCCGGACCCTGCCAGTTCGCTGAACTGCGCTCGGGCGTGATGCCGGTTTGACGAAACACCCCCGGATATGGAATAGTCTCTTAGGGCACACTGCTTGCTTCCGGGACACGCGACTTCCGAGTGGCCAATCGCCGTTCGGAGTGTTGCCATGCTCGGGCCAGATCCGACAATCGGAGCGGCGCCAGCGGTGGCCGCGACCCACGCACCGCTGACAAGGTCGCCGCCGGAACCGCGCGTTGTGGAGAGCACGGCGGGCTCACAGTTGCCGCGTCACGAGACCGCGACAATGTCCGCCAGCCAGCCGAACGTCGTTGAGCAGTTGGTGACGTCGGCACGACAGTTCGCGGACATACTCGACACAACCGGCAACGTACAGGTGGCGGCCTGGATCAGCGGATTCCGGGTCGGGTTCCTGGACATCTATGCCTGAGCACGTCGCGCCGCTGACCACCTGACACGACCTGGCGCGGCGCCAGCGGGGAATCTGTTTCCCCGTCGGCCACTTCGCTAGGGAGCTGTTTCGCTCCTAACGCGTTGCGCGCTGATCCCCATTTCCTACGCCTGCATCCAGCCGTAGCCACGGACCCGGGGGCGCAGCGGCGCACTCGCAACGACAACGGACTCGCGATCCTGCCGAGCGACGGACGACCGCGACGGCGGTCGCCCCGAGCGCAAGCGAGCAATTCGCGCTGCGCACGCGACAAACTCTGGGTAACGGGTGGAGCAGGCTTGGTTTGTTGGTAAACTGCCACGGTCGTGCCAGCGGCGCTGAGGCCGGGAGTAACACAGGATGGCAGAGATAATGTTTTACGGAGCAGCCGGCGAGGTCACCGGCTCGATGCACATGATCCGCAGCGATGATCACTGGGTGGCCCTCGACTGCGGTATGTACAATGGCAAGCGCGCCGAAGCTGAAGCCAAGAACCGCCAGTGGCCCGTTCCGCCGGGCCAGATCGCGGCGGTGATCCTCTCTCATGCCCACATCGACCACTCCGGTCGGCTGCCACTGTTGGTCAAGGAGGGCTTTCAAGGCCCGGTCTACTGCACCCCGGCGACACGTGACCTCTGCGCAATCATGCTGCCTGACTCGGCCCATGTGCAGGAGGAAGATGCTTACTACTTGAACAAGCGCCGTCTCAAGAAGGGGTTGGAGCCGATCGAACCGCTATATGACTACGATGACGCCCTGGCAGCCATACAACTGATTCAGAGCGTCTCCTACGGACGGCTGTTTCAGGTTGCTCCCGGCTTGCTGGCCTGCTTTCAGGACGCCGGCCATATGCTCGGCTCCGCGGGCGTGCGTCTGGAGTTCGCCAAGCGCAACGGCCACACGCCCTCGCTTTTCTACACCGGCGACCACGGTCGGCCCAATAAACCTATTCTGCGCGACCCGCGTCCGTTGCCGCCAGTGGATACGGTTTTGTGCGAAAGCACTTATGGCGGGCGGATCAACGAGCCGGTGGAAGAAGCCGAAGAGGCGCTGCGGACGGTCGTGCAGCGCACCATCGCGCGTGGCGGAAAGGTGATCATTCCATCGTTCGCGGTCGGGCGCACGCAAACCATCGTCTACTTCCTGCACAAGCACATGGTGGCGGGGACGCTGCCGCGGATTCCGGTGTACGTAGACAGCCCGCTGGCAGTCAACGCCACCGAAGTCTTCAAGATGCACCCGGAGTGCTACGACGCCGAAGCCCGCGCCTTCCACCGCGTGACCGGCGACATTCTGGGCAGCGGCTGTTGCACGTACATTCGAAACGTCGAAGAAAGCAAGGCCCTGCACGCACGTCAGGAGCCGTGCGTGATCATCTCCGCCAGCGGGATGTGCGAAGCCGGTCGCATACGCCACCACATCAAGAACAACATCGAGAACCCCAAGAACACGATCCTCATCGCCGGCCACATGGCGGCCGAGACACTCGGGCGCAAAATTGCCGACGGCGCCAAACGTATCACGCTGTTTCACGAGGAGTACCAGGTCCGCGCTGAGGTCGTGCAGATCCACGGATTCAGCGGCCATGCGGATCAGCGCGAGTTGTTGGAGTGGCTGACGCCCCAAGCCGGCGACGCTCAACGCCTTTGTCTGGTCCACGGCGAAGAGGACCAGGCAGCACAACTGGCTGACAAAGCCCGTCAGCTCGGATTCACGCAGGTGCTGGTACCGCGCCGCGGTCAGCGGATCACGCTCTAGGCGCTCTCCCGTTTTGCCGCCCAAGGCCTGGGGCACACCCCGCTGACCAGCCCAAGACCGCGCTAACGCGGTTCAATCATCGTCGATCCGGCGGGTCTTCTTGTGCCGCTCCCGGACTTCGCCGCGCGGCGGCTCGTTGGTGTCCGGGTGGCGCCCCTGCCACTCACCTGTGGCAGCATCCATCCACTCCTTGCCGCGTACCCGACCCGATTCGTCGAAGTAGATAACGGCGGAGTAGTGCTGGTCGAGGTCATCATAGAACCACTGGTCCGTCAGGTCAGCGGTCGGCTTGCCAATGATCTGTCGAACGTCCTCGCGATCGTCGACTCCCACCTGAATCATCTCGAACCGCTCGCGAGTGAACTTGGAGGCGCAGCCGGCCAGAAGAATCAGACTGAACGTTGCGACCGGCGGGCATAGGCGGCGCAATACCATGATGTCGGCTCCTCTTGCGGGTCCGCGCGAGTATACCCGGACTCGACTAGTAAGACACCCAGCCGGACACCAGGATAGCCGCAACTCTCGGCCAGCACCGCACCGCCGGGGCAACGCGCCGGAATTGCCGGTTGGCCAAGCTAATCGGGTCAAGTGTGACGGATACCTCCGAAAGCGCTACCGGAACCCCGGGTTGAGAGATCGCCGGCTAGCCAAGCGGAAGATCAGGCGTCACCGTGCTGCCAGTACCGCTTCAGGTCCCAAATCCCGGTCAGAACGCCCCTCTCTGGGCTAGGTCGCTCGCACCCCGCACGTCAGGGGAGTGGTTCGGCAAGGCATTCACCCGGGCGGCCAAGGATGGGGCTTGCTATCAGACCGTGCCATCCGACTAAAGCAGCTCTACTTGTCAGCCGAACCAAACCAACAGCGGGCTACGTCTGCCCGCCGATGCTGAACCATTGGGGACGGCAACGTCGCAGTTACCCGGCATTGGCAATAGGAGCACGGCACATGAGAAGGTCACAGGACAGACGGCATGGATTGGGTTGGTCGGTGGCGCTGGTGAGCGTCGCGCTGGGCGCGGCGCTGGTCGTGGGATGCGCGACCACCGGCACGCGGGCGGTGGAGAACCAGACGGCAACGCTGAACAAGCCGCACACGAGTACGCAGGAAACGTTGCGCTACATTCATCAGCGGGCCAGCGAGTATCAGTTGCCCGAGAAGTACCTGAGCGAGGCCCGCATCGGCATCTCGGAAGTGGAGGCCAAGCTTGACGCCGCCCGAGCAGCCGAGATTCACCGCGACGCGCTGATTCGCGACCGCCTGGCCCGCGTCGATGCCCAGCGTCAGCAGGCGGACTCCAGCGAGAACATCGCCTTGGCCGAGGCCGCCAAGATCAAGACCGAGTGGAATTCCAAGCACACCGAAACGGCCGCTGAGCTGGCGGCGCGTGAGCGTGAAGCCAAGGCCAAGGCCGAGGCTAACCAAGCCAAGCGCGTCACGCTGGCCAAGGAAAACAAGAGCACTCAGAACGACCTGATCAGTCAGGCCGAGCACGAATTCGCCCAGGCCCAGGCACGGCTGGAAGAGATGCGCGTAGCGCGCGTCGCCGCCGAGAAGGATGCCCGCGCCGAAATCGACAAGATGCGCGAGCAGGCGCGTGCCACGCGGGCCCGGGCACAGGCCACGGTCGCGGCGCTGCGAACGGAAGCGAACTCGGTAGGCGAGCAGACTCGGGCGCGGATCGCCGAGTTGCAGAAGCAGATCGAGACCACCGGGCAGCGCAGCCAGGCGACCTCGACCCGCCTGTTGCAGCAGGCCGCCTCGATCGAACAGCAGGGCCGGGCTCGCTATGACGAGATGAACGCCCGCGCCACCGCCATCGAGGAGAAGGCTTCCGACAAGGAGTATGAGCTGAAAGTCGCCAAGGCCAAGGAACAGCGACAGAAGGCTCAGGCGCTCTACGACCGCAACATTGCCGAGGCCCGCGCTCAATATGAGCAGAGCCTGGCGGAGATCGAGCGGTTGCGTGGCGACGCCACGACCACGCAGGAGGCCGCCGACGCCAACTTCAACAAGAACCTGAGCGACCTGGACGCCTGGCTCAAGCAGGTCTTCGCCGAGGTGGATAAGATTCGTGCCAAGGCAGACCGCATGGAGCAGTTCGCGCGCAATGAATTCGTCAAAGCCGAAGCCCAGGCGCGGGCCAATGCGGCCCGTGAAACCGCGGCCCACCAGGACGCCCTAGCCCAGGCGCAGATGGAGCAGATTCGCGCCGAGGCCGAAGCTGAGGCGGCGCGCCTGCGCGAGCAGATCATGACCGAACTGGCCCGCAAGACTAGCCAGAATAGTGTGGAATTCTCCGGCAAGACCGAACCGGCCCCCGAGCCGCCGCAGGGCCTGCATGACGTCCCGCAAAACCCCCAGGTGGCAGAAGTGACGCCGCGCGTCGAACCGGAGCACGTGGCGGCCTACCGCACGGCCCTGGCCGAGGTGATGCGTGAGCGCACGCGCGCGGACGCCCACCAGTCTGCTCTCCAGGCTACCTACAACGAAGAGAAGAAGAAGCTCGAAGCAGTGCGCGCTCAGCAGATGGCCATCGCGGCTGAGCAGTTTGCGACCGCCGACGCACTGGAGAAAAAGTGCGAGGCTGAGCTGGCCGAGCGCACCGCGGCGGCCAATTCCGCCCTAGCCGCGGCCAAGTCCGAGTACAACCGGGCGATCACCGAGGCGGCCGCGTTCCGCAAGGAGGCCTTGGCGGAAGCTACCGATCTGCGCGCCAAGGCCAAGTCGGCTTTGGATACCGCCTTGGCTCAGGCCGAGGCTCTGCGCAAGGAAGCCGACGTAGTCGCCAAGAACGGCGAGGCCGAGATCCAGGCCTTGCAGGCCGAGGTCGCGGCCACGCAGCAGAAGGGTGACGCCGAGGTCGCCCGCCTGTTGGCCGATGCCAGCGGGATCGAGCAGGCCGAGGCGGCGCTGGCGGCGCGGATCGAAACCGAGATCCAGACCGCTGAGCAGACCCTCAAGGCCGAACTGGTGAAGATGGACCGCAACATCCAGACTCACGAGGCGGTCGCCAAGGCGAACTACGAGCAGGCCTTGGTGAACGCCGAAGTGTTCGGCCGCAAGACGGAGGCCGAGCTGAAGCACCACGAGGCCCAGGACCAGCTCTACCAGGCCCTCACCATGGCTGAGCTGGAGCGTGCCCGTGACGAGTTGTACGCCCGCCAGATCAAGAGCGAGGCCGAAGTGGAGCGCATGATCGCCGCGGCGCGTGCCAATCGCGAGCAGCAGCACGCCCGTTGCGATGTCGAGGAAGTGGCCGCCAGGTCCAACGCCGACGTGCTCACTGCCGTGGCCAACGCCCAGCGGCGCATCGCCAACGCGCAGCAGTCGGCGGTCACGGCCACCTTCGATGCGCGCCTGGCCCAGGTTCAGTCGGAGCGGATCATCGCCCGTACCGAGAAGTTCCTCGACGACTCCTATCACAAGATGAATTTGGAGACTGCCTTGGCCCAAGCGCGGGCCGCCCGCGAGGCGACCCACGACCGGCTCGCCAAGCTGGCGGAGAAACAGAAGGAGATGCAGCGGGCCGCCATGCAGAACTGGGATGCCCGCTTGGCACGCACGCGCCAGTCGGACAATCGCGTGGTCACCGGCAACGTGGTGACGACGGGCGACACCGGCAAGTAACGCCGCGCCCCACCTAGCTGCCGTCCTTCAAGACGTAGCCGCTTGCCCGGCCGCTGCGGTTCCGTGAACGCGGAGTCGCGGCGGCCGGGTTATTTGCGCCGGCCCCCCAGGGTACCTTGCCAATTGCGCCCGAACCGCTAGGCTGGGGCACGCACTGGCGAGGCACTTGTTCCTGCCGGCCCGGAACGTATCCGAGAAGCTGCCTTGAGCTGGTTCAACGACTTCTGTCGTCGCAAGCCGATCATCGGAATGATCCATGTGGCAGCCCTCCCCGGTACGCCGCGCCAGCAGGCCGCTCTGGAACAGACCATTGACCAGGCCGTCGTCGAGGCGCGCGTCTATGTCGCGGCCGGCGTCGATGCCTTGCTGATAGAGAACATGCACGACGTGCCGTATCTGTGCGGCCGCGTCGGACCGGAAATCGTCGCTGCCATGACGGCGATCGGGCGCGAGCTGCGCCGCGCCACTGCCTTGCCGCTGGGCGTGCAGATCCTGGCGGCCGCCAACTGCGAGGCCCTGGCCGTCGCCTTGGCGTGCGGCGCGAGCTTTGTCCGCGTGGAGAATTTCGCTTACGCGCACGTGGCCGACGAGGGATTGATGCCGACGGCCGCGGCCGGTCCGCTGCTCCGTTACCGACGACTGATCGGGGCAGAGCGGATAGCCGTGGTGGCGGACGTGAAGAAGAAACATGCCAGCCACGCCCTGACCGCCGATGTTCCCCTGGCCGAGGCCGCTGCCACGACCGCGTTCTTCGGCGCCGATGCTCTGGTCATCACCGGGCGGGCCACAGGTCAACCGACCGATCCGGCTGACGTGGCTGCCGCCCGCAGCGCCGTTCGTATTCCGGTTGGTGTCGGCTCGGGCATGAACAGCCAGAATCTTGCCACGCTCTGGCCGGCAGCGGACTTTTTCATTGTCGGCTCGCATGTCAAGTTCGACGGTCACTGGGCCAACCCGGTGGACCCGGCCAGGTTGAACGCTTTCATGCGGGCCGTTGCCGACCTGCGTTCTTCCTCCCAACCCCCTCGTCAGAGTCGGCCTCCAGCAAAGAGCTGATGCCCAAAGGGAAACTGACAGTCATCAGCGGCTGCATGTTCTCCGGCAAGACTGCCCGGCTCATCGAGTGCCTGACTGCCGCCAGAAGGGCTGGGCAGCGAACGCTGGCCTGCAAGCACCGCCTTGACAAACGCTACGATGCCAGCGCTTTGATCACCCACGACGGTCGGCGTTTCCCAGCCCGCGCGGTCGAAACCGCGGAAGAGATCCTGCGGCTCGCGGCCGACTGCCAGTTGATTGGCATAGATGAAGGACAATTCTTCGGTCGCGCGCTGCTGCCGGCTTGTGATATGTTGCTGGGTCGGAGCACAGATGTGATCGTCGCCGGCATCGACCACGATGCCTGGGGACAACCTTTTCCGCCTCTGCCCGAATTGTGCCTGCGGGCCGACGCGGTGGAGCGCTTGTCGGCCCCCTGCACGGTCTGTGGACGTCCGGCGGCGTTCTCGCAACGCATGGTTCCGGTGGTCAACGGTCAGATGGTAGGTGGCCCGGACGAGTATCAACCGCGCTGCCGGGAGCATTTCCGCCCGCTGCCGCCCCCAGCCCCCAACTATTGAGCGCCTCGCGCAGACGCGCGGCCGGAAGCGCCGGCACCGACCGCGCGCCCCGCGCGGAAAAGCGCTACCGGCAGAACCCCGCCGGTGGCGCCGCAATCAGCTATCTGGTGTGCAACTGCCGCCAGGCGTCACGGCTGCGTCAACAGTCGGACGAAGGGGTTGATATCGCCGAAGTTCACCTGGCCGTCCAAATTGATGTCGCCGTTGGCATCTGAGCAATCCGGGAACGCGACCTGGTAACCCGCCGGGTTGGTCAGTCGCAATACGAACGGGTTAATGTCGGCGAAGTTCACCTGACCGTCGCAATTGAGGTCACCGGTCTTCGGTCCCGGTATCCAGGCCGCCCCGCTGGTCGAATTGCTCTCCGGATAGGGGTGCGTGAATGGCATCCACACGCCGCCCGGCCCCTGGGCCAGATCGTACATGAACATGGGAATATTCTGGTTTCCGTAAACGCTCACCAGGTACACCTTGTTGTAGCCGCAGGCCATGCCGCGGCCGGCCGAGTTCGACGCCGGTATCGGCCCGGCCACCGGCGTGACCACACCCGTGTCAATGTCGATGGCGTGCAACCCGGTCGGCGAGCCATACTCGGTGTAGCCGTAGAGCTTCCTGTCGGCCGCGTTATAGTCCAGCGCGAAGTAGCGATAGCCCTGAGCATCGACGTCCACGACCAGACTCATCGCTCCGGTGACCGGATCGATCTCGTAGATGCCGCGCGGCGAAGCATAGTTGGCGAACCCGAACAGCCGCCCGCGGCCATAGGCCAATCCGCTCACATACTGAGCCAGATTAGCCAGGAAGATCGGCGGGCCCTCCAACGGCGCCAAGTACAGCTTGGTATTGAAGTCGCCGCTGGAAAGGTACAGGTTGCCATCCGGCGTGCCGGCCGCCCCATTCACGCCGAAGACGAATCCATTGCGCCAGGTGACGTTCGGGAACCCGGTCAAGTCGGTGCTGCGGGTAGGCAGATCGCCGTACTGCACGCCGGCGAACAACGGTCGCGTCGGGTTGCTGGGACCGCTGATCGGCTCCAGCGCCAGATCGTCGTAATACACCGTCTCTGGGTGCGGCGCGTACAAGTCCACATTGCCGATGGCAAGCTGACCGACCGAACCGACGATCCAATTGCCGGCCAGCAGCAACTGACCATCATAGTACTGATAGACGGTGCCCAGGCCGCTGCGCAAATCGGCCTCGATGCGGATCTCGGCCCAGCGATCGTAGGCAATCGGCAAGGTCGTGTTGGCATTGGGGTCGCGAAGGTGATCATGCACACGCCCGGTGGTCGGGTCGAAGTGCAGTTCGATCGCCCAGTAATACGGCCCGCCGTGCTGATAATAGCTGTTGACGACAAAGTATGTCGTACTGCTGAGTCCGGAGGGAATGTACTGCCAGGCCTTCAGTATCCACCGTCCGCCCTGCACGTTGCTGAAGGGGTGAATAGCATCATCGTCGCCGCTGACGGCGATCGAGTGCGGCGTCGAGAGCGCCCGGGCATTGCTGACAGTGCCGGCGGCGGCAGGGTTGTTGTCCCAGCCGGTCCATCCACCCACGTTGTAGAGCAGCGTCCCATTGGCGTAGCTGTCGAAGTTGTCCGACCACCCCACCCCGCCCCCGCCGCACGGGTTCGGCCAGCAACGCGTGCCGTCGCCCTGATACGTGCCGCCGTTGCTGATGCACATGGTCTGTGTCAGCACCAGACAGCCGCCCGTAGAGAAGCAACAAGCGCCGGTGTTGGCGTCCGCTTCTCCGGGTATCTGTGCCACCACCGAGCGTGCCACATCATCGATGGTCTGCGCAGCGGCGCTGCTGATCAGCAGCGCCAATCCAATGGCTACCAGCGGCTTCATCGCTACCTCCTCCTGCCAAGCCAGAACTTGCGCTCCCGCACTAAACCTGCTTTGGCCTGGCCGACCTGATTATACAGCTTCTGCCGCTGCTGCCCGTACTCCGAATTACGATTCGCCGCAATTGCGGCCGTTGACGTAGTGTTCTCCGCAGCCGGGTCGGCGGTAGAATCCCCGCATCCTTCCAGGGAGACAAAACATGTCTTGTCCTGCCAGCTCTCCGGCCAAGATCTTTCCTGAGTCGCTGCATGCCATTCCGGCCCAGGTGCGCATCGCCTATTACGGGCAGGGTGCCCGCTACCTTCTGGACGGAACTGTGCGCTCCTGGGACGGTCCCTGCCAAGAGGTGTTTTCGCCGGTTTGCATTGGTGGCCCCGCCGGACCAACACCATACCGCCTGGGTCATTACCCGCTCATGCCGTCGGAAGTAGCGCTGGCAGCACTGGCCGCCGCCAAACGTGCCTATGACCATGGCCGTGGCGTCTGGCCGACCATGTCGGTGGCCGAGCGCATTCGGCACGTCCAGGACTTCATCCCGCGCATGCAGGCGGCGCGCGACGAGGTGGTGCGACTGCTGATGTGGGAAATCGGCAAGACTCTGCCGGATGCCCGCAAGGAGTTTGACCGCACTGTGGCTTACATTCGGGACACCATCCACGCACTCAAGGAACTGGATCGCGCCAGCTCCCGTTTCGCTGTCGAGCAGGGGTTCATCGCCCAGATCCGTCGTAGCCCGCTGGGCGTCGTGCTGTGCATGGGGCCGTACAACTACCCGCTCAACGAAACCTTCACCACCCTGATCCCCGCGCTGATTATGGGCAACACGGTGGTCTTCAAACCGCCCAAGCACGGTGTTCTGTTGCATGCCCCATTGCTCCAGGCCTTCGCCGACGCCTTCCCGCCCGGGGTAGTGAACACGGTCTACGGCGAGGGGCCAGTCGTGATCGGGCCGCTCATGAGCAGTGGCGATGTGGATGTCTTGGCGTTCATCGGCTCGGCTCGCGTAGCTGCGATCCTCAAACATCAGCACCCGCGGCCGAACCGCCTCCGCTGTGTTCTCGGTCTGGAGGCGAAGAACCCCGCGATCATCCTGCCACACGCCGACCTCGACCTGGCGGTCAAGGAATGTACGCTGGGAGCCCTCTCCTACAACGGACAGCGCTGCACGGCGATCAAGATCATCTTCGCCCACCGCAGTGTCGCCGAGAAGTTCGCCACCCAACTGGCCGAGCAGGTGGGGCGCCTGCTGGTGGGAATGCCGTGGGAAAACGGCGTGGAAATCACTCCGTTGCCGGAAGAGGGTAAGCCACAGTGGCTAAACGAGTTAGTGAGCGAGGCCCTCGCCGGCGGAGCACGCATCCTGAACCCGGGCGGCGGAGCGATCGATCATACGTTGTATTACCCGGCGGTCCTCTATCCGGCAAGCCCCCACATGCGAATCTGCCAGGTCGAGCAGTTCGGCCCCGTCGTGCCGATCGTGCCGTATGACGACGAAAAGGAAGTGATCGACTGGATTGTGCAGTGCCCGGTTGGCCAACAGGCGGCTTTGTTCGGCAGCGATCCGCAGCAACTCAGTCGGCTGATCGACACGTTGGTGAATCAGGTCTGCCGCGTGAACATCAACAGCCAGTGCCAGCGCGGCCCGGACAAATTTCCGTTCACCGGCCGCAAGGACTCGGCGGAGGGCACGCTGTCCGTTTCCGACGCTCTGCGCGTGTTTTCGA